>JAABUJ010005071.1_pt1 | contig 13414 bp, 10 predicted proteins | sample 5559131 | NCBI WGS metagenome assembly JAABUJ01 (sample SAMN10711875, study PRJNA513366) | rock metagenome | isolation source: Antarctica rocks | place: Antarctica: Victoria Land, Mt New Zealand nord | collected 2016-01-07
TGCGCATTGAAATTCTTGATCACGCGTTGCCCATTGCCGAGGTGATGGCCGAGATCAAGGCTGGTCCGGATGGTGCGGTCTGCACGTTCGACGGGATTGTGCGCGACAATACGCGTGGCCGCCGCACACTTTACCTCGATTACGAGGCCTACCGGGAGATGGCGCTTGAACAGATGCGCGGTCTGGCGACTGAGGCGCAGCAGAAATTTCCGGTTCGCGACATTGCGTTGCTGCACCGGCTCGGGCGAATCGAGGTGGGCGAATCAAGTGTGCTGATCGTGGTTGCGAGCGCACACCGCGGAGCAGCGTTTGACGCCTGCCGCTGGCTTATCGACACGCTCAAACGGCAGGTGCCTATCTGGAAAAAAGAGACGTTTGTGGATGGCGCTGTTTGGGCCGACGGGGAACCCTTTCCGGAGAACCTGTCGGCCGTCTGAGCGCCGTCGCGCAGCCTCGCGCAACTTCGTCCGGCGCAGTCCGTCTGAATAGATGAGAACGCATCCATGAAGGTCCTCCATCTTCAGCGAGCGATATTTTTAGCCGGTGTGCTGAGCCTTGGCCTTGCTGCCGCGCCTGCGTGGGCGCAAGCTCCGGTAGAACGCCGTACGCCCGGCAAGCCGATGGAGACGCTGACGCTGAACTCGCGCCTGGTTACGGTGGCGGTTAACGCCGTCGATGGCAACGGCGCACCGGCGGGCGACCTCCAGAAGAACGACTTTCGTTTGCTTGAAGATGGCAAAGAACAGAAGGTCGTGTACTTCGACCGGCAATCGTCTACGCCGCTGTCGATTGTGATGTCCATCGACACGTCGGACAGCGCCTTACGTTTCGAGCGGCTGGAGAAGCAGGCAGCGCGGCGGTTTGTCAGCAACGTGCTGCGGAACGGCAAAGCGCTGAAGCCATCTGATCAGCAAGGCGTTTCGACTCCCGATGAACTCGACCTGATGCAGTTTGCCAATTCGGTGCGCGAACTGGTTGCCTTTACCTCCGACAAATCGCAGATCGACGCGGGTCTGGGCCAACTGACGCGCGGCGAATCGACGGCCATGTACGACGCTATCTTTCTGGCCTCGCAGCGCCTGGGCGAGACCTCTGCGGCGGGCGGCAGGCGGCGCGTGCTGGTCCTGATTACCGATGGCGGCGACACCGTCAACGACACCACCTACGAGCAGGCGCTCGAGCAGGCCCAGCGCGCGGGCGTGGTCATTTATCCGCTGATTATCGTGCCTATTTACGCGGATGCGGGACGCGACACCGGCGGCGAGCACGCGCTGATCGAACTTGCCCGGGATACCGGCGGGAAGTATTTCTACATCAATGGCGCACGCGATCTCGGCCCTGCGTTCGAGAAGGTCACGGACGACCTGCGCACCCAATACGTGCTCGGCTACTATGCGCCGGAGAGTACGGCGAAGAGCCGCAGCGACGGTTTGCGCACCTTGCACATTGACGTGACGGACCCAACTGCCGCAGCGCGCGTCCAGCTTCGCTATCGGGGTAGCTACTACGCGTCAACAGTGCCCACCCACTGACCGGTCGCGTGCATCGGTCTAGACTGGGCCAATGGATACTTTGTCTTTTGCCGTTACCGCCTCCGCCATCGCCCGCGAGGCTGGCGCCCTCTTGCGCGATTTCTACGCACGCGGCGTCGCCATGGAGTACAAAGGCGACGTCGATCTGGTGACCGAAGCCGACCGGGCCAGCGAAAGCCTGATCCGCACACGGCTGAATGAGCTGGTTCCCGGCCATGGCATTTACGGCGAAGAAGGCACGCGCGAAAACCTCGACCGCGAGTTCCGTTGGTACGTCGACCCGCTGGACGGAACGACCAACTTCGCGCACGGCTTTCCCGTTTTTTGCGTCGTGCTGGGCTGCGAACACCGCCCGCCTGGCCTTCGCGCGGAAGAAGATGGGAGCATGGTCGCGGGTGTGATCTATGATCCGCTGCGGGATGAGCTTTTTTCTGCGGCGCGCGGGCGCGGCGCGTCTCTGAACGGCAGGCCCATCCACGTTTCGCGGACTGCAACCTTGCAGGAAGCGCTTACGGCGACTGGCTTTCCTTCGAGTAAACGGCATGAGTCGCCCAACGTGCATTTTTACCAGGAGATCACCCTGCGCTCGCATGGCGTGCGCCGCGCCGGGTCCGCCGCGCTCGACCTGGCTTATGTGGCCTGCGGTCGCCTAGACGGCTATTGGGAGTTCAAGCTGAATCCGTGGGATACCTCCGCCGGATATCTGCTGGTGGAGGAGGCGGGGGGTAAGATTACTCACTTCGACGGGAGCAAATTTACCCTCGATTCGCGCGAGGTGCTGGCGGCCAATCCTCTGATCTATCCCGAGATGCAGAGTGTGTTTGAGCAGATGTTTTCGGGGCGAGGTATGGGGCCGATTCCCACGCCGGAGGAGTTTGCGGCGCGACGGCGTGAGGCCGAGGCGGCTGGCTTGCGCTGAGCGTTTACGATTACCGAGGTTGGGGAACTTCCCGTAGAGCTTCGGCTGCTTGCGGTGCCCCGTATTTTCCTGCTTCAGCGGATTTACGGACGTGAGAACCGGCAACAGCGAGAACAAACGCAGGTTCCCTGCGGGAATGACAACCAGAAGACGGAAGAGTGCAAACCAATTTTGTCGTTTGGAGAGTTGTCGCCCTCACCGCCGAATCTTCTCACTCCTGTACACCATCGGGAAGCAAGCGATAGAATCGAGTTCAAAGCTCACCCGAAGCACGGCCTTTTCAGGTCCCCAGAGGAGATTCGAAAAACATGGCGTATGTCATCGCAGAACCCTGCATCGGCACCAAGGACTCGGCGTGCGTGGACGCCTGCCCGGTCGATTGCATTCACCCCAAGAAGGACGAAAACGGCTACACGGACGCGCAGCAGCTTTTTATTGACCCTGTCGAGTGCATCGACTGCGGCGCGTGCGTCCCGGTCTGTCCGGTATCGGCCATCTATGCCGGCGATGACTTGCCAGAGAAGTGGGCCGATTACCAGGAGAAGAACGCCGAGCATTTCGGCCGCTAAGCGACTCGTTGTTCAGGATGTGACGCGCAGTTCCCGCTGGGGCTGCGCGTACTCTTTTGAAGAGTACCGATGAAGACTCTGGCCAAAACGCGGCATGCAGGTGAGATCAGACGGCGGATGTTGGATCTCGCGCCATCAGACCAGCCGCTCTGGGGCGTGATGAACGCAAACCAGATGATGTGCCATCTTCGCTGGCCCTACTCCGACGCGCTCTCGTCGATGCCAGTCGCAGCAGACAAACTGCCGCTTCCGGCCCCGCTCATCAAGCTGATCTCACTGTATCTGCCGCGTCCGTGGCCGAAGAGCCTACCCACACTCGCAGAGTACCGTGTGGGCAGTCCTGCATTGTCGTCTACGGAATTCGACATGAATCGCGCCGAGTTGCTGAACGCCTTGGACGCTTTCTGCGCTGAGCCCAACCTGGTGCGCGCGCATCCTTTTTTCGGGAAGATGAGCCATAGTGACTGGATGCGCTGGGGCTACCTGCACGCTGACCACCACCTGCGGCAGTTTGGGCATTGATGGCCAAGGGCCGCGCAATCGAACACGCTGGCGAAGCCATCGTCTTGCGCACCTGGCCCTTTCTGGAAGCCGACCTACTGGTTTCTTTTTTTACGCGCGAACATGGACGTTTGAAGGGGGTCGCCCGCCATGCGATGCGCAGCCGCCGGCGGTTTGGCGGTGCGCTGGAGCCGATGTCGCACGTGCGCGCCCACTGGACAGAACGGCCTCTGCGCGGGGCGATGCTCGAGGGCGATCTGGTGCGGCTGGATTCGTTTGAGCTGCTGTCTTCGCCGCTCTCCGCGCCAGTCGATTATGCGCGTCTTGCGGCGCTCGAACTGCTTGCCGAAGTGCTGGGCGAGCTGCCGGAGGGTGCCGCGGACGATCCCGTCTTCCGGCTGACGCTGTCTGTTCTTGCAGCGCTTGAGTCTGGACCTCCGGGGCTGCCGGTGACCTACTTTTGCCTGTGGATGAATCGCCTGATGGGCTGGATGCCGGAGTTGCATCGCTGCATTGTCTGCGGGCACCCGCTGGCCGGACCTGGAGCGCGCGCGGCTTATTACTCCCCCACTGCGGACGGCCTCACCTGCGCGGACGACCGCCGCCCCGCCAGCCTGGCGCTGCCCGCCGGTGTTGTGGCCGACGCGCAGAGTATCCTGCGCGAACCGCTGGCAGCGTTGAGCCAGCAGAGTTGGCCGGCGGCGCGCATTCGGAGGCTGCGCCGGTTTGCACTCGACACCCTGGAGCGCCACCTGGAGCGCCGGGTTGCGGCTGCACGCGGGATTGTGCGGTCGGAACGTTCCGGTGGGCTGCAAGACTGATGAGTTTCTGCGTAACCTCCTTACTGGCAGCGCGTCTGAACAATGAACCTGCAAACCAAGATTTACCTTGTCAAAAGCGTTGTGGCGACTTACTCCTGTGGTACTTTTGAGAGCGATGGTGGAAATGCGGCAAGTTGGGACGATGGCACGGGCGAAGATGTACGGCTTGGCCCTGTGCTTCCTCATGCTTGTGTTTTTCTCTTCGGTCAAGCTTTCCGTTTACCACTCCGGTGACCGCGATTTCGCCTCCGCCAAACTGTGGCAGCAGGATACGTCCGGCAACCAGACAGTTCAGGTTGAAGACCAGCAGCAGGCCACGATTGCTGTGCTGTCCTTGTTGTTGCTGCTGGTTGTCCCGGCGCTTGCGCTGACGTGGATTTCGCGCAGCAATTTTGCCCCGCTGCCCAGTGGGTGGCAATGGTTGTGCCCGGCCCTGTTCCTGCGGCCTCCACCAGTCGCGTAGGACACCTGCGTCTGAATGCTTCGGCGTTTGTTCTTAAGTCTCTATCCCCACTTCAATAGTCTGGACCTTTCTTCGAGGAGATCTCTGCGATGGCGTTCCTGCCCAATCGTATTGCGTGTGTGCCCCGTGGCATGCGCGTACTTGCCCTGCCCCTGCTCTGCGCGTTTGCAGGTTGCCATCAGCCAGCCGCATCGTCCTCTGATGCCTCGGGCAAAGATGCCACCGTGGTTGCGCCCATTGCGATTGCCCAGCAAGTTCCGCTGGCCAATACCTTTGTGGTTGCGGGCGAGTTCCTGCCCTACCAGGAAGTTGAGCTGCATGCCAAGGTCGCGGGCTATATCAAGTCCATTCGCGCCGATATTGGCGACCATGTACACCAGGGCGAGGTGTTGGCTACGCTCGATATTCCCGAGCTCGAGGCCCAGGTGCAAGGAGCGGACGCCACTGTGCGGCAGAGCACCGAACGAATTTCTCAAGCCAAGAGCGATGTGCAGCGCGCGCAGGCGAATTATGTTGCTTTCCACTCTGCTTCCGAGCGTTTGCAGCGTGCCTCAAAAGCGCAGCCTGGTCTGATTGCCCAGCAGGAACTGGATGACGCGGCCGCGCGCGACCAGGCCGCCTACGCACAGGTAGACGCTGCCAAGTCCGCGCTCGCCGGCGCGCAGCAGGGTTTGCAGGTTTCGAGCGCCACCAGCCTTCAGTACACGTCGATGGCAAACTACTCGCGCATCGTCGCGCCGTTCAATGGAATTGTGACCTGGCGCTACGCCGACACCGGCGCACTGATTCAGGCGGGAACTTCGAACTCTGCGTCGATGCCGGTGCTGAAGATTGCGGAGGTCAACAAGCTGCGCCTACGCGTTCCCATTCCCGCCGCGCTGGTTCCGTCGGTCAAGCTGGGCGACGCTGTCAGCGTGACGATCGACGCAATCGGGCGCACCATTAAGGGCACGATCACACGCACGACCGGGTCGCTCGATATGGCCACCCGCACCGAGCAGGTTGAGATCGACATCCCCAACTCCGACGGAACGCTACAGCCCGGAATGTTCGGCAAGGTCTCGCTCGATCTGCGCAGCGGCAACGTGCTTTCGGTGCCGGTGAACGCGGTGGACAGCAGCACCGGCCAGCCGTTTGTGATGCTCGTCGATGGTGGCGGGGTCGTACACAAGCGCGATATCTCCGAAGGTATTTCTACCCCCGATCGCGTTGAAGTGGCCTCTGGCCTGAATCCTGGTGACAAGGTCATCGTTGCCAATCTGAGTGCCTTCAACGACGGCGAACACGTTACCCCCAAGATCAGCGTTCTGGGCGGCGGCAACGCGGAGGGGAAATAGATGTCAGGTTTTGCGATTCGTTACCCGTTTTTCATCATCATGCTGTGCCTGCTGATCGGCGTCGTAGGTGCCACCACGGTGGCACGTATGCCGGTCGACCTGTTCCCCGAAATCAACATCCCCGTCGTCGTCGTTGCGACGTTTTATAACGGTATGCCGCCCGAACAGATTGAAGCGCACATTACCAATCCGTTTGAACGCATGTTCACGCTGGGCAGCAATATCGACCATATTGAATCGCGTTCTTTGCCGGGCGTTTCGCTCATTCGCGTTTACTTTCATCCCGGCACAAGCTCGGACGCGGCGGTCACTTCGATTTCGAACCTGGCGCTGGCACAGTTGCGCCGCCTGCCTCCGGGCACGCTGCCTCCTGTGGTGCTCAAGTACGACGCATCCAGTCTGCCGGTGTGCCTGGTCACGTTGAAGGGCAAGGGCCTGAACGAGACGCAGCTGCACGACCTAGGCCAATATAACGTTCGTACAGAACTTGCCAGTGTGCCCGGAGCCTCGATCCCCGTGCCGTTCGGCGGCAAGTACCGGCAGATTCAGGTGTACATCGACCCGGTGAAGCTCGAAGCCCACCAGGTCAGCCCGATGGATGTGGTGCGGTCGATTAACGTGGCCAATACGATTCTGCCCGCCGGTGACGTTGAGATCGGCCCCAAAGATTACAACATCTACACCAACTCGCAACTGCCGGACACGCAGCAGATTGATGACATTCCGCTGAAGACGGTCGGCAACGGGCAACTGCTCGTCTCAGACATTGGCTACGCGAAAGATGCATCCGCCATCCAGACAAATATTGTGCGGGTGGACGGGCAGCAGTCCATCTATCTGCCGATCCTGAAGCAGGGTGGCGGCAGTAACACCATTTCGGTCGTCAACGGCGTACGCGAGGCTCTGCACAATCTGGTGGATGTGCCGAAATCGCTGGTCACCAGGGTGGTGTTCGACCAATCGGCGTTCGTCAAAACGGCGCTGAAGAATCTGGGCAGTGAAGGCGGCATTGGACTTGTTTTGACCGCACTGATGATTCTGCTGTTTCTCGGCAACTTTCGCGCGACGCTCGCGGTCATGCTGTCGATTCCGCTCTCTGCGCTGGCTGCGTTGCTGATTCTCAGCCTACTGGGCGGCACCATCAACTCCATGGTGCTGGGAGGGCTGGCGCTGGCGTTCTCGCGCTTGATCGACAACTCGGTCGTAGTGCTGGAGAACATCTTCCGTCATCTTGAGATGGGCGCGAGTCCGGAAGACGCGGCGGAAAAGGGTGGATCCGAAGTGGCGCTGCCGGTGCTGGCGGCGACCTTCACGACAGCGATCGTCTTCTTCCCGGTCGTCTTCCTTTACGGAGTCAGCCGGTTTCTTTTTGTCGCGCTCGCGCTGTCGGTGGTGCTGTCGCTGTTCGCTTCCTATGTGGTCGCGATGACGGTGGTTCCGCTGTTCTGCTCGCGCTTTATCAAGAACGCGCACATGGAAGCCGCGCATCGTCCGGGCGGCAATTTGTGGGAGCGTTTCGTTCGTGGCTTCAACCGCTTCTATGACCGCAACCTGATCAAGTACGACATCTCTGTCCGTAAGACGCTGCTGCGGCCGGCGGCGACGGTGATCCTGGTACTCGCCGTCTTTCTTTTCTCCTTCGCGCTGTTCCCGTTCATGGGGCTGTCGTTCTTTCCACGCACCGACCCCGGCCAGTTTCTGATCAACGTTCACGCCCCAATTGGTAGCAAAATTCAGCTCACCAATCAGTACATCGCGCGCGTTGAACACGATATTCGTTCGGTGGTTCCGCCGAAAGATCTCAACCTGATCGTCTCGAACATCGGCATCACGCCAGGCTTCTCGGCGATGTACACCAGCAACTCCGGCGCGGATACAGCGTTCGTGCAGGTTTCACTGAAGGAAGGCCACACCAGGTCGAGCTTCGACTACATGAACCTGGTGCGCGCCAGGCTGAAAAGCGATCTGCCTGAGGTCTCGACCTACTTCCAGACCGGAGGGCTCGTCGATTCGGTTGTGAATCTTGGACTCCCCGCGCCTATCGACTTACAGGTTGCAGGCAATGATCTGGATGAGATCTATAAGACGGCTGACGAACTCGCGGGTAAGATCCGTCCGCTCAAAGGCGTCAGCGACGTTTACATTCCGCAGGACGTGGACTATCCCGGCCTGCAACTGAATGTGAATCGCGAGATGACGTCGCGGCTGGGGCTCAACTCCTCCGAAGTAGTCGATAACGTGATCACCGCGCTTGATTCGAACGCGATGATTGCGCCCAGCTACTACGTCGATCCGAAGTCGGGTATCAACTACATGCTGGCTGTGCAATACCCTGAGAATCAGGTCAAATCGCTCAACGATTTGGACCAGATTCCGTTGCACTCGAAGGACCACACGCAAGTCACCAACATTGGCGCGGTCACGTCGGTCACGAAGATCAACACGCCGTCTGAAGTCGACCACTATCAACTGCGGCGTGTGATTGACGTCTACGTCTCGCCCTCGGGGCAGGACCTTGGCGGCCTGGCGACGCGTGTCGATAAGGTGCTGAAAGATACCAATATTCCTAGCAACCTGACGGTCACAACGCGCGGCTCGGTCGAAGGCATGCGCAAATCGTTTCAGGCGTTCGGGATTGGCCTGATTCTCTCGGTGATTCTTGTCTATCTGATCCTGATGGCGCAGTTCGCCTCGTTCATTGACCCGCTCATCATCCTGCTGGCTGTGCCGCCCGGCATTGTCGGCGTGATTGTTTTCCTGCTGATTACGCATACGACGTTGAACGTGATGTCGCTGATGGGTGTGGTGATGATGACTGGGATCGTGGTTTCAAACTCGATTCTGATCGTCGACTTTACGCGTAACCTGCGCAAGGAAGGCATGCCGATCGCTGAGGCTGTGGCAATGGCCTGCCGGGTGCGTCTGCGTCCGGTCCTGATGACTTCGCTGGCGACCATCCTCGGCATGGTACCCATGGCGCTGGCACTTGAGGCAGGTTCGGAACAGTATGCTCCGCTGGCCCGCGCGATCATCGGCGGTCTGACCGTCTCGGTGATTGTGACCGTCTACGTCGTACCCGCAGCCTATCTGCTGGTCCATCGCAAAGAAGAGCGGAACCAAGCTCCTTCGCCCATGCTGGAGGCCTGACATGTTGAAGACTCCCCTTGCTCTCCTCTTTGCTGTTGGGACGGCGTACGCGCAGCAGCCCTCTACGCCCGTAAGCCCCCCGCCGGGAACCATTCCCAGCGGGGCGGCGCCGCTTACGTTTCCGACGTCGACTCCCTCCGCGCCCACGGTGCAAACGCCGGGATCTGCGCCCTCCACGGCTCAGCCGCAGACGACGCTTCCTTCGATGACGCCAATGGGTACACCCCAGCCGATTCAGCTGCCTGTTTTCACACCACCGACGCCTTCGGGGCCTGAGCAATCCCTGACTCTTGCGCAGGCCGAGCAGCGCGCGGTTGCGGCGAATCCGCAGATTACGGCGGCTCGCCTGGAAGCGCTGGCCGCGGGCCAGGTTGTGCGTGAGACCAGGGCGGCCGATCTGCCCAACATCGGCTATAACCTAACCGCTGTTACGGCGAATGATAGCGCGCGTATCACGGCGGGTGCGCTGAACAATCCGAGCGTCTACCAGCGTGCGGGCACGGGCGTCTCTGCGACGCAGTTGCTGAGTGATTTTGGCCGCACGCGCGATCTGATCCGTGCCGCGCACCTGCGTGCCCAGGCCTCGCAGCAGACCCAGCAGGCGACCACGAACGACATCACTTTCGCAGTCGATCAAGCCTTCTACCGGGTTCTGGCCGCGCAGTCGATTCTTGCGGTCGCCCAGCAGACCCAGGCCACACGCCAGGAGGCTGCGGATCAGATTCGTGCGCTCTCGCAGGCAAAGCTGAAGTCGACGCTCGATCTCAGCTTTGCCGACGTGAACGTTTCGCAGGCCAAGCTGCTGGTGCTCGACGCGCGCAACAGCGCTGCCTCTGCGTTTGCGGTGCTGAACGCGTTGCTGGGCAACGAGGACCTGGTCAACTACAAGCTTGTCGATCCTGCACCGGATGCCGCGCCGCCTCTGCCTCCGGCGAATGCTGACCCACTGGTACAACTCGCCCTACAACAGCGACCCGATTTGCTCTCGGCAGTCGAGCAGCAGAATGCGGCCCGGCAGTTCAGCGAGGCGGAACGCAAGCTGCGTCTGCCCACTATTACGGCGCTGGGTGCGACCGGCATTACCCCCGTGCGCGCCGACCAGATCACGTCATCCTGGTATGGCGCCGTGGGGGCCAACGTCAGCGTTCCGGTCTTCACGGGCTTCCTCTATGACGCGCGCTACAAGGAAGCTGCCCTGCGCGCGCAGGTTGCCAGCCAGCAGGTGCTGCAATTGCGCCAGCAGGTGGCCCGCGACGTACGCGAGAGCGTTCTCCAGGCGCAGAGCAACTTCGAGCGCATCTCCGTCACCCAGCAGATTCTCAGCGAAGCCAACACGTCGCTGCAACTGTCGCAGACACGCTACAAGCTGGGCATCTCATCCATCGTCGAGCTGAGCCAGGCGCAATTGACCCAGACCCAGGCCCAGATCGACTTCGAGAAGGCGCGTTTTGACTATGAAACGTCACTTTCGGCGTTGCGCTATCAGACCGGCCAGTAGCTTGGCAGTCGTAAAATCTGCGGTGAGGCGCCTCACACCTCCGTCAGACCCACCCAGCAGGTGCCCTACAAAAGTGCTATGGCGGAGGTAAGATCACACCCATAATATTGCCAAATAATGGCAACTCTGCTGCAATCTCCAGTTCCATTGGCCCCGACGGATGGCATGGGAATATGGGAACGAGCACGTGAAGGGCTTTGCGTTGCGGGAATTCTCCTTGGGTTCTTTCTCTTAGGAATCCATTCGGCGCTCCTGCGTCCGTTCTGGTTTGATGAACTCAGCACTTTGTTCATGACCAACCAGCCCACACTTGGCGGCATGTTCCGCGCCATACCGACAGACGGCAATCCTCCGCTCTACTTCCTGCTGGCGCGGTTTTTTCTTCAGTTCCCCTTGAGGACGGAGCTGGCGATGCGACTGCCGGCGCTTCTCGGTTACGTGCTGGGCGCATTATCCGTTTACCGGTTTGTACGTCGAGATGCAGGCCGCACATACGCGCTCCTCTCGATGAGCCTATTTCTGGGCTGTAGGATCGACACATTTGCTATTGAAGCCCGCGCTTATTCCTTAATGCTGGCACTGACGGGGCTCACTATCTGCAGTTGGCAGTACTTCTGCCGGTCACGTAAGCCGATTGGTTTGCTGGGCCTTGCGGCTGGAGTCATCGGTGCCATCTTTGCTCATCAATATGGAGTTGTCTACACGATTGTGCCAGTGTTCGTCGGCGAGGCTGTCCGCATCGTACGCCGCCGCTCCATTGACTGGCCGATTCTGCTCACGTTAGCGCTTTCATCTTCGGCTGTCCTGTTCACCTTCCCAACCATGCTGCAGGCACAGCGGACGCTGCTGCACGCCATACGAACGTGTCCTGTATTTTTTGCTCACCCGCGGCTGCACGACCTCCGAGACTACGCCCATATGGTGCCCTTGTTCGCACCTGTGCTTTTCGGTGTGGCCGCACTTGCCTTGATTCTCAAGATCGGCACCTGCGGATTCTCACCTCGTGAAGGATCCTACTCCCCGCCGGAAGACCTCGCCGTAGCGGCGGCATTGTCTTTGTTTCTTCCGTTCATGCTCCTTTTAACCCATCTGGGCACGAATTTCTTTGAGATGCGGTACGGGCTGGGATCTGCGCTCGGCCTTTCCATAATGATTGGCTTGCTGCTGTCACATTTGCAGGCAAGGTGGCGCGGCACGCCTGAGTTAGCCTGGGGGGGAACTTCCTATGGCCTTGCGATGGCCTGCATCTGCCTTTCGGTCGCAGCCCATCCACCAGGACCAGCCCCCTGGCAGGATCCTGTGCTAGAGTCCCGCGACGTGCAGGAGCCGATCGTCGTTGCGTCTGCGCTCGAGTTCTCGCCGATGTGGTGGTACGCCAAGGAGCCGATGAGAGCGAAACTGCACTACCTGAGTGATCCCGCATACGCGGGGCTGCACAGCGATCTGATCCCGGAGTATTCCCTGGCACTCGAACAGGCTTATACGCCGATGCAGATGGACAATTACCAGACCTTCCTGGCCTCGCATAACCGCTTCCTCTTGTACTGTCATGGAGAAGCGCGGCTGGAGTGGGTGAAACAGCGGCTGATGCACGAGGGCTGGAAACTAACCCAACTCCGAACGGCAAAGCTCGAGCCAGTCGGCGAAGAGGGGCAAGAGTACCGGGAGTTGTATGAGGTAACCCGGCAAAGCAGTGTTGGCCGAGACCAATGAGTCCGCTGGTTCGTAGAGACGGCGGTTTTGCCGATTCGATGTAATCGACCCCAAACACACTCTTGAACATGTCTCTGCAATAATTGGCAAGTCCCTATCCCTGCCCAAGGCATCTTCTATTCTCACCTCAGTGCATCTCAAATTTGAAGAGACGCTCCCTCGCCACGCATCGGATCATGACGCGAGAGGAACGGCGTTGAGACGCCTTCCCGAGACGATCTGCCTGGCTCTGTACAGCGCACTTGTCGCCTTCGCCATTGCGCATCACGAGCCCTGGGCTGACGAAGCGCAAGCCTGGCAGTTAGCCCGGAGCCTCACCCCGTGGCAGCTCCTGCATACTTATCTTCACTATGAAGGCTCCCCCGGTCTCTGGCATCTTTTTCTCTGGATGCTGATTCACCTGGGCGTCGGATATACAGGCGTGCACTGGATCTGCGGCGCGATCGCTCTGGCGGGAACGGCAATTCTGCTCTATCGGTCACCGTTTCCGCTGTACCTTCGCCTCTTGCTTCCCTTCACCTTCTTCCTGGCTTTTCAGTACGCCGTGATTGCACGAAGCTACGTATTGGTTCCGATCCTGCTGTTCTCCACGGTAGCTCTTTGGAAACGCAATCCTGTTCTGCTCGCTGTGCTGTTAGGCCTGATGGCGAACCTTGCCGCTCACGCGACCGTAATGGCTGTGGGGATGTCGTTCGTTTACTTTTTGGATGGCAGCTACAGGAGGTGGCCCAAACAAACTCTGCTGGCTGCGGCATCCGTGCTGATCGCCGCCTGCGCGTTTGCATTATGGACCGCTTACCCGGCCCATGACGTTATCATCGTGTCCTACCACCCCAGAGGAGTTGCCATAGCTCCTCTCAGCCCGGCGGTGAAGCTGCTGGTGGGGTCGCTTAGGTCTCTGCTGTTCGGTTTGT
>JAABUJ010005075.1_pt1 | contig 13407 bp, 15 predicted proteins | sample 5559131 | NCBI WGS metagenome assembly JAABUJ01 (sample SAMN10711875, study PRJNA513366) | rock metagenome | isolation source: Antarctica rocks | place: Antarctica: Victoria Land, Mt New Zealand nord | collected 2016-01-07
CCTACGGAATGGAGCTGGAACGGGTGCTGCACAAGGCGGCCCACCGGCCACCTGGCGGCGACTACTACAACACCGCGCCGGTCCGGCTGAGTAAGCGTTTCGCCCGGGCGCTGATCGCCGACACCCTGAGCGGCGGAACGTCCTTCTACGACGCGTTCAACCTGATCGGCTCCAAGAAACGCAAGACGTTCGACGAACTCGGCGAGAAGCTGGGCATCGCCTGATGTACCTACTGGACGCGAACGTCTTCATCGACGCCAAGAACCGTTACTACGGAATGGATTTCGCCCCTGGCTTCTGGGACTGGCTGCACCAGGCGCACCGGCAGGGTCTGGTCTACACCGTGCGGGCGGTGGCCGACGAAATCGTCCCCGGAGACGAACTCAGTACCTGGTTCAAGGCCCTGCCTGCGGGATTCGTCCACGACAGTTAGGTGATCCGGAGAGGCAAGCGTCATGACCAGCATCTGGTCTGGTAAATGAATCTCAACCTGAGGACGGAACCGGGCGCTGAGACCACGTCCACGTGCGATATCACTGCCCGCGGGCTCCACCGTGACGTTGGTGATATCAGCAAGACGGACATCCATCCGGTGCCCCCCCAGCAGCCCGTCGAGACGGTTGGGAACAAATAAGAACCGGCGGTCGGTTACCGTCACTCGCCCGCCGATCTGACGTCTGCCGCGAAATAAATTCACTCCGGCCTCAAAAGCGACCGGCTCGGCATCACTAAGACATGCGCTCGGAAACCACAGACCCATCCTCAGGCACCGCCTATTCGTAGATTGGAGACCGGCGCATTCTTCACTGATCCGTATGGCGGGGGACATCGATTTACGCCATCAATGCTGAGAGCGTGAAGCAACCAATGTGATTAGCGAAGGAGCAACGTGTGGTGAGAATCAATCATGCCACCGCCGCGACCCGCGTTAACGGTAGGAATAATGGATCAAGCGTCGCACACTGGCGGACAGCGCAGGGCCGGCTCCTTCCCGATCAACCATGGGGCACGGACTAACTCGAATGGAGGCAACCTACTTGATTTTGCGACGCTTGCTCTGACTGACACGTACAACGATAATGATTACAGCCGCAGGAAGCAGCAGCCACTGCCCATTCCTATGTCCAGGTGTGCCGCTGATGTACCATATTAAACTGACTAGTACAAGCGTAGCTGCTAAGCCAGAAAAGACGGCTTCTGTCCTCGAAAAGTTTTGTTTCAGTGGCATTTGCGCCTCTCGTGTGAGCTATAAAGTTGAGATGGTACTACTACCTAGAGGTATGTCATCGTTACAGCCGGAATCATCCGGTGTTGCTGCCATCTGGTATGAAGGGGGCGACGCTATCTGGGGACGGCCCGCTTTCCTCGAGGGAGTTGACCGCCTCGAATGTCGCAGCTCCGGCAGCAAAGCCCACCGTGAAACCCAAACGAGTGGCGCTCTTCCGGGCACCAGCGGCGGGTGCTGCGTTCGGTGTAACGGCGCCGGCGGCGGGCGCAAGCACCGGAACGACCAGAGCTCCACCCAACATCACCAAACTGACCGACATGACAAGCGCCACCCGCCGTCGCAACCCAGGGCGGACAGACCGCCTGCGGATACGGGGGCGCTGAGGAAAGATGCGGGCAGCGGTAACCGTCGTTTCACCGAACACGAGGAACCCCAAAGGAAAGTGCCCGGCGACGGATAAACACGGATTGTCAGGCGCAACCCGACGACCGGAACCGCCCAGCCGCTCGCGCCCGGCGGGGAGCGCGGGACAGTGAGGAGCGCCACAGCGGAAGAATACTGACCGGAGTGTGGCGGCCGAGACCGATGCAGGCAGATCCCGGCCGCGGGGTTTCTAGCGCACTCCGAGCGGATGCATGTCGTCCGAGATGCGCTGTCAAGCTGGATGGCGTCGCAACGGATCGAGTTCCGTGCGCCGCACACGCCGGTTCATCGCGGTGTTCGGACCGAACCCCATCAACGACTACCTGCGGGCCATCATCGCCTACCTGCCGTTGGTGTTCGTCGCGCCCAGGGATTCGCCAGTTTCCCGTCCGGCTATATCCCGTTGTGCGGTCGAGTTTGTAGTCGGCGGGCAGGGCCCGCCGTGCTGACGGTGCCGCTGGAGTTCAGCCCAGCGTTGTGCTGGCCGATACCCGCCTCGTGGCACTGACCTAGTGCGCCACAGGCTTCTGGTCTGTCCTGGACAGCAGACTGACCGGTAGGTGCCGGGAGGCGGCCGGCCTGTCTGCTGAAAGCGGCCCGGTCAGCGTTTGCGTTTCCTCGGGCCGGTGGGGTGGGTTTGCGGGTTGGTGTCGTCGAATTCGATTTGTTCCTTGCGGACTGTTTCGGTGACCTGCCGCTGTTCGGTGACGGTGTGGGTGCCCAAGTTGATTCGTTCCACCGGGACGGTTTCTTTGTTGACCACGACGCGGTCCTGGGTGAGGACGACTTCGTGTTCTTCGTCCGCCAACTGCGCGCCGGCCAGGGCGTGGTCGCGGTTGGCGTCGGTGATCGGTTTCCGTAGTACCCGTACTTCTTCGTGACTGACCGGGACGGTGACGCTCTGCTGCTCGGTGACGATGTACTTGCGAAGCCGGGCCCGGCCGGCTTCGACCTTGCGGGTGCTGACCTGCAGCCGCTCCTCGGAGCGGATCATCTCGGCGTCAGCGTCCGTTGCTAGGACTTTGCCGCCGTCCGGGGCAGTGTGGGATGCCGCGGTGTCTGAGCTGGCTTGGGCGAGCTGGTAGTACTCGTAGAGCTCGTCTTGGTCCTCGGCGGTAAGTTCCCCGTCGGTGAGCTGGTGCCGGGCCCCTTTGATCATCGCCTTGTCGTAGGGGACGCGGACCTCGTCGCCGGTGATGGTGGCGTCCTGCAGCGGGATGAACGATTCGCTGGAGCCGAACCAGCCGGTCTTGACCGTCACCCAGTTCAGCTGCCCGGTGTCGATGTCCTGGAAGACCTGGCCGATCTTGCCGATGTGGCCGCCGTCCGGGCCGATGACAACACCTTGGGCCAGCAGGAGGTTGGCCTGCTCCTGGGTGTTGATTCGTTTCTTCTTGCGGCTCATCAGGTTGTCCTTACCGGCAGGGGCCTCGGGCCGGTGAGCCCGGGAGTGTGGGATGTGAACGGATTGCGAATCGTCAGGAGCTCGGAGCTGGTGATGCCGGTGGCGCTGCGGTGGGTTCGCGGTCAGCGGCTGAGGTCAGTGCGGAGTCGAGTGGTGGGCTGTCCACGCTGACTTGTTCTTTGCGGACATCGTCGGTGATCTGTTGCTGCTCGGTGACTGTCTCGACCTCGAGCTGCACAGTTTCCAGTGGCACCCATTCCTTGCTGATGACGATGCGTTCACCGCAGAGCACCCACGGTCGAGGCGGCCGTGGCTGCTCCGTCGATGGTTGATCGCCGGGGGTGTGGTCATCGATGGTGTCGTAGACGATGCGGACGTCTTCGCGGATCACCGGCACCTCGACGGTGATCATCTCGGTGATCTGCACCCGTTCCAGCCGGGCCCGGCGGACCGGCACCCGTCGGGTGGTGACCTGCAGTTGTTCTTCCGACCGGGTCACCTCCGCCGAACCACGTCTGTCAGGGCCTGGCTGTCCATCGTCGGTGAGGCCGTCGGCGGTGACGGCGCGGCCGCGGTTGGCCGGGTCGGTCATTTCATGGTCGCTGAGCACGAACCCTCCCAGACACTGTCGGTGCGGTTGGTCATGGTCGGCCCGCGATCCGGCGGTCCGCGGCGACCTCGAAGCCGGCGGCGTCGACTTTGCGGTGGAATCGGGTGCCGACCTTGCCGCCGAGCAACGCCCCGATCAGCGCCGCCACGATGGCCACTGCGATGGCGATCAGCCCGACGGTGGTGACGGTGCCTTCTTTGACCGGGATGCGGGGCAGGTTCAGCTGGGACAGCACGTTGTACTTGGCGCCGGCGATCGCGGTGATCGCGGCGATGATCGCAGTCGTGAAGATCGCCCACAGCCACACTGCGAAGCCCTGCCGGAAACCGTCGAACCGGGCCATCCGCCCGGCGACGTATCCGCCGCAGTAGTACGCCAGGAACAGGATGACCAGCAGCACGATCGCGCCGACCAGGCCGACGGTTTTTGCGGTGCCGGTACCGCTTTGCGTGGCCTGCACCGCTTGGTTGACGTTGGCGGTGCTGGTCACGCCGAACACCACGCCGGCGGCGGCCAGGATGGCGATCAGCAGCACCGCCAGGCCGGTGGCGGCCAGCCACCCGAAGAACGCCGACCCCAGCTTCATGCCGCCGAACCGGTCCCGTTCCCGGGCCAGCACGGTCTCGCGGTCCGGTACCGCGCCGGTGACCGTTCGTTCCTGCCGGATACGAATTGGTTCTGCAGTGTCGACCGCGACGGTCCGGCTGCCGATCACTTTGGGCTCCAACACCTCGTCCTGCTTGACCGTCGGCGATTCCGGTCTGGCTGGCCGATTCCCGACGCCCGACGAATCGTCGGCTTCAACGATTGATCGGTCGAAGGCTCCGCGGTCCTGGTCGGCGGAAAGATGTTGCGAAGCCGACGCGACGGTGTCGCGGCGATGTTCTGGACCCTCAGCCGAATCGACGGGTGTGCTCATGAGGAAAGCTCCTTGCGGGAGGAAGGTGCGAATGTGGGTGTCAGGCCGGCGCGGTCAAACATGCCCGGCAGAGTTCACGCGTGAGTGCCGTGCACTTGATGCCCGCCACATTTGCGACATAAACCTGTCGCACTCGGCTTGGTCTTCGAGGCGTTTCTTGACCCGTCCCATGCCGGGAACGTGCCCGAACATTTCGTTGAGCTGGGTTGGCTGTTTCCCCCAGTTCCCGCACATCCGGTGCCACCGTCTCCAAAGTGCCAACATCGGGAACCTCGCTGCCGCCGGTAGTCCCCATCCCTGCACCAGATTCAGCCCGCCAGTACACGAAAGTTCATGCAGAAGGCCGCAGCTCGATGAGCTGCGGCCACTCTGGGTGGAGCGTGCTGGTGCGGGTCAGTCGTGCAGGGCGTCCTTGGCTTTGTCGCCGGTCTGCTCGACGTCGGCGACGGCCTGGTCGCCCTTGCCTTCGGCTTCCATCTGCTGGTCGCCGGTGGCTTTGCCGGCACCCTCTTTGACCTTGCCGGCGGCTTCCTGCCCGGCGTGCTTGATCCTGTCTCCCATGGTCATGGCTGCTCCTTCGACGATGCGGTTTCCGCCGCGACTGCGCGCAGCGCAACGATGCGGCAGCTGGTGGTGACGGGCCAGCTGTGACCGCGTCTGCGCTCCAACCTACGACCTCCCGCACCTACCGAAAAACGGATCACGAACCGATAACTTCACCTGGGTTTGCTCGCCAAAGCTGCGGGTATTACGCTGTCGAATCGGCCACGCCGTTGATCGACCTTCCAAATCCGCGCCTATCAGGGCCGCCACGAACGCAGGAGAACATCATGACCAACGTCCAGAGCCCCGAGTCCTACATGGGTAAGACCGCTGTCGACCCGTCAGGTAGCAAGATCGGCACGGTCGGGCAGGTCTATCTCAACGATGAGACCGGTCGGCCGGACTGGATCACGGTGAACACCGGCCTGTTCGGCACCAAGGAGAACTTCGCGCCGCTGCAGGGCTCCTCCTTCAACGGTGAGGATCTGGTGCTGCCGTTCGACAAGGCAGTGGTCAAGGACGCCCCCGATGTCGTCGACTCCGCCCACCTGGACGTCGACGAGCAGCAGTCGCTGTACAGCTACTACCAGGGCCACCTCGGTGCCGGCGGTGGATATCAGACCGGCACCGACCGGGGCACGGTCCGCGGTGAGGGCTACGACACTTCCGGCCCGACCACCGACGACGCGCTGACCCGCTCCGAGGAGCAGCTCAATGTCGGTACCCAGCGGGTGGAGGCCGGCCGGGCCCGGTTGCGCAAGTACGTCGTCACCGAGCAGCAGACGGTGAACGTCCCGGTCTCGCATGAGGAGGTCCGGGTGGAGCGGGAGCCGATCGCCGACGCCAACCGCGACGCCGCCCTGGACGGCCCGGCGATCTCCGAGGAGGAACACGAAGTGGTGCTGCACGCCGAGCAGCCGGTCGTCACGACCGAAGCCGTTCCGGTGGAGCGGGTCCGGCTGGGCACCGAAACGGTCACCGAGCAGCAGAACGTCACCGGTGAGGTCCGCAAGGAGCAGATCGAGGTAGAAGGTGACACCGTCGACCCGACCGCCCGCCCGAAAAAGCGCTGATCTGCTCGCGGACCCTACCCAAACCTGTTGAGAGAGAACGGTTATGACTAGCGACGACCCGTACGGCACCAACTTCCCCACCACCGCAAACCCGACGGCGCAGGGTTACCCGGCCGGCGGGTATGTGCCGCCGCTGCCCGGCGATCCCGGGTACGTCCCGGTGATCCCGCCCACCCCACCGGCGGAGATCTACCACGCGCCGACGCAGGAGGAGCAGCCCTCCACCGCGGATGTGGCCAAAGGTCAGGCCGGCGCGGTGGCCGGCGGGGCCGCCGATGCTGCGCAGCACGTCGCCGGGGTGGCGAAGGAACAGGTGGGGCAGGTCACCGCCGAGGCGTCCCGGCAGGTGAAGCATCTCTTCGGGCAGGCGCAGTCGGAACTGTCCGGGCAGGCGCAGACGCAGCAGGAACGGGTCGCGTCCGGTTTGCATTCGATCGGCGATCAGCTGGGGTCGATGGCACAGAAGTCGGAGCAGCCGGGTGCGGCCACCGATCTGGCCCGTCAGGCCTCGGACAAGGCGCACCAGGTCGCGCAGTGGTTGGAGAACCGTGACCCGGCCGCAGTGCTGGATGAGGTGCGGTCCTTCGCGCGGGGACGCCCGGGAGCTTTTCTGGGGCTCGCGCTGGGCCTTGGGGTTGTTGCCGGGCGGCTGGCCCGCGGCATGACCGCCGACCCGGACGAAACAGCAGCCGGTGGCAAGAGTTCAACGCCGCGACCGTCCGGCCAGGCCAACCAACTCAGCCCGGCTGGGCAACGCGCAGCGCTGCCCGCGGCTGACGTACCCGCCGGTGAGCTGTATGGGACCGGACTGGTGCCGGACTGGACGTCAAAGCCGGCCGCCGGGCTGGGTGAGGTCCGATGAGTTCCCCTTCGGATCCGTCCGGCGGATACGGCGCTGCCCGGCCGGCCGGCTACGGCGCCTATCCGCCCGGCGGCTACGGAACAACAACGCCACCTTCCTATGGCGGTTCCACGGCGGCGGCGTATCCGCCGGGTTCCTACCGCCCGGCCCCGGCCGGTCCGGGAGCACATCCGGTGGAGACGGCCGATGCTGCGCCGCCGTCGCTCGGCGATTTGATCAGCAAGATCACCACCGATCTGTCCACGCTGGTGCGGCAGGAAGTGGAGTTGGCCAAAGCCGAGGCCACCCAGTCGGCCAAACGGGCCGGTAAGGGCGCTGGCATGTTCGGCGGGGCCGGGTTCGCCGGCTACTTCGTGGTGCTGTTTTTGTCCATCGCGTTGTGGTGGGCGATCGGCGACGGGATGGGCCACGGCTGGTCCGCGTTGATCGTCGCGGTGCTGTGGGCGATCGTCGCGGCAGTGCTGGCTTTGATGGGTCGTAAGCAATTGGCCGCCGTCCGCGGGCTGGATCGGACGTCGGAGACGTTGGGCAAGATCCCGAACGCTGTGAAAGGCAATGAGGAGCAGAACCGATGAGCAATGACCCTGAGGTGATCCGCGCGCAGATCGAGCAGACCCGCGCCGGTTTGAGCAGTGATGTGAACGAGCTGGGCGAAAAGGTCAGCCCGGGCAAAATCGTCGAACGGCAAAAGGCCAAGGTGCAGAGCAAGGTGGCGGCGGTGAAGGACCACATCATGGGCGCGGCCGACACCGCCAAGGGGCACGTCATGGGCGCCGCCGACGACGCGAAGTCCTCGACCGGTGGCGCGATGTCCTCCGTCGGCGGTGCGATGTCTTCCGCCGGCGACGCGGTGACAGCTGCGCCCGGCAAAGTAGCGGAGCAGGCCAAGGGAAACCCGATGGCCGCCGGTCTGATCGCCTTCGGTATCGGTCTGATCGCCGCCTCGCTGCTGCCGGCCTCTCAGAAGGAAGCGCAAGCGGCAGCGTCCATCAAGGAGCAGGCGCAGCCGTTGGTCGAAAAGGTCACCGCCGCAGCCAAGGAGGTGGCAGGGAATATGCAGGCGCCAGCGCAGGACGCCCTGGAATCGGTGAAATCGACCGCGACCGACGCGGTCGGCACCGTCAAGGACGAAGGCACCTCCGCCGCGAGCGATGTGAAGGACCAGGCGCAGGAGGCCAAGAACACCGTGCAGCAACAGGCCAGCAGCAGCTGACCGGGAGCCGCGCTGAGCGCGCGGCCGCACGGTGGGGACACGAGAAAGGCGGGACCGGCGCAGGGCCGGTCCCGCCTTCGCCCATTTGATTCCGCCGGGGCGGTTCTGGGACAACGTCATTGATCGAACGGAGCATCGTGGTGGACGAGAAGACGAGCGCGGCCAAGGCGGAGTCCGCGCCGCACCCGGATGATGACCGCAAGCCCGACAAACTCACCGAGCTGACCGGCCGGTCCCGCAAGTTCATTGTGAAGAAGACGTTCCGGGAATTCTCCAAGGACCAGTGCACCGACCTGGCCTCCGCTTTGACCTACTACGCAGTGCTGGCACTGTTCCCGGCGATCCTGGCGCTGGTGTCCCTGCTCGGCCTGTTCGGGCAGGGACAGAAGGGCACCGACGCGCTGATGGGCATCGTCAAAGATGTCGCGCCCAGCGCCGCCAACACCCTGCAGGGCGTCATCACCCAGCTCACCCAGAGCCACGCCGCCGGATTCACCCTGATCATCGGGGTGCTCGGCGCATTGTGGTCGGCGTCGGGTTACATCGGCGCGTTCGGCCGAGCGATGAACCGGATCTACCAGATCGACGAAGGACGACCATTTCTCAAGCTCCGCCCGATGCAACTGCTGGTCACCCTGATCGCCGTCGTGCTGGCCGCCCTGGTCGCCGTCGCCCTGGTCATCTCCGGACCCGTCGCCGACGCCATCGGCAGAGCCATCGGAGTCGGCGGCACCGCGGTGACCATCTGGAACATCGTCAAATGGCCGGTGATGCTGGCCGTGGTGATCGTCATCGTGGCGATCCTGTACTACGCCACCCCGAACATCAAACAGCCGAAATTCAAGTGGATCAGCCTCGGCGCGATCATCGCTGTGCTGGTGTGGATCCTGGCGTCCGTCGGGCTCGGCTTCTACGTCGCCAATTTCTCCAGCTACAACAAGACCTACGGCTCGCTGTCCGGCGTCATCGTGTTCCTGCTGTGGCTGTGGATCACCAACCTGGCGTTGCTGTTCGGCGCCGAGATCGACTCCGAAACCGAACGCGGCCGCCAGCTGCAAGCCGGCATCGACGCCGAACAAGACCTGCAACTGCCGCCGCGGGGCACCACAGCCAGCGACAAGAACGCCGCCAAAGACGACAAGGAACTCGCCGAAGCCCGCGCCATCCGCGGCGCCGCCATCACCAGCAACGACGGCCAAGCGGCCGGCGACGGTCACCCCTCGAGCCGTACCGGCAGTTCCCCGGCCGGACAGTAAAAGCGGGTCGAGAACAAGTGAACGCTGCCCCCTGTCCGGACCCGGACGCACCCGACACCCCCGGCAAAGCGGCCGCCCCGACCGCACCGGTCAGCCAACGCGGCACCCTCAACCGCCGCAAGGTGCTCGCCGCCGCCGTCCAGGTCATCGACGCCGAAGGGCTTCGCGAGTTCACCCTCAAGCGGGTAGCGCAGCGGTTCGGCGTCGACGCGATGGCGCTCTACCACTACGTCCACAGCCGCGAAGACCTCCTGGACGGCATCGTCGAATTCGTCATCGACGACCTCTACGGCGACCCCGAGGTACACAGGGACACCGACGACTGGCGCGACTACCTCATCCGTCTGGCCCACGGAGTCCGCCGCATCGCGCTGGCCCACCCCCAGGTGTTCCCACTGATCGCCACCCGACCGGCCGCCGCGCCGTGGATACGGCCGCCGCTGCGCAGCCTGCGCTGGATGGAATCCTTTTTGGATACCATGAGCCGCAGCAACTTCGACGACGAAGCCTCCGTCGCCGCCTACCGCGCCTTCTCCAGCTTCCTGCTCGGACACCTCCTCCTCGAGGGGTCCATCGAACAGAAACCACCCGGAAAACCCGATCCGACCGACCTGGCCGGCTACCCCAACCTGCAACGCCTGCAACCACAACTGTCCGCCGACCGCTCCGCCGAAGAATTCGAGCAGTCCCTGAACAATCTGATCGAACGGCTCAACGCCTACGCCCACCACTGACCGGCGTGCGGGGTGTTCGTGTCAGTGGGGCCAGCACCTCCGTTGTCGCCGGCGAACCAACACAAGACCCGCCACCGGCCGCGATCGACGAAGGGCCCCAGTGGACACGCTCGCAGCGGTGGTCGGGATCAGCTCGGCGGCGGTGCATTCGAAGATGTCGCACAACGCCGCGAGCACCGGCAGGGAGAGCCGTTCCGGGGTGCCGGTGACCAGACGATACTGTCCGGTCTTTGACCGAGTGTTGCGTTAGGTCAGTTCTTGATATTGCGTGGTTCAGTTTTTGCCGAGTGTTTCCAGGTGGGTGATCAGTAGGTCCAGGGAGCTGTCGAAGACTTCGGCGGACCGGTTCTCCGAGAGCAGCGGTTTGAGCGCCTTGAGCAGGGGATAGCCGTCCAGGTCGCTGGTTTTGGGTGAAGTGGGTTCGGGGTCGTCGACCGGGCCGATGTCGGCTCCTTGTGCGGACACCTCCAGTAGCAGGTGTCCGAGCAGGAAGCTGGAGAAGGCTTGGTAGGCGGCGACTGCGGCGCGGTCGGCGAAGCCGCAGTCCCGGAGGTTCTGCAGGAACGATTCCATCCATCTCAGGCTGCGCAGCGGCGGCCGGACCCATGGTGCGGCGGGTGGCCGGGTCGCGATCAGCGGGAACAGTTGTGGGTGGGCCAGGGCGATTCGGCGGATGCCGTGGGCCAGTCGGCGTAGGTAGTCGGCCCAGTCTGGGCAGGACAGCAGTACGTCGGGGTCGCCGTACAGTTCGTCGATCACCACTTCGACGATGCCGTCCAGCAGCGCGTCGCGGCTGGGGACGTACCGGTAGAGGGTCATCCCCTCGACGCCGAGGTAGGCGCCGAGTTTACGAATGGTCAGGCCGCGCAGGCCATCCCGGTCGACCATCGAGATGGCGCCGCCGAGAATCTTTCGACGATCCAGCTTTCCGGGCCCGGCGCCCGCGCCGGGAGGCGTCGTGGGCAGTACCGCCGCGGCGCCGCCGCGGCCGCGAGGACTGTCCGGATCGACTCTCACACTCACGAGGCATCACTCATTTCCACATTGTCGGCGCGCACGAGAGATCCTGGGGGACCGGCACTTCCGGATGGGTGAGAAATCGGCTGCCGATCACGGCTATTTACAACGTAAACGTTTCCACCGCTGTTGCATAGGGCCACCCGGGTCAAATCCTGGACGAAGCTACGCAAGAGGGAGCGCGCCCGGAGCACAACCCTCTGCCCCGAGAAGAACCGTTGGTCACTGTAAGTGGTGACCGAGTGACGGTGAGCAGATTCGATGAATTTTGGGTGTTTATCTTGTAAATGCGCGGCGGGTGTGTGTACGTTTACGAGGTAAATGCGAGCCCTGGTCGGGGTGCCGCCCCAGTGTGTCATTCCTCGAGGGAGTTGTTCTGTGTCCGATTCGCTGAAGGCCGGCCTGACGTCGGTGCTGCTGTTCGTTCCGAAACTGCTGGCGTTCCTTGCCATTCTGATCATCGGCATCCTGATCGCCAAGGCGATCTCCAAAGCGGTCGGCAAAATCCTGGAACGGGTCGGCTTCGACAAGGTCGTGGAACGCGGCGGCATCAAAAAGGCCCTGGCCAAGAGCGAGTACGACGCCGCCGACATTGTCGGGAAGATCATTTACTACGCGTTGGTGCTGTTCGTGTTGCAGTTGGCGTTCGGGGTGTTCGGTCCCAACCCGATCAGCGACCTTTTGACCAGGATCATCACGTTCATCCCCGCGCTGGTCGTCGCGATCATCATCGTGGTCGTGGCCGCAGCGATCGCCGCCGGGGTGAAAACCTTGATCCAGAACGCGCTGGGCGGGTTGTCCTACGGAAAGACGCTGGCCAACATCGCCAGCATTTTCATCCTGTTCCTGGGCGTTATCGCCGCCTTGAACCAGATCGGCGTCGCCACCACGGTTACCACACCGGTGCTGATCACCATCTTGTCCATCGTCGGGGGCATCGCGATCGTCGGTGTCGGCGGCGGGCTGATCAAGCCGATGCAGGCCCGCTGGGAGCAATACCTGACCAAGGCCGAACAAGAGGCCCCGAAGATCAAGCAGCACGCCGCCAACGCCCCCAGCGTGAAGGACCAGGCCAAGCACGCCAGCGCGCAGGTCCAGCAGGCCACAAACTCCGGGAACCGAGGCCCGGGGTCACACCCCGCCCGCTGACCACCCGGCCCGCTGGCCGGCACTACTTTTTACCTGTCCCACGTAGTACCTCTGCCGGCTGTCCGGCCGCAGACCCCGCTTCACAGAAGGAAGTAGTTCGCAGATGGCAAACACACAGGGCCCAGAGGCCTACGCCGGTAAGACCGCCGTCGACGCCCAGGGCGCCAAGATCGGCTCCGTCGGCCAGGTCTACCTCAACGACGAGACGGGCCAGCCCGACTGGATCACCGTCAACACCGGCATGTTCGGCACCAAGGAACACTTCGCCCCGCTGTACGGATCCAGCTTCGACGGCGACCGCCTGGTCCTGCCCTACGGAAAGGACGTCGTCAAGGACGCCCCGGATGTGGCCGACGCCGCACACCTGGACGGCGACGAGCAGCAGTCGCTGTACGCCTACTACGACCAGTACCTGGGCGCTGCCAACACCTACCAGACCCAGACGACCGGCGGTGAAGCCCAAGCCAAGGGCAAGGGCACGGGCAACGCCGAGGGGTATGTGACCCGGTCGGAGGAGCAGCTGCGGGTCGGAACGCAGCGGGTGGAAGCGGGCCGGGCCGGTATCCGCAAGTTCGTCGTCACCGAGCAGCAGACGGTCACCGTTCCGGTATCGCACGACGAGGTCCGCGTGGTCCGCGAGCCGTTGCAGCCGGGCGACTCGGTGGACGGGGCGACCATCGGTGAGGATTCCATCGACGTCGCCCTGATGCAGGACGAGGTGCGTGTCGACAAGCAGGTCGTCGGTGTGGAAAAGGTCCGGTTGGCGACCGAGACGGTGACCGAGCAGCAGGAGGTCAGCGAGGCGGTCCGCAAGGAGCAGGTCGAGGTGACCGGCGACACCACCGGCACCGTCCCGGACACGTCCGCCAAGCGCAGGTAGTAACTCCCGCTTTGTAGCTTTGCTTCCGGACGTGGGGTTGGGCGCCGGCCGGCGTTCACCCCACGTCCGGGACCCCACCTGTGAGGAGCTTTTCG
>JAABUJ010005077.1_pt1 | contig 13405 bp, 15 predicted proteins | sample 5559131 | NCBI WGS metagenome assembly JAABUJ01 (sample SAMN10711875, study PRJNA513366) | rock metagenome | isolation source: Antarctica rocks | place: Antarctica: Victoria Land, Mt New Zealand nord | collected 2016-01-07
GCGGCGTGTGGCGGGCTCTATGGTGCGCCATCTCCGGGCCTCCTTGAGGGCGTGAGCGTCAACACCCACACCCTCTCGGTAGGCCCGGACCTACCTCACGGCGTTCGGAACGTCCCTGGGCACGTCAACTAGAGCGGCCCAATACAACCACTAGACGCTGCTCATAGTTGCTGCTGCGATCGGATCGAGAAGTCACGACACGGGGCCCGATGCGAAGGGCCTGCCGGTAACCCACCAGTGATACTTGCCAGGTGTCCGCATCAGCGCTTCCCGTCGGCATGGTCATACCGGTGTTCGAGCGGCCGACATGGTGCAACGTGCGGTCAGGAGTGCTTCGGCTCAGACTCCGGCTAGGCCGGCGGAGGTCCTCGTCATCGACGACGTGTCGAGTGACGACACCGCGGCATGCGCGGCACAGGCTGGCGTCTGGGTTCTGCGCCACGAATACAACCAGGGCGAGGGGGCGGCCACGAAACAAGCGGACTGCGGGGCGCCACGCAGCCTTGAGTGCGCGGCTGCACAGCGACCGACGAGTGGCTGGGGCATCACCGCGATCTTCTGTGGCGCATGCGAGACGGTCATGTGCTGGTGGGCTCGGCCGCCTTGGGGCGCGGCCCGCTGCCCACTGATCACCGGGTGTACGGTTGGGCGGACCGCCGTCCCCTCGGCATCGGCAATCCGGCCGACGCGGCGGTTCCCGAGAGTCGCCTTGACGCCAGCTCGGTGCTCATGCGCCGCAACGTCGCCTTGGCGGCCGAGGGTTTCCCGAGGGAGCGCCGCGACCTGGTGACCTGGACCTCTGGCTCCGGTTGCTCGTGCCCTCCACCATTTGCATGGTGGCGAGATCTCAGAAGATCGTCGGGAGATGCGGTCGGCCTATGAGGACACGCTGGCGCGCTATGCGGGACGGCCATGGTGCACGCCGGCGATCCGGCGGCAGCGGCAAGGAGCGGCTGCATGGGGTGCCATGCGCCAGACCGTTGCAGTCGGCGGACGTCGCGGGCCCCCGATTGCCCAATTGATGGTGGAGGGCATCGGGACGTCGGCTCTAGTTCGAGCCTTGGGGATCCTCCCCCTCAGAGCGTCTCCCGAGCCAGCGCCCAGGGCAGAGTGACCCGCGCGGCGATCACCGGTGAGGGGTCAGTGGTGAACACGCCGAGGCGCCGGAGGTCATACCGGTCGCTGTGACCCCGGCCCTCCCAGCCGCCGCGAAACGAGAACGCCCAGCGGACGTCCTCCCCGCGCAGGAGGTCAGCGGTCTGTGCGTCGAATGAGCCAGCGTGTCCCGACGGATAGGCGAAGGCACGACGGTAGCCGGAGCCGAGCTCCTGCTCCAGGCACGTCAGGCATTCCGCGATCTCTCGCTGTTGGCCACGGCTGTCCAAGCGGGCGAGGATCGGATGGGTAACCGTGTGACCCCCGACGTCCATGCCGGCGGCGATCAGTCCTCGCGCCTGATCCCAGGTCATCCACAGGTCGCTGACGTCCGGTGCCCGGCCGGTGCCCGCGACCTCGGCTAGGTGCTCAAGGAAGTCCGGGCCCGACGCCGCGTGAAGTTCCCGATAGCGGGCAAGCAGGGTCCGAATGTCGGGCTCGCGCTCATGCTGGAGGGCGGGGATGGGCACCGGTGCGGGCAGCCATCGAGTATCGGCGCGCAAGACGGTGGCGGGGCTGTGTCGCACGAGCCAGGCGATCTCGTCCCACCAGGCCAGTCCGTGACCGTCGAGAAAGCCGGTGGTGAGAAAGAAGGTCGCCGGCAAGCCACGCGCCCTGAGCAGCGACGCCGCCGTGGTTGCCTGGTCGCGGTAGCCGTCGTCGAAGGTGATAAGGACCGCCCGTCCTCGACGTCCTGCCAGTCCATCCTCAAGTTCGTCCAACGTGAGCACGTCGAAATGCCGGGCGAGAATCTTCAGCTGAGTGTCAAAGGCCGCCGCGGACGCCGAGAACAATCCGTGATCGAGCTCTGAATCCAACGGATCACCGATCCGGTGGTAGCCGAGGATCACGACCCCGCGCCAAGTCGGCAACCGGCGCAGGATCCTCGTAAGGCCGGAGCGGTCCGCCATCCGCAGGGCTTGCTCGGTGCGCGATCGGCTCGGGCTCCCGCTCCTGTCGTTCGTCACCACCGGCGCCGGAACATCATCACCGCGCCCGCTGAACCTCAGCCCAAGCCGACCCCAACATCCGCATCGCATAGGCACCCTGCGCCACCCGCCGCATACGGCGCCACTCTCGCCCCTCAAACTGATCCCGGCGCTTGCCGATGAGGCTCATCGCCTTGTCCCCGTTGACCATGGCCAGTGGGTGCACCCAGGCCCGATATCCAACTCCGAGGCGATAATGAGCCTGGTTGACGCTATATCCGTGAAAGAAGCAGCGCTTGAGCATCTTCCACGACTTGGCTTCAGCGCTGTGGCTGACCGCAGCGTCAGCACACCACCCCAGGCTGAGCCCCACCCTACCCGCCCGGAGGCAGAGATCGGCGTCCTCGCCGATATGTCGGTAGCCGACATCGAAGCCGCCCAGGGTTTCGAGGGCGCGGCGCTCGGCGGCGAGGTTGGCGGTGGCAGCCCAGCCCTGGCGGACCCAGTGCTCCTGCCCGAACCGCCACAGCGCCTCGAAGCGTTCGACCACGTTGGGCGGCTCCCCCGTCGTGACGTGCACGGGACCGGCTACGAGCGGGGCAGTACCCCGGCAGGCAATGAGCGCCTCGAGCCAGCCGCTGGCGGCAACGCAGTCTCCGTCGGTGAACGCAACGAAATCCGCCCTGGCCGCGGCCATGCCGCGGTTGCGGGCCCGCGACCGACTGGGGATCGGCTCCGAGACGACTCTGGCCCCCATGTCTCGCGCGATCTGCGCCGTATGATCGCGCGACGCGTTGTCGACGACGATGACCTCGAACCTGTCGCGCGCGAGGGTCTGCACGTCGAGACTGTCGAGCAACGCGGGCAGGGAGCCGGCGCCGTCGCGGACGGGGATGACGACGCTGACCTCGGGCCCGAGGGGTGCCACGATCAGCAGCCTAGCTCCTGGCCGCCCACCGGTAGGCTAGCGGCGTGCCTCATCTGCTGCTCACCCGCGTTCGTGCGTTTGCCGGCCACCCGATGAACGCCGTGACCCTCCGGGCGCGCATCACCAGACCCTACTGGCAGCGAAGGCTCGGCCATCTCGGCCGAGCCGCGATCGTGCACAAGCCGGTCTGGGTGTACGGCCCCCAGCTCATGTGGATAGGCGACGAGACCATGATCTTCCACGGTGCCTCGCTGGCGGTCGAGAGCTCTGCGTGGGACCGCTCCGAGCCCGTCCTGCGCATCGGATCGCGGGTCGGCATCCGCCCGTACTGCACGATCAGCGCCGCGGAATCGGTCGTCATCGACGACGACGTCATCATCGGCGCGTTCACCGGGATCATCGACTCCGACCACACCTTCGCGTTTGGGCCGCCCCAACGTAATGCACAACCCGGTGGTGACCAGTCCCGTACAAATTGGACGGGGCACCTGGATCGCTGAGCGCGTCTCCGTCCTGCGCGGTGCGACGATCGGCAGGTGCTGCATCATCGGCGCCAACAGCGTGGTGCGCGGAAGCATCCCGGACTTCTCGATCGCTGTGGGCGCCCCGGCCCGGGTAGTCGGGAAGGTCGAGGGCGTAGACGCCCGGGCCCAGGCTTTGGACTCGCCTCTCTGGTGGAGGTAATCCGGTGACGCGGGCGGCGCGGTGGCTGCGGTGACTGCCCTTCAAGCTAGCTTACGGCCACGGCGACACTCTGCTATCCGAGCTGCGCAAGGCGCGTGTACGTTTATCCCGGGGCTCACATCGAGTTTGGCGGTGGGACCCACCTGGGTCCTGGCTTCGGCCTAATCATCCTCGCCGGCGGCACGTTCATCACCGGTAAGCGCGTCCAGTTCCGGCGCGGGTTTCGCGCCGAGATCGCCGGCGATGTACGTACCGTGATCGGTTCGGACTCCGTCTTCACCTACGATGTCATCATGCAGTGCTCGACCTCCATCGAGATCGGTGAGCGCTGCGTATTGGGTCAGTCGGTCGACGTGTTCGAGGGACAGTCCCGCCTCCACGGCCTCGGATCCTCCATGCTCGGCCAAGGCCACGCCCTCGATTCCGTGACCATCGCCAACGATGTCAGCGTCGGGTCCAAGGCGACCGTCATGGCCTCCCTGGGCGAGCGGGCCGGCGTCGCCGCCTACGCGGTGGTGACGCGACCGGTGCCTTCCTACTCAGGCGTCGCCGGCGTGCCCGCGCGGGGGACCGAATACTTCGGTCCCCCCCGGAGGTGAGCCCGCCGGGCTCGTCGCCAAGGGCGCCTCTTCCTAGGTGCGCTCACGGAGTCCAAGGGCAGCCGCCTTGCGGGCCCCCACCGTACTGCTGGCATGCCCGGGTCTGGATCATGCCTTGCGAGGGTTTGAGTCGTTCGCCCGGGAGTGCTTCGAGGCGCTGCGCGACCGCTCGGATCTCAAGATCGAGCTCGAGAGGGACGGGCGTCTGGTGGTCGCTCGCCGCCTTGACGGCGGCTCCCGTGCGTGCTGATGCTCACGACCTGCTCGTGGGCATCCCGCGCGAGCGTCCGCAGCTGGACCCGCGCACCGGCGCCGGCCGCGTCTGGGCCGAGACCCTCCGACGGCTAGGGGATCTCGTCACCGTCGAGACGTTGCCGCGGCGCCGGCGGCGCCTGGGCCGAGGCAAGCGTCCCGATGTCTGGCTCGCCACGGCCAATGAGGGACCAGTGGGAGGAGTCGGAGCCGGTCGTGGTGGTCAACCACGGCGCCGGGTGGCTCACGGAGGACCGGTTCTGGGAGATGGTACCGCGTGACTACGCTGAGATCATGATCCGGGCCACGGAAGCGTCGATCCGCTCCGCCGACGTGGTGATCGTCCCGTCGCAGTACACCAGAGCTTCCCTCATCAACGGCATGGGACGCGATCCGGAGAGCGTGGTCGCCGTAGCGCATGGCGTGGACACGAGCGTCTTTCGCCCACGACCAGAGGCCGCAATCGAGACCGTCCCCGCAGCACCGGGAGGCGAGATCCCCTATGTCGCCTTCGCGTCGATTCCCTCCATCCGCCAGAAGAACCTCGGCGCGCTCAAGCAGGCGATCGGGATCCTGGCTGCGCGTGGTCTCCCCCACACCCTGGTGATCGCCGGCGGCACTGCCGGCGGCGAGAGCGAGGACTACCTCGCCGAGATTCGGTCCGATCCGCCGGGCGCCCCAGGCCGGGTGGCGTGGCCCGGCCAGCTCGACGACGTCGCTCTGGCCGAGCTCATGGCCGGTGCGGCCGCCTGCTGCCTTCCCAGCCTGTTTGAGTCCTTCGGGCTCACGGCTCTTGAGAGCATCGCCTGCGGAGCGCCCACGGTGGTGTCTGACCGTGGAGCCCTCCCGGAGGTCGTCGGTGACGCGGGGCTGGTCACGTCGCCGGATCCCGAGTCGCTGGCGAACGCCCTCGAGCGCGTCCTCCTCGACGCGGAGCTCTCCCGGCGGTTACGAGCGGCGGGCCCGGCCAGGGCAGCAGGCTTCAGCTGGGATCGAACCGCCGCGGGCTGGCTCTCAGCCTTGCGCCGCGCTGCCGGCTCCTAGAGTCGGCGATCTTCCCCTGCCTCATGAGCGACCGCTATGACACCCTCGTCGCCCGGCGCCGGCTACGCCGGGTCGATCATGGCTGAGCGCTTGACGTCCGAGGCCGGCCACCGCGTCCTCGTCATCGATCGGCGCGACCACGTGGGCGGCAACGCCTACGACTATCACGACGATCATGGTGTCCTCGTCCACCGTTACGGGCCCCACATCTTCCACACCAACTCCACCAAGGTCGTCGAGTACCTATCGCGCTTCACGGGCTGGCGCCCCTATGAGCACCGTGTCCTGGCCCGCGTCGACGGCAAGCTTCTACCGATGCCGATCAACCGCACCACGATCAACGAGCTGTACGGGCTCGGTCTACAGAGCGAGGCGGAAATGGAGCGCTTCTTCGAGGAGCGCTCCGAGCCGATCGAGCACATTCGAAACAGCGAGGATGTCGTGGTGGCGAGGTGGGCCGCGAGCTCTACGAGAAGTTCTTTCGCGGCTACACCCGCAAGCAGTGGCAGCGCGACCCCTCCGAGCTGCACGCATCGGTATGCGCCCGAATCCCCATCCGCACCAACGACGATGACCGCTACTTCACGGACGCCTTTCAGCAGATGCCCGTTGACGGCTACACCGCGATGTTCCGCCGCATGCTCGCCCATCCCCGCATCGACGTGCGACTGGACACCAACTACCACGACATCGTGCACGAGATCGACCACGATCAACTCGTCTACACGGGTCCGATTGACGCCTTCTTCGACCATCGCTTCGGAGCGCTTCCTTATCGATCGCTTGAGTTCGAGCTGCGCAGCCAGGTCACGCCGCAGGGGGGCTACCTGCAGCGGTGCGCCCAGGTCAACGAGCCCGGCGAGGACGTTCCCTACGCGCGGATCACCGAGTTCCGTCACATGACCGGACAGGAGCATCACGCCTCGTCCACCGTCGCGGTCGAGTACCCCTGTGCAGAGGGCGATCCCTACTACCCCATCCCGCGCGACGACACCCGCGCCTTGTTCAGGCGCTATGAGTCCCTTGCCGCCGAGCGCCCCGACGTAACCTTCGTCGGCCGTCTGGCTCGGTATCAGTACCTGAACATGGACCAGGTCGTGGGCCAGGCGCTCTCGACCGCCGACAAGCTCCTCGCCAGACTGAGCGAGACCAGCTGATCGAACCCACGGTCGAGGAGCCGCCGATGTCACTTCGCCACGACGAGCTCGAGCTGGCGCTCCTGCTCAGCGCGACGTGCGCTGCCCGTGAGTCAGCCGGAGCCCGGATCCGGTACCTCTCCCACACCGTCAACCTGACTACCCTGGCCGTGGCGCTCGAGCACCGCCGCCTGCTTCCCCTTCTTGGGAGCCGGCTTCTCGGCGCGACGGCGAACAACCTCGACGAGCGGTTCAGGAACCGGGTTGTCGCTGCACTCGCCCGCGACCGCGCCGCGGGGATGGTGCTCGAGGCATACACCGACCGGCTCCTCGCGACGCTCGCCCATCACGGCATCCCTGCCCTGGAGCTGAAGGGACCGAGGCTCGCACAGCGCGTCCACCACGACATCGGCCTACGCGCATCGGCAGACGTGGACCTGCTCGTCGCGAAAGGCGATCTTCATGGTGCCGTTTCCGCGCTCAGGCGGGAGGGCTATGCGACGCCCGCCGACCCCATCACCCGGGCGGGACTTCCCCACCTGCACTTCGCACTTCGCCACCGGGAGCTCCCCCCTGTTGAGCTCCATTGGCGTGTGCACTGGCATGAGGAAGCGTTCTCGGCCGACATGCTCGCGCGGGCTACTCAGGACGCCGAGCGGGCGCTCGTCCTGGACGACATCGACGAAGGAGCCGCGCTGCTGCTCTTCTTCGCGCGCGACGGCTTCCAGGGACTGCGGACGCTGGCCGACATCACCGGATGGTGGGATGAGCGGGGACAAGGGCTCAAATCAGGGCTACTCGACGCCCACGCCCAACGCTATCCCGAGCTGGCGCGGACCTGGGGCGCCGCCGCGCGGGCGGCCGAAGCCATCGGGAGAGTTCCTGTCCGATCGTGGCTAACCGCGCCCCGATCATCTGATCGCCGCACCATGCTGGCGCTGCGCCTCGCGTCCTGGAGTGAGCAGAGCGATCGCGATCAGCTCGAGGTCAACATGGCGCTCGTGGACGGTCTACTCACACCCCCGCACTCCCTGACTCAGTTTCTCCAACGGCTGCTCGATGCTCCCACGAGCAGACCGCTCCTGCACCTCGCCAAGGTCACGGTGCGCTCTCTTGCCGCCCTAGGGTGTGTGCGCAGAGAAACGTGGGATCCGTTGCCGGATCCTCGCCGTCCCGAAAACCTGGCAACGGTAAGGCTCAGGAGCGGTCAAGGACGCCCCGCATCGTTTCCAGGGAGCCGATCGCTCGGGCCGCTTGGACCTCGAGGCCGAGGTGCCCGATTCGCACGCCGGCACCAAAAGCGGTCTCAAGGACCGCAAGGGCCAGAGTGAGCAGCGGCTCTCGGGCGATGAATGGCCAGGCCCAACGCAGTGGGCGGGGTATACCCAAGCCGATAACGTCGGCCACGTGGGACGGGTGTGGGTCCGCCCTCAGCCTGTCGCCGAGCACATCCGCATGCAGATCGTGAATCAACTTGCGTGATTCGCCCTGCAACCGGCAGTCCCTACGAAAACTCGGCAGGTCCCGCTCGTAAAGGTGCTCCCCGAGCAGCCTTCTGTCAAACATCGCGCGGATACCAGCCTTTGCACAACGCAGGCCGAACTCACGATCATCTTGCCCGCGCCTGACCGCGAGCCCTTGGATGCCGACGCGCAGGAAATCGACGCGAGGCATGGAGAAGTTCCCACCCCAGAGGCCGTGGAGGATGAATCTCGGGTCGGCGGCGAACTGTACGCAGTGCTGCTCGTAGGCTCGACGATAGATATAAGCGATTCCGCGCCGACCGGGAGGAAGGCGCCTCCAGTGGTTGGGCATGTAACCCATCACCAGCTTGGGCTCCAGCTCGTCGTGGTGCCGGCGGTGGCCCGACACCATTCCGGGCGTCGCAATGACGTCATCGTCGAGTAGCAGGATGTCTCACCCGTCGCCGCCTCGATGCCCGACCGACGGGCGGGGCCGGCGCCACGGTTGGGCAGGTCAAGCACCGTCAGACGTTGGTCTAGGAGCCGTCGCTTCTGTAGCCACTCCACCGACCCATCTCTCGAGCCGTCGACAGCTACGACGAGCTCGTGCAGGTCGGATTGGCCGAGCACAGAATCTATGAAACGAGGAAGGTCGTGTCGTCGCTGGTAGCTGGGAGCGACCACCGAAACGCGCGGATGACTGCCCTGCGAGCTACGGTCCTTTCGATATGGTGAGGTAGCGAGCATGAGAGGCCAACCGAGTCGCCGCCACAGAATAGTCAGCTCTTTTGCGCGGAGATTACGCTCGCGCTCGACGTGGAGCACGACGTGACGACCGAGAAGGCCAACGACAAAGTCGGAGACGTGCGGGAAGCCAATGCGTGGCCTCTGGTGAGCCTCGTCTTCCTCGCGTACAACCGGCGTTGGGGGCGGCCATCAGCGAGCGCTCACGCAGTCCCGCGACGGGCGACCACGAGCCTCATGTTCGTGCAATCGTCCTTGGCCTCGAAACGCGCCCACACCTCGTCGGGGTAGTCGCTGGAGTAGTTGAGGTAGTCACGGCGGCGCACGATCTGGCAGCCATGTGCCTCCAGACGCGCCTCGACCGCGTCCCACTCGATGTGATCGTGGTCCCACACGTGGATGTCCCCCTCGACATCCCACGGATAGGCGGGGTTGACGATCTGGCGGATTCGAACCAAGTACTTCGACGGTATTAGGAATCGCTGCCACCGCTTGACCCGCGGGTCCCACCACATGGTGCCGTTCCATCGGTTGAGGCGCGCGATCTTCGCGTCCTCGGCGGCGCGCATCATCTCGCCGAAGCAGCTGTTCTTGTCCCAGAAGTTCTCGTTTACCTCGTGGTCGAGGTAGACGACGCCGCCACGAGCGAGGATACGGCACGCCTCATCCAAGACGCCCAGATAGTCCGGAATGTGGTGCAGAACGGAGTAGACGCAGACGAGGTCCACGGAGTGATCCGGCACGCACGACAGGTCGTGGCCGTTTAGCCGGAGCGTCGTCACTCGCCCCGTCGTCCCGAATCGCCGGTTGATGACGGTGAGAAAGTGAGGGCTCACATCCGCAGCGATCACATCAGCGCCGAGCACGAGCAGGTGGCGGGTCAGGTTGCCGGCTCCGCAACCGAGATCAAGCGCCCGAGGCGCGCCATGCGCACTGTTGACCTGCGCGATCGCATCCCGGAGGTCTTCGTGCAATCGCGTCTGCTCCCGCGGGTTGAAGATCTCCGGATGCTTGCGGTCGTAGCGTCGATGGGATCGCCGGTACTTGCGGATGGAGCGCTCGACGAGCGCTGCGGCGTCGTCGTCACGGACCTCGTCGGCGGGATCAGCCGGGTCGGAGGCTCTCTTCACTATCGTGCGCGATCATTGCGTGTCGTGGTCGTCGGAAGCTGATCGGCGACGCTCCGGAGCATCTCGGCGTAACGGTCGGCGAGGGTATCCCAGGAGAAGCGCAGGTGGGCCGATTCATGCCGTCGCCGCCGCATAGCATCCGACTGATGCCCGACGCGCTCGTTGCGCAGCCACGAGGCGACGCTACCGGGCTGCGTGAGATCGGCCGTGTCGCCCTCAGCGCCGAGCACCCACCGCATCACCGGGTAGTCGTGCGCGAGGCATGGGAGGCCGTGGGACAGGGCCTCGACGAGCACCCGCCCGAAGCTCTCCCACAGAGAGGCCAGGACGAACGCGTCGGCGGCGCGGTAATGGTCGGGCATGCGCTCCGGCGCGACCGTGCGAATGTCGTGGCCGTCAGGGCCCAGGCGCTCGCTTGCGAGACGGCGGATCGCCGCCGTGTCCGCCTCTTCCTGGCCGCAAACGAGCAGGTATGGCCGGGGTTCCCGCATCGAGGCGACCTCGTCGATCAGGACGTCCATCCGCTTCTGGCGATCGACGGCGCCGGCGCTCAGGACGATGCGCCTGTCCGCCGGCAGCCTGAGACGTACGCGCAGCGCAGCCCGGTCCTCCTCGCCCAACAATGCCAGCCGGGGCGCCATCGCGACGCCGAGCGGCAGGACCTGCTGGCGCTCCGCCGGCTCGCCCCCCGCCACCGCGTACTCCATCGCGCCCGGGACGAGTTGCTGCACGCGGTCGAGGTGCCCGTATCCGCTCCCGACGAGTGCGCCGTTGGCGAACACGAGCCCGAAGCGCTGGCGGCTGCGCCGTCGCCACGCGCCGAGCACGCGGCCCACGTGCCACTCGCTGAAGTAGACGACGTCGGGCGGACGGTGGGTGACGTAGGGGATCAGCGCCAGCGCGAACGCCGTGTGCTCCACAACGAAGGGCTCGACGCCGCGGTGCCGCGCGAGTAGCCGCGCCAGCGCCGTCGTCCGTCGCAGCGTCGGAACGGTCCGCTCGTCGTCTGCGCGCCCGCCCGAGCCTTTGACCAATTCAATGCGGAGGTCGTGCCGGCCGCGCAGCGTGTCGAAGCACTCACGCGCGAAGGTCTCGAAGCCACGGTGGGCGTGCTCAAGACCCGGGCACACAAGCAGCACCCTCGGCGAACCTCCTCGTGATGTGGCTGCGCCGACGACAGCGAATAATCTACCAGGGGCGCATAGAGTTGCCCGTCCGTAGCCTTCGACACGAGCATGCTCATCCCCACGCTCTGCCGGCCGGAGATGCTGCATCGCGTCCTATCCCGACTCGACCGGCAGACGGCGCCTGGCTCATCCTTCGAGGTCGTCGTCGTGGCGGACGTGGCGGAGCGCGACTGGAGGCTGGATCGCCTCCTCGCGAACCACTCCTACCGAACGCGCTGTCTGCAGGTAAGCCGCGCGGGTGCCTCCGCCGCGCGCAACGAGGCCTGGCGTGCCGCGGCGAGCGACATCCTCCTCTTTCTCGACGACGACGTCCTCCCCGAGCCGCGCCTCGTCGCCGAGCACGTCGCCTGGCATCGCTGCCATCCCGTCGAGGAGGTCGGCGTGTTTGGCCATGTGCGGTGGGCGGACGACCTGAAGGTCACCCCCTTCATGCGCTGGCTCGAGAACGGCATCCAGTTCGACTATCCGAACATCGAGGGCGGTGAGGCGGGGTGGGGGCGCTTCTACACGGCCCACGCCTCGGTTAAGCGCGCGCTCGTGGAGCGTGTCGGCGGCTTCGAGGAGGAGGCGCTGCCGTCCGGCTATGAGGACCTCGACTTAGTGCTGCGCATGCACAAGCACGGCTTCCGGCTGCTGTACTACCGCACCGCGGTCGCCGAGCACTTGCACCCGATGGACCTCGATTTCTGGAAGCGGCGGGTTGCGCGCATCGCCGTCTCGGAGCGCGCGTTCGTGCGCATGCACCCCGAGATCACGCCGTACTTCTTCGGGATGTTCTCCGCCGCAGCGGCCGAAACTCCCGCGAGGGGCTGCGGCGCCCGCCTCGTACGGATCGTCCCGCGGTCGATTCCCCTGGTCGGGCCCCGTGTGTGGGCGAGCGTCGATGCCGTCTACCGGCAGGCGCTCGCGGAGCCGTTCCTCACCGCGTGGCAGCGCGCCGGGGATGAGGTGAGCCCTGGGCCGCCGGCCCGAGGGCGCCTGGCTGACAGACCGAGCAGTGGGCGCGGTTGTTAAGGTGCGTGCCGCAGAGCTGCCGACGAAAGAATGCCAAGCTGCGGGCGTGAGGAAGCGCGTCACCGAGGCCGTAGGCCTCTTTCGCCCGGCCGGGATGGCTCGCCGCGCTGCTGGCCTGTCGCGGCGCCGCGCCGCTCGTGGCTGGCCCGATGGAGATCGACGCACGGTCCCAGCCCAACGCCATCGAGCGCTTCGAAGCGTTCGGGCGTTTCGACCAGGCGACCTGGATGCGGGAGCTGGGATGGGCCGCGACAGCGAACCTCATGGTCGAGCGCGAAGCATTCAACGCTATCGCCTGGTTCGACTCCACCTATCCCCACATCGGGGAGGACGTGGACTTCTGCGCGCGCGCTGGCCGAGCGGGGTTCGCGCTGGGCTTCTGCGCCCCAGCGATCGTCGGCCCCGGCGCGGAGCACCAACTCGGTGTCGTCATTCGCCGTGCGTTCTGCAACGGCTACTCAGCGGCGCAAGTGGAGCGCCGCCTCGGGGTCGGCCACGTCGCGTGGCGCCATCCGCGCGCACTGGTCTCGCCGCGGGCGGCGCTCGCGTGGCACGGCATACCTGCAGCAGACCTGCAGCAGACCTGTCGCGGCGGGAGCGCGCAACGCAGTCCGCTCTCGCGTCAGCCGCCTACGCCAGCCGCGTAGCCGGCTCCGGCTGGTCGACGCTTGTGTCTGCGCGCGGACGCAGGTAGCCGACGGCTTTCTGGAGCAACGGCCTCTGCACGACCCAGCTGGTCGCCGTGACGAGTGCCGCATACCGGGATCTCGCCGATGAAGGCGCGGTGCTGAGGACGACGTCTCAAAGGCGGCCGCCCCTCGAGGATCCCCGCCGCGCCCGGCAGCGTCGGCGGGTTGCCGCCCATGGCGTGACAAGCCATGCGCGACGCCGAATAGTTTGGTCAGGTAACCGGTCCGAACCACGAGCCCGGGAAGGCCGTGACTGGGCACGAGCGGGACGCTACCGGTGAGGGTCGCCACGAGCCCGATCCGGCGGGCGATCAATAGCACGCGCGTCCGGGTCGAGTCGGTAGAAGTGGTGTATCGGCTGCGGTGTAGGTAGATCGTGGGCATCGGGATCGAGATTGAGGCTCTCTGAGGCGGTTTGAGGGCTTCGGTGAGGGTGGCCAAGGGTTTTGGT
>JAABUJ010005079.1_pt1 | contig 13397 bp, 12 predicted proteins | sample 5559131 | NCBI WGS metagenome assembly JAABUJ01 (sample SAMN10711875, study PRJNA513366) | rock metagenome | isolation source: Antarctica rocks | place: Antarctica: Victoria Land, Mt New Zealand nord | collected 2016-01-07
GGCCTTCGTGCGTCCCTTTGGCTCGAAAGCACACGAAAGTCTCGAAGATTCGAGACAAATCGCCGTGCGAGAGCCTCCAAACCAAGGCGGCGTGCGCCAGTTCCGCAGATTTTCACAGGCCTGTTAGTGCGTCTGCGGGCGGGAAACGCACGCTTCATTAAGGGTACCTTGACGAACCAAAACGGCGTGACGGAGCGACGGCTCGCGCTTACCGCAGGGCAGGCGCCGTTTGCTTCAATCCTGTCGTGCTCCGATTCGCGCGTCCCGCCGGAACTGGTTTTCGATGCGAAGCTCGGCGATCTGTTCGTTGTCCGCAACGCCGGAAATATCGTCGCAGCGGCGGTCCTCGGGACCCTCGAGTACGGCTACGATGTGCTAGGCGTGCGATTGATCGTCGTCCTCGGCCATGAGAAGTGCGGCGCCGTCTCCGCAACATACGATGCGCTCCGGGATAAGAAGCCGCTCGGGCCCAATCTCGACGTCCTTCAACGCGCGATTGCGCCGGGGATCGCCGGCGTTGTGACCGCGCACGGTTCCCAACACAGGGAGGCGTACTGCACGCGGCGGTCCTCGCCAACGCCAAGGCGCAAGCCGCCAAGCTGCTAGACTCCCCCGTGCTCGGCCCTGCAATCAGGAAGGGCGCGTGCAAAGTCGTCGCCGCCGACTACGGTTTCGTCGCCGGAAGGGTCGACTTTCTCACCTGACATTCGTTGCAGCGTCCGAACATATCACGATAGCGCATCCAGCGAAGGCTGTCTAATCGATCGGCGACTCGAGCTCATGTCGGCATCGACATCCTCGTTACGGTGAGTCCGCAAACTCGATGGTAATCCCGGCATCCCGAAAGGCAAAATAACGGCGAGCGGGGTCGCGCAGATTGGCCAGCAGCGGTTCGCGTACGACTTCGACGCGCAAGCGTCGTTCGAGCTCTGCCTGGAGCACCCACGCGAGCTCGACGACGTGCGCGTCGCCCGCTCGCAGCCGAGGCTCGTACGAACTCATGACCCCGAAGGCGAAGTTGGTGAAGTGCGTATCGGTCGACGGATCGTACGATTCCGCCACGTATCGTAATCCCTCTATGGTAATGGGTAACGACGTTTCTTCGTCGAATTCGCGGCGCAGTGCATCGTGCAACAGCTCGCCGTGGCGTTGCCTGCCGCCCGGCAAATTCCACAGCGGCTGCGCGTGATTAGGATAGCGCGACGACACGAGCAGCACGGCTCCGTCGCGTTCTAGAATCCCGGTCACCAGATGAATGCGCGCGCCGCTCACGCTTAGCGCGCTCGCGACGGAAGGCGGTAGATGAGCGGCCGCTCCACCCGGCGTAGCTGAACCCGTAGCCCCTCGTTGAGTGCGTGCAGCGCGCCGACTGCACGCACCACCGTCCCGCGGCGCGCGCTGAACTCGCTGTCGAGGGCGGCGAACTCGCGCGCGAACTGCGCTTCGAGCCTCGCGAGGGTCGGCCGCGCTGCGCGCGGATGACGGCTGTGGTACGGCCGCAGGGCGGCCGCCTTCGCGAGGTAGATTTCCGGCGTTGCGGTGTCGGGTTCCGGCGGCTGCGGCACGCGGTTTCCGAGAGCGAAATACTGCTGGTGTTTGCGTGCCAACAGCGCGGGCGGAACCACGTTTCCGTAATGGTGATATATGTACGGCAGGACGAGCGTTCGGCCGGAGCTTCCGACAACTTTCTCGTGCAATCGGTTCACCCAATGTATGTCGGGATGGTAACGGAAGAAGACCGAACGCCGCGCTACGTCGGTAATCCAACGATACGTCCCAAAGAAATGATAGGTGTACGCATCCACCTCGCCTACGGCGAAGGGGACGCGCGGCAAGATTTCCCGTGCAATGTGCCGCATCTGCTCTCCGTGCACTTCGTCGGCATCGAGGAACAGCACCCAGTCTGGCGCCGATGCGAGCGCCCCCAACTGCGCGAACACCCGATTGCGCATGTCCGCAAAATCGACGAACGGATGCGCTTCGACGTACAGCGCATCGCGTGCCGCGAATGCGCTCTGCGCAAGGATCGCACGATTTTCGCTGTCCGTGACTCCGGAATTATCGTTGACAACGAGAACGTCGACGGCGTCCGCGATCGCGCCGAGCGCCGCCGTGAGGTACAGTTCCGGTGCGGCCCCGACGCACAGGACGCACGCGATCGTGACCGTTGAACTCTTCAGCATACGCGATGCGGAGCGGATGCGCATAGCGCTCGCGATCCGTTCGCATGTTTTCGTCGACGAGCAAAACGTTCCGCCCGAGGAAGAGATCGACGCGCACGACCTCACCGACGCGGAGGCCGTGCACGCGCTCGTGAGGGACGATGCCGGCGTGCCGCTCGGCGCCGGTCGCTATTACCGGCTCGACGCGAACTCGGTGCAGATGGGGCGCATGGCGATCGAAATCGACGCGCGCGGCCGCGGGGCGGGCACGCAGCTGCTGGCCACGCTCATCGCCGATGCACGCGCTCGGGGATTCTCGCGCGTTCACCTGCACGCGCAAGTTCACGCACGCGAGTTTTACCGGCGCGCCGGCTTTACGGATGACGGGACGCCGCTCTGGGATGCGGGCATCCTGCACCAGCCGATGAGCAAGGCGCTTGCTTGACAGCCTCGACCTTTCCTGAGGAATTTTTATGAAAACGCAGCCAACTTTGGTCGGAATGTGTTATAGTCCGTGCAGCCGGTCGGGTACTCATGGCGTCACGCCGCCCGGCTCGAATCCAGCGCGGGCCGGTAGGTAGCCACAGTAGCTCTCTCAGGTACTCAGCGGGGTCGAAATCAAACTGACGCTAGGAAAGACCCTTAGATGTACACTGATGAGAACCTGAACTGCGTTGATTGCAACAGCCAGTTTATCTTTAGCTCCGGCGAACAACAGTTCTTCGCGAGCAAAGGCTTCCAGAACAAGCCCAACCGTTGCCCTGAATGCCGCACGGCCCGCAAGGCCCAGCGTGGTTCGGGTGGCGGCGGCGGCGGAAGCTACGGCGGTAACGGCGGCGGCGGCGGCGGTTCGTCGCGCGGCGCGGCCCGCGAGATGTTCCAGACGACCTGCAGTCAGTGCGGACAGACGGCCGAAGTGCCGTTCCAGCCGCGCGGCGACAAGCCCGTCTACTGCCGCGACTGTTTCCAAACCCGCAGCGGCAGCTACCGGTAAGTCTGCGACGCCTGCGCGGCGCCGCTTCTAAACGATAGTACGGAGCAGAGACGAGCCGCCGGCCACACGCCGCGCGGTTCGTTTCGTTTTCCCTGCCCCGACGCCCGTTGGCGAGGCGCTTTCTTTACGTGGGCTTCGTCGCGATGAACGGGTGTGAGCATCACCTTATCATCGCACGACGCGCTCGTCGCCGCGCTTGAAGGCGCGCACCGGGTCGCGCTGTCGTCGTACGCCATCACGCACGACATGGCGGACGAACTCGCCGCCTGCGCCGACCGGGGCGGTGACGTGCACGTTCGGCTCGCGGCCCATCTGATGGGGGATAGCACCGGAACCCGCGCCGCCGCAGCCGCGCGGATCGTTGCGCAGCTGGCGTGAGCATGGCGTCGATGCGGCGCTGATCGCGCCCGGTGATATCTCGCCGCACGTCAAGGCGGCGAGCGTCGATGGGGTCTTGTGGCTTGACGATCGCAACTTTCCGCGCAAGGGGCCCGACCTCGTCGTGCGCGACGACGATCCCGGCCGACGTTCGCGCCGCTACGTCTTGGGTCGACGGCACGGCCGCACACAGCGACCGGCTCACGTTCACCAAGCGCGACGCTCTCGCGCAGGAAGCGGCGGCGATTGCAGGGAGTCCCGGGGGCGAGATCGACCTTTCTACGGAAGACATCGGCACGGGTCCCATCGAGACCGCCTTGTTGCATCGTCTCGCAGCCGGCGACCACGTCCGCTTGCTGTGCGACCTGGCTGAATGCACGTCTTCCTCGGCGCGTGGAGCGCTCGCGCAACTCGAGGGGGCGGGTGCGGAAGTCCGGTCGCGCAAGGCCGTCGACAAGCTCGCCGTAACGGCCGACCGCGCATGGATCGGCTCGGCGAATGCAAGCTTCCTCGATGCGCACACGGCTGCACAGAGCGACTGGGGTCTCGTCACGACGCAGACCGATGCCGTCGCGGCCTTACCGGCGGCGCTTCGAAGACGCCTGGAATGGTCGCGCCGCGCCCGCGTAAACGCAGGCGTCGCATCCCGGTCACGGAACCGAAACATCGATGCCCGATCATGAGCCTGTGACGGATGACGAGATACTCTCAGGCTTCAAGAGCCTGCTCGAGGCCATCGAGCTCGGCTTCGGCAAAATCAACGGACGGATAGATTCGCTCCAGTCGTCCATGAACGGGCGGATGGATTCTCTCCAAGCCTCGATCTCCGGCTTGGAGCAGCGGACACTCCGGCGTTTCGATCAGATCGATGCCCGTTTCGCCGCGAGCGATTTGCGCTTCGATCGGATCGAAGCGCGCTTAGACCGAATCGAAGGCCGCCTAGACGGAATCGACGCCCGCTTAGACGGAATCGACGCCCGCTTAGATGGAATCGACGCTCGCTTAGATGGTATCGACGCCCGCTTTGATGGAATCGATGCGCGGCTTGGTCCCGGCGGGCCACGTTAAAGCTTCGGAAGCCGTCAGCGCTCGCGCCCCCTTCTCAAACCTTGCCGTCCGTGATATCATAGGCCCCTATGCCCTAGGGGTCCGCGTGGAGCTCAGGCGGGCGAGGCGACTCGCTGGCCTGATTTGATTTCCGGCTCCCGGATCCCCAAGGGGCGTTACCTCGTCGTTCGTTGAGAGTACAAGAGAAATAATGGCGAAATCCGTGCTTCCCAAGTCGTCCGCCCCAAAGGCGTCGTCCTCCGGGAAAAGCACTCGTTCCAAGCGCGTGTCGGTCTCCAAAGGCGACGGCGCCGTGGCGACGCTCGTCCCCCAGGCGACCTCCGGCTTCGCGCCTGAAACGGCAGCGTTCACGGTCGAGCGCTTTGCCGACCCGGGCGCGAAACGTAAGCGCTATACCTTCGCGAAGATTGCCGACGTCCTCGAACTGCCCGATCTGATCGAACTGCAAAAAGCGTCGTTCCACTGGTTCATCACGGACGGCCTCAAAGAAGCGTTCGACTCGATTTCCCCGATCAAAGATTTCACGGGCAATCTCGTGCTCGAGTTCGGCGAGCATGCGCTTGGTGAGCCGAAGTATACGGTCGAAGAATGCCGCGAACGCGACATGACCTACAGTGCGCCGCTACGCGTGCGCGTTCGACTGATCACGGCGGAGTCGGGCGAAATCAAAGGTATCCCCGACCAAGAAATCTTTATGGGCGATTTCCCGCTCATGACCGACAAAGGCACCTTCATGATCAACGGCGCGGAGCGCGTGATCGTGAGCCAGCTCGTCCGTTCGCCGGGCGTCTACTTCTTGCAGGATTCCGACACCAACAACCGTCCGACGTACAACGCGACGATCATCCCCAACCGCGGCGCGTGGATTGAATTCGAAACCGACAACGGCACGAAGAACGACGAAACCGAAGGCACCGTCGGCGTCCGCATCGACAAGAACCGAAAAATTTACGTCACGACGTTCGTGCGCGCCCTCTCGCGTCCCGATCTCGGTTTCAATTGGGAGAGCGACGAAGCGATTCTCAAACTTTTCGACAACTCGCCGCTGATCGTCAACTGTCTGGAAAAAGACAAAGACGTCAAGACGCGTGAGGATGCGCTCAAGGAGATTTACAAAAAGCTCCGCCCGGGCGAACCCGAAAACGCCGAGAACGCCGAAAAGCTCCTCGAGTCGCTCTTCTTCGATGAGAAGCGCTACGATCTCGCGGGCGTCGGCCGCTATAAGCTTTCCGGCAAACTCGAAAACGCACTGCGGCCCGAACTGCGCGAGTACTCGAGCATCGGCCTCGCCATGCCGCCGATCACGAAGAAGAGCCTGACGCGCGAAGACATGATTGCCGTCATTCGTCGCCTGATCAAGGTCGCGATGAAAACGCCGGGGCCCGACGGCAAGCCGCTGGTGCACATCGACGACATCGATCATTTGGGTAATCGTCGCATCCGCAGCGTCGGCGAGCTCTTGCAGAACCAGTTCCGTGTCGGCTTGCTGCGCCTCGAACGAGTGGTACGCGAGCGCATGACGGTTCAGGATATCGAAACCGTCACGCCGCAAGCGCTCATCAACATTCGCCCGGTCGTTGCCGCAATCAAAGAGTTCTTCGGCTCTTCGCAACTCTCGCAGTTCATGGACCAGACGAATTCGCTCGCCGAACTGACCCACAAACGGCGCCTCTCGGCGCTCGGACCGGGCGGACTCTCGCGTGAGCGCGCCGGCTTCGAAGTGCGCGACGTCCACCACTCGCACTACGGCCGCATCTGTCCGATCGAGACGCCCGAAGGCCCGAACATCGGCTTGATCGGTTCGCTTGCGACCTATGCGCGCGTCAATCGTTACGGCTTCATCGAGACGCCGTACCGCCTGGTCAGCGACGGCGTCGTCTCGACCGATTTGCGCTATCTCACCGCCGACCGCGAAGACGAATACATCATCGCGCAGGCGAACACGCCGCTCGCACCCGACGGCCGCATCGCAGCCGATCAGGTCGTCGCACGGTACGCGGAAGAGTACGTCACCGAGCCGCCCGATCTCGTGCAGTTGATGGACGTCTCACCCAAGCAAATCGTCTCGGTCGCAACCGCGCTGATCCCGTTCCTCGAGCACGACGACGCCAACCGCGCGCTCATGGGGGCGAACATGCAGCGCCAGGCCGTGCCGTTGCTGCGTCCGCAAGCGCCGATCATCGGCACCGGTATGGAGTATCGCGCTGCCAAGGATTCGGGCGGTTGCGTGCTCGCGCGCGCCGACGGCGTCGTGCAACACGTCGATGCGCGGGCCGTGATCGTCAAGAACGACGAAAACGGGTTGGACGAAACGTACGACCTCTTGAAGTTTACGCGCTCGAACGCCGGCACGTGCATCAACCAAACCCCGATCGTCACGGTCGGCGAAAAGGTCGTGCGCGGTCAGATCATGGCGGACGGCCCGTCGTCCGATCAGGGCGAGATGGCGCTCGGCCAAAACGTCTTGGTCGCGTTCATGCCGTGGGAAGGCTACAATTACGAAGATGCTATCCTGATCTCCGAGCGGATGGTCAAGGACGATCGCTTCACCTCGATTCACATCGAGGAGTACGAGTGCGAAGCCCGCGACACCAAGCTCGGACCCGAAGAGATCACGCGCGACATCCCCAACGTCGGCGAAGACGCGCTCAAAGACCTCGACGAGAACGGCATCATCCGCATCGGCGCCGAGGTGCGCCCTGAAGACATTCTGGTCGGTAAGGTGACGCCCAAGGGCGAGACCGAGCTGACGGCGGAAGAGCGCCTGCTGCGCGCGATCTTCGGCGAGAAGTCACGCGAAGTGCGCGACACGTCGTTGAAAGTTCCGCACGGCGAAAAAGGCAAGATCATCGACGTCAAGATGTTCTCGCGCGACAACGGCGACGAACTGTCGCCGGGCGTGAGCCATCTCGTGCGCGTCTACGTCGCGCAGAAGCGCAAGATTCTGCAGGGCGACAAGATGGCGGGGCGCCACGGCAACAAGGGCGTCATCGCGAAGGTGCTGCCCGAAGAGGACATGCCGTACACCGAAGACGGCACGCCGGTTGATATCGTGCTCAACCCGCTCGGCGTGCCGAGCCGCATGAACCTCGGCCAAATCATGGAGACGCACCTCGGCTGGGCCGCGCGCATGCTCGACATGTTCATCGCGACCCCGGTCTTCGACGGCGCGCACGCCGAGGACATCGCCGAGTGGCTGCAAGACGCGGGCCTCCCCGCCGACGGAAAAACCTGGTTGCGCGACGGGCGCACGGGCGATCGTTTCAACCGTCCGATCACGGTCGGCATGATCTACATGCTCAAGCTCGCGCATCTCGTCGACGACAAGATTCATGCGCGTTCGACGGGCCCGTACTCGATGATCACGCAACAGCCGCTCGGCGGCAAGGCGCAATTCGGTGGCCAGCGCTTCGGCGAAATGGAAGTCTGGGCGCTCGAAGCCTACGGTGCAGCGTACACGTTGCAAGAACTCTTGACGGTCAAATCCGACGATGTCGTGGGCCGCGTCAAGACGTACGAAGCGATCGTCAAGGGCGAGAACGTTTTGGAACCCGGCGTGCCGGAGTCGTTCAAGGTCCTTATTAAGGAGCTGCAGTCACTCGCACTCGACGTTAAGGTGCTGACCGAAAACCGCGAAGAGATCGAGATCAAGATTCAAGACGACGACATGACCGAGACCGCCAAGGACATCGGTCTGCTTGTCGGCGACGACGATCCACGTCTCTCGCAAACGATGGTTGCTGCGCGCGAAGCCGAAGCGCAGCGCGCCGTGACAACCGCCGTTCCGGCCGGCATCGGAATGGAAGATGCAACTGAAGGCGTCACAACGCCGGATGCGGACGAACCCGACGAAGAGGAAGAAGCCGAAGCGAGTGACGAGGAAGTCGCGGCCGCCGAAGCTGCACCGCGTCCTGCGCTAGCCGCCGCCCCCGAGCTCGACGCCGACACCGGCATCGCGCGCATCGGCGGCGGTCTTGGTGACGACGTCCTCGATGCCGACGTCCTCGAAGACGAAGCGCCGGCGGCCGAAGAAGAAGGCGTCGACGAGGGCTACGTTCTCGAAGACGAAGACGCCGAACTCGAAGAAGACGAAGAGGAAGACGAAGGCCTCGGGCCGCTTAGCGGCGGCGACGAGGACTTCTAGGAAACCGAGAGACCCGCGGGATGAGCGCGGGTCTTTTTGCTTCAACGTACATCCCGGCGACGGCATTTAGTGCCTCCGGGCGCTAGGCGACTCGACCGGCCGATTCGTGGATTCGCCGGCCCAACGACGGAGCGCCGTTCGGTCATAAGCCGGCCGCAGACTTGCTCTTTAGTGGTCGCATGGAAGATATGATGTTGGTCCGCCGCTACATCGACGCCGCCCGCAGTCCGTGGTAACCGTTCGCTGGCATAACGCGCACCGCATCATCAACTCCCGCTACCCCTACACCGCGATCTTCGACCGCGTGGCGGATCCCGCCGATCTGGACGCGATAGCCGAACTCGAAGCGCGCACGAATCTTCGGGTGCGCGACGAGCTCGGGGAGATTTCGCTGGTGCGCGCGGAGGACCGGGTCGGCGGCCACGGCACGACGCCGGTTATGGCGTCCTTTACCCATACGAAAGGGAGCCGGTTTTCGGACGGCACGTACGGCGTCTACTACGCGGCTGCGGCGCGCGACACCGCGATTGCAGAAACGGTCTTTCATCTCACCCGCTGGTATCGATTGACGAACGAAGAAAGTACCGACGTCGACTTCAGAGATTACATAGCGTCGATCGCGGGCCGATTCGAAGATATTCGAAAGCGCCGCGCCTCAGATCACTTCTACCACGCAGAGTCTACGCCGCAAGCCAAGCTTTCGCGATAGCACTGCAGCGACAAAACGTCGCCGACAGAATCGTCTACTGGATCCGTGAACACTCGCCGGTTTTTAGGTCCAAGTGATGACGACCTTCGCGCAGTTCGTATGTTAGCGAGCTCACGTTCCAGCGGCGCTGCGGGACCGCGAGTCGTCACGGCGCCGGCATGCGTGCGGCGATGCGGTGGCCGCCTGCAGTGTGGCCGCGCAACGTCGCGATCGCGTGCGGTTCGCGTTCGTCGTACGTTGCCACGAGCTCGATCTCCGAACCGCCCGTCGCGCCTGCTTGCAACGTCGCGACCACGGCGGCGGGTGCAGTCGGGAAGATTGCATCACTGCGCGCCACTCGGCCACTAACGAGCGTATCAGCGGAAAAGGCAACGCGGTCGAGCGCGATGGTCGTGAGATCCCCCGACGCGCGTACCCTGCCGCCGCGCAGCCCGGGCCCGCAATAGTCTTGGCGGCAGTTGGGATTGAAGCCCTCGTATAGGTAGAGTCCTGACTGCGTCGCATCGCCAGCGGCCGAGACCGCAACGGCCGCCAGACGCAATTCGTCCGGGGTTGCCTCGTTGCCGGGAAGCGCCGCGGGCACGGGCTCGTCGCCCAGCCGCAGCGGAAACGCGCCGGCGCTGCGGATCTCGGGAATCTGCTTCGCACATGAAGCATCCAGCGCGCCCCTCGGGCGGGCGATAAACGATTGCACGACTGCGGCCGCGCAATCGTACACGTCGGCGACCGCACCACCGTCGCCGAGCGCCGGCGTATGGTCGCTGTTCGGGAACGTGACGAACCGCGCCGAGGGTCCTAGCTGGCTTTGCGCTTCACGCGCATCGCCGGGTGCGGTCGTCATATCGAGATCGCCCGAGACGATCAGCACCGGCAGCGACAGCGGGACGAGCGGCGGAGCGCGCGAGACGATCGGGTCGACGTGTTCGGGCGCGGGCCAACTCAAACACTGATCGTAGAGTTCGTCGGGCGCACGGAGCGCGTCGATGTTGCCGACGGGAAAGGCGAAGCGCGGCGGCAGATCGGCGCTGCGCTCCGCGTACTGTGCACTTCGGCGAGCCACGCTTGCGTATTTGTCAAACGGCGGCGTATACACGGTGCAAGAATCGGCGGTGTCCTGTCCGGCCGAGTACTCCGTGTATGGATACGTAAAGAACGCCGGCCCGCCGATCGTCCACGCGAACAAGCGCGCGAGCGGGACGCTATCGCCGCGCTCGAACCACGCGCGGCTTGCGGCATCGAGGTTGCGGTACGGCCCGAAGTCGTAACCGCCGGCCGTCAGCAGCGTTTCGAGTTCCGGCCCGCTCGCATGCACGGTGACCGGCGTCCCGTCGGGTGCGGAGCTGTGCGCGACCAGCGGCGCGGTATCGAGGCGCGCGTCCAGCCGCGCAATCCGCTCGAGCGGCGCGCCGCCGATCGCTTGGCACGCCAGGCTGCGCTCGCAGACACGGTCGTACGCGAAGCGCACTTCGGCTTGCCCGTTCGGATCGAACGGCGGCTGCTCCAAGACCTGATACGTGCTGTCGAGCACGAGCGAACGCAGCAGCTCGGGATAGCGCGCACCGAAGACTTGTCCGAAGAACGAACCGTACGAGTCGCCGTACAGATCGACGGGCCCCGTTCGTAGCGCGAGCAGAATCGCGCGTAGATCGCGGACCGATTGACTCGTATTGAAGAGATCGCTCGCATGAACGTAGCGGCCATCGGAGCGTGCATACGTATGGTTGAGCTGATCGCCGCATGCTTCGGCTGTCCATTGGTACGCGGACGTCGCCGTGCTGCCGGCAAAATTTTGTAGGGGCTTGCAGTCGATCGGCGCCGAAGCGCCGGTTCCGCGCTCATCCATCATGACGAGATTGCGATCGCGCATCAGCGGGCGAAACAACGCGGCGTATGAGTTACCCGTGCCCGTCGACGCATAGCCGGGTCCGCCTTCCTGCGCGACAATCGTGCCGACGACATGCCCCGACCACGCGGGAACCACCTGAAAGCGAATGGAGATCGTTCCATCGGTGCGGTTGAGCCAGTTGAGCGGCACGGTGAGCGTGCCGCAATAGCCGGGAATCGCGAGCACGCAGCGCCGCAGGCGCCGAGTGCCCATGGTGAGCGCGGCGGGACCCGCCGGACTCGCGACGACGTGCCGCGGCATGATGCGGCCGAAGGGCACATGATGCAGGACGACACCGAGCAGCAACGGCGCAAGAAGCATGGCGCTATGTACGTCCGCGGCCGCAGGCGCCCTTGCGCTGCGGAGTCGCGCGTGTGCCGCTAGGAGTAAGGCAGCGTACGGGGGCCGGCCGCGTTGCTTTCGTGCTCGCTAAGGACTACACTCCAATACATCACCCTTCGCTCTACGAGGAGACCATGCCCATGCTTCGTCGTCTCATAATCGCCGCCTTCGCGACGGCAACGTTCTTAAGCGTCGCCGCGCCGCAGCAGAGCAAAGCATGCCCCCTGTACGCCTGCCGCTACGACCACGGCCACATCATCTGTCCGCCGCCCTGCCACTGACCGACGGCGACACAAAACTGATAACGGACGCCGAGGCTCATTGCCTCGGCGTCCTGCGCCGCTCGCCGAGCGGCTGATAATGGCACGCGAGGACGTGCGCAAAAACGCCCACATTATACGATACGCGTAGCGCCGTTCAACGCGCGATCGCGGGTAAACATGCGGCCGCGATACCGGGCGCGCTGACGAGGCTACCGTGAGCGGGAGACGAACCGTGCGGCCCGCTCGTCGTAGACGCTGGACGAACTCGACGTCTTCGAAAATCGCAACGTCCTAGTAGCCGCCGAGCGATCGTCGAAAGGGAACCAGAAGTCGCGACCGCTACGTCGAGCGTCAGCTTCGCCGCGTTTCACCACGCTCGCGACTTCCGCCGTATTCCGGTTCGTGATACTTCACAGAGCACGTCGTGTGCGTTTCGGTACTGCAGGCGTATCGAAAAAGATGAGCCGCGGTAGAACCGTTCCGCATTCGACGTCGAGTACCGCGAAACTGAAACGGGCTTGACGTCGCTTGTCGGTCGGAGAACCCGGGTTGATCAGCCACCCGTTGTCGCTGCGTTGACACGAGGGAATGTGACTGTGCCCGAAGAGAATGGCGGCGACTGATTCGTCGGCGAATGCGGCACGAGCGCGCTGCGGCGTCGTCCCGCGAGCGCCATCGCCGTGCACGAGACCGATTCTCGCGCCATCGACCGTGATGAACGTGCGGCGAGCGAAGCGGGCGACGATCTCCTGACCATCGTTGTTGCCGGCGACGCCCTCCAAGGGTGCCATTGCTTCCAACGCGCTGACCGCTTCGAGCGATGTAAAGTCGCCGCAGTGCAAAATCGCGGCCGGTCGCTGTGCGGCGACGATGGCAAGCGCCGCCGGTAAGCGGTGTGCGAAGCGTGGAACATGCGTGTCCGAGACGACGGCGATCCGCGTCAATGCGCGAACGTCCTCGGATACGGTTGCACGTGACTAGAAGAGGTCGACGAAGAGTTCCGAGACGTCGAGCGCAAGATCGGGGAACGTGCGCGATCGCGCGATTTCGGCGAGACCAAACGTATGATGGCCGCCTTCATGAATCTCGACTAGGGCGACTCTAATTTAGCGATATTTTTTGCTATACTTGCAGACGATGGCCGATGAGCAGATGTCGTTTGCAAGCGCCAACTTCGACCGCTATGCGAAGATGACGAAGCGGGCAAAGTTTCTCGACGAGATGGACCGCATCTTGCCGTGGCCGCAACTTTGCGATGTTGTGCGACCATGGTATCCAACCGGCGAGGGCGGCCGCACCCCGATCGACCTTGAGCGGATGCTGCGCATCCACTTTCTGCAACAGTGGTTCAACCTCAGCGATCCGGGTGTCGAGGAGACGTTGTACGATAGTACGTCGATGCGGCGGTTTGTTGGAATCGACCTCGGACGAGAAGCGGTTCCCGACGAGACG
>JAABUJ010005081.1_pt1 | contig 13393 bp, 13 predicted proteins | sample 5559131 | NCBI WGS metagenome assembly JAABUJ01 (sample SAMN10711875, study PRJNA513366) | rock metagenome | isolation source: Antarctica rocks | place: Antarctica: Victoria Land, Mt New Zealand nord | collected 2016-01-07
AGCGCGCGATGTTGGCCATGCTCTTGTTGTCCAACACCATCAAGCCGGTGAGATAATGCTCGAAGTGGGCGAACTGCCGCCGGTTCCCGAACAAGTCCCGAAACGCTGCGGCGTGCGTGCTGACCAGCGGGGCGGGCGCGACAAGAGGCAGTTGCATTGGAGAGTCCCTTTTCCTGGCACATCGTTCTGGCCTTGTAGGGTAGCAGGGTCCGCCTGCCAGCGCAAATCACAACAGTCGAGTTAATGATCGACAATGCTCTCTTCGATCCGGATACATCCCGCCGCGGCGTTGGTGAGCGGAGCGGGCACGACGATGGTCACATCCGGCGACCAAGGGCCATCAGTCGACCAGCCCCGTCCGGGCAATCGTGCGCACGTAATAGGGCTGGAGGAACAGCAGCAGGACCAACGGGACAATCGTCGCGACAACGGTGCCGGCGAAGATATCATTCCAGCGCGTCACATATTCGCCCTGGAAGGTGCTCAAGGCCACCTGCACCATCTGATACTGCGGCGAATTGGTCACCAGCAACGGCCAGAAGAACGATTGCCACTGCGAGAGGAACAGCACCAGCCCGGCGCTGACCATTACGGGCATAGACAAGGGGACCACAATGCGGCCGTACACCCCGAACCAGGTCAACCCATCGACGCGCGCGGCCTCCAGCAACTCTCGCGGGGTGCTGACGAAGAACTGCCGGAAGAGGAAGACGACGATGCCGTTTGCCAGGACCGGCAGGATCAGCGCCTGATAGCTGTTATCGAGGTGCAGCGTATTGACAATGACGTAGAGCGGTATCGCCAGCACCTCGAACGGCACGAGGAACGTCACGAGCACCAGGATGAACAGGAGGCGCTTGCCTGGGAAGTCGAAGACCGCGAAGGCGAAGCCCGCGAGTGAATTGACGGCGACGCCGGCCACGATAGTCACGGCGCAGACGAGGATGGTGTTGAGCAGCGCGCGCCCGAACGATCCGGCCACCAGGTCCTGGTAGGCCTGTAGCGTGAAGTCGGTCGGTACAAAGGCGTGCCAGGAGAAGGGCGCCGCGTACTTCATGATATCGGCGAGCGGGGTGAAGGAGGACGCGATCGCCCAAATCAGCGGCAAGAGCGTGCCCACGCTGAGTATGAGTAGGGCGACATAGGCGAGGGCGTGGCCGACGATCCGAACCATGGAACGGCGTAGCATCCGTGCCGGGGCCGCGGTCGCTCCTATACTCCGTGACACCGTCCGGCTAGTTATCTCAGGCATAGGTCTTCCTTAATGGATAGGGTGAGCGGGACACGCCAGCGGCCTTAGCGATCGACGCTGCGGAAAAACAGGAGTTGCGCGCCGACGACGAGGAGCAGGATCACGAGCAGGATGGTGGTGATACTCGTGGCGCGGCCAACGTCGAGGCCGATGAAGCCGCTGCTGTAGGCCTCATACATCAACAGATCCGTCGAGCCCTGCGGCCCTCCGTGCGTCATGATATAGACGGGGGCGAACAGGAGGAAATTGGCGGTCGTGTCGGCGACGAGCACGAAGGCGATCACGCGTTTGAGTAACGGCAGCGTGATATGCAGAAACATGCGGACGGAGCTGGCGCCGTCGATCGCGGCCGCTTCGTAGAGGGTGGGCGAGATACCCTGCAAGCCGGCCAGGAAGAAAAACATCCAGTAGCCGACGCCGATCCAGGACGCCACCACGATGATCGACGGCAGCGCCTGCGCCGGGCTGGTCAGGAACGGCTGGGCCGGCAGCCCGACCGAGGTGAGAATGCCGTTGAGGAGCCCCGACTGGGGGTCCAGCATCAACTGCCACACGAGGGACGCGACGGTGATCGAGACGGAGATCGGGATGAAGAAGATCCCCCGGAAGACGCTGATGCCGCGCAGGCGCATGCTCACGAGGAGCGCCAGCAGGAGCGCCGCCGCCGTCTGCAGGGGATTGATGATCACGTTGAAGAGGATCGTGACCCCCACCGAGCGCCAGAACGTCGGATCCGCGAACAGCGTCGTGTAGTTATCCAGGCCGACAAACACCGTCGTCGCGTTAAGCCCGAAGGACGTCGCGAACAAGCTGCGCCCGACGGCGTAAACCGTCGGCAGCAGGCGGAAGATCAGCAACCCGGCGATGGCCGGGAGGAGAAACGCGTAGGGGATCCAGCGCTCGCGACGGGTCATGATTGCTCCTCCAGAGAGGCCCTCCTGGGGGCAGGAGCCGCCCAGGAGGGTTGTGTGATGCGAAACCTAGTGCGGCGCCCGCCGATACTTCAGGAGGGCGCTATCGATCTGGCTCGCGGCGGCGCTCAGCGCCGCTTGCGCCGACTGACCCGAGCGTATATTGTCGAACGCCTGGGTCAGGATATTCTGGTACTCGGTGAAGCCAGGGGTGACGGGACGAGGAATGGCTGTATGCGTCGCTTCGTACACCGCTAACCGTTGCACGTTACCGGGGAAGGCCGCGGTGGCGGGGTCGGTCTCTATCCTCCGTGCCTCGCGTACGAGTGCGGGAACGAAACCTGCCGTCTCCTTTGCCCATAGGTCGTTGCCGGGGCCAAGGGTCATGTAGCGGACAAATTCCGCGGCAGCAGCAAAGTTGTGGCTATGACGATTGACGCCCAAGTGCCAGCTATCGGTCGGCGTGACGGGTTTTCCTCCGGCGAAATAGGGCGTGGGAGCGAAGCCCCAATGCAGGTCTTTCGAGCTCGTGAACAGGTTCGCAACCCGCGACTCACCCCAGAAAAGGGCCGCATGTCCCGATGCGAAGAGGGGAGCGGTCTGAGCGGGGGTCGCCCCCGTCGGACTGACCTTCCAGGTGTTGAAGAGGTTATAGTACCATGTGAACGCCGTGATCCACGGCGGCGCCGTGATGATACCGTTCACGCTCAGGCCGTCTTCGCTGATTGCTCGACCGCCGAGCGATTCGGGCAGGGGAAGCAACTGGTAGGGGCGGTCGATTTGGTCGATCAAGAAGCCCCACGCCGTGACCTGGCCATGGGAGCGGAACGTCGCCTTGCGCGCGTCCGTGGCTACCTGCTGCCAGGTCAGACGCTTATGCACATCATTGGGCGGAAACGGAATGCCCGCCTTTTTGAGCAGGTCTTTGTTATAGAAAAGAACCTGGCTCGAGCTATTGATCGGGAGAGCGAGCAGATGCCCTTGATAGTAGCACGGTCGTAGCTCCGCCGGGATAAGCTCCGCGAGATCGTGCTTGCTGAAGACCGCGTCGAGCGGAGCCAAAAACCCTTGAATGCCATAGGCGGCTACCACGGGAGCGTCCACATCCAAGACATCAGGGCTAGACGACCCGGACGAGAGCCGTACCTGGATCTGCTGAAAGATTTGATCGAAGGGCAGGTTCTGCATCACGACATGGATGCCGGGATGCGTCTTGTTGAATTGATCGATCACCGGTTGTATGGCAGCGGTATGTTGTGTTGACAAGTACGTCACGGTGATGGGGGCGGCAGCGGCCGAGCGCGTACTAGACGGGAGGGTAAGCGCCATCAGCACCGTGGCAAAGAGACCCCACCGCAGTCGTCGCGGCCAGTGGACAATTGTGCGCCAAAGCATAGTCCTCGCTCCTTCGTTGTTCCATGTTCCATTTAGACGTGCGTCGTCAGTAGTCGAGAATCACGTACACACAGGATTCATTGGATTGGTCAAATGAGCCTCCCTTCCCCGCACTAGTCGCTATGGTGCCGCTACAGATACATCGTCGGCGCGTCTTCGATGCGCAGGGTTGTAATAGGTCGTTTGCCACGACTAGCGCCGTTTTCCATTGCTCGTGCTCGACGATGACCTTGCGTATCACACGTACGCCCTGGGCGGACAGAATTGGATATCACGCCTGCATCCCTCTCGCTTCCAGCGTCTTAAAACGCCGCATAGTCTCGGTCATCGCGATCTCGGTCGGCAAGCGCTCCATGCTGGACGCGCCGAAGAACCCCGCGACCCCGCGCGTCCGCTTCAGCACATAGCCGGCGGCGTCCGGGTCGGCAATCGGGCCGCCATGGCACAGCACCAACACGTCCGGATTGATCTCCTTTGCGGCGTCGTGCATAGCCTGAACCCGTTCGACAGCCTCGTCGAGGCTGATCGCCGTCTGTGCGCCGATCGAACCGGAGGTGGTGAGACCCATGTGCGGTACCAGCACGTCGGCGCCGGCTGCGGCCATCTTGCGCGCCTCGTCCGGGGTGAAGACATAGGGGCAGGTCAGCAGGTCGCACGCATGAGCCTGCCGGATCATCTCCACTTCCAGGTCGTAGCTCATGCCCGTTTCCTCAAGGTTCTGGCGAAAGACGCCGTCGAAGAGGCCGACCGTCGGGAAGTTCTGCACACCAGAGAACCCCATCTCCTTGATCTGACGCAGGAAGATCGGCATGAGCCGGAAGGGATCGGTCCCGCAGACGCCGGCAAGCACGGGCGTGTGCGTGACGATGGGTAGGACCTCGGCCGCCATCTCGACGACGATGGCATTGGCGTCGCCGTACGGCAGCAGGCCGGCCAGGGAACCACGCCCGGCCATGCGGTAGCGGCCGGAGTTGTAGATGATGATGAGGTCGGCGCCGCCGGCCTCCGCGCACTTGGCGGAGAGGCCGATGCCAGCCCCCGCGCCGATGATCGGACAGCCCTGCTCAACCTGCCGGCGTAGCTGATCGAGCGCCGTTGTTCTGTTCACAATCCCCCCTCTCCTGTGTACTCTCACGTTTCCCGCGGTTGGACGTCTGCTGTGGACGTTGCACGGACGTACTCGTGAAGGCGGTTTGCCATCGCATGAGCAAACGGTGGATCGTTGATGTTCATGTCGAGCTCATGCACCTCCACCGTAGGATCCATGTGCGCGTGAATCGCGTCGATGAGCGCCTCGTCCGCGGCCTGATCATAGAACACCTCACCCTTGGTTGCGATCAGTGAGACACCACGCAGGGGAATGAACAGTGACACCGGGCCGGTCGCCGCGCTCAACTTCCGGGCGATAATGCGGCCAAGCTCCGCGCACTCCTCGGCTGTGGTGCGCATAAGCGTGACGGTGGGGTTGTGCTTGTACAGCGTACGGGCACGGAACGTCTCGGGGACCGTGTCCATTGGTCCGAAGTTCACCATGTCCAGCGCACCAAGCGACACGACCTGGGGCAACCCGCGGGCGCCGGCCCTGTCCAGCCGATCCGGTCCGGCGGAGAAGACGCCGCCAACCAACTCGTCGGCCAGTTCCGTGGTCGTGATGTCTAACACACCGGCCAGGAAGCCGCCGTCAATCAGGGCCTCCATTGACTGGCCGCCAGTGCCGGTCGCATGGAAGACTAACACCTCGTAGCCAAGCTCCTCCAGCCGCTCACGCGCGGCTGTGACACAGGGCGTGGTGACGCCGAACATCGTTGCGCCGATGAGCGGCTTCGTGCTGCCTTTCTGTGGCACGCTGGCCGTCGCCATACCAACGATAGCGCCTGCGGCGTTCGAGAGGATGCGCTCTGATATGCCATTGAGCCCCGCGATGTCGACGACCGAGTACATCATGGTGACATCCACCGCCCCGACGTAGGGCCGCGTGTCACCCGAAGCGACCGTCGAGACCATCAGTTTGGGCACGCCGACGGGCAGTTCACGCATCGCGTGCGTGATGAGGGCGGAGCCGCCGGAGCCGCCGAGTCCAAGGATGCCGTCGAGGCGGCCCTCCGCGTACAGGCGCTTCACGATCTCAGCCGCCCCGCGCGCCATCGTCTCGACCGCAGTACCCCGGTCGCCGGCTGCGGCGAGCTCACGGATGTCCACCCCGACCGCGCGCGCAACCTCATCACGGAAGATGTCGGGTGTGGCCAGCGGCAGCCCGAGCACGCCCGCATCGACGAGCACGACATCGACGCCCTGCTCACGCACGCGGGATCGCAGGTAGTCGTATTCACGCCCCTTTGTATCGAGGGTTCCCACAAGCACAACAGTAGCCATTAGTCTTTCTCCATCTCATGCCGTTGTCATGGCTACACCAGCAGCCCATGTGACTTTTCCCTACGCTATCTCGTCACCCTCGAAGGTATCGGTGCGCCGATCCGGGGCCGAGAATGACACGATACTCACGAGCGGCTCGGCGCTGGTACACCAGGCCCAATGCTGTACCCCGCGCGGTATGCGAATCACCGTGCCGGGCGTCAGATGAAACATCTCGTCTCCTAGCTTGTGATCACACTCGCCAGACACGACGTACAGCAGTTCTTCGCAGTTAGGATGAGAATGCAACGGATTGCGTTTGCCAGGATGAATGGTGACCAGCCCTAATGTTTGTTCCGCCCCCGGCATCTGTGCGGCCCCGACCAACCACGAGAGCCGTCCCCAACTCAAACTGACGGTATTCGGCTCCGCCACGGCGTTGATCACATCATCTTTTGTCATTGCCACCACTCCTTCACTGCCACCACTCCTCCACGGCTAGAATTCAGGACGGCCGGCGGCGCCTGACGCGCTTGGCAGGAGAGGAGCCGCTGTGACGATCACCTCCCATTCCGCCCACTGGCCCCGTGTACAGGTCACGCGAGAGCACTCGCTACCGGTGCAGCGTCCCTCGCCTCGACGGATCCGAACCGCGCAAGAACGGCACGGCGGACGCCATCAATGTGGTCCTCCATAAGACGTACAGCTAGGTCCGTGTCACGACTTTCCAGCGCCGCGAGAATCCAAGAACGCTCGCGCGCGGTACGGTCAACCACATCCGTGTCACGGTTCGCAACGGAGCGAATCATGTGAATCTGACGCCGCAGGCGGCTGAGAGAATCGATGAGGATCTCGTTTTCACTGAGTTGCGCCACCGTGTCGTGAAAGCGTTGGTCAGCCATGCTGTACCCCGCCATGTCACCGCGCCGCAGCGCCGTGTACGCGTCGTCAAGAACGGACCGTATCATCGCCACGTCGTCCTCCGTGAGCTTGGGGACGGCAAGCCGCATGGCAAGGCCCTCAAGTGTTTTGCGGACTTCATACAGGTCATGAACCTGTCGTGCTGTAAACATGCGGACGAAGTTGCCGCGATAGGCGCGATGCTCCACGAGACCTTCTTCAGCAAGCCGGGCAATGGCCTCGCGCAAGGGCGTGCGACTCACTCCCATGTCAGTGGCCAGTGTGCTCTCATCGATGCGCGTCCCGAGGGGGATGGCGCCGGACTCGATCAGTACGCGAAGCTGGTCGCGGATGCGCCGGTTAAGCGTATGATGGTCCACTTTCTCCGCCATATATCACTCTCTCAGATGCTTGTTGGACCAACAGTGCAACAGCCGCTACGTTGTCAGCTAGCGCTAGGTTGTGGAACGTGCGCACCGTTGGTTCAGTCAGTACCGGCGGCAGGACGTCCGTGGATGTATGACCCATCATTGATCGAGCATCCCCCTCCAGCATCCAGGGTGTGCTTTGACTTGCTGGAACTGTGTCCAGACTGGATGCTGGCGCTAGGCATGATGATCGGACGAGGCCACGCTGGGGTCGTTCCCGTGCGCTTCCGTCGCGTGTTCCGCGACCCGCACATAGTCGCGTAGGACGTGGGCAAAGTGCGGCAGCGCGATCTCTGGTCCCGCGATCTCGGGATACCACATCTTCTCCCAATCGACCGCAACGTAGCCGTGGAAGTCGCGGCGTGCTAGTAAGCCGAGCGCCTCTTTCACGTCGGGCGCCAGTTCTCCATCGCCGAGGAGGACGAAGTCCCAGTGGTCGGAGGGGGGCTGCCCCGTGCGTCGGCCGTCCTTGACATGCACATGGCGCACCCTGGCGCCGATGGCCGCGTCGACCTGTTCCGGGGTCTCACCCATGCGGTGTGGATGATGCACATCCCACAGCGCCGCGAACCGGGACGAGGGTACACGTTCCAATAGCGCTGCCACATGCGACGAGGCCGCGAAACCATCATGTGTCTCAAGGAGCAACGTGATGCCCAACTCTTCCCCGCGACGAGCGATGCGTCCAAGGTGCTCCGCCATGTAGTCGAAGACCTCTTCCCTGGCCTGACCCGCAGGCAGCTCACCGCCAAACGTTTTCACCTGTCCACAGTCCAGGGCAGCGGCCAATTCCAGGCACCGCAGCACGCTCGCTTCCATGCGCGCCCGCTCCTCGGCGTCAGGCATACTGAACTTACCCCAGCTATTGATCGCGACCACCGGCACACCAGTAGTCCGAAAGACGTTTCGTAGTTCGTCCAGCCGATTATCTAGGAGCGGAACAGTGAGTCGCTCCCCTTCAAGCGCGTACAATTCAACACCGTCGTAGGCGTAGTCACGAGCGGCCGTCGCCTGTTGCGCGGCAGTATATGATGGACAGGAAATGGTGCTGAACGCAATCTTTATGGACATGTGGGCCACCTCCCTCATGAAAGCCTTACACAGCGGGCGACACGGCCACCACGCGACCACCGGCCTCGGCAGACTCCTTAATCGCCTCGTAGAGGACCATCGTGCGATAACTGCTCGCTATGGCTGACGGCGGCTCCGGACCGCCACGACAGGCGGCGACGAAGGCCGCCAACTCACCCTGGAAACCGGTTTCCACCAGCGAATCACCGCCAGCCGTTGAGAAGCTGGGCGCGTGCCAGGCCTTGATCGCCGTATCCTGCCAGTAGGTCAACTCAACGGAGTTGGACACTGTCACCATCCGTCCTTGACCGCCGGTGAGTTCCACCTTTTCGGTCGAAACCGCGTAATCGCGCCGGCACGTCAAAGCCAGAGTTCCCACAGCGCCGTTGACAAAGCGCATGCTCACCGCATACGCTTCCTGCCCGCGGCTCCAGGCGCACACCTCAGCCACCTCACCGAACAAGAAGCGCGTCAGGTCAATGATGTGTCCTGTGAAGTCCAGCAAAAACCACGACTGCGGATCGTCGGGGTTATTGCTAAATGCTCCTGACGCGTAGTCAATTGACAGCAGATGCGGAGGACCGAAGTCGGGGCCGTCCACGATTGCCTTCGCCTGGATGTAGGCGGGCGCGTAGCGCTTCTTGTACGCGGTCATGCAGAGTTTGCCGGTGCTCTCGCTGGTCTGTACCATACGACGAACGCCTCCGGCCGTCACGGCTGGCGGCTTCTCGGTATACACCGGCAGACCCGCTTCCATGATCTCGATCGCCAACGCCTCGTGCTGCCGCGGCCCGATACAGACCACGACGCCATCCAAATCAGCCTCGGCTACCATGCGCCGGTGATCGGTAAAGACCTGCTGCCCCCCGAACTTTTGCGCCATGAGTGAGGCCCTGTCCACGTCTATATCGCACACCGCCGCCAAGAGGAGGTTGTCGATGTAGTGGAGACAGGGATAGATGCGCCGGGAAGATAGACGTCCAGCGCCGATGATGCCGAGCCGAAAAGGCGCTATCGTTGCCACATGTCACCTCCTATACCCCCCCTCAATCAGAATTCAGGGAGATTCCGCTCTTTAGCAATTACACTCTATCTTTGCACTTTTTGTTTGAATGCCATATGTTGCGGTTGTGCAGGACGCAAGACCACAATATAGAGAGCGCAGAGGCCGTTTTACTTGACCATAATCGAAAAGTGCAAAGATAGTGAAACACAAATAGGCGCTATCAGGATACGTAAAACCCTCCAGACTACCTCAACCATAGTCAAGGACGCGGTGAAAAGGTTAAAGGATGCATGGCGAAAGGTTGGTTGAAACTCCTCTCATCGGCTTTCGGAGAAATGCCCCACCGCACACCATGCGCCGGCCAAGATTCGGTGGGCTTATCACTCACAATACATCGCCAGTTGCAGCCGTCGGCCCTTCTCCAGAAACTATCGCGCCTCTCGTACAGCAGTACTGGCTCATTATACAACACACAATATACGATGTAAAGAAGGGGTGTTGTCGTAGGGTGCACCTCGAAATAGTGGACGCGGCCTGCGACTGCGGTCGCAGGGCAGACGTGCGCCGACTGCGGTCGGTTTTAGCCCTTGGACGCGGCGCTCCGACGCACCCGCCGTGGCGCCGCAGTGCGCGTGGTCTGCCCTGCGACCGCAGTCGCAGGCGTTTCCCGCACAATTCCACTATTTCGCGGTGCACCCGTTGTCGTAACACCTCAGAGTTGAGGGGAGGGCGTTTGGAGGAGGGCGAGGTGTCACTTTGCTCGATAAAGCGAGCAAAGTGACATTAAGGCATGCCTGTATCGGCTACTTGACTCATCCGCGTGACCAGTTGTTGTACCGGCGGCTGTGCAAGACCACCGATCGCTGGTAACGCAGGGGGTAGCCAAGGCGCTGAAAAAGCCATCTCGTTAGCTGCCGTGTGGTTTATGCCGTGTGCGCCAGCGTGAAAGCCTTTCGCCGAAGGACTGCAACACGGCGAAAGCGCGGTGAGAGCTTTGCGCCTGCGGATCTCACCCCATCAGCAGGCCACCGTAACCATCGCCCTGTTTCGTTACCCTCGCCCCGAAGGCTTACCCTCTGCTACGGTGCTCAAAGCTTCTGCTCCAGCTGATGTACCTTCTCCGCTACGGCTACATGGTCGCTTAGGGTGGATGACAGACCCATTTGTTTGGTGGCGATGCCATGGAGGTAGGTGGCAATCTGCGTGGCAGGTGCGCCGTCAAGGACCAACCGCAGGAGATGAGGAAGATAGCCGTAATACTCATCCCGCGCCTGCTCGACGTCGTTTACGCCGATAGGATCCCAGTCTGTCCAGAGGATCTCATCGAGGCGATTGTACAGCTCAAGCTGTCCTGGTGGGAGTCTCTTCCTCATGTGGCCTCCAAAGTACATGGTATCTAGTCCAGCCAATTGAGCAGGTCGGTGTAAGCATCGGGCTCGTGCGTTACCAGGTGCCGCGCGTCGGGCGCGCGGCCCTCACGGTGTCGTCGCCGGTTGGGCCGCGCGCTTGGCGGCCTGCAGGCGCTTGGTGGTGGCGCTGGTGGCGTAGACGGCGATGCCCTCCACGCGCGGGTCGAGGGCGGCGTAGCCCTCGATGATGGCCGCGTCCTCGGCGTCGGCGGCGAGGGCCTCGGCCACTTTCGCCCACTGCTTGCGCGCGACGAAGACGGTGTAGCGGGTGTCGGCGGGCGGCTCCGGCAGGCCCTTGGCCAGGGCGGGCACCTTCTCGCTGACGAGCGCGACGACGACGGCTTGGCCCTGTTCGATGGACGTGCCGGGCCGGCCGATGACGGTGATCTTCACAATGGATGCCCTCCCTGGGTCGTGCTGTAGCACGGCCATGACACGCCGATAGTCGTCGTCCGTCCACGTCGTCGGTTGGGGGGCCGGGGCGACCGCTGGGGCCGGCGTGGGCATGGGCTGTGTGTCATTTCCCGCTCCCTTCCTGCGCCCGTTGCGGCCGAACTGGGACGGGAAGATATAGGTGCGATCCTCGCGGGTGAGATTGTCGTCGGTGCGCACGAGGTGGAAGAAGACGCCACCGGGGGTGCGCCGGCGTGAGCCGTCGGGGAGCATCAGCCCCCCGGCCGCCTCGATCTCCTGGGTCTGTGTGAGAAAGGTGCGTGCCTTCCCGGCGCCGAGCCGGCCGACGACGCGGCCGACCTGTCCGAGGGGGCCGCGCTCCGTCTCACCAAGTCCAGCGGCAATCTCCTGGGTGGCCCGCCACTCCTCCGGTCCCAAGCGTGGGCGGCTGGGACTGACCGGCCCCGGACCAAGCGGCACGTCCGTCTGCCCGGCGCCGTCGGCGGGCACGCGGTTTTGCTCTTGCCCATTTATTATGTCGTGTGTCATCGGCACGGTGTCGTCAGTCATGCGCGGATGCCTCCCTGGTCGCGCGGCGGTCGATGTCCTCCAACCAGGCGAGGTCGGCGCGCAGGACGCGGAGCACGGTAGCCCGATCGGCGGTGTCGAACTGGCGGGGGTCGCTGTCGCGGCCGGTGTGGAGTTGGATGATGCGGAGGTCTCGCAAGCGGACCTGCCCTGGATCGACGGCTTCCTCTACCCCCTTTGTTGACCCTTCTGCAGGAGGGGGCGCGGCGCTAGCCTGTGGAGTCGACGCAGGCAGTGGGGCCGTGGTTGGCTGGTCGAGATCGACACGGTGTGGTGTGGATGGCGTAGTGGCGTGGAAATTAATTTCCACGTCGGACGTGTCCACCGCACTGGCGTCGCCTTGGTCGATGCGCTGGCTGTCAGCGATAGGAGCGGGGTGCGGATCTGTCGTGGCGTGGAAATTAATTTCCACGCTCGTCGGCGCGTGCTGGGACGCGCTTGGTGGCGTGGCGGACTTCACGTCGCGGACGCGCACCCGCTCGCCCTGTGCGGCCCGCTCGATCAACTCCTGTTGCAGCGCCGGGTCCTCGGCGCGGGCTAGCTCCTGCGCAACGGTCACGCCCAGCGTGCCCGCCTGGACGGCTTGCTCGATGGCGGGATTCTCGATGAGGAGCAGGCGATTGTTGACGTGCGTGTGGTTGAGGTCCAGGGTGTCCGCTAACCCGCGCTTCGAGAGGTGCAAGCGCTCCAAGAGGCGCTGATAGCTGTGGGCCTCATCCAAAGGGGTGAGGTCTTGTCGGTGGACGTTCTCCAGGAGGGCGAGCACGTCCACCTCGTCGTCGTCGGTGATGTCCCGCAGGATGGAGGGGATGGCCGTCAGGCCGGCGAGCTGCGCGGCTCGCCAGCGGCGCTCGCCGGCGATGATCTGGTAGCGTGTCCCGATCGGGCGCACGAGGATCGGCTGCAGCACGCCGTGCCGACGGATCGAGGCGCCCAGTTTCTCCAACGCGGCTTGGTCGGCGGCCTGGTCGAACGTGCGCCGGGGTTGGTCCGGGTTAGGATCGATAAGGGTCACGTCGATGGCGCGCGCGTCGTCCAGCTCGGCGACGCCCGGCGTGTAGGAGGGCTGCATGATGCCGGTGAGTTGGTAGTCGTAGTTGCGCGCGACGGGCGCGGCCGGCGTGGTCTCGTTACGCCTCGTCACGCCGCACCTCCCCACGATGCTATGAGCGTCGCCGCGACGTCGCGGTAGGCGTCGGGGTGTCGTTGGGGTGTGCTGAGGTGAGGAAGATGGTACCAGTCCGGGGACGTGCTTGTGTACAACCTTGCAGGGACAGCTATGCTGCAGCTAGCACGAGGGTCAGTTCGTCCCAGGCGCGGACGAGACGCGGGGCCTGCGGGATGCGTGGGTCACCAAGGGGAACGGCGATGTCGTAGAATCCGTCGCGCAGATCGCGCATAAACCCGTGCCCGTCACACACGATTTGCGCGCAGGGGAGCGTCTGAAAGCCACGCATGCTGCGCGTGCGGCCTTTGAGATGTTGGTGGTCGCGCTCGATACGCTGTTGCTCCATCTTACCAGTGACGTGTTCGACCTCCGGCAACACCGCCGCGAACGCGGGTGGGTAGCACCCCATGAAAGCGTGGTCATGCGGCGACCTCCGTGGGGGGAACTTTGGCGCGCCCCCGTCGCGCGGTGCGTGCCCGGCCGCTGTCGTCCGTCTGACGTGGCGCAGGCGCGGCCTCCG
>JAABUJ010005082.1_pt1 | contig 13388 bp, 8 predicted proteins | sample 5559131 | NCBI WGS metagenome assembly JAABUJ01 (sample SAMN10711875, study PRJNA513366) | rock metagenome | isolation source: Antarctica rocks | place: Antarctica: Victoria Land, Mt New Zealand nord | collected 2016-01-07
AAGTGGAAAGCAAAGTACGCTTCCCACTTCCCCACACCCTCGACGGCGGAGAGATATCGACAAAACTCACTGCGCTACACTAACTATCCAACTGGTACAAAAGATCGGGCACGCCATTTTGCCGCGAATGGATGCCTTCGGTTCAACGTCTGGGGACGGAGAAAGCAGCGGTGCGGGGATACGAGGAATGCTCATTGGGGGCCTGGAATCGCTCTACAAAACGGTAAGCGAGAGCGTCGCAGTCGGTCAAATCCAGGATGTTTACGTCTGTAAACATTGGTAGACCACGGTAAACACAACTTTCTAAGTTGCTGATTCCAGGTGAGCTCTCGGGTGAACTGGTGTTTACCTTGGTAAACACAATGGTCTACCACTGTTTACCAATGGTTCCGGCCGGAACCTAATCTTAGCTAAGTGGCTCATTCTAAAGTGGTAGACAATTGTCTACGTTTTGGTAGACAACGGTATACCCATTGGGGGTGACGTGTCAGGCATTCTTCCGCTGCAAAGCAGCGTTCTGTTGCTTGTTCCTGGGCATGGGAGCAGTAGGCGAGCATGCCTGGCGGCGACGATCTTTGTGCGCGATCAGGGCACACAAGTGAGCGCCGGGAAACGCAGTTTGAGTGTTGCAGACTCACTGACCGAGAGCTGGATCTGGTCGAGCGAAGCAACAACCCAATCCGCGTGCTGCAGCTCCTCGATGGCATGGGACGACGCGATGGCGAGGACCTGACAGCCTGCCGATCGTCCGGCCTGGATGCCAGCCGGCGCATCCTCGACCACCAGACATTCGTGAGGCGAACGACTCAGCAGCGCGGCTCCCCGTAGATAGCCTTCCGGGTCCGGCTTCCCTCTCTTCACCCTGTCGCCTCCGACTGCGCTTCTGGGCGAGACGACACCGACCGAGGCCAGCCGGCTGCGCATCATCCTCTCGGAAGCTGAGGTGACGATGGTCCAGCGATGCGCAGGGATGGAACTTAGAAGCTGGCGGGCACCGGGGAAAGCCGTGACACCGATCTGCTCCTCCTCGGCGAAGGCATCGAGATCGGAAAGATGCTGCTTCAGTTCAGCTTCGGTGATGTGCGGAAGGTGCTCCCGGATGATGTCGGCGGCGCGTCGGCCGTGCGTCTTCCTGATATCGAAGCTGGCTGTCAGCCGATGCCGTTCTGCCCACCGGGTCCAGCATCGTTCGTCGCCTGAGGTGGACCTTACGAGTACGCCGTCCATGTCGAACAGAATGCCACCCACCTCGATCTCGACGATGGAGCAAGAAGCTGGAATGGTGTTCAAGATGGCGGGCATGGTCAGAGGGTACCAGCGTCGGACGACAGTGCATCGGGATGCTCTTCGGCCCACAGCCTGGCTTGCCTGGCGGCGACTCCGGTGCGATCCAACTCTGCGAGCCGGAGCTTCCATTTCTCAAGCAGTTTGGTCGCTTGCCGGTGCCGCTTTTCCGCGCGGGCAAGCATCCGTTCTGCATGAGCGCGGCGACGATCTGGAGGAAGGTGGGACATGAGAGCCTGGAGCAAATCCTCAGCTGCCGGATACCTGCACCGCTAGACTAAAGCAGAGGCTTTCCTTTCATGATCCCAAAGACCGAACCGGCGTTGATCTGTCCGAAGTGTGGCGAGTCCATCAAGCTCACCGAATCGCTTGCCGCGCCTCTGGTCGCAGCCACCCGGGCGCAGTACGAACAGCAGCTTGCAGATCAGGCAAAGACTTTCGCGACGGAAAAGAAGGCTCTCACCACCCAGCAGGAAGCGAACGAGCGGCGAGCCGCAGAACTGGAGGCCGCTGCGCGAAAGCAGCAACAGGAAGTCGCTCAGGCGGTACAGGACGGAATCGCCAAGCAGCTCGTCGGCGAACGTCGGAAGATCGCCGAACAGGAGTCCGTGCGGGCCCGCCAGCAAGTCGAAGACGAGCTCAAGACGGAGCGGGATGCTGCCAATCTTCAGACCGAACGCATCCAGACTTTGACGCAAAAGCTCACCCTCGCTCAGCAAGCTGAGTCTGGCCTGCTGAAGAAGCAGCAGGCGCTCGAAGACAAGGAACGGGAGCTCGACCTCACGTTGCAAAAAGGAATTGCAACGGCGCGGACGGAGGAGCGTGCCAAGGCGCTCGCCGAAGTGCAGGGCGATCTCGACCTCAAGGTGCAGGACCGCGACAACAAGATCGCGCAGCTGCTCACCCAGATCGACAGTCTGAAGCGCAAGGCCGAACAAAGTTCCCAGCAGGCTCAGGGCGAATCGCTGGAGGTTGCGCTCGAACATCAGTTGCGCACTCAGTTCCCTTTCGACCTGATTGAGCCGGTCGCCAAGGGCGAGTTCGGCGGCGATGTGCTGCAGCACGTCCGCGATCCAACCGGCCAGGTCTGCGGAAAGATTCTATGGGAATCGAAGCGCACCAAAGCCTGGTCGGATTCCTGGCTTACCAAACTCAAAACCGATCAGCGGGCGGCGCAGGCTGACCTGGCCGTGATCGTGTCGCAGACCATGCCCAAGGATGTCATCCATTTTGATCACATGGAGGGTATCTGGGTCTCAAGCCTGGGCTGCATCCTGCCGGTCGCCAATGCGCTGCGCGTCAGCGTGATCGAGCTCGCCGGCGTCCGCCGCTCCAGTGAAGGGCAGGAGTCCAAAGCGCAGCAGATTTATGCCTACCTGACTGGCCCCCGGTTCAAACACCGGGTCGAATGTATCGCGGAAAAGTTCACGGAGATGCGCAGCGATCTCGATAAGGAACGCAAGTGGATGAACAAGCAATGGGCCAAGCGCGACAGCGAGCTGCTGGCGGTGCTTGAAGCGACCTCCGGGATGTATGGCGATCTGCAGGGCATCGCGGGCCAAAGCCTGAAGGAAATTGACGCGCTCGAAGGTCCAATGCGGCTCGAGTTGAGCAGCTGATCTGCTCTCATCGCCGACCCGGACCTTGTGGCCGGGTCGGCCTACGCCTTGGCCGTCTCAGCTTGCTTCGCGGGCGCTGTCTGCTTCTTCGCTGCTCCGGACTTCGCGCTGGCTTTCTTGGCGGTTTTCTTGGACGTTGGCTTGGCCGTTCTCTGGGCTGCCCAGCGTGCCTTTTGCGCGGCGGCGATCCTAGCCTTGCCCTCGGGGCTCATCGTCCGCTTGCCCTTCTTTGCAAGAACGGGAACCGCTGCTTTGGTCGCCTGTTTGACCGAGCCTCTGGGACGCCCGCGCTTTTTACCGGCGGGTGAGCTACTGCTCTCGTTTCCGGTGAGCAAAGCTCGTGCTTGTTGCAAGTTTGTGATTTGCTAATCGATCGCTGCCACGATGTCGTTGATTTGCATATTCCCTCACCAACGCGCATATCGTAGTGAAGTGCGACGAATGCTGCTCGTGCTGAGCAGCGAAGCGGGAAAGCCTGACATTTGCGATTACGGAATACAACTGGCGAGCTGCCGAAGCATCTTCTCCGCAGCGTCCCGACCCTGCTGCGTCGCCGATGGATCACTCAAAACCTTCTCCCATCGGTCTCGCTCAGCTAGCCAATACGAAGCCATTTCTTCACGTTCTTTCTCCTTGCGGGCTGCGTCCTCGGCAGCTAGGGCGGCCTGCTGAGCGAGCCGCCTACGGAACTGAAGGAATGTTGAGCCGACAAAGGATTGCGGCACCGTCGCCAAAATGAGGCCGGTCGGGTTTGTGATGTTCCGGTTCTGCCGGGCAAGCTCAAGCTTTTCGCGTACAAAGAAGGCGATTTCCTCGGACTTCGCGTCGGGCCTGACGCGCCGGCAATCCCTTATCAACTGGACTGCCGCAGCCTCGTCTACGGGCCAGTAGCGGTTTAGTGCTAGGGACACCGTCTCAAGGTCGCCGCCTTCGGATGTCTCGACGCGCTCTACCGGACGAACCGGCGGCTGGTATGTAGTCGCAGCAACAGACTGGGCTGCGCGCCGCTTTTTGGGTGGGGCGGGCCGAATTGACGTTCCATCCCCAGGGGGGGAAAGGTACGCAGGCGATGAAACGAGCTCTTCCCCGTCTTTCGTGCAGAACACCACGCCCTTATTCCGGAGGATAAATTCAAGACCCGCAGCTCTGCGGCGTTCGAGGATCTGTTTGTAGGAGTGGACACGGTATAAGCGCGCCTGAGAACTCATTGTCTCGAAGTCTTCCACGATCTCCAAGGCGAGTTTCTCAAATAGGCGCGCTATGTTCTGGCGGACGTTCTTCTTGGCCATATTGACCTTGTACCCGATGTCGGCAGCGCCAATGCGTATGGTTCGGGAACAGTTGGGGTCGCCATTCTCCGGTCGGCCGCCGCGCCACATGATCTGATAAATCGCTTCCTCGCCGAGCGAGTGGCCATCTTGAGCTAACACCGCTCTCCTAACTTTAGATCGGCCGCGACCTGGAATCACCTGGCCCATACTTATAGAGGATCTATCGTACCCAGGGGGTGCAACGTTCTCAGGGTATAAAGGTGGCGCTGAGAACGAAACGTAACCAACCGGTAATTCATCCTCTAAACGCGATACCTCCTCAGGGGCAAAAGCGTGCCTGGGGAATGTATCGGCATCTGAACCGGTACCAGAACGCACCTTTGCTGTAATGGGGGTGACACCTCGAGAGAGTATATTCGCGGCATCTCGTGGCCTTGAGCCGACGGGGGCTGTTTCATCCCCTGGGGACGGTACATGGTCAGAGGATATTTCGATGGGGGGTGAACTCTCGCTAGGAGGGAATGCAGCAACCAAACTCCGTGGACCGAAGCTCTCGAAGCGGCCATTGCGCACATCTTCAGGGCTCACGTCGAGAAACGAAGTCATGCCTTTTAGCGCTGGCGCGAGTGCCGCCTCGGCATAGTTCAACGGCTCAATCTTTTGTCTGCGCGAACTACGCGGCAACTGTGGCATTCAGGTCATCCTTCAGAAGGCTCTCAAGCTCGTCTGCAACCTCGTGATAGTCCTCAGAAGCCTTGCATTTGGGGTCGTAGTCCACAAGGAATTGGCCAGCGCGTGCCGCCTTCGTCACACTTTGGTCTGTGCGGATGCTGTGGAGAAGGGGAATCTTCATCCCCTTGGACAGCCCTTCCAAACCTTCCAAAACGGTAGCCGTCATGGCCAGCCGACGGTCGACCATGACAGGGAGCAGCCCGACAGTGCGGATATTGGCTTTGAGGAGTTGGTTCAGGGACTTCGACGCCTCGATCGAAGCCATCGCGCCCTGGAATGACAGAGTATCCATCCCTATCGGAATGAGAACTCGCTCAGCGTATACCATGGCGCACGTCTGAAGGAGCGTGATGGACGGGCTCACATCGATGAACACCACGTCGTAGTCCTTCTCAACCTGCGAAAATAACTGAGAAAATGCGTGTTCACGCGCAACATTACCCATGAGGATCGTCTCCACCTTGGTCGTCTCGCGACTGGAGCAGAGTACGTGGAGGTTTTTACTTACTTTGACAATGCAGTCATCGAACCTCAACTTCTCGATGACGAAGTTGTATAAGCCGTACTCTGGCTTGAGGCTGAGAACGCTGCTGATGGAGCCTTGAGGGTCTGTATCGATCACCAGAACGCGCTTGCCGCGGTCGGCGAACTCGCGGGCGAGGGTAGTGGATGTTGTGGTCTTTGAGACGCCGCCACGCTGATTGGAAATTACGAGTCTAATCACGCTTTTTCTCTCAAAATCTGCTGGTGGATGGCTTCCACTTCTTCGGGTCGCCACAAACGATAGTTGTTGTCAGGATCGCGAGCAGGCTCGGAGAGCTTGCCGGCAGCTAGCTTCCGCATCAGCGTGCGCTGAGACATACCCAGAACCGACGCGACCTCTGCCGTGCGCAGCCAGGTAGAAGTCTTTCGGAGTGCAGGCTTTCTCATCAATCCACCCTACTGCACCGATTCGCATGGACCAAGAAAAAAGTACACAACCCATGACAAAAGTAGATACCCCCTCCGGGATGGGCGCAAAAGGAAGCGACATGCATCCCCAGCATCAAACGCAGTCAACGACGTCGCCGTTCTAAATGTCTCACTTCTGTTCCATCTAAGAACTGTCCTAAGTGCTGACCTATAGTGAGTGGATGAATCGTCCCCAGAGGCGGGGATGTACCGTCAACAGGGGCAGGGGATGAAGCGTACCCAAGGCTATGCCCGAAACGTTACCAGGGGGCTGTATATCAAAGATGCCCAGGGGATGAAACATGTGCAGGGTACTTTATGTCCAGCTGAATCCCGATCGGCAGCTGAGGTCTCGCATGAAACTTACTACACTGGATGGAAAGCCTGGCCACCTGACAAATCAACTGGCACTTTGCGCTGGCTTTTTTGGCGGTCGTCTTGGACGAGCTCCACGAGACGAACCGGGGGTGAGCCGTTTCGGTCAGCTTTCATTGTTCTGAAACATAGGCATCTGCTGCAGGTGGTGCATCAAAACTTCCTCTTCAAAAGCCTGACAGTGGCATTAAAATTTTTCTATCCTGCGATACGGTAGCTGCGAACCCGGCATGGGTAGTCCATATCGTATTGATCCGGAAGCCTTGCGAACTGGAGCGAATTAGCGCCTGAGCAGGCAAGACAATAACTGCGCGATCGCGCAGTTATTGTCTATGCTCGTGCTAGTGATTACCCACGACAATGTAACTTGTCAGGGGTATAGTTTGCCTATGGAGATTTTGCTCGCTTGTTGCTTGGGCTGGTATTTGTCGTAGGTTTTGAGCCGCTACCTGTCATCGGGGGCGGATGGAAGGCTCTACCGGCCTTCCTCGAACCAACCTTGTCGTCCCCACCATACGTCGTGCGGTAGCTACGCACGCCTCGATGCGAAACGATGGCCGTCTCCGCCCCGTGTCTGCGGAAGTCATCCACGAAGCTCGCAAGATGCGATCTCATCGGCGCTGGACTGCACCCTCCACCTTCAAGGATCGCGCTCCGGATGCAGACGCGAAATCGATGTGTCTGACTCGTAAGATACATAATCAACCGGGACTCGCCATCAGACAGCTCTTGAGAACAAAGGTTTCGTATTGCCCTCGTTCCTCCCCAACCTCACCCGCGCTTTACCTCATCCAAACTCCAGCAGACCAACGATGCTTTCACCCACCGCTTACTTCGGCCACCTCTCTCTCCCCCGCCTGCTTTTGCAGCGGGGCATGGCAGCGATTTATGTGTGCGCCTTTCTTTCCGTGCTCCTCCAGGGCAAGCCCCTGCTCGGCACTCGTGGTCTGCTTCCGATTCCAGACTTCCTGGAAGATACGAACTTCCGCAAAGCCCCCAGCCTGTTTCACTGGCGCTTCTCAGACCGTCTGCTTGACCTGGTCTGTTGGACCGGCCTCCTGATCTCCACCTGCGCCGTGTTCGGCCTTACAGAGGCAGGCCCCATCTGGCTCTCGGTCTTCTCCTGGCTGCTGCTGTATGCCCTGTATCTTTCCGTCGTGAATGTTGGCCAGAACTTCTTCGGCTTTGGCTGGGAGTCCATGTTGCTCGAAGCGGGCTTCTTCACAGCCTTTCTCGGCCCTCGCCAAGTCGCCCCGTCGATCATCCCCATTCTCATCCTTCGCTGGATGTTCTTCCGCACCGAGCTTGGCGCCGGCCTCATCAAGCTGCGCCATGACTCGTGCTGGCGCGACCTAACCTGCCTCGACTACCATTATGAGACCCAGCCCCTGCCCAACCCGCTCAGCTGGTACTTCCACCGCCTGCCCAGGGCGTGCCATCGCTTCGGAGTCCTGTTCAGTCACTTTCTGCAGATTGTCTGCCCGTTCGGACTCTTCGCCCCTCAGCCCTATGCTTCCATTGCTGCCGCGCTCTGCATCAGCCAACAGCTTTGGCTTATCATCTCGGGCAATTACTCCTGGCTCAACTGGCTGACCGTCGTGCTCGGTATCTCCGGATATTCCGACAAAATTCTCCACCGTGCCCTCCCTTATGTTGCCACTTCGGCGCTTTCTCCCGCGCCGATCGCATTCACCGTACTTCTGTGGTGCGTTGCTGCAGCCACCGTAGCCCTCAGCGTCCAGCCTGCACTCAACCTCTTCTCGCCGCGCCAGCGCATGAACTTCAGCTACAACCGCTATCACCTCGTCAACACATACGGCGCCTTCGGCTCCGTCACGCGCGAACGCTATGAGATCGTTCTCGAAGGCACTTCCGACCGACTCCCCACACCTGCCACCACCTGGCACGAGTACGGGTTCAAGGGCAAGCCCGGCGAGCTCGACCGCATGCCTCCGCAGATCGCTCCCTACCATCTCCGCCTCGACTGGATGATCTGGTTTCTGCCATTTACCGTCATCGTCACCAGTCGCGGCATACACGTCCGAGGCTACGAGATCTGGTTTCTCCGCTTCATCAAAAAGCTCCTCCTCAACGACGCCGAGCTTCTCAACCTCCTGCGCATCAACCCTTTTCCCAAGGAGCCGCCTGCCGTCGTCCGCGCCCGTTTTTACCGTTACCGCTACACCGACCCGGCCACCAAACACGCAACTGGCGCGTGGTGGTCTCGCGAGCTCCTCGGCGAATACCTTGAGCCCGTAAGCCTCCAGTCTCTCGACCACATTTGAGCGCTCTACATAGTGCATTCAATTATTTGTAGGCAGGCTGTCAGCCGCTTCCACCATCTCCAATCGGCCGTCTGCTGCAAGCGTGAGCGTGGGCGAGTAGCGGCCAAGCAGGCTGCGCTGCCACCACTCGCCCGTGCTGCGCTTCTGCGCCATCGACGTAAACCAATATCGCCATAGTACGGTGCGCACAAAACGCGGCGCATGCTGCGGAAAAGGCTTGCTCGCAAACAGTTCCAGCACATCGCGATCACCTTCGAGCAGGCGTTCCTGCGTTAGCGGAACAAGCTGGTTCTGCTCCCAGTCTCCCAACGACGCGAACCACAGATTCCAGTCAAAGCGCGGCTGATACGGTGCGTAGATGCGTGGGCGCTCCTTCAGCGACTGCGGCTTGTAGCGGAAGAGGTACGGAGTCCAGTGCACCCCGTCATCAGAGCCCTGGAACTCGATCTCATACCGCCCGTGCGTCATGGTCGCGAAGAGCCCGTATTGGTTCGCGATGCGAAACGGCTCCAGGAGCGCTACCGGCCCCCGTGGCAGCGGATTGCGCGGCGCAACCATCTCCACAAGTTCGACTGTCGTGACATAACCGACCAGCAACAGGCAAGGGGTCGCGATGGCCAGCTTGAGGTTGCGCAGGCCTGGAAGCCGTCGCTGCGGCGGAACAGAGCCCTGTTCCTCCTTCGCCTCATCCAGGTTGAGTGGACGCCAACAGCGAGGCACTAGGCACAGCAGTTCAGAGTCAGCCAGAAGAAGAAACCCAAGCGAAAGCACGATGTAATTCAAGAAGGCGTAGTTGCCGGTGAGAATGACGCCAACCTCCCAAGGCGTCACAATGAAGAAGCAGATCAGCCGTGCGCGCCGGCCAGCAAACAGCAGGAACACCACAACAAACTCCATCACCAGCGTGCCGTCTGCGGTGGCCACCTGGAACCAGCGCGGGGCATGCCCCAGGTACCAACCCACCCAGGTGGGCAGCGGGCTGTTCTGGTAGTACTCGTACATGGCCGTGCCATTGTGCCACTCCGGATCGCCGGAAAACCACTTCGCCAGGCCAGACTCGAAATAAATGCGGAACCATTCCCATTGCAACAGCCACAGGCTCAGCCGTGAGGTAGGCCGGTCGGCTCCCCAGCCGGGCGAGATGCCACGGGGCGCAAAGAAAAGCGCCAAAAAGCCCGCTTCCAGCAACATGCCGTCGGACTGGTAACCGGAGAAATCCTGCGCAGCGGCCACAAAGCTGAGGAAGCACAAGAAGCAGACGACCAGGTTCAGACGCGGCCAAAGATTGAGGAACGCAAGGACAGACGCCACAAGCCCAAGCCATATCAGGGCTGTCAACAGATGTGAGTCCGGCGCCAGCCAAAGCAGCGTAGGGGCAAGCCAGAATCGGCGCGCACGCGCCATCTCGGCAATCTGCTTCAGATAGGGTCCGGCAGGCAGAATGCCATTTGGCCCAACCAGCCCCCGCACTTGAAAGATTAAGGCGAAGAACGCCGAGAAGTAAATACCAGCCATCGAGCGGACAAACAGCCATCGCGCAACCACCACCTCACGGGGGCCTGCCACCGGATCCAGCACCCAGCGCAGAAAATGTCTCATGCGTCCTGAGGACCGGGAGGTATCGAGCTTTGCCATGGGCTCGAACATATTGATTGGAAGCGGGCCGGCGCGCCAGAGTTGTTATGTCCAGAACAGAATGCTGGCCGAACAGAAACACAACTCCGGGTGTCAGCCTGCCCTTTAGAGTGTGATCAACGTGGCAGGAGTGATCGCGCCTCTGCAGCATCAGTCCTCATAAGTCGGCTTATGATGACTGATTGCCTATGCCTTTAACGTGAGATTGCGCCCCGCTATTGGCCGCAACGCGTGCTGACCCTATGCCAAGCGAGTCACGCCGGGCGTTACCCACCTCTTGCGGTCGCGTAGGGTGGGAGGCCCTCGGTGCTGTTCGGGCTTGCCGTCTAAGAAACACCTGTACAGGTGTACGGTTTGGCTGATCGGGTGCGGGGTTGTGGATTCTGTTCGCAAGTTAGCGTTTTCTGCGCCGGAATTGTGCTTCTTCGCAGCCCTCAATTGGCTATTTGGCCGATTTGAGGCGCAACGTCTTCTTCGTTTCTCGGTATTGGACCCCTCCAAGAAGGATCATCAGGTCCGAGTCACGGAGCTTTGATAAAGCTGTCTCTCCTCAACGCTTTGAGGACGGCTTCGCGCTCGTCTTTGCGGTAGAGAAATGTCGAGCTTAAGGAAACCTGCATACCTGTTGTTTGAAATGATGCTCGCAAAGAGTTTGTGATACATCTGCCATAATCATTCTTCACAAACCAAGACTGTCATTGACTGCGATGGCGATCTCCTGTTCGGACCCAAGATACCGTTCGGTGGTCTGAATCGACGAGTGCCCGAGCCGGGCGGCGCGGCGCGGCTGCTGGTCAATGCGGGATCGAGCACGCATGGGGCGGGCGGGGCGGACCGCAGCAAGAATGCGGCGGGAGATGAGAATGAGATTGCGCTCGACGGGCAGAGGGGGTTCAGTGGGTGGTCGCGCGCCGGGCACTTCTGCTCTACGAATTCGCACTACAAGATTTATGCGGCGGGTGTGTTCGATAAGCCGTTCAAGAGGAGCGCCGTGTGGCAGGATGACGCAATTCTAAAAAATGCACATGCCGCGCGAGGAACAGCTACCGGGGCCTGGCTGGACTTCGGCGATGTGCGAGAGGTGACGTTGAAGGTTGGCGTGTCGTTCGTGAGCGACGACGGCGCGCGAGCGAACCTGGGCAAGGAGATCGCAGGGAAGAGTTTCGATGTCGTGGCGCGCAACGCACGGGGGACTTGGGAGGCTCTGCTGAATCGCTTCGCGAGCCAGGGAGGAACGGACGAGCAGCGAACGATCTTCTATACCGGCGTGTACCACTCGTTTCTTTCGCCGAATCTCTTCAGCGATGAGGACGCGCGATACGTTGGGTTTGATGGAGAGATTCATGCGCTTGCCGGAACGCGGCAGAAGGCGCAGTACGCCAATTATTCCGACTGGGATATCTATCGCAATACGGTGCAGCTGCAGGCGCTGTTCTTTCCCGAGCGGTCGAGCGACATGATGCAGTCGCTGGTGAATGATGCGGAGCAGAGCGGGCGATTGCCGCGGTGGGCTGCGGCCAATGATGTAACAGACGTGATGGGCGGTGATTCGCCGGGACCGGTTATTGCCTCTGCTTATGGGTTTGGGGCGCGGGACTTCGACACGGAGACTGCGCTGAAGTACCTGGTGAAGGCAGGGACTCAGGCCGATGGCAATCGAGAGCGGCCGTTTCTGAAGGAGTATCTCGCGTTGGGATATGTGCCATCGGAGAAGGACAGGACTGCGGCGTCTCGCACGCTCGAGTATGCGAGCGACGATTTTGCGATCGCGGAGTTTGCGCGGGCGCTCGGCCATGACGATGTTGCGGGGAGGTTCTTCAAGCAGTCGCAGAGCTGGAGGAATCTGCTCGACCCGCAGACGGGATGGATTCGGCCGCGGCTGAGCGATGGCTCGTGGCTGCAGGGCTTCGATGCGGAGCTATCTCTGCCAAAGGGAAACGGCAGTGATCAATTGGGCTTCGAGGAAGGTAACACCTATCAATACACCTTCATGATTCCTTTCGATTATCCGGTGTTGTTCGCAGGGATTGGCGGCGAAGCGAAGGTGATGCCGCGGCTGGATTCGTTGTTCAAGGGGCTGCGGTGCTGGGGGAAGCCCTGCTACAACATAGAAAACGAACCGGACTTTGTTGCGCCGTTTGCATATGTGTTTGCAGGTCAGCCGTGGAAGATGCAGGAGGTGGTGAGCCGGATCGGCAAGGAAACGTTCAAAGCGACGCCGGATGGGATCCCGGGGAATGATGATCTCGGCGCCACTTCAGGCGTATATGTCTGGAACGCTCTCGGCTTCTATCCGGTGGTTCCGGGAGTTGGCGGCCTCGTGGTGGGAACTCCTATGTTCGATAGAGTCACGTTGCGGCTTGGGGGCGGAAGGACCGTAGAGATCCGGCGGAAGGGCAAGGGCATTTATGTGAAGCAGATGATGCTGAACGGCTTACCCTATGCGAATCAATGGCTGGCGCTCCAAAAGCTGGACGCCGGAACAACGGAAATTGTTTTCACGATGCAGGAAACACCCGACACGCAGCGTGGAACTTCACCGGCAGACCAGCCACCATCGTTTCGAGAAGAGTAGGAAGTGTACGTCCCGTCTGTAACGCCGTGAACCATGCGGCAGGGGCGGCGACGAACAACCTGGGCCTCAGACCCGCGATCGGAATGCGTTAGCACCTCGGCAACCCGGGACGTTGCTATTCCCCAATGAGTGAGAACAGGCCGAGTCGCTCATCTAGATCAGCTTGGCTCAGATGTAGCTTGGGTCGGAATGTGGCGTAAGTTCTTGGGCGCTATTTGGCGCAACTCGTTCCCCTTGGGCCCGCGTAACCCCATGCTGGCACCTCGCGTTCTCTACACCAGGTACGGCAAGTGCTTCATTAGATGAGCCAGACGGAGGGCCTTATCTCTTGTACGCGGAACCGAGCCCTGGTCCCGCGTTGTCGCTTACGCCACTTATCGCTCAAATCTTTACGCCAAATAACGGTTCTTCCGTACATTTGGTGAAGCTCGTCCATCTCAAGGCGATGACGGCATAGAGCCTGTATTCAGGGCTTGTAAAGTACTCGAAGCCTGAGCAGATCGAAGCTGGCGCGGCCATACATCTGTCGTTTGATCAGCTTGAGTCGGTGGACCTGTCCTTCAACTGGGCCATTGCTCCACGGCAGATGTAAGGCGGCTTCGACGGCCTCCCGATCGCGTGTGAGTCCGGAGACGAAGCGTCTTAGGGCGGTGTGTTGGGC
>JAABUJ010005086.1_pt1 | contig 13380 bp, 10 predicted proteins | sample 5559131 | NCBI WGS metagenome assembly JAABUJ01 (sample SAMN10711875, study PRJNA513366) | rock metagenome | isolation source: Antarctica rocks | place: Antarctica: Victoria Land, Mt New Zealand nord | collected 2016-01-07
CGACGCTCATGGGCTACCTGCGCATCGCCACCCACGCCGGGATCTTCGACGCACCACTGTCGCCGGACGAGTCACGAGACAACGTGACCGCGCTGATCGAGCGGCCCCACGTGCGAACCGCCGGTGAGGGAGATCGCTTCTGGCCCCTGTACGAGCGGGTCGCCACCGAGATTCGCCCTCGCGCGAACTTGGTTCCCGACGCCCACCTGGTCGCCCTCATGCACGAGCACGGGATCACGACGATCTGGACCGCCGACCGCGACTTCCGCAAGTTCGACGGCATCACCGCCCGCAACCCCTTCGACGCCCGCTACGCGTACGGCTTCATCTGAGGGGCGAGCTGCGCCGCTTCAGACCGGGAGGACGCCGTGCTTGCGCCACGGGCGGTCGATGCGCTTGGTGCGGCTGACGCGCAGGCCGTTCCAGATGGCGCGGCGGGTCTCGGCGGGGTCGATCACGTCGTCGACCTGGGCGTGGCCAGCGGCGATGTAGGGATCGATGTTCTTGCGTAGCTCCTCTGCCATGGCGAGGCGGGCGTCGTCGCGCGCCTTGCCCTCTTCGAACTTGTCCAGCTCCTTGCGCATGATGATGTTGACCATGCCGTCGGGGCCCATGACAGCGATCTCGGCGGTGGGCCAAATGGCCAGGTAGTCGGCCTCGTACGCCAAGCCGTTCATCACGAAGTAGCCGGCGCCGTAGCTCTTGCGCAGGATGATCGACACCTTGGGCACCGTGGCCTCAGAGATGGCGAACAGCATCTTGGCGCCGTGGCGGATGATGCCCTGCTTCTCGACCGCCGAGCCGACCACGAACCCGGGCACGTCGTGCAGGAACACCAGCGGGATGCCAAAGGCGTCGCACAGCCACACGAAACGGGCGGCCTTGTCGGCGGAGTTCACGTCCAGGGCGCCCCCCAGCACCTTGGGCTGGTTGGCCACCATGCCCACCGGCTGGCCGCCGACGCGGGCCAGCCCGGTGACGATGTTGCGCCCCCATTGGGCCTTCATCTCGAAGAAGTCCCCACCGTCGACGACCTGCTCGATGAGCGCCTTGACGTCGTAGGCGCGACGAGGAGCGGTCGGGACGATGTCGTAGATGGCCTCACAGCGGCGGTCGACCGGGTCCTCTGCCGGAAGAACTGGCGGTGCCTCCTGGTTGTGGGCGGGGAAGAACGACAGGTATCGGCGGATCGTGGCCAGACACTCAGAGTCGTCTTCGACCTCCATGTCGGCCACGCCGCTGACCTTGTTGTGCACCGCCGAGCCTCCCATCTCCTCCTCGCTGACGTCCTCGCCGGTGGCCGCCTTGACCAGGTGGCGGCCGGCCAGCGCCATGGAGGAAGTGCCCTTGACCATGGGCAGGAAGTCGGCCAGCGCCGGGATGTAGGCGGTGCCCGCCGCGCAGTGGCCCATGAGCGCCGCCACCTGGGGGACCACGCCGGAGAGGGTGACCTGCTCCCGGAACAGGGCGCCGGCGCCGGCAAAGGTCGAGCCGGAGGTGGCCTGGATGCGAGCGCCGGCGGAGTCGAGCAGCCACACGATCGGGATGCGCTGGCGCAGTACGAGCTCGCGCATGCGGGCCGTCTTCTGCTCGTTGACCGCGCCCATGGAACCGGCCATCACGGTGAAGTCGTAGGCGCACACCGCCACCCGCCGGCCGTCGATTTCGCCGACGCCGGTCACGCACCCGTCGGAAGCCATGTATCCCTTGGCCATCAGAGCCGGGTCCATGGAGTCGGCCAGCTGCCCGTACTCCACGAAGGTACCGGCGTCGAACAGCTCGTCGAGGCGGCGGCGCACGGGCCACTTCCCGATCGACTGCTGGCGCTCCACCCGCTCGGGTCCGCCCATGGCCAACGCCTTCTTGCGCCGCTCGGCCAGGTCTTCGACCAGCGGCTGCCAGTCGTGCAGGTTCGGCACCGGCTCGGGCGTCGGGACCGGTCCGGTCGGCTCGGGCGGCGGAGGCCCTGGTGTGGGCGGCGCGGGGGCCGGCGGCGTCGGGGCTGGGTCGGTCATGGCCTGAGCCTTGCACCGCGGGCGTCCCGAACCGGCGACCGGCCGCCGAACGCCAAGCTACGAAACGCGATCGGCAAGGAGGCCGGCGACGACGTGACGATCTGCATGCAGGAGCGGCTCGACGACTGATCCCGGCCGGTCGTGTTCTAGCGGCCGGTCCAGGTCGGGTCTCGCTTCTCGACGAAGGCGGCGATTCCCTCGGCGGCGTCTTCGGTCGAGGCCGTCACCGTGAGCATGGGATGCAGCAGGCGCAACGCTTCGTCGGCGGCCAGGTCCCAGGCGCCGTAGAACGAGTCACGTCCGAGCTTCATGATCGACGGCGACTTGGCGGCTAGAACACCGGCCAACTCGTCGACCGCGGCGTCGAGCTCAGCGGCGGGCACGACGCGGTGCACGAAGCCGATGCGGTCGGCTTCGTCGGCCTTGACCCGCCGGCCGGTCATCATCAGCTCCAGGGCGCGCTTGGGCGGCATGGACCGGGTTAGCGGGACGGTGATCATGTGCGGCCACAGGCCGACGTTGATCTCCGGCGTGCCGAACTGGGAGTCGTCGCTGCACACCACCAGGTCACAAGCCAGGGCCAAACCGAATCCGCCGGCCAAGGCGTAACCGCGCACTCGGGCGATGATCGGCTTGCCCAGCTCCCACATCTCGCGGAACAGCCGGGCCAGCTCTCCCCGGCCGTCGTGCAGCTGGGCGTAGCCGGCGCCTTCGGCCATGCCCGACAGGTCGGCGCCGGCGCAGAACGCCTTGTCGCCTTCACCGGTGAGCACCACCACCCGGACGGTGTCGTCGCACTTGGCGGCGGCAAAGGCCTGGCGCAACTCGGTCATGACCGTCCACGACAGCGAGTTGCGCTTCTCGGGCCGGTCGATGGTCAGCCGAGCGACGGGGCCAGACACCTCGTAACGCACGTCGGGCCGTTGGTCAGGCATGGAGGGCACGGTAACGGCCGGCACCCGGCGCCTTCGGCGCGTCTGCTGTGCTGTGCACCGTGAGAGAGCCTGAAAGCGAGCGAACAAGGAATACAGGTTCTTCGCCGCAAAGCGGCGAACGCTCATCGGTGGCACGCCGGTGCGTCACCGCCGGAGTCGGCTGAAGAATTGGCTGGAGCACCGATGAGCGTTCCTTCGTCCCCGCCGCCCGAGCACGTGCTGGCCATCGACCTGGGCACCGGCGGCCCCAAGGCGGCGCTGGTCACGGTCGACGGCGAGATCGTGGCCAGCGAGTTCGAGCCCACCGGGTTGCAGCTCACCGACGGCGGCGGCGCCGAGCAGGACCCGGACGCCTGGTGGACGGCCATCACCACCGCCGTTCGCCGGCTGCTGGGCCAAGGCTTGGTGCCGGTCGACCAGATCGCGGCGGTGAGCGTCACCGCCCAGTGGTCGGGCACGGTGGCGGTCGACCAGACCGGCCGCCACCTCTACCCGGCGGTGATCTGGATGGATTCCCGTGGCGCCCCCTACGTCAAGCAGGCTGAAGGTGATGGGTTACGACCCCCGCAAGCTCAAGGCTTGGGTACAGAAGACCGGCGGCGCGCCGAGCCACTCGGGCAAGGACTCGGTGGCGCACATCCTGTGGCTCAAGCACGAGCGGCCCGAGGTGTACCGCGCCGCCCACAAGTTCCTGGAGCCGTGCGACTACCTCAACGCCCGCCTCACCGGTCGCTTGGTCACCAGCTTCGACGCGGTGGTGGCGCACTGGCTGACCGACAACCGCGACATCACCGATGTCCACTACGACGACCAGCTCATCGACTGGTGCGGGATCGACCAGGCCAAGCTGCCCGATCTGGTGCCATCGGCCACCCTCATCGGCGAAGTCACTGCCTCGATCGCCGACGAGTGGGGGCTGCCGGCAGGTACCAAGGTGGTGACCGCTACCGGCGACGTGCACAGCGCGGTGGTCGGCTCCGGCGCGCTGGATGATTACGCCGCCCACCTCTACATCGGCACGTCTTCTTGGCTGTCGTGTCACGTGCCGGCCAAGAAGACCGACCTGCTGCACAACCAGGCCGCCCTGCCCTCGGCGCTCCCCGGCCGCTACTTCTTGGCCAACGAGCACGAGGCGGCCGGCGTCTGCCTGCTTTGGCTGCGCGACCAGGCGGGGCTGGCCGCCGACTTCGACGAGATGAACGAGCTGGTCGGCCAGTCTCCGGCAGGGGCGCGCAAGCTGATCTTCACGCCGTGGTTGAACGGCGAGCGCACACCGGTCGACGACCACACCATCCGCGGCAGCTGGACGAACCTAACCCTGGCCCACGATCGGGCCGACTTGATCCGCTCGGTGTTCGAGGGTGTGGCCTTCAACTCCCGGTGGTTGCTCGAGGTCGCCGAGAAGTTCGTCAAGCGCCGCTTCGACGGCCTGAACTTCATCGGCGGGGGCGCCCAGTCCGACGCCTGGTGCCAGATCCACGCCGACGTGCTCGACCTGACCATCCGCCGGGTGGCCGACCCCCAGCACGCCAACAGCCGCGGCGCCGCCCTGGTCGCCTCCATCGCCCTGGGCCACGGCGACCCGTCGTCGCTGGCGGCCAAGGTCAGGGTCACCGCCGAGTTCCACCCGGACCCCGCCAACAGAAGCACGTACGACGAGCTGTACGGCGCCTTCAAGGACCTCTACCAGGCGCACAAGAAGATCCATCGGGCACTGAACTCCCGCTAAGCACCGCCACACCGTGCGTTCTGTGGAGCGAATCCGTCGCTGAACGACGGATGTGCTTCACGAAACAGCGCGCAGAGCGAGGTGGCGGGCGATGGTGTCGATGAGGTAGTCGGGTCGTTCGACCACATCGTCGTAAGTGAAGCGGATCACGCAGTAGCCGTGGGCGGTGAGACGGGCCATGCGCTCGGCGTCGGCTTGGCGCTCGGCGCGGGTGGCGTGGGTGCCATGGCCGTCGAACTCGACGATCAGCATGGCGAAGTCGTAGGCCAAGTCGACCCTGGTGGCGTGACCATCGGGCGCCGACCACACTTGCCAACGACCGGGGGGCAGGCCCGAGGCATCGATGACCGCCGCCGCGCGCCGTTCGAGCCAGGAGTCCAGCACCGGCTCGAACCCCGGTTGGGCCAGCAGTGCGTCCACGGCCCGCACCCCGGCCACGCCACGGGCGCGCCTCTCGGCGAGCCTCCATCGCAGCAAGTCCTTGTCGATCATCCCCTGCCGGCAGGCATCGTCGAGCACGGCCTTGAGCCGGCGCGGTCCCAGCCGGGGTGCCACGTCGAGCAGCGTCCGTTCCGGGATGGTGACCGGGAACGGGCCCGAGCGGTCGATGTCGTCCACCGGCAGGAACCGGCTGCGGTGCACCTTGCCGTAGTAGAGCGTGGGGTGACACCGCGGCCCGACGGTGACCTCGACCGCGCCTAGCCCGACGCGATCGAACCCATGGTGCGCTCCGGCGGCCATGTGGGACACCACACCTCCGGTGGACATGGCAGCCGCCCGGAGCTTTCGTGGCCAGATGAGCGGAAGCCCGCCCAGCAGGTACACGGACGGTGCCACCAGGACGAGGCGACCATCGGCGACCCGCGTGCGTCTGCCTCGCTCGGTCAAACCCAGCTCGTCAAGCCGGGAGCGCGCAACCAGACCGTCGTGGTGTTTCGTTGCGTTGATCATGTCTTGGTCCACCGTGGCCATGGACCAATGGTGCCAAGGGGTTACGACGGTCAACCGGACTAGCGCCAGAACCCCGTTCCGTGGAGCGGATCCGTCGGTGAGCGACGGATATTCTCCACGAAACTGGGGGCGGGCGGGTGCGCGAGGCTTTGGCGATGAGCGACTTCCCGTATGCCGAGCGATTCACGGTCAACCGGGCGCTGCCCGAGCACGGGCGCGAGCCGCAGGACGTGCTCGAGGAGCTGGCGGCGATGGCCAAGGAGGAGGACGCCGCCTGGGAGGGCGGGCGGGTGTCGGGGACGATGTACTGCGGCGACCACGACCACTACGCCTTTCTGAACGACGCCTTCGGGCTGTACGCCCACGTCAACATCCTCCAGCGCGACATCTGCCCGAGCGCCACCAAGATGGAGGGTGAGGTCATCGCCATGGCTCTCGACCTGTTCCACGCCGAAGCGGCCGAAGGGGAAGGGGGCGAGCCGGTCGGGCTGCTCACCACCGGCGGCACCGGCAGCATCATGCACGCCGTGTTGGCCATGCGCGAGTACGCCGCCCAGGAGCGGGGCGTCACCCGGCCCAACTTCATCAAGCCCGAGACGGGGCATCCGGCGTTCGACAAGGCCTGCCACCTGTTCGGCGTGGAGCTGCGCAAGGCGCCATGCGATGCTGACACCACGCTGGTCGACGTGGGTTGGGTCGACCGGCACATCGACGACCAGACCATCGGGATCATGGGTTCGGCTTGCAACTACGGCTACGGCACCATCGACCCCATTGCCGAGCTGAGCGACGTGGCGACCAAGCACGGGGTCGGTCTGCACGTCGACTGCTGCCTGGGTGGGTTCATCCTGCCGTTCGGTCAGCAGCTCGGCGTCGACATCCCAGTGTTCGATTTCCGGATCCCGGGGGTCACCAGCATCTCGGCCGACACCCACAAGTACGGCTATGCCTTCAAGGGCAGCTCCACCGTGTTGTTCCGGGACAAGGCGTGGCGCAACAGCCAGTACTTCTTCTTGACCGACTGGACCGGTGGGAAGTACGGCTCGCCCGGAATGGAGGGATCACGCTCCGGCGGCCTGCTGGCCGCCACCTGGGCGTCGATGGTCAAGACCGGCCGGGACGGTTACCTGCGCTACGCCCGGGAGATCTTCGACACCGCTACCGCCATGCAATCGGCGGTCCGCAGCCACCCGGAGTTGAAGATCATGGGCCAACCGACGTTCTTGTTCAGCTTCCGCAGCGACGAGTTCGACATCTACCACGTCAACGACCGCATGCGGCCCAAAGGCTGGCGCTTCAACGGCCAGCAGTACCCCAACGCCCTGCACATGGCGGTGACCCGACCCCAGACCCAGGCGGGTGTGGCCGAGGCGTTCGCCACCGATCTGGCCGAAGCGGTGGCCTACGCCAAGGAGAAGGGCCACGAGCCGGCGGCCTCAGGGGCCATCTACGGCGGTGTGGCCGGCGGCATGAACGATGACGCCGACGAGTTCATCCGCAGCGTCATGGCCGACATGTTCGACACCCAGCAGTCGCTCCCGCCCGACTGATGGCAACCACCTGAGGCGGTTGCTCCGGGCTCGTCGCTAGCGCTTCCCTCGCCGGAGACTGAACCGTCTGGAGCCGTCCCAAAAACAGCGTCGGCCCCTTCCGTAGGAGGGGCCGACTGCTCAACTTGTGCTGTTAGCTCAGTTCTGGTGGGACCGCTGCTCGGCTTCCTTGACGTCAGCTTCGCCGCGGGCCTTCTCGGCTTCGGCTTCCTTGCTAGCGACGTCACGCTGGGCTTCGGCCTTGTCCTGTTGAGCCTTGCCCTCCGAGGCCATGTCGTCGTTGTTGGTCACCGCGCCGACGGCCTCCTTGGCCTTGCCCTTGGCGTCCTCGACGACGCCCTTGATGCCGGCTTCGGGACCAGATTCGTTGTCAGCCATGTAGCTGCGCTCCTTGCTTGGGGGTGAGCTTCCAGCCCTACCCCAGTTGCCGCTTGCTAACCACAGCAAGCGCGTGACGTGCGTCGCCAGCGGGGGCGCCGGCCGGATCGGGCAGGCTGGGACCATGGCCGAGGCTCCCACCGATCCCGTGCTGGCCAAGCGGGCCAGGATCTCGCGTTGGGTGCAGTTGGGCCAGCGGGTCGGTTACGCCCTGTTCGGCGTGGCCGTGGTGGCGTTCTTCGCCGGGTTCGCCATCGGCTTCGGCGGCGCGGTGACCACCACCATCACCGCCTGCCTGGTGGTGGGGTCGCTGGTGCTGGCGCCGGCCATCGTGTTCGGCTACGGCGTCAAGGCCGCTGACCGGGCCGATCGGGAAGGCAGCTGGGAGTAGCGGCCCACCGGTGGCCAGCGGCCTCCCCCGGCGGTCAGCGATACCATCGCCAACCGCTCCACCCTCGCCAACCCACCTGGCCAACCCTAAGGAACTCCCATGAAGGCTGCGGTCCTGAACGGCACCGACTCCCCCCTCGTCGTGCGCGACGACATAGACATCGCCGCACCCGGACCGGGTGAGGTCAGGATCCGGATCGAGGCGTCGGGCGTTTGCCACTCGGACCTGTCGGTCCAGAACGGCACCATCCCGCTACCCACCCCCATCGTGCTGGGTCACGAAGGCGCCGGCGTGGTTGAGGAGGTCGGTGACGGCGTCGAATCCGTGGCCTACGGCGACCACGTGGTGCTGAGCTTCGTGCCAGCTTGCGGCGAGTGCTACACGTGCCAGCGTGGCCAGAGCTACTTGTGCGAGAAGGCGGCGATGCAGGCGGCAGGCGGCCAGCTCGACGGCACCACCCGGCTGACCACACCCGAGGGCGCGCTGCACCAGATGGCCTGCCTCGGCACCTTCGGGCAGTGGGCGATCGTGCCGGAGATCTCGACCGTGAAGATCCCCGATGACATCCCTCTCGACGTGGCGGCGCTCATCGGTTGCGGCGTGCTCACCGGGGTCGGTGCCGCCCTCAACACCGCCGACATCCACCCAGGCGACACCGTTGCCGTGATCGGCTGCGGCGGCGTCGGCCTCAACATCATCCAGGGGGCCAAGATCGCCGGCGCCGGCAAGATCATCGCCATCGACCGCTTCGACACGAAGCTGGAGATGGCCAAGGAGTTCGGCGCCACCGACACCATCAACGCTGGCGAGCAGGACGCGGTGGCGCAGGTCGCGGTCCTCAACGACGGCCGCGGCGCCGACGTCTCCTTTGAGGCAATCGGCATCGAGCCCACGATCATGCAGGCCATCGACATGATCCGGCCCGGCGGTGAGGCGGTGCTGGTGGGCGTTCCCCGCCTTGACGTCATGCTCAACCTGAACGCCGCCTTCACGTTCCTGTACTTGAACAAGACGATCAGGGGCTGCTGGTACGGGTCCTCCAACGTGCGAGAGGACGTCCCCAAGCTGCTCGGCCTGTACCAGAAGGGCGAGCTGAAGCTGCAGGAGCTGATCTCCCGGGAGATCGACATCGACTCGGTCAACGAGGCCTTCGAGGCCATGAGTTCGGGCGAGGTGGCCCGGTCGGTGATCCGCCACGAGCACTGAGCCCGATGTCGGCCAGCTGCGGGCGCCGGCCGCGGTGCGCCTCCCCGCCGCCCAGCGCCGCCGTCAGCTCCTGGACCAGGCGCTGGCCGTTTTCGCCGCCAACGGGTTCCACGACACCTCCATGAACCAGGTGGCCGAAGCCGCCGGGGTCACCAAGCCGGTCCTGTACCAGCACTTCCGATCCAAACGGGCCCTGTACCTGGAGCTGGTCGACGACGTCGGCACCCGCATCGAGGAGGCCATCGTCAAGGCCGTCGCCCAGGCCGGCGGCCCCCGGGGGCAGGTCGAGGCGGGGTTCCAGGCCTTCTGCCGCTTCGTGGTGGCCGACCGCGCCGCCTTCGATCTGCTCTTCGCCGGCGGGTCATGGGGCGCCGACGCCGAGTTCAGAGAAAGGGTCCACCAGGTCGAGGCCACCCTCGCCGAAGACATCGCCGCCCTGATCACCGTCGACGGGCTCTCCGCCGACCGGCGCCGGTTGCTGGCCTACGGCATCGTCGGGCTCACCGTCGCCACCTGCCGGCAATGGATGGCCCGCGACTCGGACCTCGACCCCGATGTCCTGGCCCCTCAGCTCGCCGAACTGGTGTGGGCCGGACTCCGGGGCATCCGGTCTGACGGCTGAAGGCGGTTCTGCGGCGTGGACTTCCGACTCCTCGGACCCCTGGAGGTCGCCGGCCAAAGTGGTCCCGTCCACCTGGCCAAGCGCCAGCAACGCTTGGTCCTGACCGCCTTGCTGCTGCGGGCCGGCGCGCTGGTCCCGACCGACAGTCTGGTCGAATCGCTGTGGCCCGACGCCCAGCCACCGGGCGCCCGCGAGAGCCTGCACAGCCACATCGCCCGTCTCCGTCAGTCGATCGAGCCGAACCACAGCCGCCGCGGACCCCCAGAGCGCTTGTTGACCGCCCGCCCCGGTTACCGGCTGGTGGTCGAACGCGGGGAGCTGGACGTGTACCGCTTCGAGGCGAACGCCGTCCGGGGGCGAGCCGCCCTGGGCGCCGGCCGCACCGAGGAAGGCGTCGAGCTCTTGGGGCAAGCCCTGGAGGAGTGGCGAGGGCCGGCGGTGGCCGAGTTCCGTGACGCGCCGTTTGCGGCGCTGGCCGCCCACCGCCTCGAGCAAGCTCGCATCGACGTGCTGGAAGCTCGGCTCGGGGCGGAGCTCGACGTGGGCGGCACCGACGTCATCGGTGAGCTCGAGGCGCTGGTCCACGAGCACCCGCTGCGGGAGCGGCTGTGGGAGCACCTGCTGCTGGCCTTGTACCGGGGCGGCCGCCAAACCGAAGCGCTGCGCCGCGGCGAGGAGATCCGCCGGCTGCTGGCCGACAGCGGGCTCGAGCCAGGGGCGGCGCTGACGTCCCTCAACACCGCCATCCTGCGGCAGGAACCGTCGCTCTTGCGCCCCGCCGGACCGTCGACACCGGTTGGCCAGACCGGCGCCAGCGTGGCGGCCGGTGAACCGGCCATGATCCGGTTGGACGAAGTCTCGGTGACTCCACCGGGCCCCTGGCCGCCACATGACCTTCCGCTGATCGGCCGCACCGCCGAGGTCGAGCGCTTCGAGCAAGTGTGGCGCCTGGGGTCGACCGCCCCACCGACGCTGGTCCTGTTGAACGGCGAGCCGGGCGCCGGCAAGACCCGGCTGTCCCACGACCTCCTACGGCGGGCACACGGCGACGGCGCGCTGGTGCTCACCGGGCGCTGCTCGCCCCAGCCCCTGGTGCCCCACGAGCCGCTGGTCTCGGCGCTCGGCGCCCTGCTGGAGGCGGCGCCCGACCCGGCGCTGGACGGCCTCGGACACCATAGAGACCACTTGGCGCGCCTGCTGCCCGACGTCGAGAGCCGACCGCCCGAGGCGGTGGAGAGCGGCGACCCCGACGTCGCCCGCTACTTGGCCTACCAGGCCGTCGTCCAGCTGCTGCGGGTGGCCGGCAGCGGGCGGCGTGTCCTGCTCGGCATCGACGACCTGCAGTGGGGCGAGGCCGGAACGTTCCACCTCTTGTCTCACTTGCTGCACGCCGGCCTCGGCGGCCTGGTGGTGCTGGCCACCAACCGCTCCACCGAGGTCGGAGACGATCACCCACTACCTGACTTCGTCGGGCAAGTCGGGCGGGACCTGTCCGTGGTCGAGATCGAGGTGGGCGGCCTCTCCGAGGCCGAGGTCGGCGAACTGATCCACCGGAGCCAGGGCTTCAAGCCCTCCGATCCGTTGGCGGCGGCCGTTCACGCCGGCACCTCCGGCAACGCCCTGTTCGTCCGCGAGGTCGTGCGGAACGTGGCTGGGTGGAAGCCGGGACAGCCCCTTGACTTCCCCGACAGCGTCCGCGCCCTGGTCCGCCAACGCGTCGACCACCTGCAACCGGCCACCCGCGAGCTGGTCGAGGCCGCCGCCGTCCTCGGCAGCGGCGGAGTGGACGTCGCCCTCCTCAGCACAGTGGTCGGTCAGCCGCCGGCCGACGTCGTCGACGGTCTCGAACCGGCCCGACGAGCCGGTCTGCTGACCCGCACCCCCGGCGGATCGCTGGTGTTCAACCACGAGGTGACCCGCAGTGCCATCGAGCGCGACCTACCTCTCGGCCGGCGTGCCCGCCTGCACCGCCGGGCCGGAGAAGCCCTGGTGGCGCGGCACCGCGATCTCGAACCCCTGCTCGATCGCCTCGCCGACCACTTCTTTCGCGCCGCCGACGACGGCGACGCCGCCCGCGCGGCCCAGTTCGCCGAGCGGGCCGGCCACCGGGCGTTGGCCATGCTCGCCTACGAGGGCGCCGCCCAACGGTTCGAGGCGGGTCTGGACGCTCTCGACCGAACTGGCGACCAGGACGACGCCATCCGTCTGCGGCTGGCCCTCGGGCGCCAGACCGCCCACCGCCGGGCCGGCAACGCATCGGTGGAACTCGAGCAGGCGCTGGACACCGTGGCCTTGGCCCGCTCGATCGGGACGCCAGCACAGGTCGCGGAGGCGGCCGTGGGACTGAGCTCACTCGGCTGGCGCGATGCGGGAGCCGGCGAGGTCGTGGCGGGAGCGCTGGCCGACGTCCTCGCCGATGTGACCGTCGATCCTTGCGCCGAGGTTGAGGTGCTGGGCGAACTGGCCCTGGTCAGCGCGGTGCTCGACCGCCATGATGAGACCGTCGCCTTGTGTCGCCGGATCCAGCAGCGGCTCGATCAAATCGACGACGACGAGGCCTTCGTGGCGGCAGTGACCAGCACCGTCTACCTGCTGGTGAACGAGGAGCCGTTGGACCGGCGCGCTGCCCTGGTCGAAGCCGCCCGTGCACGGGCCGAACGGGGTGGCTCATTAGAGGCTCAGACCGTGGTCTGGGCCACCACCCGCTACCAGTGTTGGGAGGGTCAGGACACCGAAGGCGCCGACGCCGCCGGTCGGGCCTACGAAGCGCTGGTCGACCGGCTGCGGATGCCCCGCTACCTGGCCGGGCGCGCTCAGCGCCGAGCCATGCTGGCTCTGCTGCACGGTGACTTCCCGGCGGCCGAGGAGTTGGCCCAAGAGATGCTCGACCGCCAACCTCATCGTGAGTTCCTAGAAGGTTTCGTGGCTCAGATCTTCGCCGTCCGGGCCGAGCAAGGACGCCTGTCCGAGGTGGTCACCACGATCGACGATCTCGGGCTCGGCGATCTCGTCGCCTGGCGCGGTGCCAAAGCCCTCTGCCTGACCGAAGCCGACGACTTGGAAGGGGCACGGCGGCATCTGCAGCCGTACTGGGAGCAGGCCATGACCCTTCCGCGGAACGCAACTTGGCTTGCCGGCGCGGTGACCGTCGCCATGGCGACCGTGTGGGTCGATGAGCGCGCCGGCGCCGAGTGCATGTACCGGCTGCTCGAACCCGAGGCCGACCGGGTGGTGATCGTGGGCATGGGGGCGGTGTGCCTCGGTGTGACGGCGCGGGTCCTGGGCCCGCTGGCGTTGCTCACCGGCGATCTGGACGCAGCCGAGAGTTGGTGCCGGCGGTCTCTGCAGGTCCACCAGAAGCTCGGCGCCTTGCCGTTCCAGGTCACCGACCGGTTGTGGTTGGCCGAGGCATTGGATCGCCTCGGCGGTGGCGACCGGCGAGACGAGGCGCTCAGGCTGCGCCAGGCGGCCGTCGCCGACGCCGACCGCCTCCTCATGGCCGGCCGGCTGCTCGACCAGGCCCAACACGCCATGAGCGGTCACGGGACCGGCTGAACCAGTTGTGGGTGCTGCCCCGTCGGCAGCACCCACAACTTGGCCGAC
>JAABUJ010005088.1_pt1 | contig 13370 bp, 11 predicted proteins | sample 5559131 | NCBI WGS metagenome assembly JAABUJ01 (sample SAMN10711875, study PRJNA513366) | rock metagenome | isolation source: Antarctica rocks | place: Antarctica: Victoria Land, Mt New Zealand nord | collected 2016-01-07
CTTCCCCGTCCCCGGCCCATTCTGTATCCCCCAACACGTATGCCCCGCCGCCAACAACAGCCCCCTCACCCCCGTCTCGCCGACCAACGGCCCACCACCCGGAGCATCCACATTCGGAAGATAACACGCCTGCCTAACCGTGACCTCGCCATCACGCAGCTCATCCGAGATCGAAGCGACATAATCGACGATATCCCGACACCGCGCGTCGTCCGTCTCGACGTCCTCCGTCGTCTTGGGCAGCGGCACGAGCATGTCGCCCTCGCCGCACGCATAGACCTCGTTGTTGGGGCGGGCGTAGATCTCCGGCGTGACGCGCTTGGCGTGCGGCGTGGTCGCGCGGAGGGTTTCGTTGGTGCGAGCGCCGACGGAGGGGGGGAGCGTGATGTCGGTGAAGAGGGCGTAGGCGGAGACGGGGCGGGAGGGGCGGATGGTGACGCTGTGGGCGCGCAGGGCGGAGATGGGCGCTGGGGTGTAGAGGGATTGCGTCCAGGGGCCGGCGGCGAGGATGATGTGCGTTGCGGGGATGGTGCGTGGTTGGCGGGTTTCGTTGTCTTGGTAGGTGACGGAGTGGACGGCGTAGGAGGATTGGTGGATGTGCGTGACGGAGCCGAGGATGATTTTGGCGCCTTTCTCTGCCGCCAGCTGGGCCATGGCCGTGGTGAATTGGTAGGGGTGCACTTGGGCTGTGGTGTCGGGACCGCCCATTTCGTCGTAGTCTTTTACGCTTTCTGCGGCGAACCAGTCGAGGTCCTGAGGTATGCCTGCTGCTCTCAGAGTGCCGATGGCCTGCTTACTCCTCTTTTGCAGTGAGATCGAGTCCCCGGGTTCTTTCTTTCCGTTCTTGCCATCTCCTGTGCCGAGGGCTCGTCCCTTCGCTGTCAGTTGCCCGCAATGTATGCGTCGATAGCCCCATCTTTGATCTCCGCCATGCTCCTTTGCGAGCTCGGCATGCAGGCGGTAGCTCAAGGGCACGATGTTGCTGGGGTACGCCCATAGGGCGAGGAGACCGCCCGCTTTGCCGGATGCGCCACCTGCGATCTTGCTGGCTTCGAGGAGAGTGATGGTGTGACGGGCGGGATCGTAGGAGGGATGCCGCGTGAGGAAGTATGCGGACGTACATCCGATTATGCCACCCCTTTGAGAAAGGTCGTCAGACTTCAGTATCGATCAAGTCGCTGCCAGACGGTGGTACTGTAGAAGGGGGATAGGTGGCGAACCGATAATGACAATGTCCTTTTTGTCCCCTGGAGGACTAGCCATTGTGATGCCTCGGAAACTTCTGGACAACAGTTTGCGTAGAGGTGATATTCGACAGTAGTATTACGGTAGTAGAGAGATGTTGGTGTTTTCATGATCCATAAGGTAACATGGCGGGCATTCCAAAAACTTATCGCCATCGTTATCTCCGGTCACCCCGCCGGGCCGAAATAATCCGGGCAAGCTACGGAAGCTCCACGCTAGCTTAAATGTTATCCGGAGCTTGCCTCACCCACCCAAGGTAAGGTAGCTTACCTTACCTTATCCACTGCCATGACTGGGTAAACTGCAGCTTGAAGCATTGCCAACTGCCATGGAGGGTGAGGGGAGGGGCTTCACAGGAATCTCCATCTCTGCATGTGGTGTACAGAGCGGAAATACTAGGGTAAGTAACTTTACAGAGCCAGAGACGTCGTCCGTCAGCCCCGCGTACTGACATTCTTGTCAGTTCCCAATGTAGGGGACTCAGAGATGATCACTGATGTGCAGTTGAAATCTAACAGAAGTGACTAGAGCGGGGTATGATGAATCTCCAAAGTTCTGTCGTTGGAGGAACAACTTGGTAAAGCATCTATTGCACCCAAGAGAAGTGGGATGTTCATTAAAGCTTGCGTCAATCAGACCGCGCTGTCTCAGCGTTACAACCTGTATTTCGTTGCATATCGCAATCAAATCTACGTTTACAAACCCCAGTTTCCGACTCAAGCGCTCCCAAACCGACCGGAGCTGGTTCTCACTCTTCCTGTTTCGAAGCCCAGTCTTACAGGATACATCGATCCCAGACATCCTCATGCCGTGAACAATATCTTAGTGGACGACTTGGGGGACGAGGAAATCCTTGCTTGTGTCTGCGACGATGGAGACGTCTTGGCGTATCGCACCGATGCTGTGTTCAACGCGCTCGAGCGGCGGAACACTCACATCGAGATGGGCTACAACGATGACAAGAATCTCAGACCCTTCTTCAACGAGAATGTTGGTATGAGTGCCTGGGGTCTTGCAATGCACAAAACGAGCAGGATGATTGCCGTTAGTGCCAATACAACTGAGATTACAGTATTTGCCTTTGCCCTCTCAGGTGCAAGTGTGGACTCAGAAGATGAGGATGCTACCCCAGCCTTTGAACACTTGTCGGACCACACGTCCTGGAGAACCGTAGCAGGAAGGCATGAGACAATTTCATCCAATCAACGTCACCAAAACATTCGAATCGTACTGGGAGGACATATAGTCAACATCCCAAACGTCGCGTTCTGCAACACGCATGACGATAAAGAGGGCCGCTGGTTAATCAGCACCGACATCGACGGTTGCATGAACGTATGGGACATCTGGTCTCGGGAAGAGATTCGTCTGCACCGGTTCTTAAACTCGCCTACGTCCCCTGGGCCCAGAGGCGTATGGCTGGATCGATATAGGTACTTATGATCTCCTGCATCCTAAAGAAATCATAGATTGATGCCGAGTGTGTTAGAACCCACGGTTGGGGCGTGATGTGTGTCGATACGCATGCTTTCCGGCTTACGAACAGCCCTCGAGAGACATTTGGATGTGTCCCGGAACGCCAACGTGGTCTTTTGAACATCTCGGCCAGCCGTGCAGATGTAGAGGACTCGTCACTCTGGCACGCAAGCTTCTCCAAGTGGAATCCCTCGACACCGTCGGTGGTACCACTAGCTGAACCCTATGATGATGAGGATGACGAAGGGATGTCTGACTCGGATGGTATGTTAGATGATCTCGACGAATCACCCCTGAATGAGGGATATGATGTTGGAACGGAGTCCAACCTCTTTCTGGTCCACGACTCCGATGACACAGATGCCGTGCCAGGGACAGAGCAACTTACAGCTCAAGAACATATGCCTCCACAATCGCTCAATTATGACGTTCCTACTCAAGTTGGAACCTCGACACCTCGCCCTCCGGTCACAGTCTCTCCATACCGCAAGGAGGTCGCTATGGCTACCCCCGGTAAGGTGCCAGACCCCAACTGGCCGCGCTGCGCTGTCATCCACACTTCACAGATAGATATCAGATTCCTTCGGAATCCTATGAAAGACCCTAGCGTAGCACTGGAGAAACCTCTTCTGCAAAATTATCCACCTGACCTTCAGTGGCTGGATCGATACGGCCGGCTCAACATGCTTGCGCAGATACCAGAGCTTGGCATTGTAGCTGTTGCGACACAAGCTGGAAGGGTAGCGTTACTGACACTGACACGAATGGCGTCTACCAAAACCTTAGCATTCCGGCTGGACGCAATCCTTCCCTTCCATTCGCAAGAGGTTCTCGGACACCGTCCAGATCTCCCTTTGCTCGGCATAGCGGTCGGACCGATTCAGGGCCGTGAGTTGGTGCTCGGAAGTGGAGAAAGTGGCAGTTCTCATGGGAACGACCGAGAAGAATCGTGGCGGGGTGTTGAGTCTTCACGGCGCTATCGCTTGATGTTGACATATTATGACCACACGGTCCTCAGCTACGAACTGGAGCAACCCAGCAAGGCCACGAATAGTACCCAGGATCCGCTTCTCGCACTGTGAGTAGCGCAGCGACGTGCATGTGACCTGTATCTTGTACGGAGGATATCCCGTCCACGACGTTACGGCAGAAGGCATCGGAACGTGCTTTTAGCTCGAAAGCGACGGAACGGTCAGTCTTCAACTTGAGCACGTCACGGTCATCTCACGCTAACTGTTGCGTAGAATGTGACACGGGTGTTGCGAAGATTTGAAGAAGCTAATGGAAGCGCACAAGCTTGAACACAAGCGCATCTGAAAGAGCGTGGTACCAGAGGTCACTGTCGACTGACGCAGCTCACATGGCTTGCTGATGCTTGGTGACTCTTGATTCAGCGATCCGGTCAATAAGGCCGCTTTCACACAGTTAGTTCATGAGGCAGAAACTGTCGGCATGTCTATGGGGCTGGAAAATGTTCGACTCGCCGCTGAGGGCAGCTTCGCAGTGTGTAATTGCAATCCATCAGAGCCATACGTACCTCGTTTAGAACTTCACAATCTTGAATTGAAACAGTGATTTTTGTCATTGGATTTTCTTTCCAATACCATTTGCCATAATCTGTCTGTACTTCCTTCGAGCTTCCCATCTTTCCCACCCAGCATCGACTAGATCCTCATCGACGACTAAATCTCTCATTCTCAACATACATGCAATTCTTCTGTCTAGCAGCCATTCAACCAAGCCAAATCTTCTCATACACGCCGTAATGCAGAACCATGCAACAGCAGACGCAGCTCCGGCGGCACAACCCACAAAGACTTGTTTCGGTGTATGATAGCTTAGGTATATCCGGCTTCCTGCAACAGCGCCAGCGCAAAGCATAGCGGTTGCGGAAAGAAGGAACCTCTCTGAGAAGGAACTAGGCGTACGAGTCGCGGACGGATGCGGGACGTGTCGGAGGAGGAGGAAGAGCGCCAGGGATACGGAGAAGTAGGCTACGAATTGAGCGTGCGAGGACGGCATCCCATAGCCTTTGCCGTACATTTCTGTACCTAGTCAACATGCGTTCCACAGCCACCCCACGTTGGCACACACGTTTGGGTCTTTCCTCCTTGATCCATCGCTTCAAGACGAAATTGAGTGCTTCACAGCCCATCTGTCCAGCAAATAGCAGTGAAATCTCGATTTCGCGTGTTGCCCATATCAAGGTGATGTAAACCACACAGAGGCCTTGAGGTACCAGGGCAAGCCATGCGCAGAGGTAGGATATGGGATCGGCAGGGTTCTGTTGGCGGAAGACATTGCATGATTAGCAAAGCGAGCTGAATGACCTTGAGGTGATCCGTACGTAGTGCACATGTGTTAGCGACAGCGACGCCAGTGGCGCCTCATCCATGAGCGTCATATTAGGTTGGCTCTAAGTAAGAGGATGTTGCCGTAGAATCTGGGGGAAGCGTGACAGCAATCGATATGCAACGCCGCTTTGTCGGCTACTCCCGAGGCGAAAAGCAGCTCTCGAAGACTTGTTCGATAACGCGCACAGAATGCGAGTCATAACTTACCATGTCATCTCTCCGGAGCAGCTTTCGAGACTCTTCTATTGACTTTGGCTTTACTTTTTCAAACTTTTGCCCCAGTGGGACTATACTCCTTTGTGACTGCTCTTAGCTGAGCGAGTCTACCTTCAAATTTAGTCTCACCCCGCCGCCGCCCTGACACTCTATGGCCGATGACCCTGAAGATGAGCGTGCAATCGAGCTGTCCTCCATTACGGCCATCTTTCCTGAACTCGTAGTTGATCCTACGAATGCTTTTCGCGCCTCCATCGACATCCCGGTCTCACCGGCAAAGCCTCTTGCCGTGGTCTTTCCTCCACTCGCCGATGGCGCGCCACCCACGGTGCTGACGCCTCCAACCTCCGACCGGGTCAGTGGTGGCGACGCGACAGGAGATGCTGCTGGAACCCAGACTGGTCCCATAGCCGGAGCAGTCCAGGATATCCATCAGCTCTCACATCTACCACCGCTCTCATTACAAATCGAACTTCAAGATGGGTATCCTGCGGAGAAGCCTCCCGTGTTCTATGTTGCAACAAATCTGTCGTGGCTGCCGAGGGATGTGTTAGGGCATCTCAGAGAACAGGGAGCGACACTATGGGAGGATCTGGGTAGAGATCAGGTGGTCTTCGCTTATATTGATCACTTACAACAAGCTGCTGAGTCTGGCTTCGATCTCACAGAGCCGTTGAGAGTGCCTCAGGATCTGAAGATAGCTCTATTAGACTTTGATAGCAAGACAAGACGGGAGAAGTTTGAGCAAGAAACCTTTGACTGCGGCGTTTGTTTAGGTACGTTTACTCCCTGTTGTGTTACATGCCCTGCGATCTGGCTGATCTTCCGCACAGAACCCAAGAAAGGATCGATGTGTCACCGTATGATGCAATGCGGACATGTGTTCTGTGTGACGTGTCTTCAAAATTTTTATCAAACCTCCATCGCCGAAGGTGACATATCACAGGTCAAATGTCTTGCTCCTGACTGCGGGAAAGATCCTAAACCAACTACGGATGCACAAGGTACTAATACAACACCCCGGAAGAAAAAGAAAACCAAAGAAGATAGAACGCTCAGTCCTAGCGAGTTGCTACAGATCCCTCTTGAGCAGGAGATTGTGCAACGATACGTCAAGCTGAAGCGGAAGAAGAAACTCGAATCTGACCGAACCACGATTTATTGCCCACGACAGTGGTGTCAAGGTGCGGCCCGCTCGAAGAAATATCCAAAGTTGGATGGAATCGAAACTGTCGAATCTGCATCTGAAGATGAGGAAGAGCAACAGCAGTACGATCGGAATGCTAACGAAGACACGCTACCCCCACCCAGCGAACGTCTTGCTGTTTGCGAAGATTGCGCCTTCGCATTCTGTAGCGTCTGCAAATCGGGTTGGCATGGCGAATTCGCACGCTGTTTTCCGCGAAAGAAGTATGAGCTTACTGCGGAGGAGAAAGCATCCGAAGAGTACATGCGACTGCACACCACTCCCTGCCCGACATGTATGGCACCGGCGCAGAAGACGATGGGTTGCAACCACATGGTTTGTTTCAAGTGCAACACGCATTTCTGCTACCTGTGCAGCGCGTGGCTGGACGAGGATAACCCTTACACTCACTTCAACACACCGAAATCACCTTGCTACATGAGACTATGGGAGCTGGAAGGCGGTGACGGAGGTGAGGGCGTCGGGTTGGGTTTCGGCGGAGGGCCGCAAGACGGCGATCAAGACCATGATAATCTGTTGGCGTGGGAGGAGGAGGACGAGACCGCGGAGTTTGACAGCGATGAGGAGCCAGCACCACGCATTGCCCCACCAGCGCCTGCACCGCCTAGAGCTGCTCCAGTGATTCGCGTCGTTCTGCCGCCGGTGGTTGTCAACCCGCGACGACGCGTAGAACCTCCGGCTGCTGCAATACAGCCCCAGCAAGGGCGTGGAGTACCACGTCGCGTCAATCCGGACGCAGGTAATCGTCGTCGACGACCAGCCGGTGTGGGGAACGTGCCTGCAGCGGGAGGTGGCGGTGGCGGCGGGCGAGGCGGCGACGTACGTGGCCCTGCTCGACAGGGGTTGCAGAGATTTCTCGAGATGGTCGAGAATGACGAAGAGGACGAATGGGATAGCGATGAGCTGGATGACGAGGATGATGATGGGACAGGAGGGAATTGGGATATCCCGATCCGGTAGCTTTTGCCAGTCACGAGCCAACCGGTTGACGATTCCCATGAGAGATTCCCATTGCATATAGCGACGGAGTTGGTTACCTTCTACATGGACAAGATACCTGATAGCGCTCTGGCACGGGCTGTTACTTGGTGTAATACCTCCGGCATAAGTCCATAGTGTAGTTTAGGTCTACACAGCCATATAAGGCGACCTCACATCATAGCCAGATTCACATTAGAATCGCGTATTGTCTTGCGTGACTTATGTTGTTGAGTTGTTGTTGAGTTAGGGTAGAGCAAGGACGATGGGCTGGCGTAGAAGTGCCTGGTACCCTGTCATCGAAGCTCGGGCCTCCAAGACTAAGCCACATAGGTAAGGTACAAAAGGCTTCCTCCATTTCAGGTAAGGTATCTTATCCTTCGTATATTCCTCCTCAGACTTCCGTCTTTCCTTCTATACTCTATCTACGTTCCAAGCTACTTTATCGTGCCTCGTTCTAGAGGTGATTATCTTAGTGGCCCGAGAATCCCAGATTGAAGTTGACAGCGAAGGTCACATCAGGTCTAGTCACATTGATGGTTGATCTTGCAAAGGGGATGTTGCCGAACTTTTCAGCGCATAAACACTCACTATAGAAGTGGATCTATCTCCCTCCCTGCAGAGAAGACAAGCTACAGAACAACTTCACGATACAAAAGAGCCCTAGAACCCCATCAAATCCCCCCTTGGCCTATGCGGAATCTTCAACATTGTTCTTAACTCCATCTGATGATTTGTACACGCCCCCCAGTCCACCATCTTGTCAGTTCCCCAGGCCCTCTTAACATCGCCAGACCCAAAGAGATAATGCAAGACAGGAGCACTGCTCAGCGAAGAGATACGCCAAGGCGACCTTGAGGTGCTTCAGATTCTTTAATTCATCAAAAGATCCAGCCATGGCTCATAATTTTCGTCGTCCCGATCAGAGAACTCTCGGTGATCTGGACACAACTCCTCTAACCACTCTTCATGCGGCATAAGCGCGTCGCGGATCGCTTCAGTATCAGCGGGAAGCCAATCATCACCGACCGTGTAGACGACCCAATCGGGCTTCTTGTTGGTGATGAGGACCTGTGAGATAGCTGTCGAACCAATGTTCCTGGCGCGGACTTCAATGAAAATGATATGCAGAGACGTATCCCGGAGCTGGATCATAAGTGGGCGCAGCACTCTTAGGTCGGTCCCCATACGGCGGCCGTAAATCCTCTCCACAGCGGGTAACGTGCAGCAAGCGAGGAAGGTTTCTGGACGTTTGCGATCATAATGTTCATGCTGACGTTCGATCTTGATGTCTGTAAGCTCGGTGAAGGCAGGATGGGTGTCGAATGGTTTTTGATGTGTAGCTACGCGTTGGAATAGAGGTGAGAGATATTCGTCGTCGTCTGAAAAGTTGATCGTCATGTGCAGCCGGCGGAGTTTAGGTAGAGCCGGGAGGAGTAGAGCTAAGACTGCCATGTCCTTGATCCTCTCGTGGAGGATGAGATCGAATAGTTCTGACTCCTCTTCGGAGGAGTGCGCTGCCGCTTCGATCACGGGCTTCAGAAGATTGTGGACTTCCCCAGAGCCTGCGGGCCACGAACACGGTACAGCCTGGTCCGCCGCTTCATCTTTATAGTCAAGAGTAAAGGATTGGACTAGAGATGCGATTCCCGGCTTTTGGAGAATGAGAAACGTGAACGGGAGGAGGTGTTGTATACTGCCCCCTGTGTACTCGCGCTTGAGACATATGTGTCTGTAAAGATGTGGCGTCGTGAGGGCATGGAGTCTTTGAGATACAAGGGCGAGATTGAAAAGATGAGCTTGATATTGAATATAGCTAATGATCTGGACGATGAGTTCGGTGGGAAGGTCGAGAGTGAAGCACGCATTCTGGTAAAAGTGCAAGTTGTGATTTGCAAGATAGTCGATGCCGAAAGTAGGAGCTCAGCTGGGTAAGAAGTGTCAGATTAGCTGAAGGTGTACTATTGATGGAACGTTGTTACTGTAAGGGCCAACGGCCTCATTAATAGAGATTGCGAAAAGGCTCATTATTGACGTCCGTGATCAGTCTGCATAGACTGTGTTGCTCATACAATCATTGTTCCCATACAAGTAATGCGGGAGGTAGAATAAGTTATCGTAGAGTTGAGCACCACTTACAGCACTTACATACTGTAAGGCAGCAGGGTACTCCTCCAAATTCAGCGGCACATATCCCTACAACCCTCGTTAGGGTGTAATGTCCACAATGCATTCTCAATAATGTCTCCAGGAAAGTCTTGAAGCTCCCATCACTCCTTGGAGCTTCTCGGCTTCAATCTATACTGCTCTTCATTATGATCAGCTTACAGCGCTCCTTCTGGCTTTTTATAGCACTTGTCATCCTTCCATTGGTCGACAGTACTCAGGCTTCAGGAGATGCTGAATGGGCGTTGACCCAGGAGACTGCAAGGGCATCCAACCAATCGTTACTGTGGGGACCATACAGATCGAACCTTTACTTCGGCGTCCGTCCGAGAATACCAAAGAGTCTGCTTACTGGACTACTTTGGGCGAAAGTGGATAACTATGCGACTGTACAAAACAGTACGTGGAGACACGCAATACAAGCGCATGCTCGGCGTACTCGAATCGGTCTTTAGATCTCCAAGAAGATGCTTGATGCTAATGCGAGGATGCTCATAGATTTCCGCCACACATGCGAACAGCACGAAGGTATGGCCGGTTACGGTTGGGACGAGTATGATGCGCGAGACGGTGGTCGGCAGACAATACATGATGCAGGCAACAATATTGACATAACGACGGAGTTCGTGAAGATCCATGGCGGCTTTCATGGCGGCAGTTGGGGAGTTCGGGTCAAGGGCACGCCCCGCGAAGATGCACCCTCCAATCTTTTGAGTACGGTGATATTTTACACGGCCATGGAGGGCTTGGGAAGTCTAGAGATTGCGAATGAGCGGGACTCTTTGGGCATACAAGGAACGGTTACCATCAATGGGCAGACTGCAGAATTGGGGGACTTTACCATAGACATCACAGAAGGTCCTGAAAGTAACATGCATCCGCCACCCACACATCAAAGTTCGCGAGACAAGCCGTTGGATCGGACGTTGGTGGCGAGTTTTCAGGTACCTGAGGAAGCCATCTGGCAAACAAAGCGTACGTCCCGAATATCATGCGGGTAACAGCCATATCCTAAATCAGTACCCTTGGCTGACGAGTTCTCTTGATCGAAGCCCTTCTCTTCACTCACATGAAGAGCGAGATCGATGGCTATGTTGAGAAATACGGAAACGAGAACCATCCTCCGCCATGGCAGTTGTTTACCATCTCGAACGATCCGAAGGCAGGTAACCTGCATTTGGTGCAGAAAGTGTTCCAGGGGCCCTTTGAGGTATGTTGCCATCAGAGAAGTAGTGGGACTGAGCTGAAGATCGACGATAGTTTGACATTATGTACTCGTCAGGATCAGCTTCTCGGCCTGTTACTGGAAAGTATCCTGGACTGCATCTTCCACCTTTGACTAACGGACAACAGCGGACGATCTGACGGAAGGAATCAAGGCTGCAACCGAATCCTTTTCAAACCGCTTCTCGAAGCTTCTTACCCCAAAGGCACCCTTCAGCGACCCAAAATACGAGGAATTCTCCCGGGCTATGCTTTCTAATCTAGTAGGCGGGATTGGCTACTTCTACGGTGACTCGGTCGTGGACAGATCTTATGCCCCTGAGTATGAAGAAGAGAATGAAGGATTTTGGGAAGAAACCGCAGAGGCCAGATCGCGCGCAGAGTTGAAGATGGAGGGTCCCTCTAGCCTGTACACCAGCATTCCGTCGAGACCATTCTTCCCTAGAGGGTTTCTATGGGATGAGGGTTTTCATCTGTTGCCAGTCGCTGATTGGGATATTGACCTTTCGTATGCTCTACGCGCATGGATTTGGCTGTATCTCGCTGACATGTTCCAGACTTGACATCGTAAAAAGCTGGTTCGATCTTATGGATGAGAACGGTTGGATAGCGCGAGAACAGATCCTCGGTCCAGAAGCTCGGAGCAAAGTGCCTCAAGAGTTTCAAGTACAGTATCCCCACTATGCTAACCCGCCGACCCTCTTCCTTGTTCTCGACACTTTCATCGATAAGCTTCGGCTGAATGCTTCCTCGCAAACCAGTGCCTTGACCACACCAGAGTTCAGCAACGACGTACGCAATACTCATCTGAACAATCCTGAGCTTGCCCTCGCCTACCTTCGCACGTTGTACCCCCTCCTGAGACGTCATTATTTCTGGTTCCGCGAAACACAATGGGGTGACGTCAAATCCTACGACCGAGACGCTTACTCCACCAAAGAAGCTTACCGCTGGCGTGGTCGTACGCCTCAGCACATCTTGACCTCCGGCCTGGACGATTACCCTCGTCCACAGCCACCACATCCGGGCGAGCTTCACGTGGACCTCATTAGCTGGATGGGACTGATGACGCGCTCGATACGCCGTATCGCCGAGACAATTGGTGAGGAAGAAGACGCCACAGAGTTTCAGGGGTACGAAGCAGCAATCATCCGAAACATTGATGATCTCCACTGGGATGAGAAGGCGCAAACGTACTGTGACGCAACGATAGACGACTACGAAGAGAGCGTGCATGTTTGTCATAAGGGATACATCTCCATCTTCCCATTCCTGACGGGACTTCTGCCGGCGGATAGTCCGAGATTAGGCGCCGTGTTGGATTTGATCAGCGATCCGGACGAACTCTGGAGCGACTATGGCATCAGAAGCTTGAGCAAGCGTGATGAATTTTACGGGACCGAGGAGAACTATTGGAGAAGTCCAGTGTGGATTAATATGAATTACCTCGCCGTGCGGAGTTTACTAGTGAGCCTTTCCACCTCGCAGCGTCACTACTTTCGTTGCAATGGCCATGCTAATAAACGTGACGTATCTCCAGGACATTGCTCAGACCCAGGGCCCACATCAGAAGCAAGCCCGAAAAATTTACAACAAACTCCGTAAAAATCTTGTCGAGAATGTTTACAGTGAGTGGGAGCGGACAGGTTTCGCATGGGAACAGTATAATCCTGAGACGGGGGCGGGACAGCGCACGCAGCATTTCACGGGTTGGACTAGTTTGGTGGTCAAGATCATGGTCATGCCGGACTTGAGCGGGGGCGGTCGAGGGACTGGACATGATGAATTGTAATATAGATTTATATATCATAGATTTTAATATCGTAAAGGGTCATAGACTGCAGTGCAATCAAGAGATATGCTCAGTTCAATGCCTACTTGGGAGAAGGGAATGCTCGCTCCGAACCAGCACGTCGGCAAACCTTCCCCCACCGACAATCGTGCAACCGTCGAACCATCAATAAAACGCAACCTAACACCAACACCAACACCAACCCTACACACAATCCTCAACAAGCAACAATGGACCTAGTCGCCGGTGTCCGGAAAGAAGGCAGCCGGTATGTAACCCCTCCCACCCGCACCCTACCTCTCCCCTGCACCGCGAAAAAGAACCTGAAGCTAACACCCACCCGCCAATTCCCAGCGGCGGCCGCGCCGACTTCAAATGGGAAGACGTGCAAAGCGACCAGCACCGCGAAAACTACCTCGGCCACTCGCTCATGGCCCGTCCGTCTCCCTCTCTCCTTCCTTCTTTCCTACCCGTGCCCCTCTCACCCCTCCCCTCGTTTTCCTCCGCTCTCCCACCCAACCCCCCACACCCACCCCCGCACCCCCAGCCAGATCTCACACTAACCCCACCTAGCCGTCGGCCGCTGGCAAAAAAACCGCGACCTCTCGTGGTACGCCAAATCCGACTCCACCCCATCGGGCGCAGACAGCGCCGCGCAGCAGCGAGCGGCTGAGATCCTCACGCTGCAAGAAGCGGAGCGCGAAGCGCTGAG
>JAABUJ010005089.1_pt1 | contig 13369 bp, 13 predicted proteins | sample 5559131 | NCBI WGS metagenome assembly JAABUJ01 (sample SAMN10711875, study PRJNA513366) | rock metagenome | isolation source: Antarctica rocks | place: Antarctica: Victoria Land, Mt New Zealand nord | collected 2016-01-07
AGCCGGCGGCTCGGCCTCTGGCGGCGCCGTCCGGGCCGCGGGGGCGGGGGTGGCGTCGTCCTTCGACGCCGTAGGACTCCTTGGAGCGGGACTTCCCGGAGCGGGACTTCCCGGAGCGGGACGCTCCGGAGCGGCAGTTCCCGCTGACGGGACGGCGGGGGGCGGGGGCGAGGGCGCGTCGTCGCCTCGCTGGGGCGCGTCGGACTGCTCGCCCGGGCCGCGGCCCGGGTCGGCGTCGCCCCGACCCTTGGCAGCATCGCCGGCGGTCGGGTCGCCGAAGGGGTCGATGCCCAGGGCTTCCTCGTCCCAGTGCGCCATGATCGCGGCAAACTGCTCATCGACATCCTTGTCCGCCATCGTCACATTCTCACTGCTCAGGCTGTCAGCCGTTGGATGAAGCGCACGCTCTCATCGTGGATGAGCGGCGCGTCGTTGTCGAGGGTGGCCACGTGGTAGGAGTTCTCCAGCCAGATCTCCGTGACGTCGGTGCTCGAGATCCGCGACAGGAAGAACGCGGAGCTGCTCGGCGGGACGACGTGATCGACCCGCGAGTGCATGAGCAGGACCGGCTGGGTGACCTCCGGAAGGTCGCGGCAGACCTGCGCCCAGAGCTGGGTCTGCGAGTGCATCGACCGGAGCGGGTTGCGCAGATACCCGAGCTCGGGCTCACCGCCGGTCCTCTTGACGTCGTTGGCGATGCCCGGAAAGGAGGGCACGAGGCGGTGCAGGACCGGTAACAACCTCAGCAGCCGGTTGTCGTGCGTGAAGATCGGGTTGACGAGCACCATCCCCGCCATCCGTGGACCGTGCTCGAGGGCGAGCTTCGTCGCTAGCAGGCCACCCATCGACAGACCGGTCACGAAGACCTTCTCGCACGATGTGTGCAGCTCCCGGAACGCCGTGTCGACCTCCGCGTACCAGTCCTGCCAGGTCGTCCTCGCGAGCTCCTGCCAGGTCGTGCCGTGCCCGGGCAGCCGCGGCAGCCGCACGGTGTAGCCGGCCTCGGCGAGGTGCTGGGCCCAGGGCCGCAGACCCTGCGGGGTGCCCGTGTAGCCGTGGCACACCAGGACGCCGATCTCGTTGCCGTCGTGACTGTAGGGCTCGGCTCCGGGAAGGACCGTCACGTCGACTCCTCGCCTTCGGGCTTGGTGGGTTGGCAAATCCTCGCACGAGCACGCGGCGTGCCCATCGTGGCGTAAAGTGCAGCGCGTCACATCGGAGAGGGCGAGGTTCAGGCATTGTTCTACTGGGTGCTCAAGACCGTGATCCTCGGGCCGATCCTTCGGCTGCTCTTCCGGCCCTGGGTCGAGGGTGAGGAGAACATCCCGGAGGACGGCGCAGCCATCTTCGCGAGCAATCACCTGTCCTTCTCCGACTCGATCTTCCTGCCGCTCGTGCTCCCGCGGCAGATGACCTTCCTGGCGAAGTCCGACTACTTCACCGGTCGCGGCCTCAAGGGCCGGGCGACCGCCGCCTTCTTCAAGGCGGTGGGCCAGGTGCCCGTGGACCGCTCCGGGGGCGGGGCCGGGGAGGCGGCGCTCAGCTCCGGCCTGAAGATCCTGCGCCGCGGCGAGTTCCTCGGCATCTACCCCGAGGGCACCCGCTCACCGGACGGCCGCCTCTACCGCGGTCGCACCGGGGTGGCCCGGATGGCGCTCGAGAGCGGGGTGCCGGTGCTGCCGGTCGCCATGATCGGCACCGACAAGGCCCAGCCCACCGGCAAGAAGGTCCCCAAGATCATGCGGATCGGCATCCGCATCGGCACGCCGCTGGACTTCTCGCGCTACGAGGGCATGGAGGACGACCGCTTCGTCCTGCGCTCGATCACCGACGAGATCATCTACGAGCTGATGCTGCTGTCCGGTCAGGAGTACGTCGACGAGTACGCCACGTCGATGAAGGACCGGCTGCTCACGGCCGCCCGCGTCAAGGCCCGGGAGATCCAGGAGGCCGCCAAGCCCGGCGCGGCCGCACGCGAGCCCGAGGCCGTCGAAGCCGGGGAGGGGAGGGAGGCCGGGCAGGCCGGGCAGGTCGACGCCCTCGCTGCGACAACGACGGAGACCGCGCGCGGCGGGGAGGCAGCCGGTGCGCCACAGCTGGACGAGCGCGAGGGTGACGAACGCGCTGCCAGCTGATCGATGATCGCCCGACTGGTCAGCCCGCGCGACGACGACTCGCTCGTCGTGTCGGCGCTGTGGCAGGCCATCCGGGTGCTGCGTCCCCTCGCCTTCGCGTATGCCGCGTGGTCCGCCTGGGCGCGCAGCGGCGACATGCAGCGCCCCGGGGCTGCCGGAGTGGTCCTGTGTGTCATCGGAGCCTGGACGCTGCTGCAGTTCCTGCGGGTCCGTCGGGACGCGGGCACGCACCTTCTCGAGCTCGGGCTCGCGTCGGCGGCAGTCCTCGCGACGCGCTGGGTCGACACCCCGGCGGCGGCGTTCCAGGGGACGACGACCCTTCCCGGCGTCTGGCAGTCCGTGCCGGTCGTCACGATGGCGGTCATCAGGGGCTCGCGGGGCGGCATCGGGGCGGGGCTGGTCATCGCGGCGGCCTCCCTTCTCGGCACCGGCTCACTGGGCATCGAACCGGTCGGCAACGGGCTGCTCGTCGTGCTGCTCGGTGGCTGTGTCGGCTACTGCGCCGACCTCGCCCGGGCCGAGCAGCGGACTGTGCGCCGGGCGCTCGAGAAGAAGGCCGAGGACATCGAGCGCGACCGGCTGTCCCGGACCGTCCATGACGGCGTGCTGCAGGCCCTGGCCTTCATCTACCGTCGCGGGGCGGACATCGGCGGTGAGACCGGCCGGCTGGGCGCCATGGCCGGCGAGCAGGAGCAGCGGCTGCGGGCGCTCGTCAGTGGCGTCCCCATCGACGAGCTGGAGGCCACGGTCGGCGGTCCCGTCGACCTGCGGACCACGCTGAGACAGGCGACCGAGGGGGCGGCCCAGATCGTCGGCCCGGCCGAGCCGGTGCTCCTCGCACGACGGCCGGCGGCAGAGATGGTCGCCGCGGTGGAGGCGGCCCTCGACAACGTCCGCAAGCACGCCGGCGACCAGGCCCAGGCGTGGGTCCTCATCGACGAGGCCGGCGAGAACATCGTGGTCACCGTCCGCGACGACGGCGTCGGCGTCTCGGAGGACCGGATCAGCGCTGCGTCCTCCCGTGGCAGGCTGGGGGTGTCGTCCTCGATCCGCGGGCGGCTGGAAGATCTCGGTGGGTCGGCGCGCTACCTCTACGGTCCCGGGGGCGGCACGACAGTCGAGATGTGGGTTCCGAAGGGTGGCGGGTGAGCGTGGTCACCGACGAGCCGAAGGACTTCGACCTCGAGGAGGTCGACGCGAGCGATCCGGAGGAACCGACCACCGACGGGCCGATCACCGTCGTCGTTGCCGACGACCACCCGATGTGGCGAGACGCCGTGGCGCGCGACCTCGCCGACGGCGGTTTCGTCATCGTCGGCACCGCCTCCGACGGTCCGTCCGCCTTCCGCCGGACCATGGCGACGATGCCGGACGTGCTCGTCCTCGACCTCAACCTGCCCGGCATCCACGGGGTCGAGGTCTGTGCCCGGCTCACCGCGGCCGACGCCCCCACCCGGATCCTCATCCTGTCAGTGAGCGGTGAGCAGCAGGACGTCCTGGACGCCGTCAAGGCCGGGGCCTCCGGCTACCTCCTGAAGTCCGCCGCCCGGGAGGAGTTCCTCGAAGCGGTCCGCCGCACGGCCCGGGGGCGCGCCGTCTTCACCCCCGGCCTCGCCGGCCTCGTCCTCGGCGAGTTCCGCCGGCTCCAGCACGTGGCGCACGGCGGGGACGAGACCCCCCAGCTGACCGAGCGGGAGACCGAGGTCCTCAAGCTCGTCGCGACCGGCATGGGCTACAAGGAGATCGCCACCCAGCTGTTCATCTCGCACCGGACCGTCCAGAACCACGTGCAGAACACGCTCAGCAAGCTGCAGATGCACAACCGGGTGGAGCTCGTCCGCTACGCCATCGGCCAAGGCCTCGACCGGGGCTGATGCCCGGCCCGACCGTCAGGTGGCGCCCGGTGTCGCCGCCCGGAGCGCCTCGAGGACTCGTCCGTCGATGCCTGCGGGGGTCAGCAGCATCTCGTAGTTCTCGACGCCGGACCACGCCTCGAGCGCGGCATGGACATCGGCGTCGGTGTGGCCCAGTGAGGCCAGCCGTGCCGACACCTCCTGTGCCAGCTCGCCGGTGAGCGGCTGGACGTCCTGCGGCTGCCCGAAGTAGAGGTCGAAAAGGTCGAGCAGGCGGGCGAGCTCGGTCGGTGCCGCCGGGTGGTCGTCCACCCGGAGGTCGACGAGCACCCCGGACCCGTCATAGCCGGCGTCCGGCTGGAGGACGACCATCGCCGCACCCTGGCGACCGCGGGAGTTGCCACCGGCGGCGTCGCCGGCGAGGAGAGCCGCAAGCAGGCGGCGGGGCAACGGCATACCGGAGCTGCCCAGCCAGGCGCGCTCCATCTCGAGCACGACGTCCTCTCCGGTGAGAATGTTCCCCTGGATGGCGTAGCGGCCCGACTCATCGCCCCCGGCGCGCCCGCCGGCCCAGGCGTTGCAGTCCTCGCCGGTGAAGGTGGCCTGGCTGGTGGCTGCGACGACGCCGAGCTGGCGGTGGGGCCGTCCCTCGTCGGCGCCGGTGACCCGGGCCACCGCGGTCGCGGCGTCGACGCCCCCGGCGAGCAGGTCGAGGACGTCCTCGCGGTAGGAGACCTTGGCCATGGCCTGGGTGGCCACCGCCCCGACGCCGATCCGGACTCCGGGAACGACCGAGCCGACGGCGATGAACTTGCTGGCCACGGCGACGCCGTAGGCATCACCCATCCGGGCGGCGATGGAGAACGTCATGACCTCGACCCTAGCGAAGTAGGGCCCGCGCCTCGTTCGTCATGCGGACCTCCCGGCGTGCCGCGTCCCCGCGCTTTAGACTTGCCCGGTGACCACGTCCGACAGCGCCCTCCTCCTGGCTGAGCTCGAGCAGGCCGGCACCCGGCGGGTGTCGGCGCAGCAGCCGGAGTGGCCCGACTCCGAGGCCGTCCGGGAGGCCGTGGAGACGCTGTCGAGCTATCCTCCGCTCGTCTTCGCCGGTGAGTGCGACGTGCTGCGCGGGCGGCTCGCTGACGCGGCGAGGGGCGAGGCGTTCGTCCTGCAGGGAGGCGACTGCGCGGAGACGTTCGCGTCGGCCACGGCGGACAACATCCGCGACCGGGTCAAGACGGTGCTCCAGATGGCGGCGGTCCTGACCTACGGGGCGTCGCTGCCGGTCGTCAAGATCGGTCGGATGGCCGGGCAGTACGCGAAGCCCCGCAGCAGCGGCTCGGAGACGCGCGACGGGGTGACCCTGCCGGCCTACCGCGGTGACATGGTGAACGACTTCGCCTTCGCGAAGAGTGCGCGCACGCCCGACCCGCAGCGGCTCGTCCGGTCCTACCATGCGGCGGCGTCGACCTTGAACCTCGTCCGGGCGTTCACGACGGGTGGCTTCGCCGACCTGCGGCACGTTCACGACTGGAACAAGGGCTTCATCGCGAACTCAGCGAACGTCCGGTACGAGCGGCTGGCCCACGACATCGACAAGGCAATGAAGTTCATGGCCGCGTGCGGCGCTGACTTCGACGCGATGCGGACGACCGAGTTCTTCGCCGCCCACGAGGCGCTGGTCCTGGACTACGAGCGGCCGATGACGCGGATCGACTCGCGGACCGGGCACCCCTACGACACCTCGGCCCACTTCGTCTGGGTCGGCGAACGCACCCGCGACCTCGACGGCGCGCACATCGACTTCGTCTCGCGCATCCGCAACCCGATCGGCATCAAGGTCTCGTCCCGGGCTGAGCCGGACCACCTGCTGCAGCTCATCGACAAGCTCGACCCCGACCGCCAGCCGGGCCGCCTGACCTTCATCACCCGGATGGGTGCCGGCACGGTCCGCGACGCCCTGCCGCCCGTCGTCGAGAAGGTCACCGCGTCCGGCGCCGCGGTGACGTGGATCTGCGACCCGATGCACGGCAACACCTTCGAGTCGGCGAGCGGCTACAAGACCCGCAACTTCGACGACGTCGTCGACGAGGTGCTCGGCTTCTTCGAGGTCCACCGAGGGCTCGGGACGGTGCCCGGCGGCATCCACGTCGAGCTGACCGGCAACGACGTCACCGAGTGCATCGGCGGGGCCGAGAAGATTCTCGACGCCGACCTCAAGAACCGTTACGAGACCGTGTGCGACCCGCGGCTGAACCACCAGCAGAGCCTCGAGCTGGCCTTTCTCGTCGCCGAGATGCTCAGCCAGGGATGAGCATGACCCCTGCCATCCGGGCCGACCTGCTCTCGGACACCATCACCCGACCCACTGCGGCGATGCGTGCCGCCATGGCGTCGGCGGAGGTCGGCGACGACGTCTTCGGCGAGGACCCGACGGTGCGCGCCCTCGAGGAGGTGGTGGCGGAGCTCCTCGGTCACGAGGCGGGGCTCTTCACGCCCAGCGGGTCGATGGCCAACCAGCTCGGCCTGCGCCTGCACGTCAGGCCGGGGGAGGAGCTGATCTGCGACTCGCTGGCGCACGTCGTGCGGGCCGAGCTCGGTGCAGCGGCGGTCCTCTCCGGGATCTCCTCACGCACCTGGGCCGCGGACCACGGGCTCCTCGAACCACGCCAGCCCCTCGACCTGATGATCACCGGCGCCGGGCCCTACCAGGTCGGCACCACGCTCGTCGTCATCGAGAACACCCACAACTTCGGCGGCGGGACGGTGCAGCCTCTCGAGGCGATCCGCGAGGTCCGTCGTGCCTCGCGCGAGCGCGGGGTGCGGATGCACCTCGACGGCGCGCGCCTCTGGAACGCCCACGTCGCGAGCGGGGTCCTGCTCGGCGACTACGGCCGGGAGTTCGACACCGTCTCGGTGTGCCTGAGCAAGGGGCTCGGGGCGCCGGTCGGGTCGGTCCTGCTCGGCTCGGCCGAGGCCATGACCGAGGCGCGGATCTGGCGCAAGCGCCTGGGCGGGGGCATGCGGCAGGTGGGCATCCTCGCAGCCGCCGGTCTGTATGCCGTGGAGCACCACGTCCACCGGCTCGCCGACGACCACGCCCGGGCCCACCGTGCCGCCGAGGCGTTCGCCGCCGCGGCCCCCGGGTCGATCGACCCGGACACCGTCGAGACGAACATCCTCGTCCTGGACGTCTCGGTCGCCGGGTGGGACGCCGCGGACCTCGTCGCGGCAGCCCTGGAGCGAGCGGTGCGGCTGTATGCCGTCGGGCCGGGCGCCGTCCGCCTGGTCTGGCACCTCGACGTCGACGACGCCGGCACGGACCTGGCGATCGACGTCGTCTCCGAGCTCCTGTCCCGGCGGCCCTCCTGACTCGTTGCGTCCGGCAGGTCGGCGGCTACAGCGACCCCCTTGCCGGACGCTGCCTCGCACGGCTCCGTTGCGTCCGGCAGGTCGGTGGCTAGAGCGCCCCTGTGGCCGGACGCTGCAGGAGGAGTCAGGTGACTTCGTGGTGCAGGACCTCGGGTGAGCGCCGGTCGGCACGGCGTCCGAGCAGCTCGACGAGATACATCGCCGCCAGGACCAGCAGCCCGCCGACGAGCATCCGGACCGTGAGCGCTTCCCCGCCGAGGAGCACCGCGAACAGCGCCGCGAACACCGGTTCGAACGTCATGACGATCGCCGCCCGGGTGGCACTCATGTGCGCCTGGGCCCAGGTCTGCACCCACAGGGCCAACGCTCCGGCCGCGACCGCCATGTAGACCACCGAGGCCCACTGACCGGTGCCATGCGGCCAGGTGATGCCGTCCGGCACCGCGGCAAGCACGCAGAGCACGGCGATGACGTTCATCTGCACCGCCGCCATCCCGGTGGCGTTGGACGGGGTGGAGAGGCGGCCGAGCCCGAGGATGTGAAGGGCGTAGACCACGGCACAGCCGAGGGTCAGGACCTCACCGATCCCGAGGCTGACTCCCCTGAGCGAGAGGACCGCCAGGCCGGCGGTGGCGAGCAGGACGGCATACCAGGTGGTGCGAGGGACCCGCTCCCTCAGCAGCAGGGCCGACAGGAGCGGGGTGAGCACGACGTAGGTGCCGGTGATGAAGCCGGACACCGAGGCGTCCGTGTGGGCGAGCCCGATCGTCTGGAGGATCTGGGCGAGGCCGTAGAGCGCGCCCAGCCCGAGCCCGGCGAGCCACTCACGCCGGCCGAGAGCCCGCATCGGACGCCAGAAGACGAGGGTCATGAGCAGGGCTGCGATGGTGAACCGGATCGCGAGGAAGTCGAGCGGCGGCACCGTGGTGACGAGGTCGCGGATGAGGAAGAACGTCGAGCCCCACACCGCGGTCAGCAGGACGAGCAGGCCGGTCGCGATGGCGCGGGTCCGATCAGGGCGCGGGGACATGGAGTCGCGCGTGGTCAGACGATGGTCAGGGTGACCGTGGACCCCTTGCGGATCATCGTCCCCTCGGCCGGGTCCGAGGAGCGGACCGTGCCGAAGAAGCCGCCGAGAAGCTCCTGGTAGGCGACCTTGAACCCCGCCGCCGTCAGGAGCGCTGCGGCCTGGTCCCGTTGCTTGCCGACGGTCGCCGGGACGGCGACCAGGACCGGACCCTTCGACCGGACGATGGTCACGGGCTCGCCCTTGGACAGTGTCCCCGTCTGCGGGCTCTGGCTGACGACCGAGCCGTTGGGGACGGTGTCGCTGTTGACGGCCGGGCCCTCGACGACCTTGAGACCGGCCGCCCCGAGGACCCGTCTCGCCTCGTCGGCCGGCTTGCCGGTGACGTCGGTGACGGGGATCGGCGTCCTGCCCTTGCTCACGGTGACGTTGATGACGGTGTTGCGTCTGAGCGAGCTCCCGGCCGGCGGGTCCTGACCGATGACCGTGCCCGCGGCGACCGTGTCGCTGAAGGTGTCGGTGCGGGTCCCGAGCTGCAGGCCGGTCTGCTGGAGGGTGGCGGCTGCGGCGTCGGCCGCAGTGCCCGCGAGCTCGGGTGCCGCGTAGCGCTCCTGGCCCCTGGACACCGTGATGGCGACCGAGGTGAGCTTGGAGACCTTCGAGCCCGGCCCGGGGACCTGCGAGATGACGATGCCGGCCGGCACCACCTCGTCGAAGGACTCAGCAACGGCGCTGCGCAGGCTGGACCGCTCGAGCGACGCCAGAGCCTCGCCCCGGCTGAGCCGGGAGACGGTCGGGACGACGGTCTGCGAGCCGGGACCGAGGCTCATCCACCAGGCGCCGCCACCGCCGGCGAGGAGGAGCAGCACCAGGCCGACGAGGACCGCCCAGGGCCAGCGCCGTCGCCGTGCCCGTGGGGCGGGCGGCGCAGTGCCACCCCGGACGCGACCGGCTGGTCGCACCGGCAGGTGCCGGGGAACGGTCTGGCCGGGGGAGGAGATGGCCGTCGTGTGCTCGAGCCTCATCTGGGCGGGGCCATCGCGGTCCGCCACCAGGGGAGCGGCCGGACGCAGGTCGAGCTCGCTGCTCGACATCACCGACCGCAAGCGGCGCACCTCGGCCAGGTAGTCCCCGGCCGTCGCGGGACGCTGGTCGGGGTCACGTGCGGTGCCGAGGGCGACGAGCCCGTCGAGCTCATGGGGGACGGAGGGCACCCGGTCCGACGGGACGGGGACGGAGCCGTGGACGTGCTGGTAGGCCACCTGGATCGGGGTGTCGCCGTCGAACGCCTTGCGGCCGGTGAGCATCTCGTAGAGGACGAGCCCCACGGCATACACGTCGGAGCGAGCGTCGGCGACGCCCCGCTCCACCTGCTCGGGCGAGAGGTAGGCGACCGTGCCCAGCAGGACGCCCAAGGCGTTCGTCGTCGTCGCGGTGGTGACCGCCCGCGCCAGCCCGAAGTCGGCGACCTTGACGACGCCGTCGTCGCGCAGAATGACGTTCTCCGGCTTGACGTCGCGATGGATCAACCCCGCCGAGTGGGCGGCGTCGACGGCCTGCAGGATGGGGTCGAAGAGGTCGAGCGCCGCCCGGGGCGTGAGCGGCCCCTCGGCGGTGAGGACCTCTCGGAGGGTCCGTCCGGGGACGTACTCCATGGTGAGGAACAGGTCGCCGTCGTCGTCGCCCTGGTCGAAGACGGCCACGACGTTGGGATGGCTCAGCCGGGCCGCAGACCGCGCCTCGCGGCGGAACCGGCTGACGAACGTCTCGTCCCGCGCGAGGGCCGGCCGCATGATCTTGACGGCGACCTCGCGGTCGAGCCGCTCATCGAGGGCGAGGTAGACCGAGGCCATGCCACCGTCGGCGATGTGCGACTGCACCTTGTAGCGGCCGTCGAGGACCCGCCCGACGACAGACTCCTGCACGCTCGACGACATGGCGCGAAGTCTACGAAGTCCTTGGAGCAAACCCCCGCAGGCCAGCCGTGGCGGACGCAGGTTTGCCGGGCCGGATCGTCACGCCAGTCACTCGTGTCACGGCACGGGCGCCGCTCAGACGCGGTCCATGAGGGCATGCACGTTGGCGACGTACTGCTTCGTGTCGGCGTACATCCCGTTGGCCCGCACGGAGGCGAGCCCCTGGTAGTAGCCGGCGATGGCCTCGTCGAGGGACACGGATGACCGGGTCAACGCGCGCAGGAGGACGACCCCGGCCATCGCGTTGTCCTCGGCCCTGAGCAGGTCGAGCGGGCGGCCCACGAGGAACGAGGCCCACTGCCCGGAGCTCGGGATGACCTGCAGCGCCCCGACGGCGTTGGCGACGGACACCTGACGCTGGTCCCACCCGGACTCCTGGTAGGCGATGGCGAGCGCCAGCCGGGGCTCGACCCCGTACCGACGGGCCGTCGCGTCGATGATCGAGCGCATCGCCGCACGGCTCGGAGCCCCGCTCCTGCGCAGCGCGTCGCGGGCGGCTGCGGCGGCAGCGACCGTGGCGTCGGGATAGCTGCGGCCGGCGAAGGTGTTCGGACCCCGGCCGGGCGCGGGGGCGACCACCACTGCAGGGGCCGTGGGGGCAGTGGCGGGGGCCTGACCGGGGATCTGCAGGACCTGCCCCGCGCGGATGCCCGACCTGGGGCCCAGGCCGTTCGCGGCCGTGATCTGACGGGCGGTCGCGGGGGTCCGCAGGGCGATCTGGCTCACGGTGTCGCCGGCCCGGACGGTGTATGCCGTGGAGCCCGGCGCCGCGGGGGCCCCGGGTGCCCGATCGGGTGCCGGCCCGGCCATGCCGGGGACCAGGAGCACCGAACCGGTCCGGATCAGCCGGCCACCGTTGGGCAGGTCGTTCTGGGCCGCGAGGACGCTCGGTGTGGTGCCGAGCCGTCGTGCGATGTCGACGAGCGTGTCACCCGCCCGGACCGTGTAGGCGGACCACCCCGCAGGGGCGCCGGCCGCGACGCGTACCAGGGCCGGAGGGGGTGGTGCAGCGGGTGGGGTGCTGGCGGCGATCGGGGACATGGGTTCACTGATCCTTCCGGTCCGCACCCCGTTCGGACGCTCGTGACTGATGGGAAGAATGGGGCAGCTGCGCAAGCGTGAACCTACCCCGGAAGCTGAGCGTCGGCACGTCGAAATGGTGGGACCCGGGCCGTCGCCGCCCCCGTAGGCTGTCCGGGTGCCTGACCCGACCGCTGACCAGATGTCCGACCCGACCGCTCCACAGCTCGACGAGCGCGCCGCCCTTGCCACGCTCGTCGGCGACTGGACGACAGTCCCGGACATCGCCGAGCGCCTCGGGGTGCCACTCTCCCGGGTGCGCCAGTACCTCACCGACCGCGAGCTGCTCTCGCTGCGGATCGGCGAGCGCAACGTCGTCAGCGTCCCGGCGAAGTTCGTCACGGACGAGGGACCCCGCCCGGAGCTCAAGGGCACCTTCACCGTCCTGGCCGACGGCGGCATGGGGGACGAGGCCATCCTTCGGTGGCTCTTCACCCCGGATGCATCCCTGCCCGTCGAGGGCGCTCCCGTCGACGCCCTTCTGGCCGGACACAAGACCGAGGTCCGGCGCCGCGCGCAGGCCCTGGCCTTCTGAGCCCACCGCCGACGGCAGCCTCCTCGTGCGACACCTCTCGTATGCGGTGATGCTCGTCTTCTGCCTCGCCGGCAGCCTCCCGCTGCACCGGGTCTTCCACCTGGACCTGGCGCGCCAGGTGCGGCGGGTGGCAGTGAGCATCCTGCCCGTCGCGCTCGTGTTCGTGGCCTGGGACGTGGCCGCGACCCGCGCGGGCCACTGGTCGTTCGACCCGGAGCAGACGCTCTCCGTGCGCGTCCTCGGCCTGCCGCTGGAGGAGCTGGCCTTCTTCGTCGTCGTACCGCTCGCCGGCCTGCTCACCTTCGAGGCGGTCGGCGTCGTCCTCGGCCGCTCCGACCGCTCTTCCGGACGACGCGGCCAAGGCAGTGATGAGGCTGGCTCCCCCCGCCCGGGGCGGCGTGATGACGGGCAGCCTTCATGACCTACACCGCGGCCGCTGCCATCGCCCTCGTGGCTGCCGTCGTCCTCGACCTCGTCGTCCTGCGCACCCGGCTGCTGCTGACCCGACGCTGGTGGACGGCATACGCGATCGTGCTCGTCTTCCAGCTCGTCAGCAACGGGTGGCTGACCGGCCGGCGGATCGTCACCTACGACCCGGAGGCCATCCTCGGCACCGGGGACGTGAGCTTCCTCGGCCAGGGACGAGCCGCCTGGGCGCCGGCCGAGGACCTCGGGTTCGGCTTCGCGCTCGTCCTCGCGACGTGCGTGCTCTGGGCGTGGCAGGGCCGCGATCCGCAGGGTACGGCGGACCCGACGAGCCCCCGCTGAGCGGGACAACGGCCGGCAGCCCCCGGACGGGACGCTGCCGTCGGCTCAGGCCTCCCGCGTCGTGCACGACACGATGAGCAGCTGGAGGACCGTGACGGCCCCGGGGTCGAGCCCGGTCGTCGTGGCGACTGCCGAGTCGGCCTCGCGCGCGAGCTCGGCGATCCTCGACTCGACCAGGTCGACGGCGCCGGTCTCGCGCAGCACGCTGCGGAGCTCCTCGATGCCGTCGGCGTCGAGGTCGGGCTGCCCGAGGAGCTTGTCGACGAGGGCCGCCTGGTCGGGATCGGCGCGGTCGAGGGCGTGGGCGACGAGCACCGTGCGCTTGCCCTCGCGCAGGTCGTCACCGGCCGGCTTGCCGGTGGCGGCGGGGTCCCCGAAGACCCCGAGCAGGTCGTCCCGCAGCTGGAAGGCCTCACCGAGCGCCAGTCCGTACCGCGACAGCGGCCCGAGGGCGGCCTGCGGCACGCCGCCGGCCGTGGCACCGATGAGGAGGGGGTGCTCGATGGTGTACTTGGCGCTCTTGTATCGGATGACGTTGCGCGCGCCGACGATCCGGGCCGCGGTGTCGAGACCGTCCCAGCCGCGGGCCGCCGCGAGGAGGTCGAGGAACTGCCCGCCCATGA
>JAABUJ010005090.1_pt1 | contig 13365 bp, 5 predicted proteins | sample 5559131 | NCBI WGS metagenome assembly JAABUJ01 (sample SAMN10711875, study PRJNA513366) | rock metagenome | isolation source: Antarctica rocks | place: Antarctica: Victoria Land, Mt New Zealand nord | collected 2016-01-07
CGATGGTCAGTTGCTTGGCGTCGCGGTAGTAACGCTCCGTCACGTAGTCCTTGAGGTAACCATAGCCGCCCAGAATCTGCACCGCCTCCTCGGCCGCGCGCACGGCCACCTCGCTTGCCATAGCCTTCGCGATGGACAAGTGGTGTGCGATGTCGCGGTCGCTCCCGCCCTGGTCGACCAGCCATGCCGCGCGATAGGTCAAGAGGCGCGCCGCCTCGACCTGCATCGCCAACTCGGCCAGCTTGAACAGGATGACCTCGTGGTCGATCAGCGGCTGCCCAAACGTGCGGCGCTGCTGGGCGTAGGCCAGCGCATAGCTTGTAGCCCCCGCCGCCAGTCCCACGCCACGCGCGGCGACGAGCGGGCGCACCACGTTGAGGTGACGCATCACCATCTTGAAGCCGCCGTTCGCCTCTCCCAGCAAAGCCGTGATGGGCGCGCGGCAATCACGCAGGTCGATCTCGACAACCGGGACGCCAAGCACGCCCATTTTGGGTAACTCGCGCACGATGCGGAAGCCGGGGTTAGGCAGATCAACCAGGAAGACGCTGACACCACGCGCGCCGGCCTCGGGCGTCGTCTTAGCCACGACCATGGCGAAATCGGCCACAGTGGCCTGCCCGGCCCACATCTTGACGCCGTTGAGAACATACTCGTCGCCTTCGCGCACGGCCGTCGTGGCGATCCGCGCCGAGTCGGAGCCGGCCTCCGGCTCGGTCAAGGCGAAGCAGCCACGCAGCCGCCCCTCGGCCACGCCGCGCACGTAGCGTTCCTTCTGCTGTTCCGTCCCCGCCATGAGGATGCCAGACGTCGCGAGCCGCGTCGTTAGCAGGATCAAGGCGGCCGAGCTATCATACTTGGCGACCTCCTCGACAGCGAGAGCGAGTCCCAGCGTGCCCGCCTCGGAGCCGCCATACGCGCGCGGGAGCGCCAGGCCAAGCAGCCCGGCGTCGCGGAAGGCCTCGACGTAGTCCCACGGATACTGCCCCGCCCGATCGACCTCGGCCGCGCGCGGCGCCACCACCTCGCGCGCCACGCGCGCCGCCGTCTCACGGATGCGCTCTTGCTCAACACTTAATGCGAAATCCATCCGCCTACTCCTTTGTAGCCCTCATGTTCCACTATCCTGCTTGCGCGTTATCGCGCCAGGGCGCCCACCCATACTGGGTACCCGGGTGCGCCACAGCAAAGTTCCCTTGTGCGGCGTGGCAGCCAACCAGCATGGCCGCTGTACGCGTGATGGGAACTTTGCTGTGGCGCACCCTGGGTACCCATACCTGGGTGACGCGCACTTACCCTTCATGGTACGATATGCGTACAGCGTCCCATTCTAACGTATCGATCACCGTCGCATAGACAATCCATAGAGTAGAACGAATTAGGGCCTGACGCAAGAGAGCTACCAATGAGCCCCGTCGAGAGCTTCACCCTACCCTGGGATGACGACGACCAATGAACGGAGGACTATCAAGGTATGAGCGCCGCTGTACGAGCACTAGAACCAGAGCCTATCGCGCCCTGGGCCGAAACCGTGCCTGGCGCGTCGCCTATGACCATAGCGGATTTTCTCGACTTACCCGACGACAGCGGATGGCGTTATGAGCTTGTCGATGGGGTACTTGTCCGCATGGTAGGGAGTAGACCAACAGCGAGGCATATCACCGTCCGGCTGCAAGCCCGGCTTGCGATCTACGTTGAAGATCACGGCTTGGGGCAAGTTACCGGACCTGATGAGCCCTACGACTTCGAGAGCACAGGGCAGAAGGATACCGGCCTACTCCCCGACATCGGCTTCTACGACGCGTCGCGTGAGCCATTAGTGGACCCTCAAAAGGCGTATCCCTTCGCTCCTGACCTTGCCGTTGAAGTCGCCTCACCCAAGCAGTATCGTCCCGGCATGCAGGCCAAAGCGGAGCGGTATCTGGCAGGAGGAACACGTCTCGTGTGGATCGTGTGGCCTAAACGCCGGCGCGTCGACGTGTGGCGTCCTGATGACGTCAAGCCGACCGTCCTGAGTGCCGATGATTCCTTAGATGGGGAGGATGTCGTACCCAGCTTCACCTACCCCGTCGCCCGTCTCTTCGCCTAACTTCGCGATGGGGAGGGCAGCGTGACCCAGTACCAGCCCAGCTCCTTGTCGTACCAACTAGCTGGCGTAGCGGAACGGCTGCGCCACCGTCTCGCTGGTCTGCGCGGCGATGGACGCGCCCCACACGTCGTAGCCGTAGCGGTCCACCACGCTCCCGTTTTGATCGGCGAGCGCGACGACATTGCCGCGTCCGTCGAGCACGTACCAGTAGCGGTGCAACGACTGGCCCTGGCCCTGATATTGGCGCAGCAGTTCGAGCGGCGCGCCGTTGAGCCCGTAGAGGTAGGTGTCGGTGTAGGGCGTCGTCACGCCCGTCCCCGTCACGACCGCCTGCCCCAAGTCGTCCTCGCGGTAGGTGAAGGTCTCACTCAGGCTCGGCGTATTTTGGCCCTGCGGCGTCACGACGTAGCTCACGCGCTGCCCCTGCGCGTTGTAGGACATGGCAACGTGCGTCCCGTTGGTGAGCGTGACACCGACCAGCCGCTCCTGCTTGTCGTAGCTCAGGCTGGTGCTCGACCCGGCCGTGGTGGTGATGCTGGTGGTGTTGCCGTGGCTATCGTAGCCGTAGCCGGTGATCGGCTGGCTCGGCGCGCTCACGCTGGTCAGTTCGTTGGCCGCGTTGGGCGCCGTGCCGCTGTAGCCGTAGGTGGTCGTCCCCGCGCTCGTGGTGATCGCGGTCAGGTTGCCGTTGCCGTCGGCGTCATAGCCGTGGTGGTCGTGATCGGCGGCGTGCTGCTGGCGGTCTGGTCGCCCTGAGCGTCGTAGGCGTCGTGGCTGATGTAGCATGGGAAACACCGATTACGGCAAGATGGACAGGCGTCCTACCTTGGACGCGTCGCGCGCCGTGAACCAAATATTGTGATGGCTGTCGGCGGTGATGCCTAGCGGGGAACTGCCCTGCGGAAGCGTGATTTCTCGCAAGGCGCCAGACGGTAACAGGCGGCCGATCTTATCAATCGCCGTTTCCGTGAACCATAAGGCGCCATCAGGGCCGGTCGTGATATTGCTAGGTTGGCTCCCGCTCGGCAGCGAAAATAAGCGCAGGGCGCCTGACGGTACCAGGCGTCCCACCTTGCCGGCGTAGGTCTCCACGAACCACAGGGCACCGTCGGGGCCGACGGTGATGCCCTCGGGATAGCTCTGGCTGCCTACCGCGAATTGGCGCAGGTGCCCGGTCGGTGAGAGGCGTCCGATCTCCCCCGTCCCGTTCTCGGTGATCCAGAGGTTGTGATCAGGGCCCGCCACGATCCCCATGGGTTGACTGCCATGGGGGAGCGCGAACTCGCGCAGTTGTCCGGTCGGGGACACGTCCCCGACCTTGTCGCGCCCGTTCTCAGTGAACCACATCGCGCCGTCAGGTCCGCGTGTGATGGCGAACGGGCCGCTATTATGCGGCAAACGATAGGTGTGTAAGCGGCCTTTGAGCGACAGACGCCCGATCGCGTCGGCGTAGTTCTCGGTGAACCAGAGGCTCCGGTCGCTCCCTACCGTGATGCCAGTCGGGCCGCTCTTGGGCGGCAACGGGACTTGGTGGAGCGTCCCAGACGGGGATAACCGTCCGAGGGCATTCACGCCGACCTCGGTGACCCAGAGATTGCCGTGCGGACCGGCCACGATATCCAGGGGAGAGCTCCCCCGCGGTAAGGGGAATGCGCGCAGGACGGCAGGCGCGAGAAGAGCGGATGGGGCAGCCGGTGTAATCTTGTCGTACGAGACGCTCCTGGGGGCGTCGAGGATGAGGCTGGTAGAGAGCAAGATAGCCATTAGAATATGGCGTAGCATGAAAACTCCTTCCAATCACCACAGCGGAAATATGCTTTGCGGTACTATCGACTAGTCAGGCCCTTTTTATGGGCGGGAGAGAGAGACCGGCTATCGCACTGTTCAACGCTTCCTGTCGCTGGTCTAAAGTAGCGCGATCCTCATCGCCAGCGATGAGGTTGTAGGCACCGTGGGCGAGCGAGCCGGTGCCACTAGTGGGTCACGCCCCATTTAACTGGGATTGATGCGTAGCGGCCCATCGCGGCTGCTACCCGCCCTGTGACGCCCGTTGACTAGCCGGGGGGTGGCACTTTACCAACTCCAGTTAATTGGGGCGTGACCCACTAGCACTCCCGCAGACCCAAAGATGGGCACATTGTACAGGCTGCTGAGGTCGAAGGATTGATCTCATCGGGGCCGGGGCGTTGTTCCGATCCTGTCTAATCTCTAACTACCACCTTCGTGCCCACTCTGGTGCAACCAGTTGATACGGCCGCTGCCCGTTAAAGTCGGCGAGCATGACCGGCTTGCTTCCAAGCATATCTGCCCCTGTCACATACAATTGCCCATCTCGCGCAAACACGAGACGGCCACGCTGATCCCATTCCGCCCATGTCGCGCCATTAATTGGGACGCGTGTTTTGCCAACCTGGTCCTCAATGACATATTCGGATACGTCCATGCTGGACAGGTGATCAAGGTCGTAGGCATGTAGCATCCACTGTAGCGTGTAGCGACCCGACGGATGAACCTTCTGCCAGGTGGCCGGAATCTGCGCTTGCCACTGCCGTTGCCTCGCCTCCCTGAACGAGGGCCACACCCCTTCCTCTACCAGTTCCCAGCCGTCACGCTTCAGGCGCTCCGCACATGCACTAGGAAGTGGGCTACCCGCCTCGCCCCCGGATTGCTGGTCATGGGACTCCGATCGTAGGACTATCTTTAGTCCTTGAGGCCGGTGTGCCGGGTGTGCCGTTGTGTGTGCAGAGTCGTGATTCAACAGGACGGTGCGCCGGTCTAGGAACATGCCACCGCCATCCCAGATGTCGCCCTTAGGCCACAGGGCTAGGGCGGTGAGATACGGCGGCTTGCTGATCGCCGTCCACGAGAAAGTGTAGTCTCGATCGCGCAACGTGTGAGCGTTGAACTTGGCGGCGAAGTAGATGAAGAGAGATGCGTCCGGTGACAAGTCGCAGGTGTATTGATAGATACGTCCGTGGAACCACTGTCCATAATCGAATCTGTCATCATCTGTGTGCCAAAGAATCAACTGAACCCACTTGCTGGGACCGCGTCGCAGGATGATTGCTCGCGGAGCTTGACGGGCCAGGATGACGAATAGACGGCAGGACACAGACTGATCCGGATGTGGCCCCTGTTCTGCGGTCATCTTCATTTTCATCCTTCGCGCCCCATGATCGGCCAACGTTATACCCTACTGTAGCGCAAATCAACTAATCAAGCAGTCATTACCGTCGATGGGCTCCCGATATCGTATGGCTATAGCAGGAGCACGTCGGGCTAAGGGATTACGAGCGAAGTGATCCGTTGCCCATACTGAATTGCATACCGGTTCCCTGCTTGTCCGGCAGCAGTAGTGGATGTTCGCAACGCATTGAGCAGTTCGTTTTCAGCCCGTTTCAGTTCATTGTATCTCTCCCAATCTCCGGATCTTGCCGCTTCATTGATAGCGGTTCCCAGTCGATAAAATTGGTTTCTCACTTGTTCGAGGTGACCGGGAAATCCTCCCTCTGTCCTGTACAAGTCTCCGATTCGTTTCTGTACAGCGGCCTTGAACCCTTGCAGGTCAGACGCCGGATTTGGGATGTTGTGGATATCTACCGGGCAATTATGGACTAGCACCCGCGCGAAGCCGACGAAGAAGGTGTGGTCGTGGGCGATGGTGAGCGTGTACACAGCGGCTTGGCCGACATGCCGTCGCAGCCCCACCACCGTCACATCCTGCCCGCTCGTCGTGCGCAGGTGGTTACCCGACCGCAACTGCCCGGCCGCGACCCAGCCCCCGACGCCCACTTTGCGCCCTACGCTGGCGTCGACCCAGAAGGGGTGGTTGGCCGTCGCCGTGATCACGCTGCCATCCGAGATGGTGATGGCGACGAGCGACTTGATGCCATCCTGGATCACTGCCTCTACCGGCTCCGGCTCGACCACCCCCCGCGCGGGATCTTCGGCCAATACCTGGTCCCCCACATGCAGAGTGGCGATCACTGTCGACCCATGGGCCGTTGCCACCAGCGTATCGGCGGGGAAGCATTCACAGCCTTCCGCTGCCGCTCGTACGCTACGGCGGCCCACGGTCTTGACCAACTCCAACGCGCCCTCGTAGGTGACCTCGCGCTCGGCCACCCGGCTGCCGACCTTCACCACCGCCTTCACGGCGAGCTTGGCTGCCTCGATCCCCTCGCCCCCAATGGGCACGAACACGAGCAGGTTGCTCGTCAGGTCCACCACCGCCAGGAACTTGTCAAAGCCGCTTGCTTTCTCGCTGCGCAACGTGGCGATGTCGTCGCCGGCGATGAGTTGGTAGGCGCCGTGGGCCAGTGAACCAACGCCGCACGCGACCCCGCCGAACAGCGGCACGTCGCACAGCCCGCCCGTCCCCGCGCCGTCGGCCTCGTCGATGGGGTCGTCACTCACATAGACGTAGTCGCGTCCACCACCCTCGACGCCGGGATCGGGCTGTAACCAACGCCCTAACGTCGGGTTGTAGCTACGCAGCGTGACCCAGTACCAGCCCAGTTGCGTGTCGTACCAGTAGCTGGCGTAGCGGAACGGCTGCGCCACCGTCTCGTTTGTTTGGGCGGCGATGGGCGCGCCCCACACGTCGTAGCCGTAGCGGTCCACTACGTTGCCGCCGCTATCGGTGAGCGCGACGACGTTGCCGCGCCCGTCCAACACGTACCAATAGCGATGCAACGACTGGTCGGCGGACTGGCGCAGCAGCTCCAGGGGCGCACCATTGAGCCCATAGAGATAGGTGTCGGTATAGGGCGTGGTGACGCCCGTTCCCGTCACGACCGCCTGCCCCAAGTCGTCCTCGCGGTAGGTGAACGCCTCGCTCAGGCTCGGCGTATTTTGGCCCTGCGGCGTCACGACGTAGCTGGCGCGCTGCCCCTGCGCGTTGTAGGCCATGGCGACGCGCGTCCCGTTGCTCAGGGTCACGCCGACGAGGCGCTCCTGCTTGTCGTAGCTCAGGCCGGTCGTCGCGCCGGCGGTGTCGGTGATGCTGGTGGTGTTGCCGTGGCCGTCGTAACCGTAGCTGGTGATCGGCTGGCCCGGCGCGCTCACGCTCGTTAGCTCGTTGGTCGCGTTGGGGGCCGTGCCACTGTAGGCGTAGGTCGTGGTCCCCGCGCTCGTGGTGATCGCCGTGAGGTTGTCGTTGGCGTCGTAGCCGTAGCTCTGGCTCCCGCTCGGCCCCTGCACGCCGGTCAGCCGCCCCAGGGGATCATGCGTGTAGGTCTGCACGACGGGCTGGCCCCCATTGATCGTGTTGACGGTCGCGGTCGCCGCGTTGGTCCAGCCCAGGGCGTCGTACCCGTAGCTGTAGCCGCTGTTAAGCGGATTGGTCGCCGTTGCCGGCCCCGTCGCGCTCACCTGAGCGAGGCGGCTGCCCCGGTCGAACTGGGCCAACTCCTGGACGCCGCCTGGCACAGTGATCGTGGTCGGCTGATCGTCGGCGTTGTAGCCGAACGTGCTCGTATAGGGCGTCGTGCCCTGGGCGCTTTCGCCGATAGACGTGGTCCGGCCCTCGGCGTCACGCTGCGTCGTCACCGGCACGCTCCCGTCGTAGACGGTCTGGCTGCGCTGCTGACCCGCCGCATCATAGCGGTAGCTAGTGCGCTCACCGTCACGCGTCGCGTCGGTGCGCCAGTCGTCGGCGTTGTAGGTGAACGTGTCCGTGTGCGTCTGTGGCGACGGCGCCATCTCCTGTATGGTCTGCATGACCACGTTGCCGTCGGGGTCAAAGCCGTTCGTGGCCGTGATCGTCTGCGTCCCCGTCTGTCCGTAGGTATAATCGACGCTCTGGAGCGTGCGGTCGGCGGCGTCGTAGACCTGCATATGGTCGACCGAGTTGGCGTCAGTGTCATCGGTCTGGTTGCCCGCCGCGTCGTAGCTGTAGGCGTCCTCCACAGTGAAGGGGCCGCTCCCCAGGCGCGCCAGGTCCGTCTCGACCGGCTCGTCGGCCATGTCATAGTTGTTCAGGGTCACGTTGAGGTCGGGGTGCTGCACTTCGGTGACGTTGCCGTCGAGGTCATAGGCCGTGCGTGTGGTCTGCGTCATGACGCCCACGCCGCCTACCGTGTCGGTGATGAGGTGGCCCAGCGCGTCGTAGCCCTCCGTCTCCAGCTGCGTCGGAGGCGCGCCGGACGCGCCCGACGTGATGGCGATGGTGCGCCCGTCGCCGTCGTAGTTGTACTGGACCGTGCCCGAGACCGGATCGGCGACCGTGGCGAGCTGGCCGCTGCTGTAGTAGGTGTAGCGCGTGATGTTACCCACCTCGTCCTGGGCTGCGTTCTGGCGTGTCGCTGTGTAGGTGAGCAGTTGCGTGCCCGAGACCGGGTTGGTCGTCGCCACGAGCCGGCCTAACGGGTCGTAGCTGCTCGTCGTGACAGCGCCGTTGGGGTCCTGAGTATAGATTGTGTTGCCGTCGTAGCGCGTGAAGGTGGTGGGGCTGGCGCTGCTGCCGTCCCACAAGGGCACGCGCGGGTCGATCGTCTGGATCACGCGGCCGAGGTGGTCGTAGCCGGTCATGCTCGTGTTGCCATTGGCCGAGGTCGTGGTGATGGGGTTGCCGTCGCCGTCATAACCGGTGGTCGTCGTGACCGGCGTGGCGGGCTGCGGCTGACCGCTCGGCAGCGTCGTGGTGATCGGCGGGGTGCCGCTGGCGGTCTGGTCCCCTTGGGCGTCGTAGGCGCTGTGGCTGGTGTAGAGGGGGCCGAGCTGCGGGTCGAGACTCGCCGTCGGCGTTTGCCCCGTCGTGGCAGTGATGTCCACGCCCCGCCCGTCGGTCGTGCCCGTCACCTCGCCGTAGTGGTCGTACTGGGTGACGCTGCCGCGATAGAGGGGCGTGCGCTGGCAGACGCCGTTCGGCGTGATCGCCGCCCTGCTCACGAGGGCGTTGGTGCAGGACGAGTAGCCCGTCAGCTCGACGGTGGTGGCGATGGCGTGGTGGCCGTCGTAGGTATAGTAGATCTCGCCGCCGTTGGGTTTGTCCTCGCGCAAGCGGTCGTAGGTCACGGGGTCGTAGGCGTAGGTGGTCGTGACTGGCGTGAGGCCGTTGTCGAGGGTGTTGGCGCTGATGGCCGGCTGCTGTTCCTGCGTCAGCAGGCCGACGGAGCCGGTAGGGCCGGCGTACGTATACGTGTAGAGAGTTGTGTTGCCGAGGGCGTCCGTCCCGCTGATCACATCGTGGTCGATGTCGTAGGCGGCGGTGCGGACGTGGCCCTGCCCGGACACGTCGGTCAGCTGCGGGGCGTTGCCTTGCGCGTCGAGCGTATAGGTGTGCGTGAGCGGCTGGCTGCTGCCGTAGCCTTCGATGGCCATGGTCTGGCTCACGCCATAGGTGAACTGCGTGGTGTCGCTCGGGGTGTAGCCCGCTTGTCCGAGTTGACCTGATATTGGGCTGGTGATGCTCGTCACGCGTCCCTGTGGGTCGTAGCCGAGCGTCCACGTCCGCGTCGTTTGCGTATAGGGCGTCGTCACCGTGATCAACTGCTGGCCCTGGTAGCCGAACGTATCGGTGAGCGCATCGCTCGTGCCCGCTCCGCGCGTCAGCGTCGTGAGCTGGTTGCTGGCGTTGTAGCCGTAGGTGACGTGTTGGCTGCCCGCTTGACCGGCCCCGCCCTGCTGCCACAACGGGCTCTGCGCGTCGGCGAGCAACCCTTGCGCGTTGTAGGTGAAGGCCAAAGAGCGTCCCATCGTGTGGTCGTTGACGTTGCTGTTGGTCTCGGTGGTGGGCGTGTTCGTCCCCGCCGTCAGGCTGTTCTGGTTGCCGTAGGCGTCGGTATCGGTCTGCAAGCGCCCCTGCGCGTCGAAGACCATCACCTCGCCGGTCAGGATGTTGGAGAGCGTGTAGCCGGTGATCGGTGAGGTTGAGAGCCCCCAGGGCTGCCCCGGTGGGATGTCGTACTGGCTGAATGGACCATTCCCGCTCGTGCTGCCGTCGTAGGGGAACAGCCAGCGTGTGCCCGCGCTGTCAGTGAAACTGACCGTCTGCGTCAGCACCCCGCCCATCGCCGGCGTCAGGCTGCTGCTCCAGCCCTGCCCCGCCGTCGTCGCATCCCCGTTGTGGGCGCGCTGGCTATCCCAGACATGTGACAGGGAGAGAGCCGGCCCCCTGGCCGGGATCGCGAGGTCACTGGCCGAGACGTCGATGTGCCCATCGGCCAGGTCCACCTGCGCGGACAGGCTATCACTGAAGCGCACGCTCTGGCGCCGATGCCAGGGGATGGCCCCACCCAGCGCCTCCGTGATGGTCCCGATGATCACCTGCCCGTTGCCGACGACGAAGAGCTGCCCGTTCGGCGTGGCTACGGCCTGCGACCCGTTGATGGTATTGGGCAGCGAGGTCGTCCGTGCCCACGTCAGCGTGCGCGGGTCGAACGCGGTGACGGCGGACGTCCCTCCACTGTGCAGGTCGAAGCGCCCCGGTATGCCATCCCAGCCCCCCAGCACGTAGACCTTGCCTCCGGGCCCCAGCGTCGCGTTGAATTGGGTGACGGCGACGTCCTCCGTCGGCCAGGGCAGGCGCGGCCCCTCGCTCCAGCCCGCCTGTGGATGCTGCGGGTCGTAGACATATAGCGTATTCACGATGCTCCCGCCCCGGCCGTCCGGCCCGCCTGTCAATCCCCCCGCCACGTAGATCCGCCCGTCCGGCCCCACCGCCGCCCCCTCGGCTTCCAGCGCGACCGGCAGGATCGCCACTGCCTGCCAGCCCGCGCTCGGATTGGACAGGTCGTACATCTCCACCGCGTTGGTGTTGCCGCCGCCCGTCCAGCCCCCGATCGCGTAGATCTGAGCGCCCGCCACAACCGCCGCGAAACGATAGCGCGGCGTCCGCAGCGCGGGGATGGCCGTCGTGCTCCAGGTGTCCGTGGCCGGGTCATAGACGCTCACCCGGTTGTAGACGCCGCAGGCATTGCTGAAGTAGCAGCCCGTGCTCCCGCCCAACACAGCCAGGCGCCCATCCGGCAGCGCCACCGCCTGCGCCCCCTCCACCGTATAGGGCAGCGTCGCGGCGAGCGTCCAGGCATCGGTGGCTGGGTGGTAGCGATAGGCGCTGTTCTGCGTCACCAAGTTCACGTCACCGCCGAAGGCATAGATGTTCCCATCCCGCCCGACGGCCACCGCCGGCCGCTCACGGAACGCCGGCATCGCGGCTAGGCTGGCGGTCCAGACCAGGCCGCTGCCCGCATAGGAGGTCGTGACCGCATAGCTGGCGCTGAGGTCCTGCGCCGTGAGCGTATTCTCGCCCTGCGTCACTATCGGTGGAACCGTCAGCGTCAGGGTGACGGCACCGAGGGTGTCAGCCGTCGCCGTCGCGGGCAGAGCGCCCCCGACGCCGCCCCAGGCCACGGCGACCACTCCGCCGGGCGTGAAGCCCTGGCCCGTCAGCGTCGTGGTCGCACCCGGCGCGCCGCCATCGGGCGTCGCGGCGAGGGTGGGACCGTAGATGTCTACGTCGTTGGTGATCGTTTCCCAACTCCGTCCCCCCAGCGCGACCAGTGGCCCACTCGGCAGCGTCACGGCGCTCCGTCCCAGCAGCGCCGCCGCCGGAGGCGCACCATACGACCACGCGTCGCGCGTCGGGCTGTACACCTGTGTCATCGGCAAATATTGGCCGCCGTTGAACCCGCCCACGAGGTAGACCTGCCCGTCCACCCCAACGGTGGCGGCGGCGTCGCGCGTGTATTGCGGCAGGGACGCCCCGTCCGCCCAGGCGGTCGCCCCCGGCGTGTAGAGGTAGAGGCTGTGGGAGGGCGGGTTCGTCCCGTCGAAGCCGCCCATGACCGCGATCTGGCCCAGCCCGTCAACCACCGCTGAGAGTCCCAGCAGCGCCTGGGGCAAGACCGGCGGCACGGCGGCGCCGCTGAGCCAGGTGTTGGAGGCCACGTCATAGACGTCGCTGCTCGCCAGGGGAGCGCTGCTCGTGGCGCCCCCGATGGCGTAGATCCGACCGTGGAGGAGCACGGCGGCGAAGCCCTGGCGCGCCGTGGGCATGGCCGGGATGACGGGACCGCCCGCGGGGTTCCAGCGGTCAAGGGTCGGGGAGTAGACCGCGACGCTCGTGTAGACGGTCGCGCCGCTGGCGCAGGGCAAACTATCGCCACAGCCCGTGGCGCCGCCGAGGACGGCGATGGTCCCATCCGGGAGGGTGATCGCCTGCGCGCCGGAGCGGGGCGCGGGCAGCGGCGCGCCCTGGGACCACCCATTGGTGCGTGGATTGTAGATATAGGTGGCGGCGGAGGCAGCCGTCCCGTCCCAGCCCCCCAACAAGTAGATATCGCCGTTCTGCCCCACCGCCGTGGCGGCGAATTCCAGCGACGCCGGGACGGAGGTGATCGTCGGGTTCCAGGAGAGGGGATTGCCCACGACGACGCTATCGAAGGTGGCCGTGCTCGCCTGGCTCACGTTGAACGAGTCCACCGCGAGCCCGGCCAACGCGGGGCGCGGCAGCGCGCCCGCGGCGAAGGTGATGGCCGTGCCCGGGACGGCCACCCAGGCCAGGCCATCGGTCGAGGTGTAGGCCGTAAACGTGTCACCCACGCGTGTCACGCGCACGTACGCGGGCAGTGGCCCGGCGACGTCCGTCACGGCCACCACGGTCGCCCCCGCCGTCGGCCGATACTGCACCTGCAGGTTGGTCCCCCCGCGCGGCTCGACCACCGCGTCGTAGAAGGGCGCGCCGGCCGTGGTGTCCGCGCGGATCATGACCCCGGCCTTGGCGAACGTGCCCGTGCCGGTCTGCCCCGTGACGCGGGCGCTCACGCTGCCATTGCCGGCCAGCGGCTGCCAGACGAAATGGAACTGATCGCTGGCGCCCGCGATATCAGCGCCGCTCCCCATGACGGCCCACACGTCGGCGCTGATCGTCTGGCTGCCGGCGATGGGGGGGCTGCCAATATCGGCGCAACTCCACCCCGGCGGACAAATGCCTGTGTTCAGGAACGGGCGCACCGCCGCCGTCCCGTCCATGGAGGTGGGCAGCGAGCGCCCCTGCCCCCGTGCGACGAGTGTCGTGGTCGCCGAGGCGGACGCGGCCCCCGTGGCCATAACGGTCGCGATGGTCGCGGTGGTGGGTGTGGGGCTCAGGGCGCTGCGGAGGACGCAGAGGTGCTAGCCTGAATTATTCATGACGATAGATATCGACGTAACTCTAGTTTCCGCTGCATCAGGCGGCTAGGTCAAGCGGAGCAGCGGCTTCTGGGGCCGCATGCCGCCGCCGTTGGCCCCAGAAGCCGGTGGGTAGATGGTCGGTGCGGACCTTTTTTGTGCGA
>JAABUJ010005092.1_pt1 | contig 13365 bp, 16 predicted proteins | sample 5559131 | NCBI WGS metagenome assembly JAABUJ01 (sample SAMN10711875, study PRJNA513366) | rock metagenome | isolation source: Antarctica rocks | place: Antarctica: Victoria Land, Mt New Zealand nord | collected 2016-01-07
TGACGCCTACGGTTGGCACGAAACGTCCGGCGGCTATGCCGGGCGCCCGGGTCGCCGTATGCCCGGCGACTACCCGAGAACCACCATGAGGGACCATGAGTGAAAAAGTAGCGGGTTCGGCCAACGTCGTTGTCGTGGTCGGTCCAGAACCCGTCTGCATCGACCGCTCGCTCGGGCAGCGCTCGTGGACCACCACGCCACCTCTTTCCCAACGGCTCGGTGTCGGGCGCGACACCGCCGGGCGATCACCTCGCAGGCCGCCCCCAGCCCCTTCAGCGGTCGGCGCCCTCCACAACGACAGTCTTGTCGACCTCGCGCGCCTAGTGGTGGCTGCGCATCCTGTAGCTGTCCCCGTCGATGTTCACCTCCACCACCGAACGGTGAAGCAAGGAGGAGAGCGGGATGGCGCCAAGGGCGGCGGCGACCCGTCCCTCCCCCCTTACGTCGACCCTCCCCGGACCCTCCATCGACGACGCAACCGCGTCAACGGACCTGTGCCCGGCGGGTTCGACCTTCGTCGCCGGGGCCGGGGCCGGTTGGTGCCATCTCGAGACTGCCGCGGTCGGCTTACCGGCCCTCGACCCAGAACAGGTTGAGACGCTCGATTGCTTCCTCCCGGTTTAGAACGCCCAGCTCAGCGTCGGTGAGCCCCACCCTGTGCTTGAGGAGGGCGGCCAGCTCGAGTGGGATCATCGCACCGGCTGGCTGAGGGGCACCTCGCTCTGGTCGTGTGCCGTCTCTCACGCAAGCCCAGAAAGCTTCCTCTCCGACGTCGAGTTGGTCGCGGAGGATGTGGCCCCACACCTTGGCGCCGTAGGTCTCCCGGTTCGGCGGCCGAGACACCCGGGTGCGGAGGATGCGACCGTCAGGGAGGGACAGCTCGTAGGTGATGTGATGGCCGACCTTGCCGCCGGTGGCGTTGCGGACCTCGTTCCATCGCTCGAGGCGGCAGAACCGGTCGTGATCCGCCCGAGTCGGCGCTGGCCAGATCAACGAGCGAAGCCGACCAGCCACTCCCGGAGTTGGTGGTCGTCCGAGGCCGACACCAGCTGCACCAGACCCCAGTTGCCGGCATGGCTGGGTGCGGCACCGAGACGGTCGATCCAGTCCTCGGCGTACTCGCGCAACACGACGATGGCGTCCTCTACGGCAGCCTCGAGCGACTCGCCCTCCCCCATGAACGGCAGACCCGGGAAGAACAGCGACCACCACGAGCCGTCCTCCTCGACCACGACCTCGGCCCGGGGGCCAATGCCGGCCAAGAAGTGCCGCAGCCGGGCAGCGTCGACGACCAAGAACCGGCGGTCGGCCCGCTGCACCCCGACCGGATTGCCGGCCGCCGCCGCATCGAGCAGGTCCTTGAACGAGGCCCGAGCCTCGGTCACTCCTCGGTACTCAACGGTTGCCATGACCACACCCTATCGTGCCTGTACGCCCTGTACAGGGATGTCCTCGACTCTGTCTCGGCGGACCTGGTTACTCCTCCCTTCGCCCGGTGCCGGGGGCGGCGCCCAATTGGGCGTCGAGGCGTTGGAGGATGGCCTCGGCGTAGGCGTCGGCCTCGTCGAGCGCCTCGTCGAAGCTGGCGAGGCGGTCGGTGGCTGCTTTGCGCTCGGCGGGGCTTGGGCGTGATCGGCGTGGCCCCAGAAACCGCTCGCCCGGTCGGTGGGCTCTCGGAGGTCGGGGACCAGGGATGGGTGTCGGTCAACTCGACCGGCGGCGCAGAGTCGGGTGGCGACAATGGTGGTGATCGACCGGACGGACAGGAGGTAGGTCGACTGGGGGACGCCGTGGCGCTCAATGGCGCGGAACAACGACAGCGGCACGCGTCGATCGCCGGCGCCACTCTGGTCTGTGCCGTCCAACTTGGCGTCCTTGAGAGGATCGTTGGAGTCCGTCCAGGTCTTGGTCCGCTGGAAGGTCACCTCGTGGCGCTCCAGGATCTGGCGGAGCCGCTCGCGGCCGATGACGACCTTGCGGACGTCGTTGTTCCCCAGGTACTCACGCAGCTTGCGAATCGACCAGTGCGTGAGCGGTCGTCCCGCCTTGTGGAGGCGGCCCTTGGCCGTCTCGACGATGAAGGCCTCCTCCTCAGTCGTTATCCGGCGGGGACGGCTACCCGCCCTGCTGTTGAGCGACGCCATCCCCCCGTTGAAGCGGTGGATCATCTCGCGCACCCGGTCCGGGCTGGTCTGGACGAGTCGGCCCAGCGCCTCCACCGTGTTGGCACTCGACGAGCCCAGCACCACCATCGCCCGCCGGTAGCGGACAGCGGACCACGTCGGCTTGGCCCTTGCCCTCCCCCTTGTGGACCAGGTGCTGGAGCTTGCGGCCCTCCTCGTCGGTCAGCCGTCGCACCACGATGGGACATGTCCTCAACGATTGTGCCTGGGCCCACTCAGGTGGTGGATTTCCCACCAAGCGACCGATCGCGGCCCAGGGCACTAACCCGCCGCGTCTCCGCCGTGCTTCCATCGGTTGGCACCGATCCGACCACTGGGCCTACATCGACGGGGCGCTCGTCCGGCAGCGCTCGTCGACCACCGGGCCGCCCCTTTCCCCCACATCGATCAACGCGGGCGTGACCTCGCAGTAAAGGTCGACGACGCCGGCAGCTTCGGTGGCGATGCGGGTGCGCACGGCGCGGGGGCTGAGGACCTTGACGCTGGTGCCCATGCCGAGGAGGAGCGCTTGGGCTGGCGCCGGCGGCCACCCATGGCATCCGCAGCAGGTTCCAGCCCGGCCTGTCGCTGTAGCTCGTGCCAGAGGTTCTCGACGTCGAGACCGGGTGGGCGACAGCACGGCTGGTCGACGGCGGTGGCCCCTTCCACCCGCGCCACCCGGTACATGCGGGGCTCGCCGTCGCGGGCGGCGATGAGATACCAGGCACCCGCCATGACGACCCCGCTCGGTGTAGACGGGAACGCCCGCCGCGCTGAGGGCGTCCATGTCCCGGTAGATGGTGCGCTCCGACACCTCCAGCTCGGCGGCAAGGTCCTTGGCGCGGGCCGACCCTCGGGCCTGGAGCACCAGGAGCAGGGCGAGGAGCCGGTCAGACTTCACCCGTCCAGTATGGCTCGTAAAACATGACGGCATCTGTCAGATTATGGCGCGCAGGATGGCGTTCATGACCGACACCACCAGCACCGCCAGCAGGACAGCCACGACCACGCTGGGCGCAACACCGACCGGCTCACGATGAGCCCCGACCCGTCGGACTTCACGATCGAGCCGCTCGGGCCGTTCTCCCTGGCCGAGGCCGCCAGCTTCGGCTTCGGACCGCGCGCCCCGGCCGCCTACGACGGCGTGATGCGCCTGGCCTTCTGCGTCGACGGCTACCGCACCCAGGTCGCCGTCGAGGTCCGCCAAGACGCCGCCGGCGTACACGGCTGGGTGCAAGGGGCGGCGGACCTGGCGGCCGTGCGCGCCCAGGTGGCCCGGGTGCTGTCGTTGGACCACGACGGCCTCCAGTTCAGCGCCGTCGGCCAACGCGATCCCGTGATCGGCCGCCTCCAAACGGTGGCTCCGGGACTGCGGCCGCCGCTGTTCTACTCGCCGTACGAGGCGGCCGCCTGGTCCGTGCTCTCGGCGCGACGGCCCGCGGTCCAGATGGCCGAGGTACGACGCCTTTTGAGCGAGGCGCACGGGCGCACCTTCCACGTTGCCGGTCAACAGCTCGAGGCGCTGCCCATCCCCGAGCAGCTGTTGGAGGTCCGCCAGTTCCCCGCCATCCCTGAGATCAAGCTCCGCCGTCTCCACGGGGTGGCAGAGGCCGCGGGCGAGGGACGCCTCGACGCCTCCCACCTCTGCGCCGTGGGAGTGGAAGAGGCCACTGTCGAGTTGCGCCGGCTGGAGGGGATCGGCCCGTTCTATGCCGCGCTCATCATGGTCCGAGGGTCGGGCCTGGCCGACGTTCTCCCCTCCGATGAGCCCAAGCTCAAAGCGCTCGTGGCCAAGCTCTACGGCCTGTCCGCGCCCCTGGCCCCGACGAGCTCGAAGCCATCGCCGACGCGTGGCGGCCGCTACGCACGTGGGCCGCCGTGCTCATTCGCGCCGCCGGGAACCGACTGGAGTCCTAGGACAGCGGTCGGTGCAGCTATCGTTCGCCGTCGATGAGCGTGCTCGGCCCGTGGGAGCTGGTCGGAAGACAAGGCCGCCTCCCGTTCTTTGCGGACCAGGGCCTGGCGACCGTCGCCACCCCGGAAGGCCGGTATCGACTGCACTACCGGGGAAGGTGGTCGATCCCATGGCGATTCCGGCTCGGTCGGACATGGGCCCACATCGGCGATCCGGGCTCGTCCCAAGGGCTGCTCGTGGACTGCTACCAGGGCAAGGCAGGTGCGACGGCGAAGATGTACCGGGCGAAAGAACCCGACGGACTTCGCTATGACTATCTCCATCCGTTGGCTGCGGGAGAGCGGATGAACAACTCTTTCGTCGCCATCAGCCCCGATGGTCAGTGGATGGTGTCGGGTGAGTGGGACACGATGAACCGATTTCTCGTCTTTCCTACCCCGAAGCTCAACCCCGATGCGTCGCAAACCGCGCTCTCGCTGGCCGCGACCATCGAGCTCGACCGTCCGGTGCGCAATGTTCAAGGGGGCGCCTTCGTCGACCCACTGACGCTGCTGTGTTCCACCAATGATCCCGGAACCGGTTTGTGGCCGGTCGCTCGGCAGCTCCTGCAGGTCGATCTCGACCGGCCACTCGACGGCCGAGAGGTCACTGGGCATGTCACCTGCCTTGGGGCGCTACCCCTCCAGAGCCATTGCTCAGGGACCTTCGAAGTCGAGGGGCTCGACTATGACCGGGCTTCGGGCCACCTACGAGTCGTGATCATCCCCCCGACCCCCTGCAAGTGGGCCGCCGTTACCGTCTACCGTTACCGGCATGAGTCCTGGCGGGGAATGACATAGGTTCGCCGGGAGACGCGGACGGGAAGGTTGGGATGCCGTGTGTTCTGCTTGGCCGAGGGCGTGGGCCGCGGTGATGAGCCCGAGGTGGCTGAAGGCTTGCGGGAAGTTGCCCAACAGCTCTCCGGTTGCCGTATCGACTTGCTCGGAGAACAGTCCGAGACCGGTGGTGTAGGACGCGGCGCGATCGAGCACGATGCGGGCGGGCGCCGTCTGCCCGGTGATCGCGAGGGCTTGAGCCAGCCAGAAGGTGCAGAGGAGGAAGGTTCCCTCCGCTCCGTCGAGTCCGTCCCCGCCTCGGTAGCGGTAGAGCAACCCCCGCGCGTCGGTGAGCTCACGTTCGACCGCGTCGATGGTAGAGCGCAGGCGGATGTCGCCGGGGGGCAAGAAGCCGACGATGGCCACCAGGAGCGTCGAGGCGTCGAGATCGTCGGACCCGAACGCCTGCGTGAAGGAACCGGCACGCTCGCTCCAGCCGTGTTGCAGGATGGCGTTGCGGAGCTCGTGGCGCTGCGCCTCCCAGGCGGCCTTCCTCTTCACGCCCGGGCGCAGCGCGTGGCTCATGACCAGCCCGCGGTCCACTGCGACCCAACACATCAGCTTGCTGTGCAGGAAGGGCCGGGGCGGACCCCGCAGCTCCCAGATCCCCTGGTCGTCATCCTGCCAGCGCAACGCGGCAGCATCCACTGCGGCGACCAGAAAGTCGCGGGTGGCGTCACCCATCTCGCCGACTTGTTCGCGCAGGGTGTGGGCGGCATCGAGGAGGGCGCCGTAGACGTCGAGCTGCCGTTGGGTCCCACGCGTCGTTCCCCGTCCGGACCGGCCTGCTGCCCCGCCAGCCGGCGAGGTGGGGGAGCTCGTGCTCGGTCAGGTCGCGTTCGCCGCCGACGCCGACGCCGAACATGATCTGCAGGTCCACCCTGCGGACGAGCTGGGTGGACGCCGCGGTGGCCAGGAATGAGAAGAATCGTCCGGCCTCGTCGGGGCACGCAGCGATCCACAATCCCTGCAAAGTCATGCTGGCGTCGCGTATCCAGGTGAAGCGGTAGTCCCAGGTGCGGGCGCTGCCCACCCCTTCGGGCAGGCTTGTGGTGGGCGCGGCCACGATGGCGCCGGTTCTTGCGTAGGTCAGGCCCTTGAGTACAACACCGCTGTGGTGCACCAGGGCCCGGTGCGGTCCTTCGTAGCTCGGGTGGAGCTCCGACCAGCTTCGCCAGGATCTCTCGGTGGCGCGAATGCGCCGGTGGATCTTGCGGGCGCTCCACGGGGCCGGCTGAGGGTCCCAGGCGCTCGACAGCTTCAGTGCGAAGGCCAGCTCTTCGCCCTCGGTCAACTGCACTACCGCGGTGGCGGACGCTCTACCAGATCCATGTCGATTCTTGTGCTGAGCACCAGAACGGTGGCGCCCCCGTGGGCCACGACGGCGCCCGGAGAATTGCTCAATCGGGGATGCAGGAGCCCGAACTCCGGGCGGGGGGCGTACTCGACGCGCACAGTCACCGCACCGCTGACGCAGCGTGCGAGTCGGAGGAGCACGCCGGGCGACGAGCGACCTAGTTCGTGACCCCGCTCGTGACGCCCAAGAGCCAGCGCGTCGGTAAGCACCAAGGTGCCGTCGGGCGTCTCCCAGGTCGTCTCGAGCACCCGCCCGAATGGCCGGTAACGGCGGGTCGTGGCCGAACCACCCTCGGCCGGGGCGATCGAAAAATGTCCCGCCTCCTCATCGAGCAGCCGACCCAACACCGATGGACTGTCGAAGCGCGGCAGACACAGCCAGTCCACCGATCCCCCGCTGGTCACCAACCCAGCAGCGCCGCAGTCTGACAACAGACCGTGCTCGGCCACCGGTACCTCACTCATCGTCGCTCATCTCGGCCTCAACGGCGCCGACTGACCGAGAGGAGCGCGTCTGACCGAGCGGCGCGTGAGCGTGGGCGACCGGTCACCTCGAGGTCGGCGGCAACGCAGGACCAGACGGGTTCGGCGCCCGATGGGGGCGCGAGGCACGACCGAGGCGGACGGCGTAGAGCAGTGCCGAGGCGGCGAACAGGCCCGCGGTGATGAGGAGCCAGCGGGCCAGGTAGGGATCGGGGGCCAAGTTGGTGGCGCCGTGGTAATCGGTGGGATCGAGCCGGAAGACCATGGGGAAGCTGATGAGCAGGAGCGATCCCGAGATGACCGCGGGCGCGCGGAAGTGGTTGATCCAGGGGACCCGGGGCAGCGTGTCGGGGTGGCTACGGCTGGTATGCCGCAAGGAGCGGTCGGCGAGGGAGTAGAGCGGGAAAAGAACGAGGTCGTTGACGACCAGGGCACCGGCGAACCACAGCAGCATCTGCCAGTGATGAGCCACGCCGGCGACCCGGGAGACGACGTAGCCGGCGAGGGCGAACGATGCCAGGAGGGCCAGGACGTGCAGCGGGCCCGCGCCGTAGTGCCGGGTCACCGCCTGCAGGGCTCTCGGGGACCGTGTCGTGGATTCCTTGGGGGCGCTCATCGGGCGGCGGTGAAGGTGAGCTGATTGACCCATTTGGTGTTGTGCACCCCGGGGAGGGCGGGCACGATGATCCGGGCCGGGTAGCCGTGGTCCAGGGAAAGGTCGGCTCCGTTGACCTTCAATGCCAGCAGCGAGCGGCTGTCGGTAACCTCGGCCCCGCTGAGCGACGTGCTCCCGAAGCCTCCCGGCCCCTGGAGGGATCCGACCTCCAGAAGGTGAGGTTCAAGGGCCCCGACCATCCGGGCCAGGTCCATGAGACGGACCCCGGTCCAGGTTTGCACGGTCGCCCATCCCTCCACACAGGAGATGGGGAGCCGCTGGGTGGATTGGGCCATGGCCAGTAGCTGGGCTCGGGACAGGGATGCACGCTGGTGGGGGCCATGGAGACCGAGACGGAACTCCGGTCCCGTCTTCGCCCTGGTCACTCCCACCGAGGCCGCCGGCTTGTTGATCTGGAAGTCGGTCGGGCCGTTGCCGTAGGAACGGCCCCGGGGGGCAAGGAGGGCCACCGATCGGGTCCATCCCCCGATGTTCTCGCCGGCGGTGAGCACCACCGTGAATGCCGAGGTCGCCCCCACGAGGCCGAGCAGTCCGCGACGAGAGATCGTCGGCCGCGCCGGGTTCACGGAGACCAGACCGTGGACGTCGGCCGGCTCGGGCACCGTGGCGGACAGCGGGGTGGCCAGCTCGGCGCGCACGCTGCGGGAGCGCAGCGAGCGGACCATGACCGGCAGCTTGAGGCCGACGTGGATCACGAACCCGGCCATGAACGCCCAGGCCCCGTAGTAATGGGCGTCGTAGAACGAGAATCGCCAGAAGTAGAAGTAGTCCACGTCGAAGATGCCGGTGAAGAACTGGAACAGGACCCCACCGACCAGCAGGACCAGGCTCAGCCGCTCCAGAAGCTGGGCCGGCGACAACACGGGCGGCCACTGAAAGAACTTGGGCATCACCGACCACAACTTGGCCAGCACGATCGGGACCAGGGCAAAGCCGAGCAGCACGTGGATGCCCTGGCTCAGGCGGTAGATCCAGCTTGGGTTCGTCGCCCAGCTGAAAAAGAAGAAGCCGAGGGCCCCGTGGTTGGGGGTGGTGTCGTTGCCCGGCAACGCGGGGTTGTACGCGGCGTAGGACACCAGCCCGGTGATGAACATCAGCGGAATCCCCACCAACAGAATCGACCCGAACACCGAAGTCAGCCACGGGCCCCTGACCGGGCTGCGCCACGCCTCCCGCCGGAACGGGCCGACGGGGGCACGGGCGATCTCGTACAGGCGGCTCCAGAGCTCGTCGCGCCCCTGCTTCGATCGCAGCGAGCCGGGGACCGGGCCCCGCCCGTGCACCGCCACGGACCCAGCGCGCGCACTCACCGGTCGGCGTCGTCGTGCCGTGACCGGGTCCCTCGTGATCTCGGCATCGTCGTCCGTCGTGGTCTTGGCTTCTTCCTCAGACACTCCTGACGACTCCTTCGATCACTGCCGAACGGCTCCAGGCCCTCGGGCTATGCGGCACGCCCGAACGGTGGCGATCGGCGGGAGCGGTCCTGTCCGGCGACGGCGCGGCGCTGCCACCGGTCGCCAGCCCCAGCTCGCAAAACCATCGACGCTCTCCCCTCCACACGTCGACAACCTCGAAATTGGCGCCGGCCGCGACCGCGTCGAGATCATCGAGATGCAGCGGCGCCCAAGGGAACTCCGGCCCCAGGTGACAACCGTGGCGCAACCGCAACCGACGCGACGGCATCGGCGGACCAGTGACCAGATCGGCCAGGACCCGGCCGTTCGGACGCAGGACGCGTCGTAGGCGCAAGAGCAGATCGAGGGGGTCCCCCCCGAGACCGAAATTTCCGTCGAGAAGGAGCGCGGTCTGCCATTGGCCCATCCTCGGCAGCGGATCGAACACCGACCCGGCCCGCACCACCGCACCCCGACGGGTGGCGGTCTCGAGCACCGAAGGGCTCAGGTCGATTCCCAACACCTCGACACCGAGAGCCTGGAGGGCACGAACGTGACGGCCAGGACCGCACCCCACGTCAAGGACCGGGCCCGTCGCCCGGGCGAGCACCTGTCGGTCTTCCCTCGACGCCGACCGGAGCCACGCCCCGCCATCAGAGTCGACGACACCGTCCTCGTCGACGAGTTGCAACCGCCGGAGGTCGGCGCACGGGTCGGTCCCCCCGCGATCAGGGACGGGAACACTCGGCGGCACCACAGCCACGGCCTGCGCGCTTTGATCGATGCTCACCGAACCCCTTTACGTCTGCTGACCGACACGCACATCTTCTGACCGACGCGTCGCCAGGGGCCGAGGCGACGTTTTCGTATGCTTTGTACTCTGACCGGCAATCCATGGACTGTCAAGTCCAAATCTCTTTTGGCGTACCGTTGCGTCGTGGAAGGCAACGACACGCCACTACACCACACCGAGCGAGGGGCGGCCACGCGCGCTCGGATCGTGGAAGCGGCAGCCGACCTGATCTATGTCCACGGGGTGGCGGACACCAGTCTCGACGCGATACTCGCCGTCAGCGAGACGAGCAAGTCCCAGCTCTACCACTATTTTCTGGACAAGGATGACCTCGTGCTTGCGGTGATCCGACGCCAAACCGAGCAAGTCCTCGCCGCCCAGGAACCGTACCTACACAAGCTCGACTCGCTTGAGGGACTGCGTCGCTGGCGCGACACACTCGTCAACTTGCAGCGGCAAAGCGACTGCGTGGGCGGATGTCCACTCGGGTCCCTGGTCGGCGAGCTTGCTGACTCTCCGACGCACCGTGCGCTCCTGGCCGCCAGCTTCGAGCGATGGGAGTCCTACCTCCTCGCAGGGTTCACTGCCATGAGCGACCGAGCTGAGCTGCGGATCGACACGAATCCCGCCGACCTGGCGACCACCGTGATGACTGCGCTGGAAGGAGGCCTCCTCCTCACCCAAGTCAGGCGCTCCACCCGCCCCCTCGAGCTCGCGCTCGACATGGCACTCGACCACGTCGTCGCGCACCGACGTAGCCAACAATCCTCGCGCTGAAGGCCGTCAGGCTCGCTTCGCCTCGATGCCGCGCAGATCGCCGTCGGCGTCCTCGAGGCGTCTCGGTGCGCCGTAGCCGGCGTCGCCGAGCACACCACCGAGCGCCCCGTCCTGATCTCCGCCGACCTCGAGGAGCAGGGTCCCACCCGGACGCAACAGCCCCGAGCTCGCCCAGACCGCCTGCTCGAGGACGCACGTGCCGTGGGGCCCACCGTCGAGCGCGAGGAGCGGCTCGTTATCGCGAACGTCGCGGGGAAGAAAGACCAGTTCATCGCTCGGCACATAGGGCACGACCGCGAGGACGACGTCGAAGCGTCCTCGAAGCTCGGCGGGCAGCGGCTCGGCCAGGTGGCCCGCGAAGACCTCGACGCCATTGTCGCTCGCACAGCGGCACGCGGCCGCGTCGATGTCGGTCGCCACGACCCTCGCCTTCGGTCGGGCGCGTCCCAGGGCGACGGCTATCGCACCCGACCCGGTACAGAGATCCGCGGCGAGTCCGTCGCTGGGCAGCAGGTCCACGGCTCGGCGAACGAGTGCCTGGCTCTGCCCGCGGGGCACGTAGATCCCGGGATGGACGCGGACGCGATGGCCGGCGAAGGTGGTTGCGCCCGTCACCCAGGCCAGCGGCTCCCCGGTCACCCGGCGGGCGACGAGGCGTTGGAGGTGGTCGTCGTCCCCTCCTGACGCCTCCGTCAGCTCGTCGGCCTCTTCGAACGGGGCGACGCAACCCGCCTTGGCAAGTCGTGAGGCCAGCGCCGTACGCCCCGATGTTGCACCGCCAACGGCGAGAACTCTGCTCACGGGGAAGGCTCTGCTCACGGGGAAGGCTCTGCTCACGAGGTGTGATGGACCTCCTGCAACCCGTAGACCGGAGTGGGCAGACCCTCCTTGCGGGCCTTGAGCTGGAGCGCCAGGTACATCGAGTAGTGGCGGGACTGGTGGAGGTTGCCGCCGTGGAACCACAGCGCCTCCTGCTGGGTCGGCTTCCACATGTTGCGCTCCTCGCCTTCCCAGGGACCCGGGTCCTTGGCCGTGCCTGACCCGAGACCCCAGACCTTGCCGACCCGGTCGGCGACCTCCTGGGAGATGATGTCGGCGGCCCATCCGTTCATCGACCCGTACCCGGTGGCATAGACCACCACGTCGGCGACCAGCTCGGTGCCGTCGTCCAAGGAGACGGCGTCCTCGGTCAGCTCCTTGACCTGGCCCCGGGCCAGCTTCACCCGACCGTCGGCGACCAGCTCGGAGGCACCGACGTCGATGTAGTAGCCAGAACCGCGCCTCAGGAACTTCATGAACAGGCCCGAGTCGTCCTCGCCGAAATCCAGATCGAAGCCTGCCCGCTCCAGCCGGGCGTAGTACTCGGCGTCTCGTTTGCGGATCTCGTCGTAGACGGGGACCTGGAACTGATGCATGATCCGGTACGGGAGCGAGGCGAAGGTCATGTCCGCCTTCTCCGTGGTCATGCCGGAGGCGACCGCCTGCTCGGAGTAGAGCGGGCCGAGACCGAGCTCCACGAGCGACTCGGAGCGCACGACGGTGGTCGGCGAGCGCTGGACCATCGTCACGTCCGCCCCCACCTCCCACAGGGCGGCACAGATGTCGTGAGCCGAGTTGTTGGAGCCGATGACCACGGCCCGCTTGCCCCGGTAGGCATCAGGGCCTCGATGTTCCGAGCTGTGGTGCTGATCGCCTCGAAATCGGTCTCGTCCGGGATACTCGGGTACGTACGGCTTACCTGACACCCCCGTGGCCAGCACCAGTTGCTTGGGGCGCAGGGTGATCTCCTCGCCGTCGCGTTCGACGACGACCTCCCACTCGGCGCCCGCCTCGTCGTAGCGGGCGTGCTTGGCCGTGGTGGAGCTCCAGTAGTCGAGCTCCATCACCTTTGCGTACATCTCCAGCCAGTCGGCGATCTTGTCCTTCGGGGAGAACACCGGCCAGTTCTCGGGGAAGCCGATGTACGGCATGTGGTCATACCACACGGGGTCATGGAGGCAGAGGGACTTGTACCGGTTGCGCCACGAGTCACCCGGGCGCGCGTTGCGTTCGACCACGATCGTCGGGACATCGAGCTGGCGCAGCCGGGCGGCCAGGGCGATGCCTCCCTGCCCCCCGCCGACCACCACCACGTACGGCTGACGGGTGCGGCCGAGGTCGGCCTGCTCGGCGGCCCTGGCCTCCGCCCAGGTGAGCCGCTCGGGGATGGCGCCGTGCTCGGCGCCCCTCGGGCGGCGCTCCCGATCGGGCTCCTCGAAGCCCTTCAGCTCGGAGAGCGTGGTGAGCAGCGTCCAGGCCTTGCCATCCCTGAGCCGCAGGTGGCCCCACCCCCGGCCGGCGCCGGTCTCGAAGGTGACCCACGTCTCGGTGATCCCTCCCGCCTCGGTGGGTTCGTCGACAGCGGTGAAATTAACCGGCTCGGTGGTGGCGAGCGTCTCGTGCAGCAGATCCGCCACCCCCGCCGGTCTCTCGACGGTCGTGAGGTTCCACGTGAAGGCGACGAGGTCACGCCAGTAGCTCTCGTCGCCGAACAGCGCCGCCGCCGCGGTGACGTCCCCGGCGGTCAGCGCCGCCTGGAACGACGAGAGCCACGCGTCCACCTCGCCCCTCGCCTCGCTGCGGGATCTCGGTTCCTGCAGAGTCTGAGCCATGGGGTCCCCCCTTCCCGCCGGGTGCTGCCGTGCCCCCGGTCGTATCACCGTATCCTCGCCCCCGCAGGCGCCGATGGGCGGCTTGTGGATCAAATCAGGCCAACGATCCGGCCCCCCTCCACGACCGACTCATCGTCTCGGTCACCGATCCGCTTTCCGGGCATCTTCGCCACTGGTCACAGGACCATCGTTCTGGCACGCTCGGCCATGGCGGACCGGGCACCACTACGTTGGCGGACATGCCAGGCGCGAAGGCTTCCCGGTCAGCAACGCTGGTAGGCCT
>JAABUJ010005095.1_pt1 | contig 13360 bp, 17 predicted proteins | sample 5559131 | NCBI WGS metagenome assembly JAABUJ01 (sample SAMN10711875, study PRJNA513366) | rock metagenome | isolation source: Antarctica rocks | place: Antarctica: Victoria Land, Mt New Zealand nord | collected 2016-01-07
GATGGCGGCGGGACTGGTGCCGTGGGACTACACGGGACAGGAACCATGGGCTAACCTCCTTGGCGCGGGGACGAGCCGCATCAAGGAGGCAGCCTACTCCATCTTCATGGGTTAGGAAACGCCCTCTTAATTGAGACTGCGACATCGTCGTCATGCAAAAAAGGAGTTACCCATGATCCCGTCCGGTTATGAAGACCTGCTCGAATCGAAAGCGCTCGCGGACATCGCGACGATTGGACCGAATGGCGAGCCGCAGGTGACCCCGGTTTGGTTCGGCTGGGACGGCACGCATGTCCGCTTCAGCCAGACTAAGACGCGCCAGAAGTACCACAATCTCCAGCGCGATCCGCGTATCGCCCTCGCCATCGTGGACCCCGCGAACCCCTACCGCTACCTCGAAATCCGCGGCAAGGTCGTTGGCATCGAGGAAGACCCAAACTACGCCTTCATCAACTCGATGGCGAAGAAGTATATGGGCAAGGACGAATACCCGTTCCACCAACCCGGCGACGAGCGCGTCGTCATCATCATCGAACCTGAGCACACGACGCAGATGGGCGCATAATCGTCCTCATCTCCGCACAAAAACACCGGCGCAGACAGAAATGTCTGCGCCTTTCGACGTCAAAGACCCTACCCACAATTGCATGTGCTATAGTGGAATGTAAGGAATACAGATCCCAGTATTACCTGGTTTCATACGGGGGGAATATGCGTGAGATGTCTTCAACAGTTACGAGCAAAGGCCAGGTAACGATTCCCAAGGCAGTTCGGGAGCGGATTGGCATTGGCCCACACGATAAGGTGAGTTGGGTCATAGAGGAAGATTCCGTGAAAGTCATGCGGCGTGAAAGCGTTATCCGCCGCACGGCTGGCATGATGAAATCGCCCGATGGAACGTCATACGCAACCGCAGAAGAGATGCGCGCGGCCGCTGAAGAGGCAATCGCCGCGGACGCGTTTCGCCGGATGAATCGCTGATGGCGCTGCCGTTCCTCGATACGAACGTCCTCGTCCGACATTTTACCCAGGATAATCCGGCGCAATCACCCCGCGCAAGCTCCTACCTCGAACACATTGAGGATGGAAATGTACGGGTGCGCACTGAACCAACGGTGATCTTCGAGACCGTCTACCTGCTCGAAAAGCAATACAAGATTCCCCGCACGGTCGTCCGCGATGGCATCCTCGCCCTCGTTGATTTGCCCGGAATCGTGATGCCCGGAAAGAAGCGGATCCACGACGCCTTCACGTTCTACATCGAGCAGAATCTTCCCTTCGCGGATGCATACCACCTCGCAGCGATGCGTGCCGAAGGACTGAATGAAATCGTCACTTTCGACCGAGAATTCGACCGCATCGCGGGAATCCGCCGCATCGAGCCGTAATCTCACAGCATCCACGTCACGCGCTCCCCACTTGCGATCCCCGCTCGTAGACAACGTTCCCCCTGACGATCGTCATATGCACATGAAGATTTGCGTCGAGCAGGACGAGATCGGCCTCATTCCCCACGCAGATTCGGCCCATCCGTTCGAGGCGAAGAAGCTGGGCGGGTATCTCGCTCGCCATTCGTAACGCGTCAATAATCGTCGCATCTGTCCAGTACACCATGTTAGAGACCGCCCGATCCATCGTCAGGAGCGATCCAGCAAGCGTTCCATCGTTGAGACGCGCGGAAACGCGATCCACCCTCACCTGTTGCCCGCCGAGCGCATATGTGCCGGGCGGCATCCCGGCTGCCGCCATCATGTCAGTCACGAGCGCGATTCGGTCTATGCCCTTCGCGCGCACAGCGAGCCGGAGACTGGCCGGACGAGAGTGAACGCCATCCGCGATCAAACCGACCGTGACGCGATCATCGAGCAACGCCGCGCCAACTGCACCCGGCGCGCGGTGCGCGAAGGGTGACATCGCGTTGTAGAGATGCGTCGCCATGCGCGCACCCGCATCTACCCCGGCCTCGAACTGTTCGTAGGTCGCGTCCGTATGCCCGAGGCTGATGAGGAGATTGCGCTTTCGTAGTTTCTCTATTAATTCAGGTGCGTCCGGTCGTTCCGGCGCGAGCGTGACAAGGCGTACCGCATCGCTTTCGAGCAATGGATCGAGCAAGCGGGAATCAGCGTTCTCGATGATGTCGCGGCGATGTGCGCCAGGTCGTTGTGGGGAGAGGAACGGCCCTTCGAGGTGCAGGCCGAGCGGTCGCGCTCCCCGCACATCACGGGCTGCCTCAAATGCCGCAATCGCCTTCGGGTAGAACTCCGGCGGTGACGTAATAATCGTCGGTAAGAACGCGGTGACGCCCGTTTCCGGTAGTCGAGCAGCAAGCGTCCGGATCGCGTCCGGGTCATCCCCCACTTCGACACCGAAGCCGCCATTCACCTGCAAATCAATGAAGCCGGGGGCGATGTACGCGGCATCGCGCATCTCAATGGGCCCCCATGGTCCCGTTGACTGATTTCCGGTCTGAATTCCGGCAATTTTCCCGTCCTGGATGAGCATCATGCCTCGGCTAAGTCGTGTACCGATCAGCATTAAGCCACGGATCGCGAATCGGCTCATGGTCGCTCCCTCGCAAGATGGATCGCGGCACGCGCCGCGCTTAATGCGGGTTCCGCGACGAGCGCGACGGGTCCGACCGGGCAACGGCGACGGAGGCGGCGGAGCAGCATCGCCCGGAAATCCGCCTCGTGGATCAGCATGCCCCCGGCAAGCGCGACGGGTAGGATCCTGTCTGGGAAGTCGAGCATCGCGTCGACCGCGAGCGCCGCCTGCGCCAGTTCCGTCGCTGCCTCATGCACGATCCGCCGCGCCACGGCATCTCCATCCCGCGCCACCGCGAAGACGAGCGCGGAGAGGCGAGCGATCTCTCCCTTGTCGCCATCAGGGTAGACGCGGTCAATCATCGCGTCCGGGCGCGACAATCGCCATTCCGTCAGAATCGCGGGGAGGAGCGCGGTCTGTGGCCCGCGTCCATCCGCAGCGCGCGCCGCTGCTTTCAGCGCCAGCCGCCCGACTTCGTACCCACTCCCTTCATCGCCAATGATGTGGCCCCAACCGCCGGAACGCGCCGTTGTGCCCGCCGCATCCCGCCCCAACGCAATCGAGCCTGTCCCCGCGATCACCGCGACGCCGACCGCGTCATCCAGCCCGGTGAGCGCCAGTTCGGCGTCGTTTGTCAGCCGCACTACCGTTGCCAGTGCGTCGAGGTGGGGCAGGAGGCGGTCACGGTCGCCGGGGCGGTCCACCCCCGCGAGGCCAATCCACGCGGCAAGGAACGCCTCGCTACTTCCGGCGTGCCGTGCCGCTTCCGCAACGGCGCGCCGGATGCTTGCCACCGCCCGCTCTGGCCCGACAGCAGCCTGATTACCGCTCCCCGCAATGCCACGCCCGATCTCGTGCCCGCCCGCGTCCACAATTACGGCCAGCGTCTTCGTCGCGCCGCCGTCCACGCCAAGGAAATGGCCCTCCGTCATTGCCCGCCCGCAAGCGCGATCCGCACTACACCGTCCGCTATCGCGAGTCGGTGCCGCGCCGCGACAGGATCAATACCGGCGAGCGCCGCGACGATGGCGGTCTTCACGTCGTTATCTGATGCGTGCAGCAGGGCTTCTGCCGCCGATTCGTGTAGGTCGGTCGCCTCTCGCACGATGGCGATGGCGCGCCGCCGCAGTTTGTCATTTGTCGGCTGCACGTCCACCATCAGGTTCCCGTACGTCTTGCCGAGCAGGATCATCGCGCCGGTACTGAGCATGTTGAGAACCATTTTCTGCGCTGTCCCTGCCTTCAATCGCGTCGAGCCGCCGATCACTTCTGGCCCGACGACTGGGGCGATCATGATGTCTGTCGCCTGCCCGAGGGGTGTTCCGGCATTGCAGGCCAATCCGATGGTCAACGCGCCCCATTCTTTCGCATAGGCGACCGCACCGAGCACGTACGGTGTCCGGCCGCTGGCAGCGATACCAACGAGCACATCGTTTGCAGCAATGCTGAGATGCACGGCGTCGGCGCGTCCCATCGCCATGCTGTCCTCCGCTCCCTCAATCGAGCGGGTGAGCGCGTCCGGCCCGCCCGCGATCCAGCCGACGACTCGTTCCGGCGGTGTGCCGAACGTCGGCGGGCACTCCGAGGCATCGAGCACGCCGAGCCTGCCGGATGTTCCCGCGCCCATGTACACGAGTCGTCCGCCCTGCCGCAGCCGTGCCGTGATCCCCTCGATGGCGCGGGCAATGTGCGGCAGTTCGCGCTGCACCGCTGCCGCGACCGTCGCATCCTCCGCGTTCATCATCCGCGCGATTTCCAGCGCGCTCATCCGGTCAATCGTCGTCGTCGCCGGATTGCGCTTTTCGGTTTCCAACGCGCCGAGATCATCGTCGGGATCGGTCGTCATCTGCTCCTGCTCTCATCTCCGCCCGCGACACGACAGGTAGTCATTTGCAGTGTACTCGGAGCGGGATAATGCTGTCGTATCGCGATGAGATTGACGATCCGGAGAAAGGTCCGTGTGACCAGGCATTTCCTGTTTTCGAGAGTGTACGTACATATAATGAGGGAAGCGGCATGGTTGAAAACAGCATGACGGAAAATCGTAGATTCGTTTTGAAAGGCCGATGATTCAGATACGCTCGAGCAACCCGGCACAGACAAGGGCTTCCTCCCAGACCTCTCCGGTACTCTGGACAGACCACCACGCAGAGAGCACAGCCCGGACGATGCCCCACCCGCGTACACGGGCGCGATCGAGTCTCAGTGCCTCGGCCAGTTGATCCACGCGACGGGCGAGGATGCGCCCCGGATGCGGCGCGGCGAGGAGATGGGGCTGCGGATTGTAGAGCAGCGCCCCTGTTTCGTAGGCCGGTTCGCCCGCTAACCCCTTCGGATCAATCGCCAGCCACGGTTGCCGCCCTGCCGCGAGGATATTGTCATAGTGCAGATCGCCGTGCAGCAGGATCGGCGCGGGTGCGGAGGTGGTCAGTGCGGGGATGAGGCTCTCCACTTCTTCAATGATCGTTCGGGGAAACGGGCCGGTCCCGCCGCCATAGTGGGGCCGCAGTGACCGCAGATCGGCGTTCCAGTCCGCCATTGTGGCGAATGAATGATCGGGCGGGAGCGGCCGCCACACCTGCCGCATGACGCTGGCGGCAATGGACGTTGCCCGCTCGTCGTCTGTCTCGGTGATGTGGGTCAGGGGTGTGCCCGACACACATCGCTCCACCAGCAGCGCCTCGTCGTGTGGATCGCTCTCCAGCAGCCGCGCGACGCCGCGCCCGTTGAACAGCCGCAGGGCCGCTACTTCCGACGCGAAGCCGTCGTTTGGCACGTGGACTTTGAGGATTGCTGCCGTGCCATCGGTGCGGCGAGCAATGATGACATAGTTGTACGACAGCGGCGTGGCCGGTGCGCCGAGCGTCAACCCCCACCGCTCCGCGCAGGCATCCAGGATCGCCGGAAGCCGCGCAAGCCAATCGCGCCCGGACGCCCCGGATCGCCTGATCGTCGCGCGGGCAAAGTCATCGGGGATACTGTACATGCGAATCGTTCCTCCTCTCACCTAAACAATGTCGGGAGGATAAACACGAAGAAGAGCGCCAGGAGCGCGGTCGCTGTCAATCCCAGAACGGCGGCAGATATGGATCGGCGCAGCGCACACAGCCGCAGTCGCTCGGTCTCCTGATCATCCTGCGGTTCGCGCAATGCCGCCCATATCCGCTGCCGCCGCTCTGCTCTGTGCATCCCGAACGGGTCAATCTCGCCCTTGTTGACTATCGCATCAAAGTCCTCGACTGTCTCCGCGATGTAGCCAGCGGGCAGCGTCGCGTCATGCAACCGATCATACTGCCGGATATAGGCGGCTCGTGCCTTTCCCGCCCAAGAGATGATCGCAACCGCCCCGAAGAGGCACGCCAAGCCGACCATCAAGTAGAAGAACGAGCCGATGACGCTCGAACTGACCTGAGCATCGCCGATGGCAACGAGGAGCGCTGGGTACAACGCGGTGATACCTCATAGGTACGTGTCGTCGGTCCGGTGTCGTATAGGCGCATTGCGCGTCTAAGGAGCGCTATCTCTCTGGACGAAAGCGCAGGCACTGTGGCCTGCGCTTTCCGGCGTTTCCCTATGTGACGGGCGCGTAACCCCAATCGTGTTAGCAGCCTGGCGTCGGTGTCACAGTACCGGGGCCGACAGTTGGCGAGGGTGTTACCGTACCGGCTGGCGTGCCGGTTGCGCGGGCACGAGCCGTCGCAGTGACGCACGCTGCATTGACCGTGCTTGCCGCGCTACTGCCGGCGGCGGTAATGGTGCCACTAGCCGTGGTTGCTACCGCGTTCACCGTTGGGGCGGCCTGCGTTGCGGCGCTCGCCACGCTGCTACCCGCCGCGTTGATCGTCGGCGCGAGGCTCGTCGCGAGGCCCGTGATGGTGCTCACGGCGGAGTTAACTGTCGGCGCGGCGCTCGTCACCGCACCCGCTGCGGATGTCACCGCCGCGTTAATGGTCGGAGCGGCGCTTGTTGCGGCACCGGTCACGGTTGTTGCCGCCGCACTCGTCGTGGCGGTCGCACCCGCACTACTACAGGCCGCAAGAATCGGCAACAGACCAAGAAGCATCAGGCCACAGAATCGTCCAATCGTCCATCGAGTACCCGTCATCGCATTCTCCTTCACGTATGCGCCGCATAGCCCACAATCCAGCTTTGCTGTATGCACAACTGATGCCAACTGCGTGCAGCAGATGTCTCTTGCGTGCGATACTCCTGGGCATGAGGGAGGGCGACGTGACGATTGCAACGGTCTGTGCGGCATTCGGTATCGGTGCGCCGGTCGCTGCCGAGCAGGTGCGCGCGGGCTATCTGAACCGCGACGAGGCGGTGACGCTCGCGGACGGGCGGCGTTTCTTCCTGAAAGGATCGCGTCACGGCGACCCGCGCGTTGTGGAGGCGGAACATGCCGTCATTCGCCATGCCGCCGCGCAAGGACTGCCGACACCGCTGCCCCTTGTGACCGCCGATGGTCGGAGTGTCGCCGTCGTGAATGGGATGCCGTGGAGCGTATATCCGTTCATCGTCGGGGAGACGTTGACGGGGCCGGAAACCGCGCGCGCTCTCGGCAGGCTCCTCGCGGAGACGCACCGCGCGCTCGCTTCCTGCCCGACAATGGGACTGGCGTTCGCGGAGGGGCCGCTCGACTGGTCAACTGCGGCGACGCTCGCGGAGATGGCGACGATCGAGGAGCACATCGCGGCGCGCGAGGCGACCGGTACGGCAGATGCCTTTACGGCCTTCACGCATGAGGCGTTCGACGCGCTCCGGTGGACACTCCGCGACGCGCCACTGCCGGAGGCGTTCGCGTGGCTGCCGCGACAGGTCATCCACGGCGATTTTTACCCGCCGAACTTGCTCTGCGACCCGCCCGGCATACCCATCGCGGTGCTCGACTGGGAGTTCGCGACGGTGCGCCCGCGTGTCTGGGATGTCGCGCGGGCGATTGCCTTCACTTTCCTCGGCGTGCATGATGACCCGCCCGATGTCGCGGCGGCGCGGGCATGCGTCACGGCCTATCGGGAGATCGCGCCGCTCCCGGACGACGAACTGGCGGCAGGGATCGCGCTCTACTGCTGGCGCACGGCGCACAATCTCGCCAAATACCGCTGGCACGACGAACGCGGCCCACAACTGACCGATGCCTTAGCGCCCGGCGATCTCGCACTCGTTCGCTGGCTGCATGCGCACGGCGAGGCATTCGCACGGTATCTCGCGGGCGGTCCTAACTCCCCGCCTACCCTGACAATGCTTTCGGTGACTAAAGACTCTCCCCTTCCTCCCGACTGATTCCCGCTCTACGAAGAATCTGCTGCAGAAGGCTGACGCCGATGGCGCCTTGATGTGGATTGGGAATCGGGAGTCGGCGTTGGTCTTGCATCATGTACTCGTGGTTACCGCCAGGATACGGGCGGATCAGCGGCATCAGGCGGTGACGCCGACGTTGATCGCGATGGCGTCAATTGGAGGAATCTCGTGATGCATGGCGATGCCGAGCATCAACCACCCCTCAATCACGTCCTTCAATTCGTCACGGCATGCGTCGAGCGTTTGCTCATTGGCCCACAAACCCGTGAGATTCGCGGTCGCGACATGCCCGTAGGAGGTATCATCTTCGCGCATTTCGTCCTTCGCGTGGCACATAACGGCCGGGCGTGGTGAAAAAGGCGGTAGCCGACGAACCAGCATAAGGGTGCATTAGCGGGAATCGCCGACGAATCTCCGTAATACCATACGGGAACGGCGCTTCAAGTTAGCAGCGCACTCGTTTTCGGGCTCAAATCGGCGAACCCGGCCGTGCCATCCGGCCACGGCCGCCGTCCCCAGCCTCTTGCACGCAGAAGTCACTTCAGGTTCTGTCCCGCCGCGATGAAGAGCCCTTCCATATTCACCTGCTGTAACCTTCGGAGCCGGAACTGGCGCATCCCGTGTCACTGCTTCGCCTCCCCGAAGAGCGGTTCGATCCAGACCTTCCGCTTGCGCATCGCCTTCGCATACTCCTCGGTCTCATGGTAGCCGCGCACCCGGTCGAGATATTCCGCGTCGAAGGAGCGGGCGATCCCGCGTCCGTGCTCCCCCGGCGTGCAGGCGGCCTTCACCGGGCAGGCGTTGCACACCGCCGCATCCGCCTGATAGCGCACGATCTTGCGGGCGGTGCGGTCCACCTTCTGGCGGCGCAGCGTCGCGCCCTGCGGGCACAGATAAGATATCCCGCTCCGCGTCGTACGTGAACAAGGACGGGCCGTAGTAGGGGGTGCGCCGGTCCCAATCAGGCAGCGGGACGTAGGCGCGAATCCCGCTCTCCTCCAGTTTCCGGATGTTGTTCGCGGTCCCATAGGTGGTGTCGCCAATCACCTGTCTCGGCTTCACCCGCCAGCGGAATATCGCGCGTCGCAGGAGGGGGAGCGTCGGCGCATTCTCCATCACGTCGGCCGGTGTCACGAGCGCGTTGAGAATAATCCGCGCCTTGCCGCCGTCGATCACGTAGTGGTCATGGAACCCGAGTGCCGTTTTCTGCCCGGCGGTCTTCATCGGCGCCGCATCGGGGTCGGTCGTGCTGACCAGTCGGTCGCTCTTCCGCTCATAGCCGTCCGACGCTGGTCGCTCCGGGTCGAGTCGGCATTCCGCCAGCAAATCCCAGCGGGCGTTGTTCTGCTCCCACAGCGTGGCGGGCGGCTCCGCCGGTTCGAGCTGTGCCAGGTGCTCCTCGGTGAGTAACTGGAGGCGCGGGATCAGCGAATCGAGCGACGCATTGGCGCGCGCTTTGGTCGCATCGAAGATCAACTCCTCTCCCCACACCAATCCTGCCCGGACGCACTGTTCGACGATCATCTCGAAGAACCGGCGGTGGGATGGCCCCCTCCGCCGGGAGTACCAAATACCCTCCTTTTTGACACTCTCAATTTCGAAGTCCGACGTCGTGCATATCTTGCCGAACGGGAAACGCCGCCACCCGAAGGCGGCGGCGCTCGCCATTCCATCGATTGAGAAAGACGCCCTATCCATCGCCGAGGCGGTGGATAAAGGAGACCTCCCCGCCCCCGCCCGTCCGCGGTGGCGCGCTCGGTGGCCCCTGCTGGGAGCCCTGATACGCGAGTGCCCGCGCTGTCTGCGCATCGCTTGTGTCCGGAATCTCGAGGTAACTGACGATCTTGCCATCGCGCACCTCTACCGTCAGGTCGCTGATAATTCGTTCCACCCCTGCGACACGGATCGTATCGCCGCGCGCCTCGAACCGCTGCCGCACCGTCGTGCCGGTAACCGCCGGGGCGCCGACGCCGGTCAACTGGACATGCTCGGCGATGAATTGCTGCATATCCTGACGCACCGCCTCGGCACCGATACACGGGCGATCGGGTGTGCAGAACGGTCCGCCGACAAAGCGAATATCATTGGCCACCAGCGCCAGCGCCCCGGCGATGTCGCTGCGGTTGCGCGCATTGTTGAAGCGTTGCAACACGGTCGCGGGGTCGTCCGCCGCCGCGACGCCGAAGGCGATGGGCGACACCGCCATCAGCATCATCAGCAGCGCCGTAACGAGAAAACCTTTCCAGAGTCGCATCGCATCTAATCCTTTCCTAAGTAGGCAGCCAATGGAACTTGGACGATAGTAAGCCTGACGTATGCAAGTGCTCCTTGTCACTCCGGTCATCCACCCATGCCACTGCCCGCGCCGTCTGCTCGTCCACATCCGCGTACGCCCGATTCGCCGCCACCACTCGCTTCATCTCGCGCCAGACATCCTCGCACGGGTTCAACTCTGGCGAGTGACGGTGAAGCCCTTAATCATGCCGAGGTGCGCGTGCGGGTCGCCATTCGGCTTCGACTGGTCGGGGACGAGGCAGATCGCCACGTAGTTGCCCGGCGTGAGATCGAGGACCACGATACCGGTATTGCCCTTCGTCAGCGCGTTCATCCCCCCCATCAGGATAACGGGCGGCGGCCCACTCGGCGGCCCGCCGGACGGTGCGGCGAACAACGCCTTCACGTCGTCCACCGTCTTGCCAGGCGGGAGCTGACCGATGCTGAACTCGTGGAACTGCGCGCCGGTGTTCGTCACGGTATACATGCTCTTCCCGGCAGGCAGCGTGTCGGGCATCGTGAAGTTGAAGTCGAAGAGCGTGATCGTGCCGTTCACGGCCGACGCGGGAGCCGCAGCAGCCGGAGCGGCGGTTACCTTCAGAGGCATCAGCATCCCCTTGGCAACATGCGGGATGTGGTCATCGCCCGCGAGGAAGCAGGCGATCGTGTACTGCCCCTCTGTGAGGTCCAGAATCACCTCGGACGTGCCGCCGGGAAGGGTCACCCCCGGCCCACCCGTCTGCGTCACGAGCCCTAATGCCGCGTCCGGCCCCTTGGCGAAGGCCGCGCCGAGCTGGTCGAGCGTGACGCCGGTATTGAGCCGCATGAACTGCCCGTGGTGAAGCTCCGTGCCAGTGTTCTTCATCTGCACACGCGTCATGCCGCCGGGGATGCTGCCGAGCGTCTTGAATCCGTAGTCGAACGCCTCGATGACCATCGTCTGGATGCCGCCCGTGGTGCTGATCGCCGCGCTACCGGAGGCGGTCGTCCCGCTCACACTACCGGCGATGGCGCTCCCGGCGGGTCGGGTGGCGACCGCTGCGCTACTCGCGCCGCTTACGGTCGTCGCGACGGGCGCGTTACCGGCTATCGGCGGTGCGGCCGTCGGGGCCACCCCGGTGGTCGGGGATGGCGGCAATGCCGACGTTGGCGCACTTGTCGCGGTGGACCCGCCGGCACCGCAGGCCGCGAGTACCGCCGCCGCCGCCGCTACCGCCGCCGCCCCGAGAAACCGACGGCGATTGACGCGCGGGTACGAACCGAGTACATTAATTCCCTGTGCCATACTGTCCTCCAGGCAGAGCGACCGGACGGCCATTGTCCACAGTCCTCGCAGCCGATGACGCGCGCGTTTCCTCATCGCGCAGCGCCACACCGAGCAGCAGCCAGCAGACGCCCCAACCACCGAGCGCCAGGAAGTTCGGTCCCCGGGCGATGGCAAAGGCGGGAAGCAGCACCACAAACGTGTACAGTCCGCAAAGCAGCGGTGTGAATCGGTGCCAGCCCTGCCAGCGCCCCGCCCGCAGGACGGCAATGCCCGCGAGCAGCATCCCCAACCCCGTCAGCGGTGCAGCCAGACCGAGCAGCGTCTGCGGGTGGTCGAACGCCGTCAGCAGCGTGATTTCGACCGCGATAAAGAGGAGGCGACCCAGCACGGCAACGCCGAGTCCGATCTTCCCGAGACGGCTGTTCCCTGCGGCATCCGCACGCACCAGACCGAGCACACCGAGGAGCAGCATGAGGTAGCTGATTGTCCAGAACGTCTCGATGCAGAGAAAACTCCGCGTGCCCCGTTGCCGCACGGCGGGCAACGCCGCCTCCGCGATACCGCCGCCGATCAGGATGAGCGCACCCAGCGCACACCATATGCCCGCCGACTGCAGCACTCGTCGGTACCCTCCCATTGTCGGTATGGGCGGAAAAACGCCCGCGCGGGTCCCTGTTGTCGCCATCGTTGCCCCCTTCCTCTCTGCGTTGTCATGCGCTCGTTCCTGCCGATGCCTCCCCGTCGGGCACTGCCCTCCCCTCATTCTGGGGCGTCGCACCATCCGGGAACAGGACGAGCACTCCCCGTTTGCTAGATGTTTGCGAACGATCGACGCGCCGGGCGACCATCCCCTGCGGTATCATGGCGGGGCCGGTGCCGGGCGGGCGGTTGGTATGCAGGAGAGGAAGGCCGCATGGCGGGGACGGGCGCCACCACGTTCGGGGCGGTGCTCAAGCGGCTGCGACTGGCGGCGGGCTTGACGCAGGAGGCGCTGGCCGAGCGGGCTAGCGTGAGCGGAAAGGCCGTCAGTGACCTGGAGCGCGACCCCGCCCGCACGCCGCGGCTCGACACCGTGATGCTGCTGGCCAACGCGCTCGAACTGGCGCCGGGGGAGCGGGCGCGCCTGCTGGCGGCGGCGCGGCCGGTGGCCACACCGGCACCCGGCGCGTCTACGACAAACCTGCTGCCCCACCCGCTCGCCCCGCTTATCGGGCGCGGCGGTGACGTGGCGGCGGTGGTCGCGCTCCTGCGGGGTGGCGAGAGTCGGCTGCTCACGCTGACCGGTCCCGGCAGCGTGGGAAAGACGCGTCTGGCCCTCGCCGCAGCGGCGGCACTGGCGAACGATTTTGCGGACGGCACCGTTTTCGTGGATCTCGCGCCGCTGCGCGACCCCGACCTCGTGCTCTCCGCCGTAGCATGGCGACTGGGCATGGACGAGCGCGACGCGATCCCGCTCGCGGACCGTCTCGTGGACGCCTTGCGCGCCAGGCGCCTGCTCTTGCTGCTGGATAACTTCGAGCAGGTTGCCACGGCGGGCATCGCTGTGCGCGACCTGGTTGAGGCTTGCCCGCACCTGGTCGCGCTCGTCACAAGCCGGATGGCGCTGCGCGTACGCGGCGAGCGGGTGTATCCGGTCGCCCCCCTGGCGCTGCCCGACGCGACCGTCGGCGCCGACACGCTGGCGCAGTCCGCAGCGGCGGCGCTCTTCCTCGAGCGTGCGGGTGTCGGCGGGGCGGTGGTGACCCTTACCCCCGCGACGGTGAAGGCCATCGCGGTGATCTGTCGCCGCTTGGATGGGCTGCCCCTGGCACTCGAGTTGGCCGCGCGTTGGACAGCGCTCCTGCCGCCGCTTGCGCTGCTGGCACGCCTCGAACAGCGCCTGCCGCTGCTGACCGCCGGGCCGCCCGATCTGCCGCCGCGCCAGCGGACGATGCGCGCCGCGATCGCCTGGAGCTACGATCTGCTCGACGCCAA
>JAABUJ010005098.1_pt1 | contig 13357 bp, 15 predicted proteins | sample 5559131 | NCBI WGS metagenome assembly JAABUJ01 (sample SAMN10711875, study PRJNA513366) | rock metagenome | isolation source: Antarctica rocks | place: Antarctica: Victoria Land, Mt New Zealand nord | collected 2016-01-07
GTTTTGTGTCCCCTGTTGTCATGCCATGATGATCTGCGGGTGGGTTGGTCGGAGGAAGAAGGAGAGCTCGCCAGCTGAAGAGTAGAAAAGCGGAGACCCTAGAGTTAGCGCCAATTCGAACAGCCGCGATAGCCGGTTATCTAAGCGTCAATCTTCAACTCTACGTCTCTCCTGTCTGCTCTGTGCAGCACTTCCTGGAACATTACAGTTGAAGCTGGTCATCATCGAAAGCATATTTGCATTGTGGGTCCGTATTTCATGAGCAGGTACCAACTACTTTGGTGCTTCCAGTTTAGCTACTGGTAGTGATCCCAACATCAGGTATTGAGTCCTCTCCATACTGGAAACAGCCCTCCAATCCATGCGCCAAATCAAGTCAGTAGGCTAATTGCTCACAGCAACACCAGACTCCTTTCTCATACGATGACTACATACATCCCTTCATTGACCCTTCCAGGGCAAATCTTCGCTCAGCCTGCAGCTTCGATCATGCTGCCCGTTCTCTTGGGGACAGCTGTAGGCTTCAGCGTTAGCCGTGTGTAGCTCAATCCACAAGCAAACCCTCGACTCACCCCTGTGCTCTATATAGCAAAGAAGACTCAAAAGACATACCTCGCCCTGAAGCAGCCTCCTTACCGGCCTCCTCCACAAGTTTTCGGACCGGTGTGGACAGCCCTTTACGGCTTAATGGGATACGCTGCATATAGAGCTTGGAGCACTGGAATGTCTACGTTGGACCCAAGGACTATTAGTCTGACCAAGGTACGACTTCCCTGGCTTTCTGGCTCCTCGAATAGGAGGCTGTTAGTTGACTAAGTCGTCCTCAGCAAGGCGCAACACTTTACACGATCCAGCTGGGCCTCAACCTGATTTGGATGCCGCTGTTCTTCAGATTGAAGCGCCCAATCGAGGCTACTGTCGACATTGTAGCTCTTACCGGCCTCACGGGCTATCTCGCCTACGTTTGGTCACAGGTCGACATCGTTGCCGCATGGAGTCTTGCGCCGTATCTTGGGTGGTTGAGCTTTGCTACATATTTGAGTGTGAGTTCGAAACAGTGGTAGTCCCATGAGACACTTATACTGACGGTAGCAACAGGCGGGAGTGGGCTACATGAACGATTGGGATCTAGCCGATAAAGAAGTTGCGAGCGACTCAGTGCAGAAAGACAACTCGAAATACGTCAATGAGGAGGATAAGGCGCAGTGAGGTAGCTGTTGGCTGGTTGTCTTGAAGGCCGGTGCCGTCGATCGGGCTTCATGTTCGTATATTGCCCTTGTATCACCACTCTACTCATGGACTCACACGCGAATACTACTGGATCCAGGTGTCTTACATGCTTGTTAACTAAACACGGTGTCGGAATTGTTGCTAAGTTTTCTAAGTGACATGGTGACGCATAATGACTAGAAGTGTTGATATTGTTGCACTAGTTGAGCCTCTGCAAGCCCTGCAAGGCTCTTCCGCTTGTTTCTCGCTGCGAGGATGCACATACAGAACAAGGGGCATTATTTGGTAGGTCATGCCTTGATCATGGCTCGAAAAAAGGGATTTGAAACGGCCCTAGTGCTAACTTTATTTTAGCATATCACAGGTTCCCATGGTGAAGGGATGATAAAGTGCCTGGGCTAACTTTGGATTCCCGAGGTCTTGATCAACCTAGGACGGAATGATCCACCCCACGTAGCCATAAGTCAAAATCTGCAGGGAAACCCTGGGATACGTGCAGAGGACCTGGAGGAAAGGTTGGAAATCCTTACGGGAGAGTATGAAGCCGCGGGGACGTCCGAGGGTTTCTTCTCTCCTTTTGCTGTTTTATCTCTGGATGTAAGAGTGGTCGAGAAAAAACCTGGGATACGAAAAGGGGCATGGTTCGAACCCCGTCAGGGGCAACCCTTTTTGCGTTATATCCATTGATTGTTGTCCACGCGAGCATTTAGGGCTACATCATTACTCTGCCACATGCGGCCGAGCACGCAAGGAGTTACTGCACATCACGACTCCTCGAATCGCAAGAGTAAAGGGATTGCTTTGTAGAAGCTTGCCATCTACATGGCCTTATAATCCTGGATGACCGTCCGGGAACATTGCGATGCTGAAAGACGCTAATCTCCTGCCTGCTTGATATGGGTGTAGTAGGGGTTCTTTCGTATCACCTTCGGTAATTCTCTCGTTTCCCCTTTTTTTGATCTGTCCATGTCCTTTATGCTCTTTTGTTTTCTTGTTGCTAGCCTTCAGCTATCCACGACATAATTATGGAATATCTGAATACCTCCCTTCCTCGCGGTTTTTCGGTCGGTTTTTCGGTCGGTTTTTCGGTCGCAGTTACTATTATTCTTTGAGCCGAAAGCAATTGGTATACCAATGTTCATGCGAAGCAGTCTGGACCTTAGAAAGCAAGGCTTGTCCTAATCTCGCAGACATTGCATAGAGCGATATTACACCTCCTGGAGTAAATCTACATAGCACGCTTCCCACCCATGACATGCAATATCCAGACATCACATGCGTCATGTCAACAAGCTTGATGCACGGAGCATCATTTGCCCAAAAGATTTCAAGCTGTCCACCCAATGCGACCTCGCTCCACCTGGCCTTATTGCAACTCTTACCGTCAGCGTCTTCAGTCTCCGGCAGCGATATCGGTCTTCATCACAGACTTTCGCCTGAGTAGGAAGATATCTCGAGGTACTTCGTGAATGTTCCTTATTCGGCGTCACTTAATTTACACAAGATTTTGTGAATGATGGATTCATCGTTGCAATAATTACAGAGCTACCTATCATGAGCGATGAGGCAATAGGAGACTTGACTGTCGACGTTCGTTGATGTACGGTGGGTGATAGAGATAGGGGTAGCTTTACTACATCGAATAACGCTGCGCTTGCTGACTTTTTCAAATAGAATTTTGCAGATGCTTGGTATGCCTTGCAATGTCTCCAACCATCTTATCGTATACGGCGCAACTTTTTCTCTGATTGGAATTTCTCTGTGAATGAGTTTGCTTCGATATTCTCGCGAGATCATTATGCTCTGGAACCGTTGGCAGCAGTGCGGCAGAGCTAGCACATTCTTTATTGCAATACGTATATGCGTGGAAATACCGTATGCCTTCTGTCCGACATCAGTCGAGATTAGTCTTACGTGTAAATCCCCACTATGTGGCTCACAGTAGCACCGCATCAGTCTTTAAAAAGCACCCGAGGAGAAAGTCACCACAAGTACGTACGTCAAAGGCCAAATTCCACAAGGCTTGTAAATTTTTTTTTTTTTAAAGCCGACATCATTGTTTTAACCGAGAGAAACAAATATTAACTTATGGTAAACTTTGAGCTGTTCCTATATGCTAAAATCCGGGTAGACTGCTGTGATTTCTTTATAGGAAGGTCCCAAGAGCTTTGGTCAAGGAAACCAGTCTACACACCCCCTTTTTTTTGGTAATGTTCACCCCCCTTTTCGATAATCACAAATCCTTCAGGTCGATTCACACTCAGGGGCCAAGCCATCAAACACATAGATAAACTAACCCTGAGCTAACCCGCTACTATAAAATGGCTGTAAAGCGGTGGCTTCTGAAATTCCTTTCGCCATCCTGTCGTAAAATATTATGAATGAGGATCCCGAGGCGGCGGAGGAGAGATAATGTGTCCCATATTGACGAGGATATCAGTGGCTGAAGATGGCTGAGACTTTAATTATGGATGATACCATGTTTCGGCCCCCAGTCAATCGTGCTATGAGAGCACTGGATCGCTCTCATTTCTACAAGAAGATCCCCTTGGCTGCAGCCAGGGTCTTCGATTCCAAGAATATTGCGAAATACCGGACAGAATTACATGACGAACTGCTAAAAATTGATCGGGTCCCTACCGTGAAGCAAGATCCAAGGCAGACGGACCTGAGAACTCTGCTGTTGAAGCCTGAGATCAGACCTGAAAGTATGGTTGCTCCGAGTGATACGAGTCATTCGATCTTGGAACTGAAGGTGCTAGATTCTGCGTCATGGAGCACGAAGATCCAAGAACTTGTCGAGGCCAAAAGAATAGCTATCACCGCGTACAATCTGGAACTCGACTACGATCACTGGAATTATCGTATGTACGTTGGCCACGAGAGTCCATGCTGATTGACTTGCTGATTAGTCCAGACGAGGTTATGACCGCGATTATCCCTGAAGAGGAGCAAGATGAGTATGCTAAAGGCTTTACAATTGTGGGTCACGTGGGTAGGCTGGTAGAGGTCTCTTCAGATGCACCGTAAGCTGATAACAGACAAGCTCATCTAAACTTACGGGAAGAAAGTCTCCCTTACAAGCATCTAATCGCAGAAGTTCTCCTCGATAAGAATCCAACCGTACGTACTGTGATCAACAAAGTCGATGAAGTAGGCGAACAGAACGAATATCGTACATTCAAGTACGAAGTTCTAGCCGGCAATGACAACATGAACGTTGAGATGTGGGAGGAAGGCTGTGTTTTCCGCTTCGACTACTCTAAGGTGTACTGGAACAGCCGGCTCAATACGGAGCATAGGCGCGTGGTCGATTTATTCCAGCCCGGAGAAGCAGTTTGCGACGTTATGGCCGGTGTGGGCCCATTCGCCATACCGGCTGGCAAGAAGAGAGTTTTCGTCTGGGCCAATGACTTGAATCCGAACAGCCATGCTAGTCTGGCTGACGCAGTCAAGAGAAATAAAGTTCGATTTCCAATTTACGGTCGTTGACCGATTTTCGCTAAAGCAGACATAGGTATCGCAATTTGTTCAGACCTTCCAGGAAGACGGCCATTCATTCATTCGAAACTCCGCAGAAAGGCTGTTCAAGACCCACCACAAAGTGAGCATTCCTGCAAAGACCTCGCGCACAGGACCACCTCCTCTACTAGGAACTGCGACCGTCCTGACGCAACCCACGACCTTCAACCACTATATCATGAATCTACCTGCGTCTGCTCCGACTTTTCTGCCAAACTTCATTGGTTTGTACCGCGGACAGGAGCCACTTTTCGCTCCATATGCGACCGCTAAGCTTCCAATGATTCATGTCTATTGCTTCAGTACGAAGAGTGACGACAACAAGGCTGAAGGGATCAAGATTTGCATGGAGATATCGGAGCAGCTGAAGCACGAAGTGAAGCCTGGTGATCCTGAGGTGACAATATGGGATGTTAGAGACGTGGCACCGCAGAAGAGGATGTTCTGCGCCAGCTTCCGACTACCCAAAGAGGTAGCGTTCAGGTAGCGCGGGTCGCCAAAGGCAGATCCAAATGGACAGCTACGAATAGAAAGAGATGATACAAAGGCGTAGGCATACCACTGTAATTATGAGTCCGAGATGCAGCTTTACCAAACCTTGCATATCTATTGATCCATTCATAATGAGCGGCATCGATACACTGATGTTGGGTCTGATTGTCTACATTGGAAGGAATGTTGATTCTAATGCACGGAAACAACGTACATACAAGACATTCCCTCGTCTCTTGTTTGCCCACACCATCCCCTCACCTCGCCATTGTCGAGGTAGAAGCCCACAAGATGCCCCGAACGCCGGCCGAAATGCTCGCTCAATCGCAGAGACATGATATATCAGAACCACTTCCCGTTGTACCCATCTGCATGCGCAACCGTTCCATTATTCGCTGATGCAAGCACTGAACTTTTGCCGTACTGATACAACCACTCGTGTTCCTTTCAGGCAGTCTTCTTCGCAATCGCGTGAATGCTACAATCATTGATCGGCTATCCTTAGCCTCGTAATATCTTCCAACAGCTCCTGGAGATCGGTATCGCTGATCTTGTTCGCCAGACTTGGTATCAGCATTTTTGCTTCTTCGGCGGTGTCACAACATAAACTTCCTAGTGATCATCTAAGATTAGCACCTAATTGCATTGCTGCTTTCGAAGCACCATTGCCTACCAAGCTGCGACCTCTCAAAGAATTGCAGTTCTACTTTGGCATTCAATAGCCGCTCCACGGCCTCTATGTTCTCTTTGGCTTTGAATCGTGCGAAAATATCGAGGTAGTCATTGGTCTTGTTGAAGATCCTATGGACCGATAGCAGGATAGGTCAGCATAGAGTCCACCTGTCAGACCTTCGTAAACGCCTCGTTGTGCAGAGTCTGCCCGTACTGCGTCTCTAGGAAACATGGTCTCCTAAGGATGGCAGACTCACTCTCCTTCCTTAACACTCGAGCCCTGCTTCCTATGTTTCATGACAACATTGATAAGCAGTCGCGCTTCCGAGAGAGTCAGACAGGGGACGCTCTGGAAGTCGCCGAGCACAAGAGTGCTGGCCGCTTCTTCTTCGCCGGATGGCTTCTCACGAGCGCGAGTCGCCTGGTGAGTGGCCATGACCGTGCTGGAGCAAGCTTCTGATGTCTCGCGCTTTGTGTCTTGAATGTAAGGTTCTATGGAGTAATGTGATCTGATTTGGAGAGGTTGATGCATAGGGAAAGGCTGGACGGACCGCCGGACCGCTTAGTCCGAGCACATGGCACCCAGGGATCACAAAAGCTAAGCTATATTGAGGTTCTACTAGCTTGTCGTCGAAGGGCTTCGTCCGAACTTCGATCCCAACCCACTCAAACTGCGCTTCCGACTCCATCAACGATCTAGCGAATCACTGCGGGGGGGCAAAAACCTGCTAACAAGGGATGGAAGATTCGCTGAAAGGATTGGAGGATGAATTACTAGCCTGACCAAGCTGCCATCCTTCGAAGCTGGATTTGCACCATGATTGAAGGCCCGCCGTGCCACCAATATATCGAATCATGTACGTACGACTGGGTCTGACATTCAACACATACTGACTACCTACAGGGCAATCTACTCGTTGATCATCATCAATAAAGCCGGAGGTCTTGCCTACCAGCGCGACTTTAACTCGCCGCTCAACAAAATCTCCGTCAACGACTATCTTGTTCTCGCTGGCACTTTTCATGGGTATAGCATCCAGCGTTCTCCGCGCACATGAATACGCATGAAACGCGATGAACACGTACAGGAAGAAGGAGCTAACAAGCCGCATCTACCAGCGTCCACGCAATCACCAAATCCTTGACTCCTTCCACCCTCAGTGTCCCCGCCTCTCAGCGAACTGGGCTTGAGGTTCTCGAATCATCCAATTTCCGGCTGACATGTTTCCAAACCGTGACGGGTACGAAATTTCTACTTTTCACAGAACCACATCAACCGAATGTCGATAGTATCATTAGGAGAGTGTACGAGTTATATGCGGATTACGTCACGAAGAACCCATTCCATCAGCTGGAGATGCCGATCAGATGTGAAGCATTTGACAGGGCGCTTAGGGCGTTCGTGGGTGGAAGGTAGAAGGATCTGGAGGAGTCTAAGAGTCTAGATCCACATTTGCTATCGCAGAAGCTTGGCTATATGACAAGGAAAAGGAACTCGACAATGACCGACCTACGACGACATGTTCATTCGTAGAGCGGAGGATGGTCCGATCGACGAACCACTAGGGTCATTGAATGTCGTGGCGATGGAGGCCAAAGTCCTGAGGTAGGCTATACTGAGCTGGGGTTCAGGTGATCTGGAGGCTCACACCGAAATACAGGAACGCGTGGTATAGCCATCATTTCCTCAGCCCATATCCTACGAGCATCAAATGGCTATGGAGATTGCTAAGCCACGACTTTACGTGATAGACGGATACTGTCAAACCATTAGGAGACAAATCTGGCTTTGAAGCATGATCTGCATTCATCCTCGAGTGTATTAGTCTATCAGTAGAGTGCTCCCCTAGTATCAGTAATGCAAACTACCTTAAGGTACCTGTTGGACTGCTATGACCATGCTCCGAGACCGAGAGTCTGTGTCCATCGCCCGCCAAGAGTCTCGGTCATTGAAAGCGGTTAGCTCGATAGGGCTGACCTCGCTTCTGCCCTCCCACAAATTCAACCACAACCACCGACCTCCGCAGCACATTGAACTTCGATCCAAGAACAATCGCAGTCATGGGTCGCGTCAGGACAAAGGTACAATTTAATCATCATCATCTCAGCCTCCGCGCTAGCTTTTGCTGACAAGCAGCACCCTCCAGACCGTCAAGAAATCGGCCAAAGTCCTCGTCGAGCGCTACTACCCCCGCCTGACCCTCGACTTCGAGGTCAACAAGCGCACCTGCGATGAAGTTGCCATCATCGCCTCGAAGCGTTTACGTAACAAAGTAGGCTTTACCTCAATTATGCCCTCAACTTCCTCCACAGTAGCTCCCAAGACTTTAGCTGACACACCAAGATCGCCGGCTACACGACCCACCTCATGAAACGCATCCAACGCGGTCCCGTCCGCGGCATCTCCTTTAAGCTGCAGGAAGAAGAGCGTGAGCGCAAGGATCAGTACGTGCCGGAGGTGTCGGCGCTGGATGTCAGCAATACGGAGAGTGGGACGCTGGAGGTGGACCAGGATACTAAGGATATGATGAAAAGCCTAGGGGTGAGTAGCCGATGTGTCGTGGTGGGGATGGGTGTTGGGAAGGCTTGGGGCTGACGATGGACTCGCAGTTCGATTCGATCCCTGTCAATATTACGGCTGCTGCGAGGGAGCAGGTCACGGAGCGGCCGAGGAGGTTCGGGGATAGGCCTCCTCGGTAAGGGCGTGAAGAAGGAAGAACCCTACGGTATGGCAGAGGACGCAAGTTCTCGGATGGCTTAGCTATGCAGAAGTTGCAGGAAGCATTGACCGATTACAAGTGTTTCTAAACCGAAGCCATCAAACATCTCGCGGCTTTGGAGGCTATCTGGAACGTTACTCTCGCTCCTTCGCGACCATCTGCCATACTCTGGCTGCACCTTTTTTGCAGTACATATGCATCACTGGTCAAGAGATTGATATGCCGATGCCTGTTCGAGCTCGACAAAGTCGGCGAATGCATTGCAATGCCAGTCGATGGGACTATTTTGCATTGCGGACCCGATGCTGCGTGCTTTAAATCGCTACCAGGTTATCCGAGGACGCCTCGCTATGCCAAAACCCTGAATCGATGCTATGTGGTGTCCATCTTATCACCTCCACCCTCTCCACCCTCTTTCTTATCGTTGCTATCGTCCTTCCTTACCTCGTCTGGTTTCGAGGTCTCTCCATTACCGCTTGCCTCGCCATCCTTGTTCAGCAAAGGCTGGTTCTCTCCTCCCTCTTCCGGGATCCCCTCTAGCGTAGGTTCCTTGGCCCCATCTGGTTTGCCTTCCTTTTCCACTCGTGCTTTTTCCTCTTCCATGCTCATCCTCAGCGCAAGTGCCAGCTCAGGATCAGTGCTTGGATCAACATCGAATTCAAAGTCCCCACCACCTCCACCTGCGCCACCATCCATACCCGCCTCTCCCCTTGGCGCAACCCCGTCACCCGCTAGTATTGGTGAGGAAACCAAGTGATCGCTAAGTAAGCTTGGTCCAGGTGGGATGACCGCTAGGTGTGAGCCGTCGCCGCCTTTGATGTTCTCATTGAAAGCTTCCAGTTTCTTGGTGTTCTCTGGCTCGAGATCGCCGAAAGCAACAAAGTCGATGGAAACATTATTCTTCTTCATTTTCTTTGCAAGCTTAATCAGCGTTTTCTCGTCTTCGTAAATGGGCGAACAGGTGAACACAATGATGCGTTGCCGCTGAGATTTGTTCTGACGGTGTTTGAGAGCGAGCTTGAGCATCGAATCAGTATCTGAACGTATGTGCCAGGATTTTCATAATACGCACACCTGCGATTTGTATGCCGGTGGCTAGATGTGTGGTCCCTCTTATCTTCGTTCGATGTATGCCATCCAATACCTTGCCGAAATCCGTCGTCAAGGTGACCAGAACTTCTGGGCCCTTGCCACCCATGCTCATGAGTCCGACAGACGATTCTGGGTTCGATTGTGTCTTGGCTCCGAAGATGATATTGACACAGTCCGCTTGAGCATCCCATCTAGACGGTCTAAGAGTGTGATCAGTTGCATGAATCTCTTGGTAACTTGCAGAGCGCAAATTTACACATAATCGCCATTTCTGCTGCTTTCGCTATTGTCCACACTGCGGAAGCACGTCAGTGGAAGCTCGGAAGACAACTCTCGCGAGCTTACACTATCATAGTTGCCTCGAGCACCATCCTGCGGGTTGAGACGAGGTTTTTCCGGAGGAGAATTGAACAGAAGCTTAGGATATGGAAATCCGATCTATTAGACGTATGCTTGATATGTAACCGCAAGAGAAAGGTCTTGGGGGAGATATGAAAGCCTGTTGAAGCTCCTTCAATGTCGGACATCGGCAGCTTTCACGCCAAGACCGCGGCTCTACCTCGGTTATAATGACCCCTGCTTTGTTTATTCCCAAACCTCGAGGAAGAACACTTCATCAATACGAAGGACTGACCGGCATCTTAGCATTCACTATGGCGCCAACACGGACAAAAAAGACAACTACGCCCGATGAAACCATTCCAAGTGAAGACATGCAGCAGCAACGCATTGTCACCATGCAATCACCTGCAAGAACACCACTGCAAAGCCCAGTGAAGAAGCCTTTGATGATCACGGAGTCGCAGAAACAAGCTCTCATTGACAATCTGCAGTTAGAAGGTACATTCCCCATCGCTCTATCACGGAGACCCACTAAATCATTCTCAGTCACCGAACGAGCGCGAAAGCTGCGCGCTCAATATGCACTACAGGCGCAAAGCTTGCGGACTCGAATTGAGCTGCGCATCAATCGTATACCGACTTCGCTGCGAAAGGCAAATATGGGCGAGCTGTATCAAAAGTATCACGAGGCTGCCAAAGATCCTGCGCTCGAACCGGCAGCCTCCAGCACAGAGGCTCCCAAACCGCAGGAAGCGAGAGTGGAGCCCCAAAAGCCTCAACCTCTAGCAAAACCCGTCGAAAAGAAAGCAGCTCCACGCCCACGAGGTCTCAAGCGAACAAGGTACATTTCACCCTGCAGGACTCATCAACATCGCCAAACATTGACTTCGGCAGTGACCATTTCGATCACGCCGACAAAGAGAACACTCCTGAACCAGGCCAAATCCCCAATCCCAAGAAACGCACCAAAACCACCGTCACAGGCACTAGCCGACAGGTCACCAATCCTTCAACTGTTCTCTCACCCAAATCCTCCAACTCTCGGACCCTGCCCCATTCTCCCATCCGGCCGGCGCTATGCTCGCCTCAAAAATCGCATCTCTCCCGTCCCGCTTCGCCCTTGAAGCCTATGTCGCCCTCGAAGCAGCTCTCTCCATCCAAGCATCTCTCCCCATCCAAGCAGCTCTCGCACGCCAAATCCGCAGCCATCGCCGCCACAGCCATTCTCGCAAACATGGTCGTTGAGAAACCCAAAGCTACGCGCGCAAAAGCTGGCGCTGGGAGGAAAGCTACGAATCCCACTGCCGCGGCCTCGAAGCCTGCAGCGACGAGAGCAAGACGTGGCGCAGGGGCTACACAGGCGGTGGCAGAGGCGAGGATCGCGAGTAGCAGCAGCGATGTCTCGACGACGTCGAATGCCACGACGGTAATGAGGAAAGCTGGGAGGCCACCGGCTGCTGCGAAGACTACGGCGCAGAAGAGAGGTGTGGGTGTTGGTGCGGCGGGGAAGAAGGTTGCAGATGTGCCGCCTGCAGGGAGGAGGGTATTGAGGAAGAGGGCGTAAAGTAGGGGGTTAAGGCTTGGATACCGTACAGAGTAGCGTTGTGATATACTTGGGCGTCGTAGGGTTTTCGGTGGATTGGGGATTTCGAGATCATGAAATGCACCTGGGATCCGTGTAAGGGTCCCATTCTCGAATTGTTCCACACGGGCTTTATATCGTAAAGATGACCTCCACCTGCCAAATATTTGACTAGAGGCATATCACTTTCTACACGAAGCCTTCCGACCAAGACCGAAGAACGGTAAAAAGATACATCTCAGTGGAGCAGACGTTCAAGATTGACGGTAATTTTAAGGTAATGCACCCACTGCGAAGTCGATAATCAGCTGAATCTTAGTAAACATCTGTGCACAGTGATGCGCACCTCCCGATCTCTACCTCCAAACTATCGTTGTTCAGCTGATATATATATATCGATTGCTTTCTTTAGACAGCCACTCTCCTCTTTAAGTTATCACTCCTCTCTTCACAGCCAAGCCTTCTTGTTTTCTTCCACGAATTGCCGAAATCCCATAGGCTCTTTCCCCGTAACAAGCTTCACATCGCCATTCAACCTCTCCTCCATCCCTTTCCCCAGCCAATTCGTTTCCAGTCCCGCCAACATCTGCGCATATGCTTCGGGGATACCGAAACCCTCCAACCACTTGACCTGCTCATCCTGTGAGCGGCTAACGTGCGTGATCTGCTTGCCGAGAATTTCGGACAATGTCTTTGCAATCTGGCTCCTATGTCAGCAAGATGCTTCTCCCATGGCGTAGGAAGTGGGGAGTGAGAAAGTGGACATACGTCGTCGTACGAAAGAAGTTCAGGGCCGAGAATGACGTATTCTCTGTTGTGCGATTTTGGATCGGTGAGGAGGTGGAGTGCTACGGCGGCGATGTCGGTGGCGGCGACAGTGGGGAATTTGCCTTTGCCGGAGGCGGAGTAGATCTTGCCCTCGTCGCGGATGCATGGGAGGTATTGGCCTTCGGAGAGGTTTTCTGATGGAAAAGCGTGAGCTAGGATTTCGCCAGAAGATAGTTTGTGTAAGCAAACTGGGAAGGGCCCAGTAAAAGCTTCGGCAGATATTTGGCGAAAAGAGGGCAAGGAAAGTGGGTCTATGAAGAGCTGGTAGGAGAAGAACGTGACATGACGAATAGCAGACGCGCAAAAGTTCAGAGTGCAAAGGGATTTTTGAAGACGGAGATCCTTCTCTACTCAATATGGGCTTTTCCCGGTGTACTTACCCATGAACCACGTTGGCCTCAGCACGCCATAGTCGACTCCCCTTTCGGCGAGATACTCGTGAACCTTCCCATGAGCATGTCCACCCTTTGGTGTTGTACTAGACGTAAGTAGTACGAAGCGTTTGACTCCCTTGTTGATGGCGTATTCGGTGAATGGCTTCATCACTGCCAGCAGATCGAATGCAACTGGGGCCACCATGTAGAGGGCCGTGATGTTTGCCTCGATTTCGAAAGGGTTGCCGTAGGTTGTCTCATCTAGCCAATCGAATCGGCATCCCGTAAAGCCAGTTGGAGCAGTGCCAGAGCGAGAAGCTAGTATGACAGGGACGTCTTGCTTGTTGAGGAGGTGAGCAATGCGTGAGGACGTTTTGCCCGTTCCGCCGGTGAGAAGGATGGTCATCTTGGGAAGAATGGAGCGATGAAGTGTTGGATGGTTGTTAAATCGCCGCTGTTTGTTGCTAGGTCTCCTGGGGGTTGGGAACGTTATATATTACTGC
>JAABUJ010005099.1_pt1 | contig 13355 bp, 13 predicted proteins | sample 5559131 | NCBI WGS metagenome assembly JAABUJ01 (sample SAMN10711875, study PRJNA513366) | rock metagenome | isolation source: Antarctica rocks | place: Antarctica: Victoria Land, Mt New Zealand nord | collected 2016-01-07
CCGCCGGCACCGTCGGCCCGCCAAAGGCGCCGGCGCCGAAGTACTCCTCGCACCACTCCTTCACTTCGATGCCGGCCACTTCGGCCCGCCGGCGCACGAACGCCACCGCCGCCCGCGCCTTGGCCTCGGCGTCAGGCCAGGGGTAGGCGAAGCGAGCCTCGCCGGCCCAGCCCGCAGGTGTGCAGACCAGCCCTTTGTAGGTATCGGGCGCCGCACTGCCTGTCGCGCCCGAGACCGCCACCCGGTCCTCGCCGAGGTCATCTACGTGCACCGTCGTGAAGTCGGCGGTCACGTCCGGGGTCAGGTAACGCGCCGGGTCGTGCACCTCGTACAGGAGCTGCTCCCGGACGGTGTCGAAGGTGACCATGCCACCGGTACTGGGCGGCTTGGTGATGGTGGCCGACCCGTCGGCCGCCACTTCGGCCAGCGGGAAACCGGGGTGCAGCGGGTCCGGGTTGTCCCACCAGGCACCGGAGTAGTTGCCGCCGGCCACCTGGCCGCTGCACTCCAGCAAGTGACCTACCACCGTGCCGGCCGCCAGCCGGTCCCAGTCGTCCCACGCCCAGCCGAAGCGGTGGACCAGCGGGGCGAGGAACAGGGCGGCGTCGGCGACCCGACCCGTGACCACGATGTCGGCGCCGGCGTCCAGCGCCTCCACGATGGGCCGGGCGCCCAGGTAGGCGTTGGCGAACAGGGCATCGTCGGGCAGGCCCAGCTCGGCCGCTCTGGGCCGCAAGTCGTCGCCGACCACGGTGGCCACCTTCAATCCGTCGGCTCCGGCCCCCTTGAGGGCGGCCTGCACGGCCCGGCCGGCGGCGATGGGGTTGATGCCACCGGCGTTGGTGATGAGCCGGGTCCGACCGGAGACCAGGTGTGGCAGTGCCTGGCCCACGTACATGGGCAGGTCCCGGGTGAAGCCCAGGGACTCGTCGCGCTGGCGGTCCTTCTGCAGGATGGCCAGTGTCAGCTCGGCCAGCGCTTCGCACACCAGGAAGTCGAGGCCGGCGTCGAGCAGCGCCTCCACCGGTTCATGCCCGTCGCCGTAGAACCCCTGCCCGCCACCGATGCGGACCAGGTCCGAGTTCACGGTGCGGTGGTGGGGGCCGGGGTCGTAACGGAACCGGTGGTGGTGGCGCCGTTGCCGCCGGCGACCGAGGTCCGCAGCTGGTTGACCAACGGGTCCATGCCGGGGGGCGGCCCGCCCAGGGCGTCGACCCGGTTCAGCTCGGCTTGGGCGGCGGCGTTGTCGCCTTCGCGGTTGGCGATGATGGCCAGGAAGATGTGCGGGTCGACGAGCTTGGGTTCCACCTGGACCGCCTTGGCCAGGTCACCTTTGGCGCTGGCGACCAGTTCGGACTGGCCGCCCTGGTTGCCGACGTTCCACAGCAGCCAGCCCCGGTAGGTGTAAGCGCTGCCGTCGACCGGGTTGACCTTGATCAACTTGTCGAAGCACTTGATGCCCTCGACCGGCTGCTGCCCCTGAAAGGTGGTGATGCACTGCTGGATGCCGGTGGTGGCGGGCTGGCCGGGTGAGGTGGTGACGCCGCCGCTGATGGTGTCGCCTGGCTTGCGCTGACCGGATGACTGGGCGACCAGCAGACCGGCGGCCATGGCCACCACCAGCACGGCGGTGCCGGCTGCTATCAGCCGGCCGCGGTGGCGGGGGCGGCGAGCCTGGGCAAAGGCGTGGCGCTGCTCGTCGAGCGCCCGCAGCACCTCGGCGGCGCGGGCGGTGTAGTCGTCCTTCAGCGCCCGGTAGTCGATGTCGTCGATGTCACCGGCCTGCTTCTCGAGTTCGAGGTCATCGAGGCTGCGCAGCAGGAAGTCCCGCTGCTCCTCGAGCGCGGCCAGCTCGTCGGGGTCGAGGCGGGACGGACGCGTGGTGGTGGTCACGCGGTCGCTCCGTCATCGCTGACCCGTCGGTCACCGTCGCCGGTGACGTGCTGCTGGGCCAAGGCTGCCTCCACCAGCTCGGTGTCCGCGTCAGAGGCCGAAGCGGTGACCGGCCGCCTCCAGTGGCGGAAGGCCAGTGCCAGGCCGCCGAGGGCCACCACAAAGGCGGCGACCGGCAGCACCCACACCAGGCCGGCCAACCCGGAGGCCGGCGGGTTCAGCTGGATGTCCTGGCCGTACTGCTGAGCCAGCGCGGCCCGGATCTGGTCGTCCGTCCGGCCGGCGGCCAGCTGGCGGCGGATGACGGCACGGATGTCGACTGAGATCTGGGTCTCGGACGTCGCCACCGACTGGCTGCGGCAGATCGGGCACTTCACCGTGGCCTCGATGGAACGCGCCCGTTCCTCGTCGGTACGGGGGCTACCGGAACCCCAGCCGGCGATCAGGGCGGCGGCCAAGACGATGGCCATGGCCAGCCACGAGTAGCGGCGTATGGTCACGATCCGCCACCCCTGGTCGAGGGTGAGGTCGCTGCCCGCTGGTACTTGACCATCAACTGGTCCAGGTCGCGGGCGCGGATGCCGCCGATCAGCTTGGCCGCCACGTAGCCGTTGGGGGCGACCAGGTAGGACTCGGGCGGGGCGGTGACGCCGTAGGCGACGGCGATCGGCTCCTTGCCGTCATCGAGCACCACCGGCCAGTTGCCGCCCTGCTTGGCGAAGAACGCACGGACCCGCGCCGGCTCGTCGCCGTAGACCACGGCCACCACCTCGCCGTCACCGGCATCGGCGTGCTCCCGGGACCACGACTGGATCTCGGGGTGTTCCTTCTGGCACGGCGTGCACCAGGTGGCGAAGAAGTTGACCAGCACCCACTTGCCTGAGAACTGCGAGAGCTGGAACTGCTGGCCGTCGATGGTCTTGCCGGCCACGTCCGGCGCCGGCTTGTTGATGAGGGCGGAGTAGACGGGCCGGTCCGAGGCCGGCTTGCGCGTGGCCAGCACGCCCACCAGCAGAGCCACGACGGCGGCCAGCGACAGGGTGACGTACAGCACGGTGTGGGACCGGCGGGGTGATGACGCCTCACCACCGGCCGGCGGCGCGGGCGGTGGTGAGGCCACGTCGGTCATGCGGGTTCGGTCACGCCGGGACCGTGGGTCGATCCGGCTCGTAGTCGGGTTCGAGGGTCGGCGGCTCGCTCGGCTTCTCGCCTGGCGGCGGCAACGTGGTGGATGGCCGCTGGCGACCACCGGGGACGGGCGCCGAGACCGGTTCGGTGCCGAGGCGCCGCTTCGATCCAGGGAAGGCGGCCATCACCGAGCCGGCGGCGATGACGCCTCCGCCGATCCAGAGCCACACCACCAGGGGCTGGATGATGACCCGCAGCTTCATGGGCGCGTTCCCGGTCGGCAGGTCGACGATGGCCAGGTACACGGTGGTGAACAGGCTGTTGTCCACCGACGGCTTGCCGGTGGGCTGGTTCTGATCGTCGTAGTTGCGCAGGTTCGGGGCGTAGACCTTGCCGCCGTCGACCCGGATGCGGGCCTGCTCCTCGGTGAAGTCGCCGCCCCGGACGGTGCGGTGACCGAGGTAGGTGACCGAGTGGCCGCCGACGGAGATGGTCTGACCCTTGGCGATGGTCTTCTCGACCTGGGTGGCGTAGCTGGAGCTGGCGGCAAAGGCGACGGCGATCATGACCACGCCCAGGTGGACGATCATGCCGCCGTTGGTGCGCCCGACCAAGCCCCGCCAGCCCTGACGCCGGGACGCCAGCACCAGTTGCCGGGTGGCGGCGCCGGCCGCGAACCCCCCCAGGCCAAAGGCCAGCAGCGGCGCCAACCCGCGAGCGCCGACCGCCACGGCCAGCACTATGGCCAGCGTCCCCGCCCACCCCGGCCATTGCAGCCGCTGGCTGAGGGTCTCGGTCGAAGCCTTGCGCCACGGCAGGACGGGGGCCATGGCCATGAGGAACAGCAGCAGGAGCCCGATGGGCATGGTCATGCGGTTGAAGTAGGGGACCCCCACTGAGATGCGGTTGCCGTTGACCGCTTCGAGGATCAGGGGGAACACGGTGCCGAGCAGCACCACAAAGGCGAACCCGGCGAACAGCAGGTTGTTGGCCAGGAAGGCGCCTTCGCGCGACACGGGCCCGTCGATCTTGCCGGGCGCCCGCAGCCGGTCCCCCCGCCAGGCGATGAGCCCGACCGAGACGGCCACCACCACGCCGAAGAAGCCCAGCAGGATGGGGCCGATGGCGGAGTCGGAGAAGGCGTGGACCGAATCGAGCACTCCGGAGCGGGTCAGGAACGTGCCCAGGATGGTGAGGGCAAATGTTGAGCAGAGCAGCGACAGGTTCCAGACCCGCAACATGCCGCGCCGCTCCTGGACCATGACCGAGTGCAAGAAGGCGGTGCCGGTCAGCCACGGCAGGAAGGAAGCGTTCTCCACTGGGTCCCACGCCCAGTAGCCGCCCCAGCCCAGGACCTCATAGGACCACCACGCTCCGAGCACGATGCCGACCGACAGGAAGGCCCACGCCACCAGCGTCCAGCGGCGGGTGGCGATCAGCCAGCCCTCCCCCACCCGTCCGGTGGCCAAGGCGGCGATGGCAAAGGCGAAGGGCACGGTGAAACCCACGTAGCCCAGGTAGAGCATGGGCGGGTGGAAGGCCATGAGCAGGTTGTCGCGCAGCAGCGGGTTGGGACCGGGGCCGTTGGCCGGCACGTTGGCCAGGGTGTTGAACGGCCGGGCGGCGGTGCACATCAACCCGAAGAAGAACACGCACACGGAGAACATGGTGAGCAGCGCCCACCCGACCAGCGGGTCGGTGAGCCGCCTGCGGAACTTCACCGTCACCGCCGCCGTGTAGCCGGCCAGGATCAGCGCCCACAGCAGGATCGAGCCTTCCAGCGCCGACCACAGCGCGGCGATGTTGAACAGCGCCGGCGTGTGGGTGCTGCCGTGCTCGGCCACGTACTTCAGCGAGAAGTCCCGGGTGATGAGCCCGCGCTCCATGGCCCCGAACGACACGACTGCGCCGAACAGAACCAGCCCGGCGTAACTGGGGACCAGGCGCAGCAGCTCGTGACGTTTGGTCAGCAGTGCGTAGGCGATGGCGCCGATGGCGAACAGCGACGCGGTGAGACCGAGGATCAGGCCGGCCCAACCCAGCTGGGCGTTCACGGGGCGTCGGTCCCCACGCGACCGGGGTTCTTGGCCTTGTAGGTGGCCGAGTGCTTGACCTCGATCTGGTCGCTCTCAAAGGTGGCACCCTGCCAGTGGCCGTGCGTCACCACGGGTAGGCCCACCTTGAACAGCGCCGGCGTGTCGCCCTGGTGCACCACGTCGACGGCGACGCCGTTGAAGGCCAGGGTGAAGCGGGCTTTGCCGTCGCCCTTCTGCACCGTTGCCCTGGTGACGGTTCCCTGGAGGCGGAAGTCCTTGCCGGCGAGCGATGACCGCTTGGCCACCGCTTCATCGGCGTTGTAGTAGTAGGTCGCGGCGCTGCCCAGGGCTTTGGTGAGGATGAAGCCACCGGTCACCGCCAGCAGCACCAGCACGGCGACGGCGCCCCAACGGCGGTTCTTCTGACCCGGTGCGCGGGGCCGGCTCGGAGGGTCAGGCGGCCGGGGCGTGAGGTCGAGCTCGTACTCGTCGCCGGTGAGGTAGTCGGGAGTCAACGCTTCGGACCGCTGGCCATCCAGCGCCGTTCGTCGCCCGGCAGCCCCTTGGCCAGCTTGCGGCCCCGGCTGATGGTGCGGGCGGCGTACAGGCCGATGACGCCGAAGACCACCACGTAGGCGGCGGTGACGTAACCCCAGAAGGACTGCACGGCGAGGAGGTTCATGCGTAGGCCTCGGCCCGGCGCTCGTCGAGGGCGATCTGCAGGCCGGCGTCGTCGATGCGGTTCTCGATCCACTGAAGCCGGAAGCGGTGGATCATGAGCCACCAGTAGACGAGCAGGAAGGCGGCGAACCCGATCATGAGGCTGAACAGCTGCATCCCACCGATGGTCGGCTGGAGCTTGGTGATGGTCGGGCCCTGGTGAAGGGTGTTCCACCAGACGGTGGAGAAGTGGACGATGGGCACGTCGACAAAGGCGATCAGCCCGGCCCAGGCGGCGCGCTTGGCCCGCACGGTCGGGTCGGTCGACAGGCGGCGCAGGGCGAGGTAGCCGAGGAAGGCGACGAACAGCAGGGCGGTGCTGGTCAGGCGGGCGTCCCACGTCCACCAGACGCCCCACGTCGGGCGGCCCCAGAGCATGCCGGTGGCCAAGCTGAGGCCGGTGAACACCACCCCGATCTCGGCCGAGGCGGCGGCGACCGCGTCGGCGAACTCGCTCTTCTTCCACAGGTAGACGGCCGAACCGAGGGCGGTGATGCCAAAGGCCAGGAAGGCGGTGGTCGACACCGGAACGTGGACGTAGAGCATGCGCACGGCGTTGCGCTGCACCTCGTCCTCGGGGGAGAGGACCAAGCCGAACAGGAGCACCGCGGCCATTCCGGCCAGGGCCAGGCCGCCGACGATGCGGCTGCCGTTGGACCCGGTTCCCCGGGGCTCGGTGGTGGGGGTGGTCACGATTCCTCCAGGAGGGAGCCAAAGGCGAAGATGCCAAAGGCGGTGTAGACGGCCGCGAACACGCTAAGGAGTCCGAGCCAAGGCCAGGCATCGGCCGTCTCGCCGGTGAACGCCGCCTCGAACGACTGGGTGGCGGCGATGAGCACCGGGGAGACGACCGGCAGCAGCAGCAAGGGCAAGATCGTCTCCTTCACCCGCAACCCGGCGGCCAGCGCCCCGTACAGGCTGCCGGCGGCGGCCAAGCCGACCGTCGCCAGCAGGCAGGTGAGCACCAGGATCAGCGGGCCGTGCAGGCGGGCGTTGTAAAAGATCGACACGCCGACAGCCAGCACCACCTGCAGGGCCAGCAGTTGCAGTCCGACGCCGGCGACCTTGCCCAGGAAGATGCCGGCCGGGTCGAGCGAAGACAGGCGCAGTCCGTCGCGGTTGCCGTCGGCAGCTTCGACCGAGAACGCCCGCTGGACCGCCAGCAGCGACGAGAACAGCACCGCCACCCAGAACAGGCCCGACGTGGCACGGGCCAAGATGCCGCGCGCGGGATCGAGGGCAAAGGCGAACAACACCAGCACCAGCAGGGCGAAGGGCGCCACCTGGTTGGTGGCCACCCGCGACCGGGCTTCGAGCCGCAGGTCCTTCTCGGCGATCAAGAGCGCGTCATGCAACATCACATTGCGACCTTCGGGCTCGCGGCGCTCGCGCTCAGGTCGGGCTTCGCCATGCGGATCTGGTCGGCGGCGCGGCGCCGCCTGGCGGACTGCGCAGCCATGCTGGGCTCGGCGATCTGGCCGCCGACCACTTTGGCGGTGCGATGGGCCAGGACGACGGCGCGGTCGAGATCGTGGGAGGCAAGGAGCACGGTGACGCCCACGCGGGCAGCCTCCCTCACCAAGTCGTCGACGGTGTCGCGGCCCGAGGCGTCGAGGCCGGCGTGGGGCTCGTCGAGCAGCCACAGAGAGGCGCGCCGGGCGACCATGACCGCCAACGAGGTGCGCCGCCGCTGCCCGGCGGACAACTTGTTGACCGGAACCGCCGCCAGCCGACCGTCCAGACCGAGGCGGACCATGGCGGCGTCGGCATCGGCCTTTGTCGCCCGGGCGGCACGGGCCCAGAAGCGGACGTTGTCGGCCACGCTCAACTCGTCGTACAGGGCGCTCTCGTGGCCGAGCAGCCCGACGTGGCGGCGAACGGCGCGCCGGTCGAGCCGCAGGTCGTGGCCGAGCACCAATGCCTGGCCGTCGACCACCGGCACCAAACCCGCGCAGGCCCGCAGCAAGGTGGTCTTGCCGGCGCCGTTGGGCCCCTGGAGCAGGAGGATCTCGCCGGGCTCGACGTCGAGATCGACGCCGGCCAGAGCTGGGAACCGTCCGAGCAGGGACACAGCACCGCGAAGGTGGATGGCAGGCTCCATGACGACGCCGAAACGATACCGGCGGCCCTGATTCCGCCCCCAATGCTGCGGCGATGCTTGGCGTAACCCGTCAGCACCTACGCTTTTCAATACATGCTCGCTCGCTGGCTCGGCCGCCTAGGTCGCACGTTGATCGCCACCGGGGTCCTGGTCTTCCTGTTCCTCGGTTACCTGCTGTGGGGCACGAACCTGCAAACGGCGGCCTCTCAGGACAAGCTGGAGAAGCAGTACGAGCAGCAGGTGACACAGGCCAAGCAGAAGCTGGCCAAGGCCACGCCCGTAACGGAATCGCCGACCACCGCAGCCCCTGCGCCGACCGATCCCCCTTCTGACAACCCCGTCGCCATCCCGTTGGCGGTGCCGGCCGAGGGCGACATCGTGGGCCGCATCGCCATCGCCAAGATCGGGCTGAAGCCGAAGGTCATCGTCGAGGGCGTCACCGAGGACCAGCTCAAGCGGGGGCCGGGCCACTACCCCGGGACCGCCCTGCCCGGCCAGAAGGGCAACGCGGCCATCGCCGGGCACCGCACCACCTACGGATCGCCGTTCCACGACGTCAACCAACTCACCAACGGCGACGAGATCACCGTCACGACCACCTACGGCAACTTCGTGTACGTGGTGTCCGACAAGAAGATCGTTGACCCCAGCGACACCTCGGTGCTCGAGAACCACGGCGAAGCGCTGCTCACCCTCACCGCCTGTCACCCCATATGGTCGGCCGAGCAGCGCCTCATAATCATCGCCAAGCTCAAGGGCGCGCCGGTCGGCAAGCTGACCGGCCAGGACGAGGCCAACAAGAAGCTGGCCGGGGGCCTGGCCGGCGAGAAGGGCCTCAACAACCGCGCCCTCAGCTCGCTCGACTCCCCTCACCCGGCCAAGGGCGCCGTGGTCATGTGGGGCCTGCTGGCCGCGGCCATCTGGCTGGTGGCGTGGATCATCGCCCGATTCGTGCTGGGCCGCCGCGTCCGCTGGTACATCAGCTGGATCCCCTACGCCGTGGCCCTGCCCCTGTTCGGTGTGGCGCTGTACGTGTTCTTCGAGAACTTCGTCCGACAGCTCCCCAGCAACTTCTAGGCGCCGCGGCCAGCCGGTCTAAACGCCCAGGTGGAGGCGGATGGCTGCATCGATGCCGTCGACCAGCGAGGCGGGAAGGTGACCAGCGACATCGCCGATCCGGGTGACGTCAACAGATCGGATCTGCTCTGCTTGTGCCTTGGAGTCGCGGCCGAGCCCACAACTACCCCGGGGGAGAAGGATCTGGAACGGGTACACGCGGTTGATGTTGCCGGTCACCGGGACGACGGTGACCACTCCTCGGCCGAGCGAACCTGCGGTGCGGTTCGCCCCGTCGTTGCTGACGACGACTGCCGGGCGGAGCTTGTCGGCCTCGCGGCCGCGGCTGGGGTCGAGGTCGACCCAGACGACATCCCCTCGCCGCATCAGCTCGAGGGCGGGGACAGACCGTCGCCGGCCGCCGCGTCCCACAGTGCGGAGTCGTCGCTGTCGGACCACTCGTCCCAGGCGGCGGTGTAGTCGTCACTGAGCTCGACGGCCCGCAGGAGCGCGACGGCCTTTTGCAGCACCGCCGACCGCGAGCGCACTTCGTGTTCAGCGGCGTACTGGTCGATGAAGTCCACGACTTGATCGTCCATGCTTACGCTGAGCTTCACGCCTTTGATGCTACCCAGGTAGGGGCCGGATAGCTACCGGCCCCAGCGTTGGGCGATGTAGCGCTCGACCTCCAGCTCGTCCTCGATGGCCCGGGTTCCGTTGTTCAGCCGGATGTAGAACACGTCGTTGACCCGCACGGGATGACCGCTGGGTTCGACGTGCACCCGGCACAGCTGCTGCCCGTCGACCGTGTCGATGCGGGTGGTCACGTTGGCGGCGGCCGCCAGCCCCACCGCGTTGGCCACGATCTGGGTGAGGTGGAGCTGGAACAGGTCGGCGTCGTCCTTGTCCGCCTTGTGCAACGTGGCGTAGTCGTCGGCCAGGCCGATCACCTGACCAGTGCCGTCGGGCCCTTCCCGCACGCCGATCAGCAACGTGCCCCCGAAGCGGCTGTTCAGAAAGGCGGCCACGGTCTTGAGCACGGCGTGCTCCACGACCTTGCTCTTGGTCTGTTCCCGCACGTCCCACCGCAAGGTCGACTTGAGCTCCAGGTGCTGGTCTTCGCCGCGGTCCAGCAAGTCAACGACGGGACACGACTTCTGGAACGCCACCCGCGCCTTCTCGTAGACCTCGGGCAGGACCCACGCCCGCACGTCGCGATCGAGGGACGGATCATCGAGCAGGCGATAAGTGAAGTCCTCGTTCTTCTTCAACCGGTCGACGACCTTGTCGTGGAACGAATCGTCGAACGGGATGCCGAAGTTCTCTCGGGTGTTGGCCGAAGCCTGTTGCTGCAGCCGAGGGTCCGCCGCCATCTCCGCCACGATGCTCTGGATGTGGAGCTGGTCGGCGTCGTCCAGGTCAAGCCCGAAGGTCTCGTTGAACCGCGTGATGACGTCAGACAGCGGCTCGAAGCCAGGCAGGTACTGGCTGCCAGTGCCGTCACCAGCAAAGGCGACCAGTGGCTTGGCGTCGCCTTGCAGCGCGATGGGACCGGTCTCGTTCTCGCTGATCCGCAGGTGGGTGAGGTCGAGGTCCAGGTCGAGGGCCACGGCCTTTTGCTTGGGCAGGCGCAGCCGCAGGAACCGGCAGTACAAGTACTTCTTCTCCAGCTCCGTGCTGGCCAGCGGGAGCACTTGGGCGAGGAAGGCGTACAGGTTCACGAACCGGTCGAGCGCCTGCCGGCACTGGTCCTGGTCGTCCTCGTCGAGGTCGCTCACGAAGCGGTCGCGGGCGGGATCGAGCTGCTCGTACAGCTTGGCGTGCAAGGTGCGGTCTTTGGGATTGCCGCCGAACCACAGCGCGGCAAAGGCATCGATCTCCTGGTCGCGCAGGATGCCAAAGGCGTCGAGGGTGTTGCGGGCGTCGAACACCAGGTTCGGGTCGGTGGGAGTGGCCGAGGTGGCCTCGTAGTACGGCTCGAACGACGCCCGCACGGAGTCGGCGTCGTTGGCGAAGTCGAGCACGAAGGTCGAGGTCTTGTCGGGGTGGGTGCGGTTCAGTCGGCTCAAGGTCTGCACGGCGTTGACGCCCACCAGCTTCTTGTCCACGTACATGGTGTGCAGCAGCGGTTGGTCGAAGCCGGTCTGGAACTTCTCGGCCACCACCAGCAGCTGGTGGTCCGGCGAGGCGAACCGCTCAGCGGTCTGCGACTCCGGGAAGCCGTTCATCTTCGACTCGGTCCACTCCGTGGCGGTCTCGGCATCGTGGACCATGCCGGAGTACGCCACCAGGGCGCTGAGCCCGCCGATGCCGTCGGCGGCGATGCAGGCGTCGATGGCCTGGCGCATGCGCACCGCGTGCAGGCGCGAGCGGCACACGACCATGGCCTTGGCCCGGCCCCCGATCTGGTGGGAGGTGTGCTCTCGGAAGTGGTCGACAACGATCCGAGCGCGCTGGGCCATGTTCTCCGGGTGCAGCGAGACGAAGGCAGCGATCTTGGCGGCCGCCTTGCGGGACTCGACCTCGGGGTCGTCGGTCTCGGAGTTCTGCAGCCGGAAGAAAGTGTTGTAGGTCGTGTAACCGGCCAACACCTCGAGGATGAAACCTTCCTCGATGGCTTGGCGCATGGAGTACAGGTGAAACGGGTCACCGAACAGTTCCAAGGTCTTGGCCTTGGGCGTGGCGGTGAAGGCGAACAGTGACAGGTTGGACTGCTGGCCCCGAGCCGCCGCCGACGCCTCGATGGCGCCGTTGAGAACATCCTGCCCGTCGACCACCTCGACGTTCTCGCCGTCCAGGTCGGCCACGTTCCCGCCGTCGGCCCCGGTGCCGAGCACCGCCTTCATCTCCTTGGACGCCTCGCCGCTCTGGGAGGAGTGGGCCTCGTCGATCAGCACGGCGTAGGAGCGCCTCGTCAGCCCCGCGATCTTCTCGACCACGAACGGGAACTTCCACAGCGTGGTGACGATGATCTTGGCCTCGCCGCCGGTCAGGGCCGCGGCCAGCTGCTGGCTGTCCTGGTCGATCCTGGCCACCACGCCGGGCGTGTGCTCGAACTGGTGGATGGTGTCCTGGAGCTGGCGGTCGAGCACCAACCGGTCGGTGATGACGATGACCTTGTCGAACACCTTGTCGTCGTTGTCGTCGTGCAGCGACGCGAGCCGGTGGGCCAGCCAGGCGATGGTGTTCGACTTGCCCGACCCGGCCGAGTGCTGGACCAGGTACTGCTGGCCGGGACCCCGCTGCCGGGCGTCGGCCTCCATGGCCCGCACCGCATGCCACTGGTGGAACCGGGGGAAGATCACCGAACCCGGCTGTTTGGTGGCCTTGGCCTTCTTGCCCGGGGCGCCCTGGTCGACGTGGACGAACCGGCCGAGGATGTCGAGCCAGGTGTCGCGCTGCCACACCTCCCTCCACAGGTAGGCGGTGCGGTGGCCGGGGTCCTGGGTCTCGTCACCGCCGCCGGCCGGGTTGCCGGCGCCACCGGACTGGCCGGGGCCGCCGCTGCCCTGGTTGAACGGCAGGAAGCGGGTTTCCTTTCCTGCCAGCCGGGTGGTCATCATCACCGTGTCGGGGTCGACGGCGAAGTGGACCACGGCCCGGCGGCCGAGCAGCACGTCGGCCGGGTCGCGGTCGGTTCGGTACTGGGCCATGGCGTGGTTCACGTCCTGGCCGGTGAGCGGGTTCTTCAGCTCGGCGGTGGCCACCGGCAGGCCGTTGACGAACAGGACCAGGTCGAGCGAGCGGTCGGGGTGCTTGGCCGCGTAGTGGAGCTGGCGGACCACGGTGAGGCGGTTGGCGGCGTAGCGGGCCTCGAGCTCGGGGTTGAGCCCCGATGCCGCCCGGAAGTAAGCGAGACGCAGCAGCACGCCGAGGTCCTCGACGCCGTGGCGCAGCACGTCGACCGTGCCCCTGGCGTCGATCTCCTTGTCCAGCCGCTTGGCGAACTGCTGCTGGGCCAGGTCGGCATCGTTGCCCCGCAGCGCCAGCAGCCGCTCCCACGCCTCGGGTTGGGTGGCGCCGAGGAAGGCGAACACCTCGGCCGTGTCGATGCCGAGCGTCGGGTCGTAGGTGTACGCGGAGCCCTGCTGGTACCCACCGTCGGCAGGGTCCAGCAACGAAGCTTCGATCGCCGCCTCGAACGCCCCCTCGTCGTGCACTCCCACCATTGCGCCGATGCTATGGGTCGGGGACGGCTGGTCAGTCGACGGAGCCGGCGGGTACGACCCAATCGCACCGCTGTCCGGTGACGACCGCGATGAGATCGAAGTCGTGGTCATAGTGGAACAACACGAGATCTGACGCCTCCGCCACCGCAGCGACGACCAGATCCGGCACCTTGCGTCCACGCTGTCGCCGGGATGCCAGCAGCCGCTGGACCTGCCGGGCCCGAGCGATGTGGGACGCATCCGTCTCGACCG
>JAABUJ010005100.1_pt1 | contig 13348 bp, 14 predicted proteins | sample 5559131 | NCBI WGS metagenome assembly JAABUJ01 (sample SAMN10711875, study PRJNA513366) | rock metagenome | isolation source: Antarctica rocks | place: Antarctica: Victoria Land, Mt New Zealand nord | collected 2016-01-07
TAATCGAGCGGGCGGGAGCGACAAAGGGGAAAGCGCGCCCGACAATTACAATCTCCGACTAGCCGTTTGTCGGGTCGTTCTGCAGCTTCGAACCGGTACTCCATTCGGTAAACGGTCGGATCGGAGTTACCAGGTTGTCGCGCTCGCGCCAGCTACCTCGGAGATAGTCACGGTTCATCGCTGCGATCACTTCAAGCGGTATTTCTTTCGGACATACGGCAGTGCATTCGCCGATGTTGGTGCATCCGCCAAAGCCCTCGGCGTTCATCTGCGTGACCATGCCGATGGCGCGCTTGTCCCTCTCCGGCTTACCCTGCGGCAGCACGCCGAGATGAGTGATCTTAGCGCCGGTGAATAGAGCGGCGGATGCGTTCGGACACGCAGCGACGCAGGCTCCGCAGCCGATGCACGCCGCCGCGTCCATGGAGCGATCAGCTGACTCTTTGCCAACTAAAATTGCATTCCCGTCGGGCGCGCTGCCCGTCGACACCGAGATGTAACCGCCAGCCGAGATGATGCGGTCAAACGACCGGCGGTCGACGACAAGATCTTTGATCAGCGGAAAAGCCCGGGCGCGCCACGGCTCGAGTGTCAACACCTCACCATCTTTAAAGTGGCGCATGGTCAACTGGCAGACGGTGGTCGCGGGTACGGGCCCGTGGGCGATGCCGTTAATCATGAAACCGCAGGAACCACAAATGCCTTCACGGCAATCATGCTCGAAGGCGATCGGCTCTTCTCCTCGTTCCATGAGTTGCTCGTTCAAAACGTCCAGGCATTCCAACATCGACATGTCCGGGTTGGCGTTCTCCATCGGATAACTGACAAACTTACCGCCAGCTGTCCGGCCGCTCTGACGCCACACCTTCAGCGTGAGACGCATCTACTTGTAGCTCCTCTGGCTCGGGTGAACGTATTCAAATTCGAGCGGTTCTTTAAAAAGTTCAGGATAGTTGCCGTACCCGCGATAACCCCAAGCCGCAACATACGCGTAATTCTCATCATCGCGTTGCGCTTCGCCTTCCTCGGTCTGATACTCTTCGCGAAAGTGACCGCCCGCCGATTCGTTGCGGTCACGAGCATCGATACACATCAGTTCCGCGAGTTCAAAGAAGTCGGCGACACGGCCCGCTTTTTCAAGACTTTGATTCATGTCCTCGGCGCTGCCGGTCACTTTTACGTTTTGCCAATATTCATCACGCAATTCACGTATCTGCTCGATGGCCTTCTCGAGACCTTCCGCCGTACGCGACATGCCGCAGTAGTCCCAAACGATCTTTCCCAGTTGACGATGGAAGGAATCAACCGTTCTCTGACCGGTGATCGAGAGCAACTTCTGAATGGTTTGCTGCGTACAGGCTACAGCGTTACGAACTTCCGGGTCGCCGGCCTCAATCTGAGGGAGCTTGTTTGTGGCCAAGTAATCGCCGACCGTGTACGGAACGATGAAGTAGCCGTCGGAGAGCCCCTGCATAAGCGCACTCGCCCCGAGGCGATTCGCGCCATGGTCAGAGAAATTCGCCTCGCCGATCACGAACAAGCCCGGGATGGTGCTCATCAAGTTATAGTCGACCCAGAGACCGCCCATCGTGTAGTGAATAGCCGGGTAGATGCGCATCGGAACCTTGTATGGATCTTCATCTGTGATGCGCTGATACATATCGAAGAGATTGCCGTAACGTTCTTCGACAGTTTTGCGGCCGAGTCTCTGGATAGAGTTGGCGAAATCGAGATATACACCGAGACCGGTTTCGCCGACGCCGCGGCCTTCATCACACACATACTTTGCGTTGCGCGAAGCGACGTCGCGCGGAACAAGATTGCCGAAGCTTGGATAGCGTCGCTCGAGATAGTAGTCGCGCTCCGTCTCCGGAATCTGATCGGCCGGACGCTTGTCTCCTTTTTTCAGCGGCACCCAGATGCGCCCATCGTTGCGCAGCGATTCACTCATTAGAGTGAGCTTCGACTGATACTCGCCCGAAACTGGGATGCACGTCGGATGAATCTGCGTAAAACACGGATTGGCGAAGAGGGCCCCGCGTTTGTGAGCGCGCCAGCTGGCAGTTACGTTCGAGCCTTTCGCGTTTGTCGAGAGGAAGAAAACGTTGCCGTAGCCACCTGTGCCGAGGATCACAGCGTCAGCCAGATGCGTGTCGATCTCGCCAGTAACCAAGTTGCGGGTAACGATGCCGCGAGCCTTGCCATCGATCACGATGAGGTCGAGCATCTCGGTGCGCGGATACATGTCGACGCTGCCCGCCTGTATCTGACGCTCAAGCGCCTGATACGCTCCGAGTAAGAGCTGTTGGCCGGTTTGGCCTCGAGCGTAGAACGTTCGCGAAACTTGAGCGCCGCCGAAGGAGCGATTGGCCAGCGTTCCGCCGTATTCACGCGCGAATGGAACGCCCTGGGCGACGCACTGATCTATGATGTGAACGCTGATTTGAGCCAGACGGTAAACATTCGCCTCGCGGGCACGAAAATCGCCGCCTTTGACCGTATCGTAAAACAGGCGATAAACACTGTCACCGTCGTTCTGATAATTTTTCGCGGCGTTAACGCCGCCCTGGGCCGCAATCGAGTGCGCGCGCCGGGGAGAATCCTGAAAGCAGAAGCATTTGACGTGATAGCCAAGTTCACCCAGACTCGCCGCGGCCGAAGCACCTGCGAGTCCTGATCCCACGACAATCAATGAGTGTCTGCGCTTGTTCGCCGGGTTGACCAGCTTCAAGTCGAAGCGCGCTTTGTCCCACTTTTCCTGAATAGGGCCAGACGGAATTTTACTGTTCAGTTCCATTTACTTGACGAGACCCAACATGACGCTGACCGGAATCGAGATATAGCCAACGACGATGATGATCGCAAATATGGCTGCCGCTTTTCTGAGAATGGGTGTGTGCCGGGGATGATTCATGCCGAGCGACTGAAACATACTCCAAGCGCCATGACGGATATGCAGACCAAGAGAGATACGTACCAGACCTGAAATCCGGAGACCAGATTCCGATAGACATCGCCTTCAGTAAAGGTGCTGCCCGGATGAACGTAACCGGCTGTAAGGTGCAGGATGTGATAGATGATGAAGGCCAACAGAATCGGGCCGCTCCAGTACATAGTGCGAGATGCGTAAGAGGACGTCGTGTTCTTGCGCTCTGCATAGGCCACCGGACGAGCATCCGTTTTTCGCAACGCCAGTTTGACCGATGACCAGATGTGGAGTGCAACCGCGAGAAGAAGAACAGAGCGAGCACCCCAAAGAGCTTCGGGAAAACGGCGGAGCGCAGTGCCGTAAAAATTCAGTTGCTCGGGGCCTTCAAAAACCTGAAGGTTTCCGATCATGTGGAAGAAAACGAAGAGAAACAAAATCAGGCCAGTGACGGCGATGATCGCTTTCTGCCCGTTCGTCGACTCCCAAAAACGCACGGGGCGAATTTCGCGCGTGCCGATCACAGTTGTGGCCATGTTTATCCCTGATTCAGGGCTACCCGATCTCTCTAAAGGTTGTGCAAGATCAGACAGCTGAATAGTAATTTTACCTTCAGGGTATCGCAGGCAATCTAAGTAGTTGGGCGCTCATGCGCGCCAACGCCCAGACCAATAACAGGATGGTTGCAGCGATTACAGACCAGAAAATTGCGGTGTTCCGATGACCATGATTCGCCTGCACATCGCCCGCATTGCGTAAGTCCATAATCTTACTCGGGACTGATAGACGCTCAATGGCGTTTAGGACTTCTTGTCTTTTGCTTCGTCCAAAGCGGCCAGTACTTCCTGGCTGTGCTTGCCCGGATCGACGCCCGTCCACACTTTCACGATCTGTCCTTCTGGATTGATGAGGAAGGTGTTACGTGCCGCCATCTTCATGCCCATCATGTTGCGCATGGAGCCGTACTGCTCGACCACCTTTTTATCGGTATCCGACAAGAGTTTGAATGTGAGGCCCTGTTTGGCGCAGAAGTCTTTATGGCTATCGCTCGAATCGACGCTTACGCCGACGATCACCGCATTCGCCTGCTCATACTTGGGCAGATCACGCTGGAAGTTGTGAGCCTCGATGGTGCAGCCGGGCGTGTTGTCCTTCGGATAAAAGTAAAGAACGACCCACTTGCCCCGAAAGTCTTTCAAGCCCACCTGCGACCCGTCTTGCGAAGGAAGCTGAAACTCGGGCGCTTGCTGGCCTGCTTGCGGCAAAGCGTTATCGGAAAGACCAGGCAGGGCGCCCAACGAGACGGCGAGGAATGCCGATCCGGCGAGGCGGCCGAAACGAGAAGTGAAAGCGCGCAAATTCATAATCTGATATCTCCAATCCCAAACGTGTGGGCCTTCCGAATTGTAGCGAGATTGCGTACCGTAGGAACAGCTCATGCGATTTAAAACCGCCATCGTCCTCCTTTTGAGTATCTCAACAATTAGTCTCGCGTCCCACCGGCATAACCGCACGCGAAGCGGCCAAGCCGGGGCATTCGACTATTACATGCTGGTACTGTCCTGGAGCCCCGAATTCTGTTACAGTCATCCGAACGCCGCTCAATGCAGTCAGCACACGGGATTCACCGTGCACGGCTTGTGGCCGCAGAGAAATGACGGCAGCTATCCCGTGAACTGCCGGACAACGCAGCCGGCGCCTACCAATCCGGAGTCGATGGCCGGCATTATGCCGCCGGAAATTATCGAGCATGAATGGCAGCAGCACGGAACCTGCAGTGGTCTCAGTGGCGATGACTATTTCGCTCTGATTCGGAAGCTTTATAAAGCCGTTTCCGTGCCGGACCGTCTGAAAGCGCCTTCCGCGTCATCAACGCTGGCGGCGAAGGAGCTCAAGCAGTTGTTCGAACAGTCGAACGCAAATCTGACTGACGCGAGTATTGCCGTTCAACTGCGGGGAAACTACCTGAGCGCGGTCGAGCTATGCGAATCGAAGAGCACCTCACCAGCACCGGTTGCCTGCTCTGGTATCAGAGATGCAAACGGCACCTTCGTCGTTCCGCCCGTGCGTTAGCGCGCTTTGGTGTTCGACCCGCACAAGCACCACTGCAAGTTATACTTGTAAGGGAGTATCCCTTTGACTTTCCGTGGAGTTGTGCGCTTCTTTGCGCACATACAGTTGCTACCTGTCTTAGAGAACGGCGAAGAGACAACCTTGGTTGGTGGCCAGGCAGTGATGGAAGGCGTGATGATGCGTTCGCCTCACAGCTATTGCGTGGCCGTGCGCAAACCGACGGGCGAGATCGTCACGGAGGAGAGCCCGCTTTTGCGTTTGTCCGATACTTACCCGATTTTTAAGCTGCCGCTCTTTCGAGGGCTCGGCACTCTAGGCCATGCGATGTGGCTTGGGATGAAGGCTCTCAAGTTTTCGGCCGAATGCGCTCTCGACGGCGCGACGAATGCTCCCGGTTCGGGCAAAAAGAGTGAGTCAGATTCAGGCGCGATGGCGCTGCAGATTCTCTTTTCCCTCACCTTCATGGTTGTGCTGTATAAACTGATCCCACTGTATTTGGCGACGCTACTCGGCAGACACTTCGAACCGCTTGGCGGTAGATTCGCGATCAACATGGTTGACGGATCGTTGCGCATCGGGATTTTTCTTGGCTTTATGGTGCTTCTTTCGCGCTTAAAAGATATGAGACGGGTGTTTGAATATCATGGCGCCGAGCACAAAGTCGTTTTCAATTTCGAATCGGGCCAGCCTGTCACGGTTGAAAATGCGCAGCGTTTTGTGACGTGGCATCCGCGATGCGGAACCAGCTTTTTGGTTGTGGTTTTGATCATCGCCATGATTTGCTACGCTTTTCTTCCCATTGATAACTTTTGGACGAAGTTTGCCGCGCGCGTCGCACTGCTTCCCGTAATTACCGGCGTTAGTTATGAGGTGATCCGGTTGGCGGCAAAGAGGCAATCCGGGCTGCTGGCTTGGCTGACGCGTCCAGGCCTCTGGCTGCAACGTGTGACCACCCAACAACCATCCAATGGACAGACCGAAGTGGCGATCCACGCCCTTGAACACGCCATGCAGCTTGAGAAAGCGCAAGGCGGCGAGCTGGTCATCGCCTAACACTGTTTAGAAAAGACGCTATCGGCCAGTCCCCATGCAATATATTGACCGCTTAAAACAGGCTGAGGCCCGGTTTGTCGAGCTTACGGCTAAAATGACGGACCCGGCCATCCTCAATGATCAGGACGAATACCGCAAGGTATCGAAAGCGCAAAGCGAATTGACGGAGCAGGTATCGAAATTCCGTGAGTGGAAGCGCGCCGATCAGGAACTGCGCGACGCCCGCTTGATGCTGAGCGAAAGTGATCCGGAACTGCAGCAGATGGCCGAGCTCGAAGTGGTGCGGCTCGAGCCCGAACTGGCTGCGATCGAGGGTGAATTACAGGTTCTGCTTCTGCCCAAGGATCCGAACGACGAGAAGAACGTTGTGCTCGAAATTCGGAAGGGCGCCGGAGGCGACGAAGCTTCTCTGTTTGCCGGTGAGATCTTCCGCATGTACACGCGCTATGCGGAAGAGCAGGGCTGGAAGGTGGAAGTGACGTCGCACAGTGAATCATCGGTAGGTGGGTTGAGCGAAGTCATTGCCATGGTGAGCGGCAAAAGGGTGTATAGCCGCTTGAAATACGAAAGCGGCGTGCACCGCGTGCAGCGTGTGCCGGCGACCGAAACCCAAGGCCGCGTTCACACTTCGACCATCACGGTCGTTGTCATGCCAGAGGCTGATGAAGTAGACGTGCAGGTTGACGCCAAGGATCTGCGCATTGACACGTTCTGCTCGTCGGGACCAGGCGGACAATCAGTAAACACAACCTATTCCGCGGTCCGCATTACTCACCTTCCTACCAACACCGTGGTCTCCTGCCAGGATGAAAAGTCGCAGATCAAGAACCGCTCGAAAGCGATGCAGGTTCTGCGTTCCCGGCTTTACCAGATGGAGATGGAAAAGCAGCTCGCGCAAATCGGCGCTGAGCGTAAGAGCATGGTGGGCACAGGCGACCGCAGCGAGAAGATCCGCACCTACAACTTCCCCCAAAATCGCGTGACAGACCATCGCATTGGCCTCACCCTGCACCAACTCGATTTAGTGGTGGAAGGACGCATGCAGCCGATAACCGACGCCCTGACCAGCTACTATCAATCGGAGCTGCTGCGCAATCAGGGTGAAGCGGCTTAGCGGGCCGGCGCATTTCCATTTGGCTGACTCGCCGCCTAATCGTGTGTTCCTAACGATTCAAGCTGCCCTTCAGCAAGGTGTCAACATTCTCGAAAAGGCGTCAGTCGGGGTACCTCGCTTGACCGCTGAAGTACTACTCTGCCACGCACTCGGGCGCGACCGCTCTTACCTGTATGCCCACGGACCGGACGAGCTCACCGAACTGCAGTGGATTCATTACGGCCGGTATCTGAATGACCGCTTGAAAGGTAAGCCGACTCAGTACATCACGCACAAACAGGAGTTTTACGATCGCGAGTTTTACGTTGACCAGCACGTGCTGATTCCCCGCCCTGAAACCGAGCACCTTGTCGAAGGAGCTCTTGCGTATGCAGAATCGCGCGCGAGCCTGACGATTCTTGACGTAGGGACCGGTTCGGGCGCCATCGCGGTCACGGTAGCTCTCGAGCGAGATCAGCCGGTATTTGCGTCCGATCTTTCTCTTCCTGCGATATATATCGCGGAGCGCAATCGCAAAACGCATAACGCGCGCGTTCAGTTCTTCGCGGCCGACCTGCTCGAGGCTGTTGCTTCCCGATCCATTGACCTGCTCATCTCGAATCCGCCTTACGTGCCGGGAGCAGATGCTGCAAATATGCAAAGCGAGGTGCGGGATTGGGAACCCCACGTCGCACTTTTTGCCGGTGATACAGGCCTTGAGATTTACGGGCGGCTCATCGATGCCGCGGCATGCGCCGTTAAGCCGGGCGGAAGACTGTTGGTGGAACTCGGCTACAGGTCGCTGCCCGCAGTGCAAGACATGTTGGCTGGCAAGTGGACCGATGTTGCAGTAAGCTCGGATCTCGCAGGGCTGCCACGCGTGGTCGGAGCAACACTGCGCGGTTAAGAAGAGCAAGTATGCAGCGCCTGATTTGCCACGTCGACATGGATGCCTTCTTCGTCTCGGTCGAAGAGCTGTACGATCCATCATTAAAAGGCAAAGCGGTCGTCGTTGGTGGTAAGGCGAACCAGCGCGGCGTCGTAGCTGCAGCTTCTTACGCGGCGCGGAAATTCGGCGTGCACTCGGCCATGCCGCTGCGGACTGCCGGGCAACTTTGCCCGCAGGCGACTTTCGTTGAAGGCCATCCGGAGCGGTATCGCGAGTACTCAAAAAAGGTCTTCTCCATTCTCAACACCTTTTCGCCCATTGTCGAGATGGCCTCGATCGACGAGGCATATCTCGATCTGACGGGCACGGAGCGTCTTCACGGACCACCTCTGCAGGCCGCTCATCTGCTTCACGAGTCCATCACACGAACTACAAATCTGGGATGCTCTCTTGGGCTGGCTTCTTCGCGTCTCGTCGCAAAGGTCTCGTCCGATCAGGCGAAGCCGAATGGCGTGCTGTACATTCTGCCTGGGCAGGAAGCGCGGTTTCTCGCGCCACTGGACGTGCGCAAGATTCCTGGGGTCGGCAAGAAGATGGAAGCTTCGCTGCACAAGATCGGTATCAGGCGTGTAGGCGATCTCGCGGACTTGGACGAGGCCTTTTTGGCGGCTCGCTTCGGACGTTGGGGTTTGGCTCTGGCCGGCAAGGCGCGCGGGACGGACAGCGGTGGCTGGTTTGACGCCGAGATCGGCGCAGAAGGCGATCCGAAATCGATCAGTCACGAGCACACTTTCAACGAGGACACAGCCGAGGCGGAACAGCTCGAAACAACGCTCCTAAAACTTTCTGAGATGGTTGCCAAGCGCCTTCGCGAACACCGGCTCTACTCGCGAACCGTTCAGCTGAAGCTGCGCTCCGAAGATTTCACAACGATCACTCGCGCCTGGTCGCTAGACCATGCAACCCAGCTTGATCGCGAGATTGCCGGCGCCGTGATCCGCTTGTTTCGCGAAGCGTGGGCCAAGAAAACGCCGGTGCGGCTGCTGGGCGTGCAGGCCGGTAATCTGCAGGCAGCGGAAGGGCAGATGAGTCTGCTCGAAGAGTCGAATACAGCGCGGCTGCGAAGCGCGTTCCGCTCCGTCGATCATATTCGGAACCGTTTCGGCGATTCCAGCATCTCTCTCGCCAAGACACTGCACGCGGGCATCCGCGAACGTGTACATGAAAATCCCTTCGATCTACCGGGCAAAACAGGCGCTGGCAAGAAGCAGGAAGATGAGGGCTCGTAGCATTCAAGTTTAAGTAGCGCGAACAATCTTGCAAAAAGAATCGGGATCGAGACTGGCGCCGCCCACCAGAGTTCCATCGATTTCCGGTTCGCGCATTAAACCTTCGATGTTATCCGGCTTCACGCTGCCGCCGTAGAGGATTCGAACTTGCTGGGACGCCTCCATGCCAAACCGCTTCTCGGCCTCGGCGCGAATCAATTTATGCGCTTCTGAGGCAATCTCGGGAGTGGCGGTTTGCCCCGTACCGATTGCCCAAACCGGTTCATAGGCCAACACAGCCTTGGCAAACTGCTCTTCGGTTAGCCCGGCGATACCGCAGGCAAACTGCCGGACCAAGACCTCATGTGCTTTCCCAGCTTTGTGTTCCTCAGAGCGTTCCCCTAAGCAAATGATGGGAGTCAATCCGGCGGTAATCGCAGCCTGCGCCTTCTTGAGCACCTCGGCGTCGGTCTCACGACAAACCAGATGACGCCGCTCACTGTGCCCAACCAGCACCCAGGTCGCACCCGCGGCCTGCATCATTTCCGCCGATACTTCCCCGGTGTAAGCGCCCTCCGAACACCAGTAAATATTTTGCCCGCCGATCTGTACAGGTGCGCCCTGTGACGCGCCTACCGCAGCCGGAATGCTGAGCGACGGCGGAAACAGAACAACTTCACATCCGTTCATCCCATCGGCAAACCGTTTGAACTTCTCGATAAAATCCACTGTCTCCGGGGCTGTCTTGTACATCTTCCAGTTCCCCGCTGTAATGCGCCGTCTCATAAGCCGACTGTTGTTGAATATCCTTTCTGAATGTCTTCGAGAAAACTCGAGCCCGCTGCGATTACCGTGCCGAAGTTCTCCGCTACAGTCTGGCCGATGTCAGCCAGAGTCCGCCTGATTCCTAGATCCACACCGGGCTTCGACCGCTCGCCAAAGATCAGCAACGGCGTGTACTCACGAGAATGATCTGTCGAGGGCGTTGTAGGATCGCAACCGTGATCCGCCGTGAGAATCAGCAGGTCGTCTTCAGCGAGTTCCAGGTTGGGCAACCAGCGGTCGACCGCTTCGAGCGCGGCTGCGTATCCTTGCGAGTCGTTTCTGTGCCCATACTGCTGGTCGAAATCGACCAGGTTGACGAAGATGAGTCCATCCGGCTGCTCGCGCATCGCTGCCTTTGTCTTCGCCATTCCGTCCTCGTTGTTTGTCGTCTTTACGGATCGTGTGATTCCCCGCCCCAGAAAGATGTCCGAGATTTTGCCCACTGCATAAACGGGCACAACGTGCTCATGAAGCCGGTCGAGCAGCATCCCTTCCGGCGGAGGCACTGCATAATCATAGCGATCGGAGGTGCGGACAAAGCGGCCAGGCTCGCCTGTGAACGGCCGCGCAATTACGCGACCCACCCGGTGCGGACCCTGCAACAGCTTGCGCGCGATCTCGCACATGCCATACAGCTCGGCAAGTGAAATGATTCTTTCGTGAGCGGCAATTTGGAACACACTGTCAGCCGATGTGTAGACGATCGGCGAGCCAGTACGCATGTGCTCTTCCCCAAGCTCCGCGATAATCTCGGTGCCTGAAGCCGCTTTATTGCCGATAATCTTACGCCCGATTGCCGCTTCGAATGCAGCAATTACCTCACGTGGAAAGCCATGCGGATACACAGGGAAGGGCCGATCAAGAATGATGCCGGCCATCTCCCAATGGCCCGTGGTCGTATCTTTACCCGGAGAGGCAAGAGTGCAGCGCCCGTAAGCTCCTGCCGGATACTGTGCGGCGGAAAGTCCCGCCAACGGCTTGATATTCGCAAGTCCCAAGCGGCACAAATTGGGCAAAGTCAGATGTTGTTTCTTAGCGAGATTGCCGAGCGTGTCGCTCCCTACGTCACCGAAACGCGCAGCATCCGGCATGGCGCCGATGCCGACGCTATCAAGCACAATCCAGACCACGCGACCAAACGAGGGCCCAGCAGTGCTCATCTCTGTTTAGGATCTACCGCGGACTCGGCGATGGGCGCGGGCTTGCCGAATTCGTCTTTCAGATGGGCAGCCCGGTCGCGCGCCAAATGCATGAACGACTCGTGCGTGGCGACGCGCGTAAGCAGCGGGATAAACTGCTCTGGCGCGGCCAGCTGCTTGCGAAGCCAGATTGCTTCGATCTCGGCCAAGGCATCGTTGACGCCCAACTTATCGAAATGAACCGTACGGTCGAGGTCCAGATAGGCTCGCTCACTGCTTGCGATCTGCTCGAACTTATCGACCAGCTTCTGAGCTGTCTCATTCAACGAGTAATTGAAGGTAGTTTCGGAAGCGCCGCCCCGGCCGTCTTCGTAACGAAAAACCTTCTTGCCAGTGTTGGCGACCTTGAGGCCCGATTCAAGCGGGTTCTTGAAATAATCGAGCTTGCCGGCCATTTCGAAAAGCGGAGCGGTCTCATTGTCGGGCATGTGAGCGTGCAGCGGCTGTTCATTCGCGCGAGACTCGCTGTATTCCATTGCGCCGGCTGAATCCACTGTGATCCGGAAATACTCGGGCGAGCTACCAGGAAAGCTTCTGCTGTACGTCACCCGGGGCACGCTGCCAGCAAAAAGAGAACTGGCAAGTATCCCGAAAGCAAACACCGCGCGGGCAGCGTTCACCTTCGCCCTCCGGCAGCTATCGGAAATTGCCACCGGGTTCCATGACAGATCGCCACCGCAAGCGCGTCCGTTGCATCGAGCGAGGCAAACTGCTGATTGATCCCGAGCAGCGACAGCACCATCATCTGGACCTGCTGTTTTTCCGCCCGTCCATATCCGACGACGCTCATCTTGACCTCTAAGGGCGAATACTCGCTCACCGAAAGGCCCGCTTCGGCGGCCACCAGCAAAGCCGCTCCCCGCACATGGGCCAGCTTAAGCGCGGATTTCGTATTGACCGCATGGAAAACTTCTTCCACCGCCACAATGTCAGGCGCGAAATCCTGCAGGGTGGTGCGTAGACCTTCAGCGATGTGCTTCAGTCTTCGCTCCAAAACATCCGCAGGTTTGGTGCGAATCACCCCGGCGTTAACGAAACGATGGGAGCGGCCATCGGTATCGATGATTCCGAAGCCTGTTCGTTCCGTTCCGCAGTCTATTCCTACGATTCGCATTTAGGAGGCATCCGCCGGACACTCGGATCCGGCAGGCCAAGTCAGCAGCAGCTAAACCATTGCCTCTACTTCGGCTTCATCAACCTCGTAATTGCCGTACACGTTCTGCACATCATCGTGTTCTTCGAGGATGTCATAGAGCTTCAGCATCGCTTGCGCGGTTTTGCCCTCGAGCTTCACCGTGTTTTTCGGGACCATGGCGATCTCATTCGAGTCAGTGGCAATCCCGGCCTTCTCCAGTGCTTTCAGAACGGCCTCGTGCGCTTCAGGAGGTGAAAGAATTTCCCAGGCTCCATCCTGATCCCGGATGTCATCGGCGCCGGCATCAAGAACGATGCTCATCAACTGATCCTCTGAGGTCTTCTCAGCGTCGATGATGATCTGGCTCTTTCTCTCGAACATCCAGGCGACACTTACCGTGCGATTCCTGTTATCGGTAGCAACGTTGACCAGAACAGCGGCGCCGCCCGGCCCATAACCTTCAAAGAGGATTTCGTCAATCTGGCCGCCTTCGAGTTCGCCGGTGCCGCGCATGACAGCTCGCTTAATGTTCTCTGCCGGCATCGAGACAGCTTTCGCTGCAATGATTGCGGTCCGAAGACGAGGATTACCATCAGGATCGCCCCCGTTACGCGCGGCGATCTGAATTTCTTTGATCAAGCGGGTGAACGTCTTGCCACGCTTGCTGTCGAGGGCCGCCTTTTTGTGTTTGATTGTGGCCCACTTACTATGTCCGGACATCGAAAAACCTCAACTGTTCTTAAGTTTCGAGGATATCAAAGCCAGGGGTCCGGCGCGTTGCGATCGTGCCGTGGTGGATGGAAGGACGCGCGGTGGCCGGGAGGGCGCCTATTGAGCCACTCTCCCCGCCGGTCATTGAAGATGAAATGTACGGGAACTCTGCGGCT
>JAABUJ010005102.1_pt1 | contig 13346 bp, 10 predicted proteins | sample 5559131 | NCBI WGS metagenome assembly JAABUJ01 (sample SAMN10711875, study PRJNA513366) | rock metagenome | isolation source: Antarctica rocks | place: Antarctica: Victoria Land, Mt New Zealand nord | collected 2016-01-07
ATGGGGTCAGTGGCGGTAGGGCTGTCATGGACGGCGGCTTTGAGGACGGCGGATGTGTAGCCGCGCCCATTGACAGCGATGATCTTCATGCCGGGAGCCAGCCCTGCCAGCGCGCCAGGGGAACCGGCCACGATGTCGCCGATCTGGCCGGCCTTGGTCAGCGAGATGCCCAGCGAGTAGAGAAGGGAAATGCCGCCGCGCTGGGCTTCGTCGGCTTTGTCCAGAGGGCTTTGGGTGTCGGTGTAGACCAAAGTCCAGCCGCTATTGGTGATGCCGCCCAAAGGCGCGCGCGGCGCGATGGTGTAGATGCGGTCTTGCAGGAACTTGCGCCAGTCGTAGGGGGTGACGGCGCTGAGAGTCCGGGCGATGTCGTCCAGGGTGTAGGTGACAACCTGGGGCGGGCCGGACTGTCCGCCGCCCAACAGACGGGCGAAGTCGTCCAGGGATTTGCGGCCCCCGGTTTGACTGCGGATAATGGTGTCGGCTTCCAGCCAGATCAAGACCATCTCGGTGTAGTAGTCCTGCGCGCGGCGGGTGAGACGCCATTCCCGATTGGCCCTTAGGTTCTGCGAGGAAACAGCGGTATCGGACAGGGGACGCCAGGCGCGGCCTGATTCGTGGTCTAGGTAGGCGGCAATGCCTGCCACTTCGTCGCGGTAGTCTTCGGGTGTCCACAGGCCCCGAGCGGGCGGTGAGGGCGAGGCCGTAGTATTCGGTCATGCCTTCGTAAACCCACAGCAGGTCGTCGCGCATGGGCATCTGATAATCAGTGGTGAACAGGTCGTAAGGGCGGCGGTACTTGCCGTTCCACGAATGGGTGTACTCGTGGGCCAGCAGGTCACCCGAGCCGCGCTTGGGTTCATCCGAGAAGAGGTCAGCTTCTACGGTGTCCTGAGACGACTCGTGGTGCTCTAGACCCTCGCCATGCACCAGGTCGCTGAGCGTGTACAAAAAGTGGTAGTCGCGGTAGTGGCGCGCGCCCCACAGCGCCTGGGCCTGGACAACCAGGTTCTTGTACGCCTGGATTTGGCTGTCCGGCATATCTAGGGAGTCGGGGCTGTCGGCCACCATGTCAATTTCCACCGGGGCAGGGTCGCCAGGCGTGGTCAAAGGAACCACTTTGGCATACGCGCCGGCAATCAGGGGCGAGTCGAGGAATGTGGACAGGGGCGCGGGCTGAAACGTCGCCATGTCGCCGTTCTGGCTTGACAGCGGCAGGGCGGTGGCGTACTTCCAGCCGGTCGGCAGGCGCAGGCTTGCGGCGACATTGACCGTGTCCGCCGTGCGCCCTTGCGGGTACAAAACCAGCGAAGTCCAGGCGATGTCAGCAAGGTTGTCGGTGGTAGTCGCCTGGGCTGGGTCGGAGGCTGTCAGCAGATCAAACGCGGCATGCACGCTCCGCGCCCCGCCCGGCACTTTAAGATGGAACGCATACATATCCACAAGGTCGCGGTTCCACACGAGAGTTTGCCCCCCTGCGGTAAAGACCACGCCGGACAAGTTGGCAATCGGGCCGTTCGGCGCATGCTCGCCGGGCAGCCACTTGGGGTACACCAAAGTGAGTGCGCCCGCCTGCGCAGGAATATCCATCTGGACATGGAGAATGTGGCGCGCGGCCTCGGTGGCATCTACGGCCAAGGTCATAGTCGGGTTTTGTGCGGACGGGACGGGGCTGTCAGGCGGGGCGGCGTGGGCGAGTGCAGGCAATACAAGGGAGAAAGCAAGAGGCAAAAGCGCGGGGCGCGCGGTGAAGCGGGGCATGAAACAAGTCCTTTGCCGTTAGTAGAGAAAGCCAAGTAGAGAAAAGGCCGGGGACAAGGCGCTGCCGCCCGGCATGGAGATTGCGCGAGAGCTTTCAGGAGGCCCCCCCGCCCCAATAATGGGGAGCAATACAGAGAAAGGCCAATGGCAATTGTCTTCTCTTGTCCTACTCCGGCACCCCAGAATTGGGGCGGGGGGGCCTCCTGCACTTTTTACCCCGGCATTGGGGCGACGATAGTTACAGTGGGAGCCAAACCCACGCGTGGGGTGATGATCTTGGTCAGCAGGTCAGGTTTAGATAAATCGCGCACCAGATGTGGATATTGAAGGCCGCCGTGATAAGCGAGGTCAAAGGTTTGGAAGAACTCGCCGTTCTCGGCGATAATCTCCAGCGGGGCGGTGCTGGTCTTGGAAGCGGTGAGGGCGGATTGCAGGCGGTCGGCGGAATACGCGCGCCCGTTGACGGCAATCAGCTTCAGGCCCGGCGCAAGCCCCGCCTGCGCGGCAGGCATATTAGGAAAGACATCGTCGATCTGTCCGTTCTCGTTGACGGTCATGCCCAGGGAGAAGTTGAGCAGCTTGCCTTTGTACTCGCTTTCGGCGGCTTTGGAGAAGGCGCTCGGCGTGTCGGTATAGATGATCTTCCAGCCGCTATTGGCGATGCCGCCGAGCGGCGCACCCACCCCGGTGCGGGTCAGGCGTTCGGTCAAAAAGCCGTGCCAGTCGTAAGGGGTGACGGCATTCAATCCCTGCACGACGTCAGCAAACGTGTACGGCTTTACCAGAGGCATGCCGGTCGGGCCGCCATGGAATGCGAGGCAGAAGTTGTCCAGGGACTTCGCGCCATGCGTGCGGGTGCGAATGATGGTGTCGGCCTCCAGCCAGACCAGCACCATCTCGTCGTAAAAGTCCACCCCGCGCCGGTAGTTGGCCCAGCTTTGGGGCGAATTATAGGCATTCTGCGCATCATCGGCAGTGTCCTGAAGCGGACGCCAAGACCGGCCCGACTCATGGTCTAGCTGGGCAGCCAGCCCGGCCAATTGATCCTGGAAGTTCTGCGGCGTCCACAAGCCTGCGCGGGCGGACAGCACTTTGCCGTAGTACTGGGTGAGGCCCTCATAAACCCACAGCAGGTCATCCTGCATCGGCTTCTGGTAATCGGGGGTGTACAGGTCGTAGGGGCGGCGGTACTTGCCGTTCCACGAATGGACAAACTCATGGGGCAGCAGGTCGGCGGCAAGCAAAGTCTCATTGGGGTCAAGCAGCGTGCGCTCCCCCACCCGGTCGTCGCTGGATTCATGGTGTTCCAGGCCGAATGAGGCGACATGGTTGCTGAGCGTATACAAAAAGTGGTAGTCGCGGTAATGGCGCGCGCCAAACAGCGGCCCGGTTTCGGCGACCAGGTTTTTGTAGTGCTGGATTTGGGCCGGGGGCATAGCAAGCGCGTCGGGGCTGTCGCTCACCATGTCAATCTCATGGGACGGTGTCACGCCGGGGGCAGTCAGCAAAATGGACTTGAAATATTTGCCTGCCAGGACAGGCGAGTCCACCAAAGTCACGAGGGGCGCGGGCAGAAACGTGAGAGTGTCGCCCAGCGCAGCTTTGACTGGCAGGGCCGTGCCATACTGCCACCCGGTCGGCAGGCGCAGGCTGGCCGTGACTGCGACATTATCTGCGGTGCGGTCCAAGGGGTAAAACACAAGCTGGTTCCAGTTGATGTTGACGAGATTGGGGGTGGTCAGGCCGGACGCGGAAAAGCCGGTCGTGTCGCCGGACAGCAAAAAGTCATACCGCGCCGTCAGGGTGCGTACACCGGCGGGAACAGTGAGATGGAACGTGTACATGTCCTGAAGGTCGCGCCGCCAGGGAATAGTCTTGCTGTTGGCCGAGAAGACCAGCCCGGCGAGGTTGTCCACCGGCCCGGTAGGCCCATGCTCGCCAGGTATCCACTTCGGGTACACCAAACTGAGCGGGCCGGGATGCACGGGCAGGATCATCTGTGCATGCAACATCTTCTGCGCAATCTGCGACGCATCCACAGACAGCGAAAGTGGAAGGCTGTGCGGAGCGGGGATGGGGCTGTCGGGGGGCAAGGCGCATGCGTGCCAAACAGGGCCAAAAAGCAGACCCAGGGAAAGCGCAACGGTGTGTAAGGGGCGGGGGAAATAAGTCAATCTGAAAGCCTTTTTCGGGGAGAATAAGAGCCGACTATACCCCGCTCTGCCACGCAAGTCAACTCGCCGGGTGCGCCGCCATTCCGCATAGGCAAACCAACGGCTTCCTGCCTTACTCCCAAACGATAAAGGCGGCGGTTTTCTTTGAGTGTTTCGTGCTTGCTTGACACAGCAAAGTGTGATAATGCTGAGTCGCGGCTATGACCTTGCGCTTGGGCGAGCCATAGACAATTTGGGCTGCATGGCAGGGCAAGTGTCTTTCTCCTGCGGGCTGGTACAATGCCTGCATGACACTGACGCAAGCCATTCAGGCCAAAGTGGCGGTGGGACTGTTTGAGTTTTCGCGTCATGCGGTGGATCAATCTCTGCGTCGGCGCATTAGTGTTCAGGAAGTGCGGGAGGCGGTTGCCAGCGGCCAAATGATTGAGGACTACCCTAATGACAAGTATGGGCCGAGCTGCCTGCTTCTAGGCTACACGCAGAATCTGCGCCCTTTGCATCTTCAGTGCGGTGATCCCGCTCGTTCTTTAGTAAAGATCATCACCGTGTATGAGCCAGACCCAAATCAGTGGATAGACCTAAAAACCAGAAAAGAAGGAGAGGTGAAACATGGTGACTCGTAACCTTGGGGAGCAGTTCACGGAACAGAGCATCACCTATGTTTTGGAGATGGACGGCAAGCTGTTTGTGATTGAGAATGTTCCGGCGCGCGTCTCCGAGGTGACCGGGGAACAGTTGTTTTCGCCGGAAACGGTGGAGCGTCTTCAGGCAATGGTGTGGGCCAAGCAGAAGCCGGTGCGTGTTTTGGAAACGCCTGTGTATAAGTTTGCCGAGTAAAGACCGATAGTTTGTGTTTGGAGGTACGCGCGGAGCGTGGCCTCACGATGGAGACACGTCAAGTGGAGATTGCGGGCTGTTTGTGGAAGTGCTTATGAACTTGGATAAGTAGGCTGCGGAGAGTAGCTGTAATCAGGTGCAATTCCTGACCCTTCCAACGGTCACCACGCCCGCCCGTTCCTCTGCTTGACAAAAGCCCCTGCCAAGCGCATAATGAAAGACACACTATGGCAACCACAGGCACACCTAGAAGATTGGACACAGGCGGCGGACGCGGGCCAACCCCTTCCCCTACGCGGCAGGGCAAACGACGCCCTGTCCGGCGCAAACGCTCGCCATTTTGGCAGGGCGTAGTCACCTTGTTCCAGGCACTGACGCTGCTGGTGCTGGTTGCTATTATCACATTCATGGTCTGCTTTGGGCTGCAACTGCGCAATGCCCCATCGTCTATAGACATTACGTTTGACCCGCCGGGGCGCACGCTCATCTATTCGTCCGACGGCACTCTGCTTGCCAAGATGTATGTGGAAAACCGGCAGGTGGTGCCCATCGACCAAATCCCCAAAGACTTGCAGGACGCCACCATTGCGTTTGAAGACAAGCGCTTTTACACGCACTCGGGCGTAGACTTCCAGGGCATCCTGCGCGCGTTGGGCCGCAACATCAAAAGCCGCGACCTGCACGGCGAAGGCGGCAGCACCATCACCCAGCAGCTTGCCCGCAACATGGGCATTGAGGGCCTGGGCAGAGAAAAAACTCTGGGGCGCAAGCTGCACGAGATGCTGGTCGCCGCCCAGATAGAAAAGAACTACACCAAACAAGACATCCTGGAGATGTACCTGAACCAGGTCAACTACGGCAGCGGGGCGTATGGGGTTCAGGCCGCCGCCCAGACGTACTTCGGCAAGGATGTCAAAGCGCTTGACCTGGCCCAGTGCGCGCTGCTGGCAGGCCTGCCCAACCGCCCTCGCGACGTCTCGCCCTACAAAGACAAAGACGCCGCCGAGGCCCAGCGCAACCGTGTGCTGGACAACATGTACGAGCAGCACTATATTACGCCCCAGCAGTGGACACAGGCCAAGGCCGAGTATATTCACCTCGCCGCTCCGCATCCGCCCAAGCAGGGCAGCCAGGTGTACCACGCGCCTTTCTTTGTCAACTATGTCGCCGATCAGCTGCAGCACAAGTATGGCAAAGACTATTTGGAGCGCGGCAACCTGCGTGTCTATACCACGCTGAGTTGGCCCATGCAGCAAATCGCCGAGGACGCTCTGCGCCAAGGCATTGCCAATGTCAGTGGGCGTGGCCCCAATCAAGGCTGCCTGGTGGCCCTTGACCCCAAGACCGGCGAGATCAAAGCCATGGTAGGCGGCACGGACTACAACAAGAACCAGTTCAACATCGTGACGCAGGCTAGGCGGCAGCCCGGCTCATCATTCAAGGCCGTTGTGTACTCGGCAGCGATAGACAGCCATGTGGTGAGCGAGAACACCACCGTGCTGGATGCGCCTGTCACCTACCAAACCGGCGGCAAGCCCTACACGCCCCGCGATGACAACGGCTACAGCTACCGGCGGCGCACGCTGCGCGATGCCATGGCGCAGTCGGTCAACGTTCCCGCCGTCAAGGTGCTGAAGGAAGTCGGCGCACAGGCTGTCGTCCGCTATGCCCACGTCATGGGCGTGGACTCGCCCCTCGACCCGGTGCTGTCTCTGGCCCTCGGCTCCAGTGGAGTGACGCCCCTAGAGATGGCCGATGTGTATGCCACTATCGCAAACGGCGGCAACCACCCCGTGCCGACGCCGTTCACGCGTTTGGCCGATGCCAACGACCACACGATTGAAGATATTCCGCCCGCTATTGAAACCCATGTGCTCCAGCCCAGCACTGTGCGCCAGGTAGACGATATGCTCCGCGCCGTCGTCACAGACGGCACGGGCAAAGTGGTCGGCGACGTGCCCGAAGCGCGCGGCAAGACCGGCACTACGCAGGGCCACAAGGATGTCTGGTTTGTTGGGTACGATAAGAACTTAGTGTGTGCCGTGTGGGCAGGGCATCCCCTGCACAATGCCAAAACAGGGCAAGACTCGTATGGCGCGGAGATGGAAGGCAATGCCTGGGGGTCAACAGTCTGCGCTCCTATCTGGCGCAATTTTATGCTGAAGGCTGCGCCTGTCTTCCAGGCCGCCGAGGCCAAGGAAGCCGCCCGTAACCATACCAAAGCGAAGCCGGTTGCGGTTGTTACTGCCCCCATCGCTCCGCCCCCGCCCGCTGATCCATTTCGCAGCACCCGCTCCGAGCGCAGGCGGCGTCGTGCCGAAGAGCGCGCGCAGTACAATGGCTCTGCCGATAACCAGCCTGCCGACAGTGCGCCCGCCGATGCAGGCACCACGACAAACACAGGCATGGGGAATAACTCGGATACCTCTGCTTCCCCTAGTGCCGACACGTCTAACGGCATGAGCACGACCCTGAGCGCACCATCCACGGACAGCACGCCCTCCCCCTCTGCGCCCCGCACGCGGCGCGATCCGTCCTCCAACTCCCCTGGTAATTCTTCCGGCGACAGCAATGCCGGAACAAATGCCTCGCCTGCCCCGCGACGCCATGCCCGTGCCCGCGCCGGCACGGATTATGTCACCGTGCGCATCAACCCGGAGGACGGCCTGCGCGCCACCCAGTGGACGCCGGAAGTGGTGGAAAAGACCTATGCCAAAGGGGCCGAGCCGCACCGCTACAGCCACATGTATGCCCCCCCGCCCGGAGAGCATTAAGCTTTTCGCCTAATCCCCGCGCCCCTAATCTTCTGGTTTTATAATCTTCGCCCCGCACCCCCATGATAACGCTGCCCCGCACCCCCTCTTCCTCGCCCGCTCCGTCGCCTGGTGACGATGAGCGGGCCTTTGTCGTGCGCGCCCGCCTGTTTGGCGCGCTGATCGCTCTGCTGTTTGCCGCGCTTGTGGCGCGCTTGTGGTTTCTGCAAATCGCGCACGGCGATGACTTCCGCGCCCTGGCCGATGCCAACCAGGCACGGCACATCCGCTCGCGCGCGCCGCGCGGCATTATTGTAGACCGCACCGGCGCGCTGCTTGCCGCCAACCGCTCGCGCTTTGCCGTTTATGCCACCCCCGATGTCCTCAAGAACGCGCCTGTGCTGGGACGCCTCGCCGCGCTGCTGGGGGCAGCCCCTGACGACATCCGCCAGACTATCCAGGCCAGCCGCCAGAACCAAGATGACCCGCAGCGCGTGATGGGCGATGTGTCCATGACAGTGGTGACGCAGATTGAGGAAAACCGCCCTTTCCTGCCCGGCGTCAGCACCAGCCCCGAACCCGTGCGCTGGTATCCCCACAAATGTTTGGCGGCACAACTGCTGGGCACGATGGGCCGCGTCAATGCCGATGACTGGAAACAACTCAAACAGCAAGGCAAAGACGCGGACTATTTTACCGATGACTTTTTGGGCAAGACGGGTTTGGAGCGCCAGTACGAGTCGTTCCTGCACGGCACGCCCGGCGGAACCGACGTGCAGATTGACGCGCGGGGACGCCGCGTGCGCACCATGAACACGGCCTCGGCAGCGCCTGGCGGCACGGTGATGCTGGCCCTGGATGCCCGCGTGCAGGCCGCTGCCGAGGCTGTCCTACGCCGCCGCCACTTTGTCGGGGCCGCTGTCGCCATCAACCCCCAGACCGGGGCCGTGCTTGCTATGGCGTCCGCCCCGACCTTTGACCCCGGCCTGTTTGCCACCGGCATCAACACCCCGAACTGGACAGCGCTGAGCACCAGCCCCGACCACCCCCTTTTAGACCGCACCACTGATGCCATGTATCCGCCCGGCTCCACGTTCAAGCCTATCGTCGCCGCAGCGGGCCTGCAAACCGGCGCGATTACCACCCATTCTGCCGTGGACTGCACCGGCTCGTACCATCTCGGTCGGGCGCGCTTCGGCTGCTGGCAGACCCATGGCGAAACCGACTTTTACAAAGCCATCGCGGTTTCGTGCGACGTGTTTTTCTATGTGGCGGGCCAGCGCATCGGGCCGGATGCCATTTCCGATTACTCCAAAGCCTTTGGGCTTGCCGAGAAAACCGGCATTGACCTTCCTTCGGAAGACATCGGCTCTATCCCGTCTCCCGCCTGGAAAGCCAAGCGCTTTGCGCGCAATGGGCCTGCGTTCACCCAGTGGTTCGGCGGCGACACCCTGCACATGTCTATTGGGCAGGGCGATGTTTTAACCACCCCGCTGCAAATGGCGCGCGTGGCCGCGACACTTGCCAATGGCGGCGACGTTTTGCGCCCCTATGTTGTCCAGAAAATCACCTCTGGCAATACCAGCCGGGTTTTGTTTGCCAACGCGCGGACATTGGTGCGCCATGTCCCGGTCAGCCCGCAGAATATGGAAGACGTGCGCCGCGGCATGCGCATGACAGTGACGCGCGGGACAGGCAAAGTGGTGAACTTTAGGGAGGTCGCGGTCGCCGCCAAAACCGGCTCGGCTCAGATGCACGGCAATGCCAAAACGCACGGCTGGTTTATTTGTTTCGCGCCGTACAATCACCCTACCATCGCCATTGCCGCCGTGGTGGAGCATGGCGGGCATGGCGCCGATACCGCGGGCAAGGTGGCACGGGCCATGCTGCAAGCTTACTTCCGTTTGCCGGTGCGCGAGGCGGGCGAAGCGAAAAGCGATTAGCACGGCGGCCCGCGCCTCGCGCCGGCAGAGCGGAGGCGTTTTTCTGGCGTTTCCAGCGCGTACCAACGACGGACAGATTTGTTCCGTCGTTGGTACGCGCTTTTCATACCGGCGCAAGCCTGAAGCCCGGCGTTTACAACACGCCCGCAAATGGGAACTTTGACCTTGTACCCCCCAGATATTTTTAGGAATGATTGCTCTGTTTTGGGCAGAAGAAAGAATGGCAGATGCTTTACGAGCTTCGGCATTATGACCTGGTCAGCAGCCGCGCGCAGTATGTTTTGGACGCGCGATTTGAGCAGCATGCGCTGCCTCTCTGGAAACGCATCGGCATTGAAGCGGTCGGGTTTTGGTGGGTATTCATTGGGCAAAGCCCCCGAATGACCTACATGCTGGCGTGGGAAAACCTGGCTCAGCGCGAGCAGCTTTGGGGCGAGTTTGAGGCGGATGCCGAGTGGCAAAAGGCCTGCGCCGACAGCAATGCGCAGGCAGGCTACAACCCTGTTCGCGCAATCACCAACACCATCCTGCGGCCCACGCCGTATTCGTTTCAGCCGCGCCATAACAACCAGCCTTCACGGCTATCAGGCGGCATCTTTGAGCTGCGCACATTAGCGTTTGACGAATCGCGCAAGCTGGCACAGACGTCGGACTGGTTCGGGCAGCAGGGTGCGGCTTCTATGCAGTCGCATGATATGTTCACGATGGGCTATTGGACAACAGTGATTGGCGTCTCCCCGCGCCTGACCTACATGCTGGTCTTTGAAAACTTGGCCCACCGCGACCGTGCCTGGGCGGCCTTCCACACCGACCCGCAGTACAAAGCCATGCAGGACGGGTTATATCAAGATGGCCTGCCGCTTATTGCTTCTATAGACAGTTGCCTGATGTACGGAACCGAGTTCTCCGGCTGGCGGTGACAGCGCTGCGCCGATCAAAAAACAACGCTGACGCTGCGATAACGGCGCAGTGTCAGCGTTATGTCTAAAGGCTGCCATGGGTGGCACAAAGTCTCAGCGATAGCCGAACGTGGCAGACATGCCGGGCGGCAAAGCCAATGGCGAGGCGGCCTGCGCCGTGGTTCCCACGCTGACCGCCTCGGCCCGCAGCCATTTCACATGGCCGTCCGCCAGCAGAAAGCAGCGCCCGCCCTGGTGGCGGCTGGCCGATGGAACGACTGCGACAAAGGAGTTGGCGAACGGCGAGACCGCTTCCTCCGGCTGCCCAAAAGGGACGTAGATGCCGGGTAGCCCTTCCGAGGTTTCCGCCACCAGCACCGTAGCCGAGGGTGCCGAAAGCTGGGCGCGGGGCATGCCGGCGGGGGCTTCTACGCCTGCGAGGTTTAAGTTGAAGAAGTAAGATACCAGCGAGAGCGGAGGAGTGCTGGAGTCCGCGTTAGAAGCGGCAGAAGCCGGACAGCGGAAGATGCCCGGCGCGCGGGCATAAGTGTTGCACAAGCCCGCCCACCCGGCATACTGCGGGTTGCCGCTGGCGCCGGGAGCGGGCAGCAGGGTGCCAGGCATGAGCGTGTCATCGTGGTCGGAGGCGTACTGCTCCACGGCCAGCCCAATCTGCCGCAGATTAGAGATGCAGACAGTCTGGCGTGCTTTGGCCCGCGCCTGCGCAAAGACCGGGAACAGCAAGGCGGCAAGCAGCGCGATTACAGCGATGACAACCAGCATCTCAATCAGGGTAAAGGCGCGTGTGACGCGCGTCTGATGCGCAGTCATGCCAGGCGCGAAGAAACACAGGGCGCAGCAGCACGGCGGCGGGCACGCAGACCCAGCGCGCCCAGTCCGAGCAGGCCCACACAAAAGCCGATGCTGCCAGACAGTTCTGGGGCCGGCGCGAGCTGTGCAAGATGCGCGCCCCCAAAACTTGCCTCCAACGCACTGCTGCCTGAGCTGCTCGGCACGACATGGTTGAAGTAGATCAAGTCGAGCGGATACAAGCCCGCCTGCGTGAATGTCGCGGAGCCATTGACCATGGTGTCCGCATGGACGCCGTCATTAAGCACCACCTGCTGCCCGCCAATAAACAGGACGGAGCCGTCATCGCTAAAGGTGGAAAATTGCAGCGTGCCCGCACTTGTGACGTTGAGGTAGCCCTGAAAGTCAAAGATGCCGTCGCCCAATGTGGTGGTGGGGCCGGAGTAGGACGCGCCGTCACCGCCCACCTGCAGGAAGTCTCGGGCGGAGTCGGTGTCGTGCGCGGAGTAGCCAAACCCATTGTTTGAGCCGGTAATGCCCGCCTCGGTTGCCGTGAACGAGCCAGTCTGCGCATGGGCGGCCATATAATCCTGCGCCATGCTGACTGTGGTAATGGGAGCGCCATTGGTGAAATAGAAGGCCCCCGTAAGGCCAGGCGCACTCGCCACGCCTGTTGCAGGGCGGGAGGTAATCACGGTCTGCGCCTGTGCCGCGCCGCTCAAAGCGAGCAGTGCGAACCCCGCCGTCATCCATGCAAAACGAGGCATCATAGTTTCAGTCTCACTTTCAAGGGAAATGCGTAGCCCATCGGGGATTTGAACCACCGGTTTCCACGCCGAAAAGCGCGGCGTCCTGGGCCGGGCTAGACGAATGGGCCAAGCAGGGCGGTGCAGATCGCCAGTCTGCCAAACACCGTCCGCAGTGCTTTATACCCAATTCCGCCCGCATCGTTCGCCTGCATGAACCACTATTGCATAAAACGTGCCAAAAGCACAAATGCCAGTGTGTCTATGTTTAACAGGAGCAGGCCAGCCGTCATCAGGCCAAGCAGAAGGGGAAACGCAGCGGGGCGCACGGCCAGTCCGCGCAGGCCGAGCACGAAAAACAGGGCCAGCGGCAGCAGGGCGGGATACCAGTAACGGCCCTGCGCCTGGAAGAAAACCAGCACAAAGCGCAGGTGCGCCAGCCCGGCCAGCGCGACCAGCACGCCGAACACGCGCAGCATTGCCGACTGCGCAGGTGTCCAAACGTGCTTGCGCCGCGCCAGCATCCACAAGCCCGCGCCGGAAGCCAGGCAGCACAGCACAAGCAGCACGTAGAGGGACGGCAAGGGCTGGGCGGGCGACGGCGGATGCCCGTGCGGGTCTTGTCCCCAGAACACGCGCATGGAGTCAAAGACGCCCCAGAATGAGGCAAATGTCCAGCGCGCGACGCCTGCCAGGTACGCGCCCATGGAGCCGCCGAACACGTAGCGTATCAGGTCGGGGGCCTGAGCCGTGTTCCCGAACGCCGTTTCAAACAGGTGCTGGGCCAGCGGGTCGCCGTACAAGACTTGGTTGCGCAGCAGCCACGGCGCACCCAGGAGCACGCCCACGCCCAGCGAAACCAGGGCCAGCCGTCCCCCGTCCCTTGCTAAAACCAGACCCTGCTTGACCAGAAAGTAGCACGCGCACGCCACAGTCGGCAGCAGCAGCAATGTGGAAGTCTTTGTCCAGATGCCGATGCCGATCAATAAGCCCAAAACAAGCGCGTGCCGCCACAGCAGGCGCGGCGCGTGGGCGAACTGTCCCGCGTCCTGCGCCGCCCGCGCCAGCCGCCACAAGGCGAGCGCCATTAGCAAATTGGTCAATGCGTCATTGCTGACTGAGGCGGACAGGGCAAGGTTCATGGGCAGCAGCCCGATAAACGCCGCCGTGCCCAGCGCGACAAGCAGCTGCGCGGGGAACAGGGCGCACACGCACAAAAACGCCGCCACGACAAGGGCGGCCCCCAGAAGCAGCGAAACACCCCGCACGGCGCGCGTGGCAGTTTCGGGGCCAGCGTGCCGGGCGGCTGCGTAGACCGGCGCGCACAAAGCGTAGTAGAGCGGGGGCTGATGCGCCTCATAGTTCGCCTCGCCCGCGCGGAAGACAGGCAGATGCCCGGACGCAAGCGAGGCGACATACAGCA
>JAABUJ010005112.1_pt1 | contig 13316 bp, 13 predicted proteins | sample 5559131 | NCBI WGS metagenome assembly JAABUJ01 (sample SAMN10711875, study PRJNA513366) | rock metagenome | isolation source: Antarctica rocks | place: Antarctica: Victoria Land, Mt New Zealand nord | collected 2016-01-07
TCAGACAATCCGGGGTTCAAGAAGTGGTTGGGAGACGCGACATTCGGCGCCACGTACCGGTAGCACGAGCTGGGATCATAGCTGCTGACCTCTCTGCTTGTCCTACTATTACCCCAAGTGGTTACGGGTAACTATTTAGGACTCTAAGCAGGGGACGAGAGGATGACCACGGAAGAGGCTCTCCAGGGCGGCGAGCAGAGGGTAGCCCTGCTTGCGGAGCGTGGAGAGGTAGCCCCGGATGCGAGCGAAGGCATATGCGCCCTGGTCACTGCGGAAGGTGCCAGACACCTTCTGCTGCACCTTGACCATGCGGACATCGCGCTCGGCCTGATTGTTGTCGAAGGGGATGGCGAAATCCTCCATGAAGGCGAGCACCTCGTCGGTACGCTGCAAGCGGTCAAGCAAATTCTTGGCCTTGCTCTGTTTGCGCCGTCCGCGTGGAGGCGGGGCCGCATCCGGGGGCGGGTTGGCGGCCAGGCCGGCGGCGATGGTGCGGGCGTAGCGGCGGCGGAACGTGGCCCGCGTCCGCGCAGGCAGGCCCGCGCGTCCCGCATCGTGCGCCGCGTCCACGGCGGCCTTGATCGCGCGCAGCAGCGCGGCCATCTCCGCGGCCCACACCTGTCCGTCTTGCTCCTCGACCCAGGCCAACTCGCGCAGGTGGTGCGCGTTGCAGAGCGCATGGCGGCAGGGGTACCGGCGGTAGGGCGTCCAGCCGTCGTGCACGCTCGTGCCCCGGAAGCCCGGCAGGATGCCGATCGCGTCGGTGGCCTCCACCCCGCGTTTCGGGTGGACGCCGTAGTGGGTCAGCCGCGCGGTCGAGGCTGTGTGCAGCCACCACCGTTTGCCCTCTACGGAGAGGCCCGTCTCGTCGTTGTGCTGCACCGCCCCCGCGCGCAGTGCACCAGCGATCGCCGCCTCCACGTCAGCCAAGCGCTCCGCCGCGTCCTGGACCAGCGCCGCCAGCGTCCCTTCCGTCATGGCGCAGCCCAGCAGGTCGCCCAGCACCGCGCGCGTCCGGTTGTAGGGCAGCAGGTGTTGATGGGTCAGGGCGACGGCGATGGCCCGCACACGAGGGCCATACTGCACCGGCGCGGCGACAGCGGCTGGGAAATCCCCGGTCGCGGGGGCCTGGCAGTGCGGGCAGCGCACCCGCACGCCTCGATACTCCGTCACCACCGGACGGATCGGCGGGACCTCCACCACCTGTCGCCGCTCCACGCCGATCTCCGGCGCGTCCGTGAGCAGCCCTGTGCACGCCGGGCAGACCAGCGGACGCCGCTCGATGACGTGATCGGGCGCGTCCACCAACCGCAGGTGCGCGCCGGGGTGGCCCGGTTGCCCCCCCGGTTTCTTCCCGCTCGTGCCGCGCAGGCTCCGGGGCACGCGCGCCGACCCGTCGCTCGACGGCGGTTTGCTGCTGTTCCGGCTGGTCGTCGCCTGCTGTCCCTCCAACGCTTTGATCCGCTCCAGCAGCGTCGCCACCTGTGCCGTCAACACGGCGATCGTCTCCCGCCCCGCCGCGACCTCGGCGTGCAGGCGCGCATTCTCGGCCTGCAGCGCGGCGGTGCTCGTTTCGCTCATCATGCCCTTACTCTACCAGGGATGGCCCCTGCCGTCCCTCCTAAATAGTCACGGAAATTGATCAGAAAATTGTCGAGAGGTTTAGACAGCTTGTTGATGCGGGTGAGGGCGTGACTCGCACTATCCAGAGTGACAGCATTTCCAGCACCGTCGATATACAGATGTCATCCCAGTGGGGAGTAAGCTGTCTTAGCCTGCTTAACCGTGTCTTTAGCCGAGAGAGTGACCACTACAAGAGATTCGATGAGGCGGTCGATAAAGGCCTTAATCATTGGTCGTATATGGTCAAGGCTTTGGGCATCCTTAAGGCGGCCCTAGATGATTACGAGCATGGCCACCTCTTCAAGGTACGTACTCTGATTGAAGCCGAGGTGTTTGATGATCTCTTGGAACAAGCCGAGCACCTTCTAGCGTCCGGCTATAAAGGGCCAGCTGCTGTCATCGCGGGGAGCGTTTTGGAGGACGGATTACGCAAGCTGTGCCAGCAGCGGACTATTATCCTCTCTGATAAGCCAAAGCTGGATGTAATGAACGCTGACCTTGCCAAGAGTGGAGCCTATACTAAGCTCACTCAAAAGAAGATTACGGCCCTTGCCGATATCCGCAACAGCGCGGCACATGGGCAGTGGGACCAGTTTACAGAGGCAAATGTATCTGAGATGGTGCAAGGCGTGCGGTCCTTCATGGAACAATACTTCACATAGGGGGAGCCTCTGGACATGACCACACCTGAGAGGGAGGTGCGCACTATCAAATTATTCGACGAACCGGGTCGGCCAGCGCCCAAGCCGGTCTGATGAGCGGGTTGGTGATTTCTAGTGAGCGATACAGTGCCCTTATCGTTCACTAGAAAAGGGTATACTGGAGCAAGTCGACGTCCGGCGACGCCCCTGTCCTGGTGTAAGGTCTCATAGTTTCTGCGCACTGTCTCACAATTGCTGCACGTTGTCTCATAGTTCCTGTGTTGATCCGACAAGGGGAGCCATCTGTCTGCGTCACTCGATCCTGAAACTCGGCTCAACGTGCTGATAACATCCATTATTCGCAGGTCTACCATGGTGAAGCTGCTGATAATGCGCTCCACACGGCGTGTTAGTGAGCCAAGAGCACTTCTGATAAGAGGGGCTGGCATGACGAGACTCGCCGGTCTGCTGTAGGCCGGCAGCAAGAATTGTGAGACAACGTCGGGCTGGCCTCACAAAGTATGAGACAGGTGGCGCAGGAACCGTGAGACAGTGCGGGTGACTGACGCGCGAATATGGCGCAGAAACTATGAGACCTTACACCTGGAGCGTATCAACGCTGGGTGTTGTCTGTGAAGGAGCCTCATGTCCGCTGCTCAACCCGCGCCCCTCGACCCGTCCACGCCCCTCGACCCGTCCACGCCCCTCGACCCGTCCACGCCCCTCGACCCGTCTACGCCCCTCGACCCGTCTACGCCCCTCGACCAGCCCCGATCCCTCGCTGAGATGGGTGACGTCCTGCGCGCCGAGCTAGCCTTCTCGCGCGCCGTGACCGACAGCCTCGCCGAAGGGGTCTACGCCCTCGACCGCGCCGGCCGCGTGACCTTCGCCAACCCGGCGGCGCAGGGTCTCCTGAGCTGGCGGGAGGACGAATTACGGGGCTGCGACATGCACGCGCGGATCCACGCCCACTGCCCCGACGGGACGCCCAACCCCGAGGAGACGTGTCCACTGCTCGGGGTAATGCGCTCACACGTCGCCGTCCGCCGGGACGAGGATGTGTTCACCCGGCGCGACGGGACGGTATTCCCCGTGTCGTACACCGCCGCGCCCCTCTTTGATGATACGGATGGGGCAGGCGCGGGCGAGATCGTCGGCGCGGTCGTGGCGTTCCGCGATCGGACCGCGCAGGTGCGACTGGAGGAGGAGCGCGCCGCGTTGTTGGCGCGCGCGGAGGCGGCGGTGCGCCTGCGCAACGACTTCCTGACGGTGGCTGCCCACGACCTGCGCTCGCCGCTGACCAACATGCTGGGCCGCGTCCAACTTGCCCAGGCGCGGGTCCGGCGCGGGCGGGCGGTCGATCCAACCTGGCTGACGACGCAGCTCGCCTCGCTCGCTGGCTCGACCCAGCGCCTGCTCGCGACGGTGGACGAGCTCAACGACATGACGCGCGTGGAGTTGGGCGAGGCGCTCGATCTGGCGGTGGAGGACGTGGACCTGGGGGCGTTGGTGCGGGCGGTGGCCGACGAGGTGGCGCCGGGGGTGGGGGCGCAGAGCCTTGGCCCGGCGACGGTCATGGTCGCCGCGCCGGGCGCGCCCCTGATGATCGCGGGGGACCGGAACCGCCTCGCGCGCATGCTCCAGAACGTCATCGGCAACGCCGTCAAGTACAGCACGACGGGGACGCCGGTGCGCGTGGACGTGCGAGGGGAGGGCGAGGCGGTCGCCGTCGTCACGGTGCGCGACGACGGGGTCGGCATCCCGGCGGACGAGCTGCCGCGCGTCTTCGAGCGCTTCTACCGGGCCTCGACGGCGCGCGGCATCAAGGGGAGCGGCATCGGCCTGTCCGGGTCGAAGCCACTCGTGGAGCAGCACGGCGGGACCATCACCGTGGCGAGCGCGGAGGGCCAGGGCACGACCGTCACCGTGCGCCTGCCCCGCGCCCGCGCGGGACAGCGTGTGGGCGCGGGCGCACCCGCGCCCGCGGAGGGATCGGCGTGAGCGTGGCCAACCCCGCCAATGAGCTGGTGGTGGCCCAGGAGCGGGCGGCGGCCGCGCTCGCCACGATGCGGGAACAGGCGCGCGCCTACGCCCACCGCGCCAAATCTCCGAACACGCGGCGAGCCTACCGTGCCGACTGGGCCGACTTCAGCGCCTGGTGCCGCGCGCACGACCGTACGCCGCTCCCCGCCGCGCCCGAGACCGTCGCGCTCTACCTCGCCGACGCGGCCGCCCGCTGTAAGACCTCCACGCTCGTGCGCCGTCTGTCCGCGATCGCGCAGGCCCATCAAGTCGCCGGACACCCCTCCCCCACGAAGGATCAGAGCGTACGCGCCGTCGCGGCCGGCATCCGCCGCGCCAAGGGCACCGCGCAGCAGGGCAAGGCCCCGACCGTGACCGCGGATGTGCGTCGGATGGTCGACGCCCTGCCCGCCACATTGATGGGCCGGCGCGATCGTGCCCTGCTGCTGCTCGGCTTCGCCGGCGCCTTCCGGCGTAGCGAGCTGGTCGCGCTCGACGTGGCCGACGTGGCCGAGCGGCCCGAGGGCCTGGCGGTGACGATCCGCCGCTCCAAGACCGACCAGGAGGGGGCGGGCCGCGTCGTGGGCATCCCCTACGGCTCGCACTATGAGAGTTGCCCGGTCCGCGCCCTGCGCGCCTGGCTCGCCGCCGCCAGCATCACGAGCGGCCCGCTCTTCCAGGCCATCAACCGGCACGACCAGCTCCTGCCCGGTCGCCTCTCCCCGCAAGGCGTGGCCCGCGCCGTCAAGCGCGCCGCCGTGGCCGCGGGGTTCGATCCCACGCCGTACGCCGGCCATTCGCTGCGGGCGGGGCTGGCCACGGCAGCGGCCGAGGCCGGCGTCTCCGAGCGCGCCATCATGACGCAGACCGGGCATAAGAGCTTACCCATGGTGCGTAAATATATTCGGAGTGGTTCCATCTTCCGGGAAAACGCCGCCGCCGAGGTGGGGCTGTAGGATGCCGTCGCTGCGACGCGTCAGACGCCGGACCTTGCCCCCCGCCGCCGCGCATTTCCGCGCGTTCGTCCGCCTGCGCAGCGTCGATCCCGCCCGGAACCGCGACCGCAGCTACACGCTGACCTGGACCCCGGCCCTGTTCGAGGGTGGCGCGCTCCTGCGCGTGTGGGGACGCACCGGTGGCCCCGAGCGCACCCGCATCGACTACTACCCCGACCGCGCCGGCGCCCAGGCGCACGTCGAGGCGATCCTGCGCCGCCGCCTGCGCCACGGCTACCGCGTCTTGGAATGGCAGTAGGCCGCAGTGCCGGAGCGTTCCCGGAAACGCGCGTTCACGCGCCGGCTTGACTCCGACAACGCCGACCTGTACGCTGTGTACGTCATGTATGACAACACCTACAGATAGGAGGAGTAGGCAATGTTAGAGGAGTTGGACTTGTGGCACATATCCTAGCTGTATGCAATCAGAAGGGCGGCGTGGGCAAGACGCAAACGACGATCAGCCTCGGCGCCGCGCTGGCCGACGCCGGCGCGGCGGTCCTCCTCGTCGACTTCGACCCGCAGGGCCACCTCACTGAGGCCGTGGGCCTGCGCGACCTCTACCTGGACACCGGGCCGGCCCTCTACGACGCGCTGCTAGACCCGGCGCGACACGACATAACGACGCTGATCCGACAGACGGCCGCCGAGCGGTTCAGCGTCATCCCGACGACCTACAAGATGGCGCTGGCGGACAAGGCCCTCTACATGGCCCACGGCCGCGAGGAGCGGTTGAAAGACCTGCTCGCTGGCGTCCCCCGCGAGGTCGATTGGGTGCTGATCGACTGCCCGCCCGAGTTGAATAACCTGACCGACAACGCGCTCTACGCGGCACGGCGGGCGCTCGTCCCGATCCAGGCCGAAACCTCCTCGGTGCGCGCGCTGGAGCTGCTATTCGACCAGATCGAGTCGATCCGGCGCGGCCTCAAGATCGAGGTCGAGATCACGGCCATCGTGCCCAACCTCGTCGAGCACGTTAAGCTCTCCGGGCGCATCCTCGACGAGCTGCGTGCGTCCCTCCCGGCCGTGACCCCGTTCGAGGTGCCCAAGCGCCAGGTCGTGCGCGAGGCGTGGGACGCCGGCCACTCCATCTTCACCTACAAGCCGAGCGAGAAGGCGAAGCGCGAGGACCGCGACGAGTTGATCGCGATCTACAGGGACCTGGCCGCCCTCGTGTGCGCGCGCGTGGCCGCCCCGGTCGCGGGAGGGGTCTTATGAGCGAGGACCGCGCCAAGCGCATCGCCACGCTCTCCTCCCGCTTCACACCGGCCGCAGACGCCGACGAGGCTGCCCCCGCGCAGCCCCCGGCCGTGGCGCCGGCCGCGCCCTTAGCTCGAACGCGCGGCCGCCACACCTTCTACCTGGACAGCGCGCTCGTCGCCCGCCTCGACCGCGCCTATCGGGACGCAGCCCACGAGTTGTATCCCGTTGAGGTGAACAAGTCGGACTATCTTGAGGCCGTGCTGACCTACGCCTTGGAGCGCGCGCCGGAGGTCAAGGACGCCTTGCGCGCGCAGCTAGATGGGGCATAATGGTGTGATAGGTATGGCATGTATGACATGTAGGGCATGGGGGATATAGACGTTATATCGCCCATGCCCTACAGCTATGAGGGATACGGCATGGATGAGATGGATGAGATGGATGAGGGTATCATCGAGGGCTTCATGCGCACGCGTCGCCTCCTCGACGAAGCGCTGGTGTACGCCGACACGGCGACTCGGCTGGGCGATGTCGCGGCCGTCGATCCCGAGTTGGCTCGCATGACGCGCGCCCAGCTCGTTGCCTTCGTCAGCCCGGTCCTGGCCCACCGCGAGATTGTCACGATCGCTGCCTATGGGGCGGCCGACGACGCACTGCTGGGCTCGCTCCTGGACACGCTCACGCTCGCCTACACAGCGCTGCACCCCGTCGCGACCGACGAGTGCGGCCGGCCGGTCTACGAGATCGCCGCGCTGTGCAGCATCCTCTACGAGTGGGCAGAACGTGCCAGAGCCGAGATGGGCCGCATGAGCGGGCTAGAGCGGCACCCTCCGCGCGAGTCGTCGCCACGCACCCCTGAGGTGGAGCAGGCTATCGCGGATATGAAGATCGAGCTCGTGGGCATCCTCGACCAGGCCGAGGCCGAGTTCCAGGACGAGGTGCGCCAGGTAAAAGCGCGTGTCGCGGCGCTTGAAAACACGGGCGAAGAAGGGTAAGATAGAACTAGCGCATTATTTAGCGGGCGCGTTTTTTGAGTCAGCGCAATTGTTTAATTGCATCCGCGCTACAGGTGCGGTAAGATAGGCATCATGAGAGATACTACTATGCCCTAGCACTGTCGTGCTAAACGCACGAGGCCCACCGGGTTTCCCCAAGTGGGCCAACGTCCGCCGCCTATAGTGTGCGGTTCTGGTGTGTTGTGTTGTAAGCGATCCACCAGGCCGCTAGATCGGGACCAGGAACCTTGTCCAAGGGTTCCCGGCTCTCGCAGGGAGGCTTTACGCTTCCGAGGAGTACCTATGAGCAATCATACGGGAACGGCGCGTGCATGTCAATATCATGCCCATTCTCTAAGGCCGGAAACCACACCACCGCTACCATCCACGTCGCCCGACAGCATCGACCGGCGCCTGGTCCAGCGCTACGGTGCGTGGCTGCTCACCGGCGGCTACACGGCGCTCCCGACCTACGCCTGGGTCTACTACGCGCGGCTGGGCGTCACCGAGTCCGAGATGGTGTGCCTCGCGCAACTCTGCACCTACTGGTGGACCGCGCGCGACCCCTTCCCCGGCGAGGCGGCGCTGGCGGCGCGCATGGGCAAGACGGTCCGCACGATCCAGGGCTACCTCCGTTCCTTGGAGGGGAAGGGGCTACTGCACATACAGACCCGACTATCCACTAACGGGCGGCAGTCCACGAACGCCTACGACCTGCGCCCGTTCTTCGCGGCCGTCGAAGGGCTCGCCCGGCTCGACGGCCTCCGCGACGCCGGCGACGCGGCCTCCGCGACGCCGGCGACCCCCGACAACGATGCGTGCGATGATGGGCCATGTGACCATAACAATGCTACACAGGGGGATGCGGAACAAAAACCGCTATGTGCAGGGATGGAGAGCAATGGACCCGAAGACACCGCTAAGGGCGCAGCTACAACCGGCTCGCGGAGGGGTGAAGGATCACACGCAGGAGGGGTGAAGAATCCTTCACCCCAAGTAAACCCAATCGAAATAGAAAACTTCGACTTCGATTCGATACCCCCTACCCCCACTAAGACAACACAGACGCCGACAGACGCCGAGGCTCGGCCACCGTCCAGCGCGGACCTGGACGACCAGGCGCTCGCGGCCGAGATCGCCGCCCTAAGCGCCGCGTTGGGGGACGACGCGCCGCGCTCAAGTCTCGGCCGCGCCCGCAATCTACACCGCGACGCCGGCGTGTCCCTCGCGCGGTTCCTGCGCCTGCTCGACGAGGCGGCCGCCCGGACGCGCGACCGCCAGGCCAGCATCGTCAAGCGCCAGCGCGCCGACGTCCGCGCCGTCAACGGCATGCCCTACCTGTTCGCCGTCCTGACCGACCTGCTGCACCCCGCGCCGCCCCGCGTGGCCACCGGCGGCCCGGACGCGGATCGCCGACGAACTGGCTCATCAGGTCGACGACGCCGGCGCGCTGATAGCCGCGGCGAGGCCTCCGGCTCCTACGCTGCGTGGTCCGACAGCCCCGCGCCCCTGCCCATCGTCGAGGAGCATCCGGTGTGGCGTGCGGTCCTCGACGAGCTGGCCCAGGTCATGACCAGCGAGAACTACAACGCCTGGTTCGCGACGACGCGCGCCCTCGACCAGGACGGGGAGGTACTGCGCGTGGCGGTCCCCGCCGCCTTTAACAAGACCTGGTTAGAGCACAAGCTAGCCGGCAAGGTCATGGGCGCGTTGCACAAGATCGACTACGATACTCTCGGTATCGAGTGCGTCGGGCGCGTTGAGTACGTCGTCGATGCCGCCGCGTGCGCCCCGACCGAGGCCACCGCACAGGCATCCTGAGCGACGACACGAGGTACGAGAGGAGCACAGCATGTCCATGTGGGAGACACCGGAGACACCGGAGACACCGGCCGGCCCGGCCGGGGGCGACGACATCGCCCTGACGACACCGGTGAGCGCGGCTTTGCCGGGGCCTGGGGTCGCGGCCGGCGACACCTGCCCGACGTGCGGGGGTGCGCCGGGACCGGGCAAGATCGGCCGTTGCGTGGCCTGCGTGGAGGAGGAATGGGCCAAGCTCCGGGCCGAGATGGGGGGAGGCATGGTATCGCAGACACCGCTACGAGGAAGGCGACTGATGGAGCGCACCGGCGACTATATCCGCGCGTGCCCTGGCTACGGGGAGCCCGACTATCGCCGCCGCATCGAGGTCTACGAGCGTCCGGGCCTGACTTTGGTGAAGGAAACGACGCCCGCGCTTAAGACGCATGCAGGGGGCTTCGACGTAGCGCCAACTGAGTAAGGCGAACGGCACGGTCACAACGATGCTGGCGATGGCCAAGGGGACGGGCCCAAGGCGCGCGACGCCGAGGAGGACCAGAATCTGCATGACGGGCCAACCGTAGATATATAAACCGTAGCTGATGTCACCATAGCGCTCGACATGCCGGGTGGGTAACCGCAGCGCCAGCCAAAGAACCGTGTAGGGGACGGCAAGAGGCAGCACGAGCAATTGCATCCCGATCAAAGACGCCAAGAGGACGCCAAGCGTCGCACACACAAAGAATGCGCGCCGCACGACGATGCGATGGCGATACGCGTAATACGTCGCGCCAGCGAAGAAATAAGAGGCTTGCAGCATGAAAACATCCGGCCCGAACCACCAGCGAACGGCCGTGACGAGCGGGATCGCATCCATCTGCCGTGGCGCGTTGATGTAGAGTAGCAGGACCGCGAACGCAAAAGGGTAGATCAATGGAACGCGTAGACGAAGAACGCACCAGCCTAGGAGGGCAAGGAGGATATAACACTTGCCTTCGTTCGCCAACGTCCAGAGTGCCCCGTTGACGAAAAACCCTTCGGGCAGGTGCGCGAAGATTCCAGCTACACCCGTTTGCCGCATATCTAGCCAGGCATTGGATGTGAGGTACGAGAGTGGACGGTCAACCGGATACGTGAAATACCCGGCGAGTGACCAGCGTTCGATGATCCAGACCAGCGGCCCAACACCACAAACCATGACGACGAGACAAATCCAGAAGCCGGGCATGATGCGTAGCGCGCGGTGCCAGAGGAAGCGAATGGGGTTGCCCGTGCGCTCGTAGCTGCGCGTGACAAGGAAGCCGCTCAGAAAAAAGAACGTTGCGACGGCGAGGGCACCCAGGTTGTCGTGCAGAGCGCGTGTGATAGGATCGAAACCAAAACCGCCAAGGGGATAGGCGTGTGTGTAAATGATGACGAGAGCGCATACAAGACGCAGGAATCCTACCGCGTTGTTGCGTGCGTATAGCTCATTGTCGTCGATGCCCTTTTTTTCTGACATAACTCTCACCATAGTGATTCTCACTCTTGTCCTATCCTCGTTTATTCTCCTTCCGTCCGCTACCCCCTAACAGCTACTCTCCCCACCACCAATCGGCGACTCTCGTCATGCCTGACCCCTTGCCCGCTCCCCGGTCCTGGCCGACCATGGCCCTGCCCCACGCGGGGACGCCCTCACGCGCGTCCGGACCATTTCTTACCCATGGCCGTTGTCGCCCAACGGCGCGTGTGGCCTGCGCTGTACGTCGAGCTATTCCGGCTCAGCGTCAAACCTCTATCGCTCAATATGACGATGCCCCCCGTTTTGTTCGGGACGATCCTGACCGTGAGCCTCGTGGCGCTGTACGCGTCGCTCTGGCGCCAATCCTCGACACGCCAACCGACATCTGATGGCGCCTAACAGCGCCGGTAGCCGTCGCGCGACGCCTACATGAGCGTGACGCCATCGGCGCGCTTGGGGCCATGGCGCGTCAGGATCAGGGCGAGGAGGATAACGGGGACCACGCCGAGGCCGCGCACGATGGGAAGGCGCAGGCCGAGCACGCTGGTCATGGGCAAGAACCACCACGTTGTGGCAAAGAGGGCTCCGAGCGCCCGCCTGTCCGTTGCCAGCCGCACGGTCGCGCACAGCCAGAGCACCGGCAGGAGCAGCACGTCGTCGTGGGGATGGGCGTAGGGCGTCGCGAGCAACCACAGGCAGAGACCCTGCCCCACCCAGCGGAGTGTAGCTGAGGCGTCGGACGTCCCACGTCGCGCCGAGGAGACGGCCCACACGACCCACGCCGCGACGGCGCCGATGACAGCCAGCGGGACGAGCGCGTGGGGAAGCCAGTCCAGATAGAGCGTCGAGAGCGCGGCAATATCGACTTGCGTGTAGACGGTGCCGCTGCCGAAGGAGACCAGCGCGCGCAGCCAGTCGCCCGTCACCAGGGGTCCGGCGAAGAGAAGGCAGCAACCGACCACGGCCGCCGCGCCGGCGAGGAGGCCACCCACGTATGATCGGATGCCGCCTGCGCGCCAGGCCAGCAGCGCCAGGAGGACAATGGGGCCGATCATGATCTGAGGTTTGATGCAGGCTACCGTGAGGAGCGCGCTTGCGAGAGCTATGTGCCGACGCTGGAGCGCATGCCACGCCAGGGCGAACAATAACAGGAGAAGTGGGTCGGGCTGGCCGAGCAGGACGGCGAGGAACACGACGGGACTGAGTAAGAGAGGGAGGGCGCGGCGCGGCGCGTGCGCGATGGGGCCGACGCCATCTCGCCGCACCCGATCCAGGACGAGGAGCGCCACGGCGGCGGCGGCAAGCAGCGCGGCAGCATAGATGTCGTACACGACAGCGGGCGGGAAACCCAGGAAAGGGACGAAGATGAGCGCCAGGAGCGGACCCTGGATATAGGGGTTGGCCCGCCGGTCCCGTCGTTCCGTGGCCGAACGCGTGGGGAAGAGGCGATCCTCGACGCGCACCAGCGCCCGCACATCGTAGGGCGAGCCGCCGTGCTGGATAACCGTAGCGGCACTGTAAAAGACGCGGAAATCCTGCCCGACCACGGGCGCATGGGCCAGCACCTCCCCGTAGAAAGAAAGGACGAGCAACAGGGCGACCGTGTATAGGACGCGGCGCATGATCGCGCCGTGCCGGTCTCCCGCGCTAGGCGCGCGCGTCCGTGCGAGGGTGTCCCGTGGACGGATCGATGCCGACATGTGACCTGCCTTTCGTTATGAGGGCGTCCCCGCCATTGGATGCGATCAACGTCCCCGCCCGCCTACGGCCGACGATCAGGGCCAACAGGGGAAAGGGTGGCCAGCGCCCCATCCTGTGTTAGGCGCGCGAGGGCAGGCACGAGATCGACCGCGCTGATGTAGCCCCATTGCTGCGGTGAGAGTCGCCCATAGCACGGCTGCTCTTCGCGCCACAGGCGGGCGAGCTCGCTATTCGCGGTGGGGCCACGCTGCTCGAACACGATCATGGCCGCGATGGAGGCCGCCTCGTCGCGCGTGCAGCGCGAGGTGAGGGCGCGGTGGGTCGCGTCGACGAACGCCTCACGATCCTCCCGATGTGCGAAAGGCATGATGTCTTGGGGAATGCACTGGGAGCCGACGTGGTAACTCCACCCGAATGTGGTCTCGATCTGCGGTGGCGCGTCCCCCTGTCGCACGCGTACTGTCTTCTTGCTCGGCGTGATGGCGATTATGGTCATGGATGTGCTCTCCTCTTGTGATGGATGTGCTCTCCTCTTGTGATGGCTGGGCTGCCGGTCGTGGTGTTACGCGCGCACCGCGAAGACGTACGCGGCGTTGGCTGGGCAAGCGGCCGTCGCCAGCGCGCCCCGACACGCCGGCGTGCTGGTGTAAACAAGGCGCAAATCCGGCGCGGTGAGCAAGCGCTCCAGCACGAGGTGGCGCGGCGAGTCTGGCGCGACGTGCGCGCCGTAGTAGACGTAGCCGATGCGCGCGCGCCGCACGAAATCCCTGGTCTGATCTGGCCAGGATCGGTCGGTGATGTGGGCGAGGGCATCGAACCGCTCCGGGAGCGTGCC
>JAABUJ010005114.1_pt1 | contig 13305 bp, 12 predicted proteins | sample 5559131 | NCBI WGS metagenome assembly JAABUJ01 (sample SAMN10711875, study PRJNA513366) | rock metagenome | isolation source: Antarctica rocks | place: Antarctica: Victoria Land, Mt New Zealand nord | collected 2016-01-07
GCCAGGAAGGGTGCAGAGCCATGAGTGTGCGCGAAGTACAGGAAGAAGTGCGTAGCGAGCGGCAGGATTATCAACTCGGCTGGCGTGGAGATACCGTAAACCGCAAAACAGCGCAGCCACTCCTTCAAGTAGTTTCCCTGGGTGCGGAATACAAAGTGTTTGTAGCAGAGGAACGCAACGGTGATGGCGACGGGCTTGGTGCTGATCTGTGCGATGTCGGCAATCAGCGGCTTGCCGCGATGCGGAAAGAGGTGGCCGTAAAGAATGACAAAGAGCGAGTAGAGCGCAAGCGTGAAGACCGTATTGAATACGCCGACGAGCAGGAAGCGGATAACCTCGCCCGCCGGCAGCCTGCGGCGAAGGCCCGCGAAGAGGCCTTGGGCCTCGGGATCGGGCCGGTCGCTGGAAACCGGAGAGCTGATTGGGGTGGAGGAGTTCACTGTTCCGATTCTAGCTGGTGCGGGTGATCGCGCACGGTGGAAAGCTGCGGAGCTAGAATTGGCTCGAATCATCGCGATCGCAACAAGACGCGTGCGTGCGATGCGAAGGAGAGCGATGCAGACTTTGAGAAGAGTGTGGGTAATGGCGGTGCTTGCGCTTTCAGCGTGCGGGTGCACGCTGAAAGCGCAGGATGCTGCGCCGGAGGGAGCCAAACCGCTTTGGCCGGGAACAATTCCGATGGCCGAGGGAAGCGCACCTGCGGATACGCCGACGCTTGCGGCGTACTTGCCCGCAGGCAATCCCACGCGAACCGGCGTGGTGATCGCACCGGGCGGAGGCTATGAACATCTCGCGATTGAGAAGGAAGGCGTGGACGTTGCGCAGTGGTTCAATCAGCACGGCGTTGCCGCCTTTGTGCTGCAGTACCGCCTGGGTCCCAGGTATCAATATCCGGTGGAGCTGTACGATGCGCAACGTGCGATCCGCTCGGTCCGGTCGCAAGCCGCGAGCTTCGGAATCGATCCGGGCAAGATTGGGATGATGGGCTTTTCCGCAGGCGGCCATCTTGCCGCCATGGCGGGAACTCTGTTCGACCACGGCAATGCGAGCGCCACGGATGCAATCGATCGTGTATCGAACCGTCCCGACTTTCTGGTGCTCGCCTATCCAGTTATCACGATGGATGCGTCGTTTACGCATATGGGCTCGCGACAAAACCTGCTCGGTGCAGATCCTGATGCGGCGCTGGTTGAAAAGCTCTCAACCGAAAAACAGGTGAGCGCGAAGACGCCGCCAACGTTTCTGTTCGCCACCAGCGACGATAATGTTGTGCCGGTCGCGAATAGCGTTGCCTTCTATAAGGCCCTGGTTGATGCGAAAGTTCCTGCGGAGATGCATCTGTTCCAGCACGGCCCGCATGGCACAGGGCTCGCGCAAGGGTACCCGGCACTGAAGATTTGGCCAGATCTGCTGGCCGCCTGGATGCGTGCTAACGGTTGGATGGATTCTGAGCGATAGAGCAGGTCTCATGCAAAGGCACTGCAACTTCCGGTGCATCCACACGTCAAGGAGCTTACGACCGGCGATCGCGTAAACGGGCTACTGCGGCCGGCAACACTTCGAGCACGCGATCAACTTGCGCCGATGTGGTCAGCCGGGATAGCGAGATGCGCACACTCGATTTCGCTCGTTCATGCGCAATCCCCATGGCCGAGAGGACGTGCGAGGGTTCAGACGCGCCGGACTGGCAGGCGCTGCCTGCCGATACGGCGATGCCTTTCAAATCGAGCGCGATCAGCAGCGCTTCCGCGTCGACGCCATCGAAGAACAAGTTGGCGGTGTTGATTGTGCGCGCGGCACCGCGGCCGTTTACTCCTGCGTTCGAAATGTAAGCGATCAAAGTCTCTTCCAGGCGGTTGCGCAAGGGTTCCAGGTGTGCGGGCGAATCTGCGGCGTCGATTTGCCGAAGCCATTGCTCCGCAATCGACGCTGCCTTTCCCAGCGCGGCAATTCCAGCTACGTTTTCGGTTCCGGCCCGGCGCTGACGCTCGTGGCTTCCTCCATGGAAGAGCGGGGTGAGAGAAAGTCCGCGACGTACGAACAGAACTCCCACACCTTGCGGAGCGTACATTTTGTGTCCGGAGATCGAAAGCAGATCGACGTCGCGAAGCTCGTTCGCCAAATCGATTGACAGCTTACCCGCAGCCTGCACCGCGTCTGTATGGAAGAGCGCACCATGCGCTTTAGTGATGTGCGCCAGTTCAGCGATGGGCTGCAGCACGCCGGTCTCATTGTTCGCAAACATGATCGAGACCAGACGTGTATTGCTGCGCAACGCGGATGTGAGGTCCTCGGGCGCGATCAGCCCGCGTGCATCACAGGGCAGGATCGTCAGCTCGACTCCGCGCTGTGCAAGCGCCTGGGCAGCGTGCAGAACGGCATGATGCTCGACCGCCGAAATAATCAAGTGATCGCCAGCGGTGAGCACGCCAGCCAGCGCAAGGTTGTCGCTTTCCGTACCGCCCGAGGTGAAGACAAGCTCGCTCGCACGGCAACGCAGCAGTGCCGCTATAGATTCGCGTGCGTGGTCGATGGCTGCGCGGGCGTGCTGGCCCTGGCGATGGGTGGAGCTGGCGTTGCCAAAGTTTTCAAGCAGAAAAGGACGCATTGCATCGAACACCTCGGGCAGCAGAGGCGTGGTTGCGTTCGCGTCCAGGTAGATGCGCTCCACACGCAGATTTTACGCTGGCAGAACAACGGATGCTGCTAGGCTGAATTGGGTCGGATTGGCAAGCACAACAGGAGAATGCGATGCGAATGAAGGTTATGGTTGCGGCGTTGATGTCAATGTGTCTTCTCGGCGCGGGTGCGCAAACGGCAAAACCGATGACGGCGGGCGGAGTGTCAGCGGCCTCGAAGGCAGATCCAGCCAAGGCAGCAGACAAGCTGCTGTCCTCCTTCGAGCGGGATTTTATGGGCGCTGCCAAGGCGATGCCCGCAGACAAGTATGACTTCACGCCAGAGTCGCTGCATATCGCCGGTGCAAACTTTGCGACGGTGCGTACGTTTGGTCAGGAAGTGACGCACGTGGCCATGGCGAACTTTTCCATCTATGCCGGCGTGACGGGGAGAAAGCCAACCGTGGATGTGAAATCGATTGGCAAGTTGAAGTCAAAAGAAGAAATTGTCGCGGCTTTGACGGATTCGTTCGCGGTTGCGCATCAGGCGATTGCAACCATCACCCCGGCCAACCAGGACGAAGCCGCAGGCGGGGGCCTCACCAAGGAGGCGCTCGCAATTTATGGTGCGGTGCATGGCTATGACCACTACGGCCAGATGGTGGAATATCTGCGCATGAATGGAATCGTCCCACCTGCGAGTGCGCCGAAAAAGAAGTAAACGGCCAACGGAAAAGGACGTCGCCGAACGAGGACACCTTTGCTTTGCCGTCATGCTGCACGAATGAACACGTGCGTTGAGAGGCTTATAGCTGATTTCGCAATAGTGTCAGCGGTGCGAGATTCGGGAAATACAGGGATCCTTCACTTCGTTCAGGATGACGACTCTACAGGAATGGAAATCGGCTTTAACGCTCAGCCAGTGGAGTGTAGGGGGCCGGATAGGCGGGACCCGTGTAGTCGGCGCGGGGTCGGATCAGGCGGTTGTTGTCGTGCTGCTCCAACACGTGAGCCGCCCAGCCGGAGATGCGTGAGATGGCAAAGATCGGCGTGAACAGATCAATGTCGATCCCCAGTGTGGTGTAGGTGCTGGCGGAGTAGAAGTCTACATTGGCGTTGAGCTTCTTCTCTTTCTTCACAAAGCCTTCGATCTTCTCGCTCATGTCAAACCACTTCGTATTGCCTGCTGCTGTGCCAAGCTCCTTTGACATGCGACGGAGGTGCGTGGCGCGAGGATCTTCCGTGTGATACACGCGATGGCCGAACCCGGAGATCTTCTCCTTATTCGCAAACATGGTGCGCACGTACTCGACCGGGTCGGCACCTGCCTTGTCGATCGCGTACAGGAGACGCATCGTCGCTTCATTCGCGCCGCCATGTAGTGGACCTTTCAGCGCGCCGATTGCACCTGTGATTGCGGAGTGCATATCCGCCAGCGTTGCCGCGATCACGCGTGCAGCAAAGGTGCTGGCGTTCAACTCGTGGTCCGCGTGCAGGATGAGCGCAATGTCGAGCGCGCGGGTAGCAGTTGGAGACGGTTTTTCGCCGTTCAGCATCCACAGGAAATTGCCCGCGTGCGAGAGCGCCGAGTCTGCCTCAACTACAGGTTTGTCTTTGCGGATGCGGTCGAACAGCGCGACGACCATGGCAATCTGCGCCGTAAGCCGGAACGATTTGCGCAGGTTAGCAGCGTGGCTGGAGTCGGCTTCATCCTCGTCGTAGATGGAAAGCAGGGAGACCGCCGTGCGAAGAACTTCCATGGGAGACGCTGTCTTCGGAACTTCTTTGAGGAACTGAATGATTGCGGGATTGATCTTGCGTGCACTGGCGAGTTCGCTCGTGAATTTCTTCAACTCGGAACTTGTAGGCAGTTTGCCATTCCAGAGAAGGTAGGTGGTCTCCTCAAAGGTCGACTCGCTGGCGAGCTTGTGAATGTCGATGCCGCGGTATGAGAGCACGCCTGCATCTCCGTCGATGAAGCAGATGGACGATGTGGTTGCGACGATACCTTCAAGACCTTTGGGTGCGACTGCGGCGGACGACATAAAACACTCTCCAACGAGCCCTGCAAGGCTCGATTCAGACTCTAAGTTATAGCTCAGCCAGGAAATGCTTGTCACGATTTCCAGACCCCGGTGCGTTTATCGGCTCACTCGGCTAGATGCTCACTCCGGCTCCAAAACGTGCGGGTGAGAAGGGTGAAAGATCAAGCGACGCTGCTCCATCCAGCAGCAGTTCCGCGAGCAGCACGGCGGTCGCAGGTGCCAGCAAGATTCCATTGCGAAAGTGTCCCGTGGCGAGCACGTAACGCGGCTGTGCCGACGTCGCACCGAGGATCGGCAGTCCGTCAGATGTTGCAGGACGCAGACCGGCCCACGAGTCCGCAAAGGTAGCTTGAGCGAGAGAAGGCACCAAGGCGATGGCACGTGCGTTCAACTCCAGAATGTCGCGCGGGTGAACAGTGAGGTCAAAGCCTGCGTCTTCGATCGTAGCCCCGATGATTACGCGCCCTCGATCCAGCCCGGAAGTACGCGGGACGATGTAAACGTCTTCTGTACGAACGACAGTGTCCAACTGAAAGCCGTCAGGCGTATTGACGGCAAGCATCTGGCCCTTGCGTGGACTGACCGGTGCAGGCGACCATGCGCCCATGCAATCAATCAGCGTCGCCGCTTCAAACTTCGCTGCGGAGGATTGGACACTGACTGCGTTCGGCGTAAGGGTGAGCCGTTCAAGCGGCGTGTGCTCCAGCAGGACAATCCGGCTTGCGACAACGGCCGTGCGCAGTGCTGCGCCGAGCGCACGGGGATCGATGGAACGCTCGTCGAGCAGACGGAAGGGAGGTGTATGCGCGGAAAGTTGCGGCACAATATTTCGCGGATTGGCTATGGCTTGATCCTGTGCGCAGCTTTGCAGAGTAGCTTGAGTTTGGAAGTGAACCGCATGATGCGAGAGCTCGTTGATGCGTGCCAGGAATTCCGGATAGAGCGATGCGCTCAGCTGAGCGAGCGGGTAAAGCGCGCTGGGATTTGCCGGATCGTAGACGGCGAGCATGCCTGCGGCTGCGGCGCTGGTCTGGCGCATGGCTTCGCCACTTTCGAGCACCGTGACTGATGCTCCGCGGCGATCCAGTTCGAGCGCGAGAGAGAGACCGATGATGCCTGCTCCGGCGATAAGGAAATCGGGTGACGCCATGGTTCGAGTTTATTTGTTTGTGATCCGATACGGCTCAACTGCGCCTGGCGCAGCAAAGGGGACGTTTGTGGCGTCCCCTTCTTTGCTGCGTTTGCCTAGTGTATGGCTTTGCTTTTTGCCTTTGAGAATCGGTGCCGATGGTGGCCGCCGTTTGCCTATTCTCCCCTTTGCCGCTAAAGCAACTTCAGCAGCTAACGAAGGTATAGTTTCGCTGAAAATCAGTGTCAAGAAAAAAACGATGCAGGATGAAAAATGTTTTATGCCATGGACCGATTGCGGAAGGACTCTGATGAACTCATCGCGTGCATCAGCAAAATTTTCCGCGACGAGAATGCACGGTCAATGCGCGTGCTTCTGATACTGATCGAGAACCGGCCTGGCAAAAACGAGCAGCGCGACAAGAAAATCCTGCAACGTGTGCGCGATCATGACGGAGCGCAGATCACCTCGGTAGAAGCGCACGATCGAGCCGTAGACGAATGCAAGTCCGGCCAGCGGAAGGATCGCAGCCAGACCTTCGTACAGGTGAACGCTGCCGAACAAGATCGACGCGAGCACAATCGCCAACACCGGATGCTGAATCCACGCCGTCAGTTGCTGTTGCAGATAGCCGCGAAAGATCATCTCCTCGGTCAGGCCCGCAGTGAGTGAGACCGCGAACCAGAGCAGGAACTCGATCCCGGTGCGCGGCAGCAATGCGAGCACGACGTCAGTGTTGCGTTGATGGAAGAGCGGCGTGAAGTAGAGCAGACCGTTCACCAGCGCGACGGCGATCATACCGCAATGTACGCAGCAGCGCCGATGCCGAGCGCCTGGGGCCAGTTCAGCGTGCCGTTTGCGAAGGCTGTACGGAAAAATGCGCGCCGCTGCCGGATGCCGGCAATGACAAACGCGAAGAGAACCCACTCGAGCACGATGGAGGCAAGGTATTCGACGACATGCGATTTCGAACTTTGCAGGGTCGGCGCGTGATAGTGCCCAAACGTGGTTGTACCCGCGAGTACGATCAGCAGCCCGACTGTATGCAGCCAGTGAGCTATGGGCTGTGCAGGCGTTGCAGCCACAGTGTTAGGCGGAGGTGGCAGGACTGTCCCATCGACGTGCATGAACCGTATACTACGAGGTCTGCGAGCGTGTGCTGCGCAGACAGGAGCGAAGGATGCGGGATGTAGTGATTGTGGCGGCGGTGCGGACTCCGGTGGGCAGGTTCCAGGGTGGATTGAGTGAGCTGAAGACAACGCAGCTCGGCGCGGCGGTCGTGCGCGAAGTCGTACGCCGTGCGGGCGTTGCTCCGCAGAGTGTGGATGAATGCCTGATGGGTTGCGTGTTGCCCGCAGGGCTCGGCCAGAATCCCGCGCGACAGGCGGCGCTCGGAGGCGGACTTGCGGATACTGTCGCTGCTGTGACGATCAACATGGTGTGTGGCAGCGGATTGAAGGCTGTTGGTTTGGGCGCTCAGGCCATCCAGGCAGGCGATGCTGAGATTGTGGTTGCCGGCGGCATGGAATCGATGTCCAATGCGCCCTATCTTCTCCCCCAGGGACGCAAGGGATTCCGCATGGGCGATGCCAAGGCCGTCGACTCGATGGTTCATGATGGCCTGTGGTGTGCGTGCGACGACCAGCATATGGGAATGACCGGCGAACTGGTCGCCGAGAAACACAGCTTTACGCGCGAGCAGCAGGACGCGTTTGCAGTGGAGTCGCACAGGCGCGCTGTGCAGGCCTGGCGTGAAGGACGCTTCGACGCTGAAGTTATGAAGATTGAAGTTCCCGGCAAGAAGGGTGCGACGACGGTCGTGGATCGCGATGAGGGTGTGCGCGAGGATGCCTCAGCCGAAAGTATGGCAGCGCTCCGGCCTGCGTTCAAAAAAGACGGCACCGTGACTGCGGGCAATGCATCCTCGATCAACGATGCGGCGGCAGCGGTGTTGCTGATGTCGGCCGACAAGGCCAGGGAACTCGGCCTCAAGCCCATGGTGACGATCAAGGCGCAGGCACAGAGCGGCGTGGCTCCGAAGTGGGTCATGCTCGCGCCGGTCAAAGGTGTGCAGAAGGTGCTTGAGAAAGCCGGCTGGACCAAAGAGGAGGTGGACCTCTACGAATTGAACGAAGCCTTCGCGGTGCAGGCGCTTGGTGTGACGAAGGAGATTGGTCTGGCTCTCGACAAGGTGAACGTCAACGGAGGCGCGGTGGCGATTGGGCATCCAATCGGTGCCAGCGGCGCGCGCGTCCTGGTGACGCTGATTCATGAAATGATTCGGCAGGATGCGCACAAAGGCGTGGCCGCCCTTTGCCTGGGCGGCGGGAATTCTGTTGCGTTGGCGGTTGAACGGTAGGTTGGAGTTCATGCCACCCACTCATCCCAAGTGCGCGAAGAGTTTGGGGCACCGGAGTTAATCTCTTATGGCCACTTCTGCGCAGCGTGACGAATGAGGATAACCCGGATGATTTCTGCGTCGAGTTGATAAACGACGATATATGGCCATGGTGCGACGATGAGCTCTCGTGTTCCTGGGACTTCGCCTATACGGCCAATGTGCGGCGTGTCAGCAAGCGCGAAGACGGAGGCGATCAGCTTGTTTGCGACGCGATTTGCGGCTGTCGGACTTCCGAGTGCAATGTAGGCGGAGATGGCAGCGAGATCGTGCGTCGCTTGCGGAGTCCAGACAACCGTCATGCAGACTTTTGCAGCCGATGATTGAAGCGCGCAAGAACTTCTTCGTGGGGTACCCAGCCTTCGCGGTCGGCGAATTCTTCTGCTTCGCGGACGTTGGCAGTGAGTCCTTCAACATGGGTCAAATAGGCGTCGAGAACTTCGCTGACAAGCGCATCGAGCTCGCAATGCCTCGAGCCTGCAAGGTCGGCAAGCCGCTGTTCGAGGACGGAAGATATGTGAATCGCCATAGCTTCAAATCTATGCCGCCAGATGCGGCGGGTCAACTGGATCAGCACAGGACTGAGCTACTTATGGTTTCCTGGTCGCAAACCGTTTCTGCGTGTCGCCGAAGCGACGGATGCGGTCGAGGGAACGGGCTTTGCCGAAAACGACGAGGCTTTCGAGCAGCGGTGGCGACTGCGTCGCTCCCGTCAGGATGGCGCGCAGCAGCATAAAATTTTCCTTCACGCTCCACTGCTGCGCTTCGCCCACCTGGCGTAACGCTGCATCCAGACCGTCGTGGGTCCAGTCCGTTGCTTCCAGTACTGCCAGTTGCTCAGCGGCGAACGCCAGGGTCTCTTGGAGCGTCCGTTTCTTCGGAACAAAAACGTCCTGCGCAGGGGTGACCTCATCGCGCAGAAGGAATCCGGCTAAATCGCCGAATTGTCCGAGGGTCTCAATGCGCGTTTGCAGCAGCGGCGCGATGCTGCTGAGGTACTCGTCTGACAAAATTGTTGAGCGTAGCTCGCTGAAAAACTTTTGGGGCGAGAGCGCGCGGATGTACTCGCCGTTCAACCATTTCAGCTTGGTCAGATCGAAGACCGGGCCACCGAGCGAGATGCGGGCAAAGTCGAACTGCTCCAGCATCTGCCCAAGCGAAAAGATTTCGACCTGCGTGTTCTTCTCCGTCCCAGCCGGCATGCCGCCGCCCATCAGACCCAGAAAGTTGATCATCGCTTCAGGAAGAAAACCGGCCTGCTGGTAGTAGACGAGCGACACGGGATTCTTCCGCTTGGAGATCTTGCTCTTATCCAGATTGCGCAGCAGCGGCATGTGCCAGAAGCGCGGCAGATCCCAGCCGAAGGCTTGGTAAAGCAGCACGTGCTTGGGCGTGGAGGAGATCCACTCCTCCGCGCGAATCACGTCGGTGATGTGCATCAGGTGGTCGTCGACCACATTCGCTAGATGATAAGTAGGAAAGCCGTCGGACTTCATCAGAACCTGGTCGTCGACATTGTTGTGCGAGAAGTTGATGTCTCCGCGCAGTTCGTCACGGAAGCTGGTCTCGCCTTCAGCAGGAACTTTCAGCCGAATCACATACGGCCGGCCTTCGGCAAGAAACGCGTCAATTTGCGTCTGGGAGAGCTCACGGTGGGCACCGTTATAGCGTGGCGGCAGCTTGGCGGCGAGCTGCGATTTGCGGAGGGCTTCCAGCTCTTCGGCTGTTTCGAAGCTGCGGTAAGCGGTGCCGTTCGCCAGTAGCTTTTCCACGTGCTCGCGGTAAATCTCCGTCCGTTCTGACTGGCGGTAGGGGCCGTACGGCCCGCCGACGTCCGGCCCCTCGTCCCAAGTCAGGCCGAGCCAGTGCAGCGAGTCGAAGATCATCTGCTCGGAGGTGGCGACGAAACGGGCGCGGTCGGTGTCTTCAATGCGCAGAACAAACTGTCCTCCGCGCTGCTTCGCGTACAGGTAGTTGAGCAGACCGATATAAGCGGTTCCGACGTGCGGGTCACCGGTGGGCGAAGGTGCGATGCGGACGCGGATAGGCGCGGAAAAATCAGAAGAAGACAAGGTCATGGGGTCGATTCCATCGTAGCAGGCAGAGCTCTTCGGGACGCGCTGTTGCCGAGTCAGAGTGCCGTAGACTCCCTTGGGCGGTTGTGTGATGCTGAGCACGGCCGGGGGGTGAATTTTGAATAACCTTTAAGTACGGAGCCCAGCCGGACCTCGTTATGGAGCGCTGCCGATTGCCAGTCGCCGGTCAGATCAGGAGGCGAGAACGGTCTGACGTTGGTCGCGCAGCCTGTAAGGAGCATCAGAAAGGAGAGGGTCACAAACAAGGACAACCTCGCTACACGCAGGTGCGAAGTATAAGTGCGAGCAAACGCATTCGAGGGACGCTCATCCTTGGCATAAAGGCGCAGAGGCAGCTTAGATAAGTTGACAGTAGTACGCTCATATCGTATAACTAAACATGTCGCAGTAAAGCACCCGGGCCCGACTGCCCGATCACATTCAAGGAGTGGGACAGAACATGGCAAAGATTATCGGTATCGACCTGGGAACGACCAATAGCTGCGTAGCCGTGATGGAAGGCGGCGAGGCCAAGGTGATCCCCAATGAAGAGGGAGGACGTACCACGCCATCTATCGTGGCGTTTACCAAGTCGGGTGAGCGGCTGGTCGGTCAGGTGGCCAAGCGCCAGGCCATCACCAATCCCGAAAACACGATCTTCTCGGTCAAGCGTTTCATGGGCCGTCGCCTGAACGAAGTCGGCGATGAACTGAAGATGGTGCCCTACAAAGTTGTTGCCAAAGGCGATAACGTCGCGATTTCTGCGCAGGGCAAGGAGTACACCGCGCCGGAAATCTCCGCGATGATTTTGCAGAAGCTGAAGAAGGCGGCCGAAGACTATCTGGGTACGAGTGTGACCGAAGCCGTCATCACAGTTCCGGCGTACTTCAACGATGCGCAGCGCCAGGCCACCAAGGATGCCGGACGCATCGCTGGCCTGGACGTCAAGCGCATCGTGAACGAGCCCACCGCAGCCGCGCTTGCCTATGGCCTGGACAAGAAGAAGGACGAGACTATTGCCGTGTATGACTTCGGCGGCGGTACGTTCGACGTGTCGATCCTCGAAGTAGGCGAAGGCGTGATCGAGGTGAAATCGACCAACGGCGACACGCATCTGGGCGGTGACAATCTCGACCAGCGCATCGTTGACTGGCTGATTGCACAGTTCAAGTCTGAGACCGGACTGGACCTCTCGGCGAAGGGCAATGAGATGGCGCTGCAGCGTTTGAAGGATGCTGCGGAGCGCGCCAAGATCGAGCTTTCTACGGCGCAGGAGACGGAGATCAATCTTCCATTTGTGACGGCGGATGCCAGCGGGCCGAAGCACCTGGTGGTGAAGCTGACGCGCGCGAAGCTGGAGTCGCTGGTCGACGATCTGCTGCAAAAGTCAATTGGACCGTGTAAGCAGGCGTTGAAGGATGCGGGCATTGATGCGTCCAAGATCGACGAGGTCGTACTGGTTGGCGGACAGACCCGCATGCCCAAGATTCAGCAGATGGTGAAAGATCTGTTCGGCAAGGAGCCCAACAAGGGCGTCAATCCGGACGAGGTTGTCGCAATTGGCGCGGCGGTGCAGGCTGGTGTTCTGGCCGGTGAGGTAAAAGATCTGCTGCTGCTCGACGTAACTCCTCTGACATTGTCGATCGAGACTATGGGCGGCGTGGCGACCGGGATGATTCAGCGCAACACCACCATCCCGACCAAGAAGACGGAGACGTTCTCGACCGCTGCCGACAACCAGACCGAGGTTGAGGTTCACGTGCTCCAGGGTGAGCGTCCGATGGCGGCGCAGAACCGTACGCTGGGCAAGTTCAAGCTCAACGGAATCCCGACTGCACCGCGTGGCGTGCCGCAGATTGAGGTGACGTTTGACATTGATGCCAACGGCATCCTGAACGTGACGGCGAAGGACAATGCTACGGGCAAGGACCAGAAGATTACCATTACCAGCTCTTCGGGTCTGTCGAAAGAGGAGATCGACCGCATGGCCAAGGACGCGGAAGCGCACGCGTCCGAGGACAAGGAGCAGCGCGATGCAGTTGAGGCACGCAACGGCCTCGACTCCATGGTCTACAACGTCGAAAAAATGTTGAAAGACTCTGGCGACAAGGTTGCGGAAGGCGACAAGTCCGAGGTGGAGAGCGCGCTGACGGAGGCGAGGAATACGCTGGGTGGAACTCCCGATGCATCTGAATTGAATGCCTCCAGGGAGAAGTTGCAGACCGCCAGTCACAAGCTTGCCGAAGCCATGTACAAGGCTGCGGCTTCAGCCCCGACCGATGGCGGCACAGCCGCTTCGGGGACGACGGAAACACAGGAACCGCCGAAACACGATGAAGGTGTAATCGACGCTGAATATGTTGACGTCGAGAACAAGTAGAAAGCTGAAACGTCCCTGCACAACGTAAAGAAAGAGGGGGTTCCGGTGGGGCCCCCCTTTTCTTTGAAGCGTGCGCATTCGTTTGTGCAGCCCACCGCGTCAAAGTTTCAGGAAAGGTGTCTAAAGAAGTATGAAGCGCAGGACCAAAGGCGAAGATGTGGTGGCAGAAGGAATCTGGCTGACCGCCGAGGCAATCAGTAAATTGATGTACAACCTGCACCCGGGAGGCAAGCCCATGACGGAAACCATGTGGAAGTGCGACCAACTTCGTGCCGGACAGCTTTACAACCGGATGATGTTCGACACCCAGGATGAGGCGCGCCAGTTTGCGCATAGGATGCAGCAGATGGAGCCCGATCAGGTGTTTGCCATCGAAGCAGTTGAAGCTTCGCAGGTGTGGAACTAAGCTTGAAAGACGATAACGAAGCCTCGAAGCCAGTGTGGCTTCGAGGCTTTTCTTCGCGTTAGCCCGGGATAGGAGGCAAGCTGTGCCGGAAGGCAATGAGACCCATCGCTGGGCGCTGTTGCACGCGGAGTTGTTCGCCGGCAAGCGGGTGCAGATCGATTCTCCGCAGGGGCGTTTTGCGCGCGAGGCAGGCCTGGTCGATGGACGCGTGCTGAAGGCGGTGCTGGCGGTCGGCAAGCACCTTGGGTACGACT
>JAABUJ010005117.1_pt1 | contig 13300 bp, 9 predicted proteins | sample 5559131 | NCBI WGS metagenome assembly JAABUJ01 (sample SAMN10711875, study PRJNA513366) | rock metagenome | isolation source: Antarctica rocks | place: Antarctica: Victoria Land, Mt New Zealand nord | collected 2016-01-07
GGGGCACGAAGAGCGGGGAGATGGGGGCGGGGAAGGGCAAGGAGGCGAAGGAGGCGGAGGCAGAGGTGGGGCGGAGGAAAGCGGTCAAGGTCGAGCCGGCGGATGTGGCGCTGCTGGTGAGTTTTTTATTTTGTGGATAATGTGTGCTGGGGGGTGGGGGTGGGGATGGAAGGGGGCTGATGCGGGTGTGGGGTGTGATAGGTTGAGGAGTTGGAGCTTTCGAAGGGGAAGGCTACGGATTTGCTGAGGGCGCATGAGGGGGATGCGGTGAGGGCTTTGCGGGCGTTTGTGACGGCGTCGGGGTGAGGGTTGTTGCTGGTTTGAGATGGGGTGAGGGTTCTTCGTCGATTTTCGGTTCAGCGGCATTCTTGGAGTGCGGCTATAGGACGATCATCTCGTTTGGTATGGTCATGAACATTTCTCTTTTCACAGTCGACGAACAGTGGATGGAGGCGGAAATACCTTGCTGGATCGGGGCGACTCTGGAGGTGTGCATAATGGCCACCACTTTTCGTTGCCATGCCCATTAGCCGTCTCGAAACTTCCTTGGCTAAAAACAATCACTACTAGGCTTCGAGCGGCCTGAGTGCGGTTCGGTTGAAGCTGCTGATCGTTGCTGGATATTGACAGAGATGTCGGATTATATGATATCTTAAAGACGCCCGTGACCAGTCACCAGTTGACAGTACCAGTATGAGAAAGAGAGGTTCAGGCTCAGATTGCAGAAACAGACGACCGTTCAATAACAAGAGTTAACCCGCTCATAAGTATGAAGGTCTCTACGAGATGATCTCTCTTTGCTAGGTCCCGGACTGCAAATGAGAGGATATATCTGATACCTTGGTCATGGGAGGATGCGCGTGGGGAAATGGTCAACCACGTCTTGATATTACCCACGTATGCTCTGTCCTCTTCTGTCTGTTCGTTCAGTGACACAGAGTAAATTGTACAGAAATCAACAGTCTGTTCTTATATTACACAGATAGTTTGATACAAGATATCTACTTACAGGGCTCTGTCAACACCCAAATATCATATCCAGTGCCAACATGCTCGAATTAGGGGGTGGTTGTCATAGACGCTCAACGATGCGTTGCTCAAAACTGAGAATTGCACGAACAAAAAACTAATCACCTCTCACGTAAATCTAATATTCATCTTCAGCTACTCAAACGAGTGTCGTTCATAGAGTGGACTTAATAATACAAGGGAATCAATCGTGTGAACGGCCTCTCTAGTAAATCGACCCACAGAAGTAACAAAATCAACACCGGTGCCATCAAACGGCCAAGAAAACTGCTCCCCTGGGGTATAGTGCACGTGCCCTGGATGTACAGTACAGAGGCTTGAGTCCTTCCTCTCCGAATGGTCGCAGTATCTACAGTCGGCCCCCCGCATTTTTCGCCAGTTGTCCTGAACAGTAAGTCGCTAAACGCTGAATAGTCAAAGTGCCACCCAGGGTATCACAAGGAATCTGAAGAGAGGTGAATGCGCCTGTTGAAAGATAGATGGTATTGAGTCAAGGAAATGTGCTGGATAATGAATGAAAGATCTCGTAGTGTTGTGGAGTGTACAGCCAGTCCGGCAGGCAATCGTCTAGGTCCGAGTTTTGTATTTTGGGAACAGATACCGTTATTGATATGCTACCGACCTGGATTCCAGCTTCGGTCGTACCTCTCAGGCTTGAAAGGATCGAAGAGTCTGTTAGGGGGTGGTAAAGCGGGTGTCGAGGGTTTGGAAGGTTGCCGGCCAGGAGTGGGTCTCGCGTCCGGAAGGGTGGCTTGAAATGAGGTCGGTGGTCCATACCCTTGCGGCAATGGAGGCGCCGAAGTGGTTGGCGGTGGTAAGGCGAATGGTGGAGCGTATGCGCCTGTCCTTCGACGAACGGCCCGTGTTGACTCTGCACGAGAATCTGCACCTTGCCAACCACCTCCTGAGGTCGAAGAGCGACTGGGTGGTAACGCTCTGCGCTGTCGGGGAGATTGCGGACGCGGCACGATCTGCGCTTGTAAAGAGCTGCCAAACACAAAACCTCGGAAGTAGTCCCTTTCGTGCCTGTAGAAGTCTCGCTCTTCGTTCGACTCTCGGATTTGCTGCTCTAATTTGGCAATCGTCTGTGAAGATTCTTTCTCCTTCTCTTTCCGCCGTTGTCGGAATCGTGCTGAAGCACCGGCATTGCGCTTACGTTTCTCGTCAGCCAGTTTCGACGCAGCTCGCACGTCAACAGGTACCTGAATGGGACCTTGATCCGTGTTCAACGTCATTAGCTGATAGCTTTGTCCCATCGTAGTCTCAGCCGGTCCAAACGAACTATCCGAAGCCAGAGCGATCTGTGGCTCGCTTGACGATGCACCGGCCGTGCTGAAAGGTGGTTGAAATGATTGTGCTGATGGCAGATGAAAGCGCGGTGCTGGGGACGTATGGCTGAGCTGGCTATAGGATGAATAGGAGGTAGCTGGGCTGTCGCTCTGAGAGTGTGGCGCTTGCGCCGTTCCCCCACTCACTGAACGAATCTGAAGTGGGGGCGTCGGGGCAGATGGGGGCAAACCGTAGGGGTATCGCGATGCGGTCTGGGGGGTTGGCATAGGTGACACTTCGATGTTGGCAAGACCACTGGGCTCGGCAGTGTACGCTTCAGTCCCGGAAGTCAAGAAAGGTGATTGTCGTGCGTCTATTGTCGCTCTTCGAATCCCCTTTGGACCTATCCCCACAGCCATGCTTGTTGGAGACTTGGGCGTTAAGATACGCCTAGGTTCACGGTTCCACGCAACTGAGTCAGATATAGATCCCCTGAGTCCTCGAGCTTGGCCGAGCGTAAAGTCGCTCTCTGGCGAGCGTGTCGCGGAGTTTAGCACATTGCGAGGTGAAGCTAACGCATATGAAGGCGCGAAAGCTTTCTTAGGAGCATCTCGACTTTGGTTTTGCTCTTCAGATGCAGTATCCACCTGAGTAGGGTTTAAGATGCTATGGACACCAAACGATCGCGAAGACCTCTGCTCCACAGACGGTGCTTCTGTAGCAAATTCTTGCTGGTCCGGCGGCACCGAAGTCACAGGAGGGCTGCGACTCGGTGCGCTGCTGTATCCAGTACCCCACGATGACGCCACTGCCGGTGTTCCAGCGCTTAGGGTTTGCGATGATGATTGTGTTGGGTTAGGCACATTTGGTCGACCATCAAGCGGGAGATTGGAGGAAGGATGTGACGCAGTGGGCCTCTGCGACATGTGATTGTGGTCCCTAAAGAACTCCTTGTCTCGCGAGCCGGAACATGGACGCTTCCTCTCTCCCTCCCAGCGACTTTGGCCCTTCTTTAGCCGCAGATGAGAGAGAGAGGTTTGGATGGACGCGTTGAACTCTCCAACCCGCGCTTCGATGGTCGATGGAGAATATCGGCTTGGGAATGTCGGATATGGTGACCAGAGAGTACTGACTTTCGACGCAGCCACGGCGGCGAATCACGAAGGCCAGATCAACTCTCTAGCAAGTATAAGGAATCAGGTTCGGAGGTGTTTGATGGGCAACGTAGGCAGCGGGGCACAGTAAGTAACAGAGCTGTGCAACCGTTCCAGCCAGATGCAAGATGAGCTATAGCACAAGGATGCAGAGCAGTAGAAGGAGGACGACAGCTTGGGGTGGGACAAGAATGTTAGAGTGAGTAAAAGCAATTCGCCTCTCGTGACTCTCGCATGGATGACCAGTGATACGCTTGGCTAAGGATTGGTTTGAGAGCGGTGTACAATAGGGCCATGATGACACCGCTTCGCTCGTCAGATCGTTTAGTCCTAAAAACGGGCGAACAATAGGTACTCGTCCTTGCTGACGGGGCGACGGGTTCGCGGAAGCCGGGAAGGAATATTGTTAGCATCGATCACTGGTAAATCTCCACCAGGCTGGCGGCCTGATCAACCTGTTGAGGGTGATGTATAACTTATTGTAGTCATGTTCTGAAGCTACAGTACCAGCCTGTACAGTACTGTAGCTGTTCTGTGTGGAATAGGTGCGTGTACAGCTTGCCTGCGCTAATGATTGCTGGCATGTTGGCTTCTTCGACTAACTTAGCCCCGTATGCTGGCTGCTTCCAGCAACAGGGTTCAGACAGGGATCATAGCTCCTGTGAGACTGAACCTTTTTATCCCTGGTCCACCTCCAACCCCCCCCCTTTCTGCACGGGATGGCCTTTTAGGCTCTCGGGACAGAAGTTGGTTCTTGGAATAGCACCTTAATCCGTTTTGCATCGGTGCGGAAGTATCTCAGCACCGTAAGTGTGTACGAGGTACAAGAAATTTCAATCCGTACACCATCAGGAGAGATTGAAGGGACTGTGGTGGGTATAGCCTTTCTGATCCGCGAGCGACCCGCTGCCCTTCTCCAGGGTTTCTGTAGAATGGCCGCTTTGACTTTTGTGCTCACTGACATTGCTGGCACTGGCATCCATCTCCAGCATGTCCAAAGTACCTATGTACAGTACAGTACAAGCTTGCAACGGATGGGAATTGAAGTGGACGCTGTAAATGAGAGAGAGGTACATCATGGAAATTATAGGCTGAGGATATATTATCTCGAGCAGGCACTTCAAAGTACTGGCTCAGTCTCTGAAGGCTTGAGATAGTGTGTCATCTCCTCCTACTACTGACGACCCGCAAGTACAGTATGTACCAGAGGGTTGGAAGATTTTGGTGCCGCCTAACACGCCGTATGGTTACTTCGTAGGTACCGATCGAAACAGTGCCCGTACCATAGGTACGACGAGGGTAACCGGGATACAGGATGGCGATTAGCGATAAAGTGATATGCAACCTTGTGTTGCCCCAGCGGAAAAGCAACACGCAGCATCGGAATCCCAGATGACGCTATGATTCGTGCCAACAATCTTCCGAGATTTTAAAAAGGCTGCTGTTGTTTGACTTAGGTATTCATTTCATTTCGATTGGCCTTCTAGCGCCGTGGCTGCAATTGAGCCGAAATGACTTGATATCGCTCCCACAAGTGCTTGCGCCCAGTCCAGGACTGGCAAGCGATGCGTTAGTGTACGAGCATCCGTAGGACCGTGCTCTCATTCGCCGTGACTGATGCTTGGGCGCAGCGCAGGATTGCGTCTTCTGGCCTTGTGGCCTGCCTCGGATGAGACCCATTGAAATGGTTCCAATGACCACGACCAGGCGCGGCCGAGTGAGAATGACGGTCGACAAGCTAGTTAACTAGGCGAAAGAGCCTACCAAGGGGAAAGTGGACAGCGCCATCGTCCGAGCGTAACTTCTGTCGTTGCTCTGCATCAGCATACCTTTTGCCATTGGTTCCCATCTTTGATCCTAGCCTCATGCATACACGGTCATGTGCTGGTGCACCATCAACCTACTGTGCTAAGATACCCACTGGAGGGGAGAACGTTGATTGCTGTACGTGCATATGTCTGTTTTGAAGAAGTGTGATTAGGGTTGCCAACGCATACGACACATAAACGACGATAAAAACATTGACGGGCAGCGAAAACAGACTTCTGTCGTGTACCAACCAAATTGATTGCGAGATCCTCAAGGGAAAGTACTGTAGGAAAGCTTGCCTCATCAATGATGTGCACCAACGTAGGTATACTCTGCATGAGGACCAATTTCCCGTCCACCTCTTGTGGCGGACAGCCCCCCGTTGGTGTCTACATGGCGTACAGTACGAAGGATTGATCCCTGCAAAACAGATCACTTAAAGTGCCCAGTGTGCCTGTTGTTCATCCCATGTTCGATCCATAGGAAGCTCATCACGTCCAACAATCACATACCTTGGATTCCGACCCGATCTGCCGCCATACAGTATCCCCATCATCGTTTCAATCGCAGCAGCCGATAAATGAGCGGAACATTCGTCGAATGATGTGCATACTAACTCATAGCGCTGGATTGCGGCCCAAGTCCCATACTGTCACAACATCCCGTGGGGTATATGTACCAAACTTGTCGCAATGCAAGAGGATGAATATCCTGCCTTGAAATACTGCGCGGTCTGCGAGAATGTGTCTTGACCATGATGTTCTGCACCGGATCGTGTTACTTCTATCCCTGGTCATCTTTCACTCCTTGCGACTGAGTTTCGAGCCGGTCTCCGTGAACCTCGATAGTGTACAACAAGGCTGCACTACCGGAGTACTTAACTGTAGGTGTACTCAGTACCTTCCAGCAACCAAGTATCCTGAGCCGGCAGACCCTTGTGTGGATGCAAGTTTGACAAGGCGCTATGGGGCCGCTTTGCCAGGACAAATTCATTCCACACCGCTGGGAACCGTCTCACTGTCTGTATGGGCACTCGTAGGAAGAGCCTAGGAACAAGCAGGGGGGTGGTCACAAGCGGGCCAGGAGAGACTTTGGCCTAGAAAACGATCGGAGACTCGATAAATTTGATACTGCGAGTGTTCAGGCTGTTACCGAATAAGAGTGCCAATCCTGTGGTAATAATGATGATTAACAGCTAGAGTTTGGGGACCCTGCAATTGTGCGCGAATACTTCCAGTTTCAAATATTCTGGGATAGTATCAACAGCTGATGCCGTGAGCTACATCTATATCCTGTTATTGAGCTTGTAGCCGTATTTGGGCACGTGAAGGTTAGGGCACTGAAAGACCTCAAGTAGAAAATCCCCTTCCTACTGCCGGTCATGGAGGCCGTGAACTGGCGCCAGCCTTCGGTAGCTTTACACCTTGCGATAGTCTGAATTTGTTCACCGGTAGGCCTTGAACACCAACGTTGACACTGAAGAGGCTGCCGGCCAATTTGGTAGACTCTGGGTACTGTTCAGGCGCTTCTTCCTCGGCTGAAGCGATGAACAACTCCTCCCCTGTAAAGCTTGGGCATGTGATACAGCGCGTTGGTAGGGAGATCTCTCCCACTACATTGCCGGCGGGCGAGATACGCAGAACCTTCCAACCACCATAGGCAGCTGTCCAGAGATGGTCCTCGACGTCAATTGCAAAGCCATCCGGCACTGCGCCTTCTTCATCTAAGTGAAAGAACACCTGGCGATCGGCGATATCGCCAGTCACAGGGTCGTAGTGGAATTTGTAGATGTTCTTCGTGACCGAATCGGTAAAGAACATAGTATCGTTCTTCACATTCCAACCTATGCCATTGGGTATGGTGAGGTCGCCCATGATCCGATGGAGTTTCAGGTCAGGATCCAGGCGGAAGAGCACCCCTTCATTCGTTGGTTCTTTCACCAATGGATCGTTCATCGCCCCGGCCCAGAATCTTCCTGCGCTGTCTATCGCCCCGTCGTTGAGACGCATTCTACAAACCTCAGTAAGCATTTCTGGATTCGCCAACAGCGGTTAGTGGCCACGCACCGCTCGGCTCTGCCAGGGCCATCTTTGTCGTCCCAGAGCTTTTTGACGTAGGTTAACTTTGCAGTCTTGCGATTTAAGACCGCAAATCCAAGTTTTGCTCCGACCATGATATCGTCATGAGACCCGTCTATGTTTGCAGTGACTCTTTGCAGCTTGTATTAGTATGAGGTGTTTTTGCTGATACGGATCCTTACTGACCCAACTGCTGCCTCAAGATCATAAGCCCTGTGTGAGGATGGCCCTTTTTTCAAATCGACAGAATGTAGCTTTTGCTTGACAATGTCTACGAAACGAAGCTGGTGCAAATCCTTCTCGTAGTAGGGAGCCTCGAGGAGACCGCCATCTAACTTGAGATAGGGCTAGGGAGGATTCCAGACCCAGTCAATCGCAGTCCCACAAGGATACAGTGCCAAGTGGATATTCTCACCTCTTTCACCGTCCACCTCTTGATGTCCGTCATCTTCGACTATGCCTCTCCTGGTAGATCCAATTCGCTCGGTCGTGTGTACTTTGACGTTGAGGGTATTGACCCTGAGGTCACACCGCGCCAAGCTCTATACGATCCGACGTCACACAAGGCAGCTACAAGTACCTAACAAAAAAAAAACACCTCCTCTAGCTCAAAACAAATTTTTGGAATAACTTCACCAGAACTGCACCAAATAAGCTCAAAATCTAGTCAGTAACTCTTTTTATTGCACTTTATAACTTAATATAAATCACAATATTGAGATCTTCATGATCAGCAATGAGTGTGCAATTCTTCTCTTTATTAAAGTATGTTACTCAATTAAAACATGAAGCAACTCAACTTCAGATCTTTATGAATTTAAAGATCAAGAAAGACAAGTCTAAAAAGATTCTTCAATGAATTTACATTGAATTCTTTGTCAAATCTATTCAGAACTTTATAAAAAAAGTTTTAAATCAATTTAAAACAGCTTAAATTACAGCTGATCTGAAAGCTTTACAATGAATTATGAACACAATACAATACAACATTACAGTTACAAAGAACATTCTTATTGAAAGAAATGAATATTCATGCTATACTATGCTGTCTAGTGAAACTCCTAAACTGTGTTGCCTATGAGCACATCTTAATCAAGAGAGTTGCAGAAGAAGTAGAAAGAATGTTGACTGTAATCAATGTAAATAGAGTCTTCACTCAGTCTCTGATGCTAATTCTATTTCACTTCATAGAAGCAGCTAAAACATCATTTCTCAACACTTTCACTCAGTGAGACTGCATCTATTGACTCTCACTGACAACAAACATCAGATGACTAAATGCATCATTAAGAGTTCAATAAATCATTTAAAAGTTTAATTAATCATCAACAGTGAATCTTATAAATTTAATGAATCATTTAAAGATTCATTTAAGCAAAGACTTAATAAATCTGTTAATAATCATCTCTTAACTGAGCATAAAGTCTATCTGAATCTGATTGTGCTTATGCAGATTGTAAATGTTGTAATAGAAGACATCAATGTACTTTAACTATTCATGTATATGTGCATTCTTAATTAAGATCAAGACAGCTTAATTATCTTCTTTGAACTGAATAAATAAAGAAGTCTGATGAGCTTCATTCTCTTGAATGCTTATGCAGTGTAAGTTAACTTTAAGATATTTATCTATATTTATGTCTCTTAATATCTGTTCAAGCCAGATCTCAGTCTTCACACACATTGACATAATTATATATTCAATCTCAGTAATTAAGATAATAATGAACTTCTGTTTTTGACTTACTTACAACACTGATTCATCTTTAAGCATGTAAACATACTTTAGAATTGATTTTCAATTCTGTTTGTTCAAAGCATAGTTAAAGTCAGAGTATTTAAGCATTACTTAACTTTCATTAAAGCTGTACATGATGCTGAGATTGATGATTAATCTTATGTACTGCAGTAGTTTCTTAAGTGTGTATTTATGATGCTCTGCAGAATCACTGAGATATTGACTTAGTTGATTTAGTGTGAAGACAATGTCTAATTAAATATAAATTATTACATACATTAAACTTTTAATTATCTGTTAATACTGTCTTTAATCTATTCTTTAATCAGTTAAGTCAGCAAGACAAAGAGCATTATATTTATTAAGTGAAATGCTGATGACTCTGTGCTTGTCAAATTGCATGTGAAGATTCTTTAATATCTTATTTATGTAATGAGTCTGATTTAGACACAGAATTCTCATTTTGCAGTTGTATATAACTTAAATGTTAAGAATTTTCTGTGTCTTTTTCAAGTTCTTAACTTTGAACACACTCATAAGAGCTTGCTTAAATCAAAGAATGTGTAGTAGATTTGCTGAAGTCATAACAATATTGTTTACATAAAGAAGCAGCATGATTTTTTTAATGCTGTGAAGAAGAAGACAGAAATTAATTTTACTTTAATGAAAACTTAACTTAAGCAGTTCAGTGACACATTATTCATATTAGTTCTGTGTGACTTGCTTAAGATCATAAAGGCTGCACAGTATGCACAGAACAAAATTAAATGTGACATTAACTTTAAAAGAAAATGTTATATAGATTGTTTTCTTCAGAAAGAATTCTGTAAAGATGTTATTGACATTCATTTAATGACATTTTAGATTCTTAAGTGCAACAATAGTCAGAAAGACTTGCAGAGTGTTAAACTTAACAGTAAAGATAAAGATATTTTTATAATCAACATTATATGTTTATGAGAAGTCTCTTGTCACAAATTTTGTCTTAAGCTTGTTTAAGAATCTGTTGATGTTCAGCTTAAGTTTAAAAACTTATTTACTGATTACAATGTTGACTCTTCTTAATGACACAGTCTCTTTTTATATTTCATTTACTATCAAGACTGTCAGCTCTGCATGAATGACATTCTTTTATATTTCTTTTCAGATTGAGTCTCTCACTGCTTCAGCATAGATAGTAAATATTAAAATGTCAGATCTAATTACAGAGTCTTCTTTGTCTGTAAAGAATGTCATAAGTGTCAGTATAATTCTTAATATTTTAATTAAGAACTCATTCACATCTTAATTATTGTTGTTGTTGTTTCTCTTTCATTTCAGAATCTCAACACACAGAAAGATTCTGACTTCTTTAAATATCATTGTTTTAACTTAATCAGTGTTGATCTTTTCATTTAATGACTCATCTAGATTGACTACAGTCAACTTGATCTTATATCGTTTATCTTAAGACTTGTTGATCTTAATCATGATCAAGTTAGACTGCATCTTACTGTTTTAAGTCATGAATGTCTGATCTGAAGCTGTGATCTTCACAATGATTAACTTCTTTCATAAATGTTCAATGAATCTTCTGTTTAAAAGAACATTTAATATTTATCATTACAGTTTAAGATCAACAGTGTCTCTCTTCTCACTTTTAGCAAACTTCACAACATAATTCTTAATGATGTATTTAAGATCTGAAGCCTAAAGCTGATACTATTTTATGATTTTCTTAATGTAATTTATAAAGACTCTTACTTATTCTTAATTCATGAACTTGTCACATCTGTCTTTAGATAGTAACTTAAGATCAATGTAGCTGTAACATTTGCATTCTTATACACAAATATAATTGATAAATGACTTCACATCAATGAAAGCTTTCTCAAAAGTTGTTTATTTATCATTAATTAAGAAATCAGTTGCTGTTCAATTGCAAAGATAAGCATCTGTTTATGCTGTCTGCACTTAGAACTTTATTGACAGTTGTGTCTCTTTAATCATAATGCACACTGAGTTCTCAGTGATTTAAATGACTCTTTCAGCAATGTCATTCTGAATTGACATGTAAAGCACTGTGTATTGCAGTGTAATGTTAAGAGACTTACATCAGTCATTTAAAATGAACTTTAACTCTGTTCTGTTGTCACTTTATACAGCAAGAATCTTTGTATTGATCTGAAGTTCAGTCTTTAATTATCATTTTTATAGTGTCTGTGAAGTCTCATTACATTGCTTCAGCAATATCATTCACATCTTTTAGAAATGATTATCTACTATTTTCAGAAAGTACTGATATTCATTAAATGACAAGAATAATGAGCTGTATATGTCAATAAAAACAAAAACAAGAATGTTAATCTTTCTTTTGCTTACAGTGTGATCTTACTTGTTGATGAACTTAATCAGAGCACAAATCTCATATATGTTCTTGTTGTTCTCAACAATGAGAATTGACTTTTCAAGAATTGTCATCTTGTGAAGATCATGCAACTTTGTGAAATCAAGATGAGCAAATCATCAATATTAAAGTCTGTAAGTCTTGATCTTTTCATTTAATGACACAGTGTCAACATCTAAGAAATTGATCATGAGATTATGCTTATAAATCTGAACATGCAGACTCACATCTGAAGCAGTAACAGAAAAGATGATCTCTGAATGTGATGTGTACATTACAGATATCAGAACAAATTCATTAAGACTCTTTGCAATATACTTAACTATATAGACTTTATCTCACTCTGATGCTTCTATTATAGTCTTGCTGTGCTTATTACACATCTAAAGACAGTATTGATTAAAGTTTTTATGCAGTTTCATTTTACATATTCACTTTTCTGACAGAAGATTGACTTCAAGTTCAGATACATAGAGTGTTGAACTCAGTCTTACAGAATTTCTCAATTTAACTTATATAATGATCACTTCACAATAATAAGAGTATAAATGTTCTCTCTTAACTTTAATTTGTCAACATCTCATTCATATAAGGAAATCACTGAAGAGTTAAAGTTGATCAGTTATGTATGAGAAGAATTTAGAGTTTGCAATTCATTTAAATTTAAGCATCTTACTGACAGTCTTCTTAAATAGAGCAGTAATTTCATTGTTAATTTTCTTTTTCTTTTTAAATTCAGAGAAGAAGTCATCATTATTACTGTCACTGACTTTTGCATCAAAGACTCTGTATCTCTTTTCTTTTTCTTTATAGACTGACTTCTAATATAACTTAACTGCAATTAATCTATGCAGCTTAATTACAGTTAATCTGCTTATCTTCTTTTAAGCATTTTGCTTAATGTCAGAAAGAAATTCACAATCTTTAATGAAGTAAGAGCTGTTGCAAAGAAAGCACTTAATAAAGTAATGAGAAAGATAATTACTGTTTGAGCTGAATGATCTGTGATAATGTTACTTAATATTAGCTGTGCAGTAATTCAATAAACTACAGTTCTAATTCATTAAATGTTAATCTTCTTTTTGTTTATCTGTTCACAAGACAATGACAGTCTCATCAGTCTTAAGCTGTATCTTTTTCTTCTAAAACTTTTATAAATCTTTCTTGACATCTAAATTGTTCTGAGTGTCAATGACATTGTAAATCACAATGTACTTAACTAATAATGCTTGAAGCAGTGTTTAAAACTGTCATTCTAATTTAAACAACTTGATCATGTCAGATTAAGTTGCAGCAATCTTTTTGCTGAGTTTGCTCAGATAAATTTATGCTTTTTTAATGAATACATTCTCTGACATTCTGTATTTAACAAACTTCATCAGATATTGTCTTTCAGTTATCTGCAGCTTCTTTTTATACTTAAACTTTAATGCATTTCAAACATTCTTTGCACTGATTTTATTCATCAGATATTCTTGATCATCTGTGTTTATGCAGATAATAAGTCAATATAAGATCTTTGCATCAGTTTTCTGATTTTTAAAGCTGAGACTGCTAAGAAAAAATGAGTCTAAGAATTCACTGATTAATATATTGACTACTAAGACTTCAACAACATTCTATAAATCTTCTTTTATCAATCATCTTTTTATAAGAGTGAATCATTGATTGCAGTTCTTGCAAGTAAGAATTGAGATGAGTTGTTGCTTTATAAAGAAGTTGAAGTTCATGATGATGATAGTTGACACATAGTATAAGAAGTGAATAAAGTAAAATAACAATGTATGCATTAAAGATAATATAAGTAAAACAAATAGAAAGCTTTTGTGCCTCTTGT
>JAABUJ010005118.1_pt1 | contig 13300 bp, 14 predicted proteins | sample 5559131 | NCBI WGS metagenome assembly JAABUJ01 (sample SAMN10711875, study PRJNA513366) | rock metagenome | isolation source: Antarctica rocks | place: Antarctica: Victoria Land, Mt New Zealand nord | collected 2016-01-07
GTTCAGGAACAACCCAAACGGGAACCGAGGAAATCATGACGACTTCTTCAATGCTCCGAAGGACAGTGCTGCAATCCGGCGTCGCGTTGGCTGCCCCACTCGCTTTCGCAGGACTCTCGTCTCGGCCGAGCCATGCCGCGCCGTCTGCGGCTGAGCTGCCCCTGTCGGGCACGCTGGCGGGATGGGTCGTGGTCAAGCCTGACCACGGCGCCACTGTCCGCCTCGTTCAACTGGATGCTGCGTCTCGGCCAATACGGCAAATTGCTGCATCCCGCCTGACCTGGGCGGAAACCGGGACTTCGCTCCAACAGGTCTGCCGGCGTGCCCATGAGTTGGCGGTGGACATGGTTGCCCGCTCCTGGAGTGTGCCTCCAGCGGAATGCGTGGTCAGCCGTGGCCGCATCGCACACGATAAAACGGGGCACTCGGTCGGTTACACAGTCTGGGCGGATGTCGCGTAACACGGGACCACGTGGGTGTCCGGCCATCGCTGAGGGAGCTGGAACGTGGCTGTTGCCTCACGCGACCGCCGCCCCTTCTAGAAGGACTGCATGGAGCTGGCCGGACCGACCAACTACCACGAGATCCGCCGCCGCCCCTTGCGCGATCCGGCCACGCTCGGGCAGGCCGAGGTAGTCGGCGGGAAGGGTCGAAAGACGGTGAGCCGCCTCTGCCATCGGCAGGCCTAGCGACAGCAGGTTCCGCAGAGCTTGGTCCATGGTCAGCACGCTGCCGGCCAGAGTTCCGTCACCCAGCCGAACGGCATCCCCACCCTTGTGGATCGCATGGCGGCCGAGGCGATAGCTCCCGTCCGGCATCCCCGCCGCGGCGACGGCATCGGTGACGCCATACAGGCCGGGGATGGCGCGCAGGGCGGCGCGGATAGCGCCCGGCGTCGCGTGCAGCAAATCGAAGATCATCTCGGCATGCTCGGCGTGGGCCAGCGCGCACCCGGCGGCACCTGGGGCGCGATGGTGGAACCCAGTCATGGCGTTGTACAGGTGCGTGAACCCGGCAGCACCCATCTGCAGGGCCGCGTGGGCCTGGTCGTAGCCGCAAGCCGTGTGGCCGATTTGCGCCCGCGCGCCATGGGCCAGCAACTGCCGCAGTAGCGCGTCGCCGCCCTCGATCTCCGGCGCGAACGTGGCGACCCGCATCGGCGTGGCGGCGCACAGAGAGTCAATAAGCGCCGGGTCGTGCGGGATGGCATACGGCGGCTGAGCGCCGAGCGCGTCGGGGCTGATGAAGGGGCCTTCGAGGTGTAGGCCCAGCACGCGAGCCGCTCCTGGCGTCGGTCGCGCGACAGCCACGCCGATCGCCTCGGCGGCACGGAGCAGGTCGCCGGGCGGGGCGGTGACCGTCGTGGCGAGCAGGGCCGCCGTGCCGTGGCGGGCGTGGAAGCGGGCCATGCGGGCAATCGCGTCTGCGCCGTCCATGACGTCGGCGCCGTCGCCGCCATGGACATGCAGGTCGATGAAGCCGGGCAGGATGAAGCGGTCGTCCGGCGCGTCAAGACGGGGTTCGATGGCCTGCACCGCGGCGGTGAAGCGCATCCGGCCGCGCACCCAGCCGCCCGGCGTCAGGATCATGCCGTCGAGCGCGTCCATCAGCCACGGACCCGGCGCAGGCTGCCATCGGCCGCGGCGAGCCGGGCTTGCGCGGCCGGGTGGTCCAGGCCGTCCAGCATCAGCACCGCCACCGCGATGTCGCGCCCCGCCGCCTCCCACGCCTGGGCCGCGTTCGGCACGTCGGCCCCGGTCAGGGCGGCGACGATCCGGTGCGCGCGGTCGACCAGCTTGGCGTTGGACGGGACGACGTTGACCATCAGCCCGCGATACACCCGTCCCAACTCGGTCATCAGCCGGGTCGAGAACAGGTTCAGCGCAATCTTCTGCGCCGTGCCCGCCGTCATGCGGGTGGAGCCGGCCAGGAACTCCGGCCCGGTCGGCAAGGCGATGGGGTGGTCGGCCTCGGCCAGCAGCGGCGCGCCTGGGTTGTTGGCCACCGCCACCGTCAGCGCGCCCGCCCGCCGCGCGGCGGCCTGGACTGCGCGGGTGTACTGCGTCGTTCCCGACGCCGCGACGCTGACCACCACGTCGGCCACGCCCAACCTCAGCGCCGCCGTGTCCCGCTCGCCCGCCGCCGCGTCATCCTCGGCGCCCTCCACGGAGCGGACCAGCGCCGCATCACCGCCGGCCACCAAGGTGCACAGCCGGGCATGGGGCCAGCCGAACGTGGGGTGCAGCTCCACCCCGTCCTGCACCGCCAACCGCCCGGATGCGCCGGCGCCGGCATACACCAGGCGTCCCTCGGTCCGTAGCCGGGCGGCGGCGGACGTCACCGCGGCGGCGAGCGCCGGGATCGCCTGGCGAACGGCGCACACCGCGACGGCCTGGCTGTCCAGCATGGCGGCGAGCGCCTCCTCGGCAGGCCACGACTCGGCGTCGCGAAAGCGCAGCAGGCTTGCCTCGGTATCCATCGCCGCTCCATTCCGTTCCACGCCGAACCCCTGTTTACTCGCCATATGATCGTCATCGGCCTGATCTCCGGCACCTCGCTCGACGCCATCGACTTCGCGGTGGCCGACCTGTCCTGGCGCGGCCCCGACATCGTGCTGCGGTTGCTGGACCACGGCGAGCGTGCCTGGCCCCCCGCCCTTCGCGCCCGCCTGCTCGCCGCCCTGCCGCCCGCGTCCACCAGCATGGGCGAGGTATGCGCGCTGGACGTGCTGGTCGGCCAGGCTTTCGGCGCCGTCGCCGCCAGCTTGCCCGGCGCGGCGCTGATCGCCTCGCACGGGCAGAACGTGTTCCACTGGGTCGAGGGTGGCCGGGCAAAGGGAACGCTGCAACTCGGCCAGCCTGCCGCCATCGTGGAAGCGACCGGGCTGCCCGTCGTCTCGGATTTCCGCGCGCGGGACGTGGCGGCGGGCGGGCAAGGCGCGCCGCTCGCGAGCACGCTCGACGTGCTGTGGCTGGGCGGCGACCGGACGCGGGCGGCGCTGAACCTGGGCGGTATCGCCAACCTCACCATCGTCCACCGGCCCGGCAGTCCGGTGCTGGCGTTCGACACCGGGCCGGCAAGCTGCCTGATGGACCTGGAAGCGCATCGCCTGACCTCCGGCACGCAATCGGCCGACATCGACGGCCGCCTCGCCGCGTCGGGCCAGGTCCGCCCCGACCTGCTCGGCCGCCTGCTCGCCGAGCCGTACTACGCGCGCCCCGCCCCGAAATCGACCGGGCGCGAGCTGTTCGACGCCGGCTACGTCGCCGCCCGCGCCGCCGGGCTGTCCCCCGTCAGCGGCGCCGACCTGATGGCGACGCTGGCCGAGCTGACCGCCGCGACCGTCGCCGACGCGTGCGCCCGCCATGGCGCGGTCGAGATCGTCGCGTCCGGCGGCGGCGTCCGCAACCCGGCGCTGATGGCCGCCCTGCGCCGCCGCCTGCACCCGGCAGCCCTGGTCCGCAGCGAGGACCGCGGCCTGCCGTCCGCCGCGAAGGAGGCCGTGCTGTTCGCGCTGCTCGGCTTCCTGACGTGGCACGGCGTGCCGGGCGTGGCACCCGGCGCCACCGGGTCGGGAACGCCCCGCGTGCTCGGCCGCATCAGCCCGGGGAACGCGCCGTTGCGCCTGCCGGACCCGGCCGGACCGCCGCGCGCCCTGCTGATTGCGCCGCCTTGACCCGTTGCCGGAGCTTTGCCGGGCGGCATACAGTCGGGCAACCCCCGATCAAGCGGACGACAGAAGGAGACGAGCCTTGCCCGCAATCCAGACGCATCAGGCGCCGCTCGCGCGCAACGCCATGGCCTACGTGCTCGCCGGCGGCCGCGGCAGCCGGCTGCAGGAGCTGACCGATCTGCGCGCCAAGCCGGCGGTGTATTTCGGCGGCAAGTCCCGCATCATCGACTTCGCGCTGTCCAACGCGCTCAACTCCGGCATCAGGCGCATCGGGGTCGCGACCCAGTACAAGGCGCACAGCCTGATCCGCCACCTGCAGCGCGGCTGGAATTTCTTCCGGCCGGAGCGCAACGAGAGCTTCGACATCCTGCCGGCCAGCCAGCGCATCAACGAGACCCAGTGGTACGCCGGGACCGCCGACGCCGTGTACCAGAACGTCGACATCATCGAGAGCTACGCCCCGCACTACATCGTGCTGCTCGCCGGCGACCACGTGTACAAGATGGACTACGAGCTGATGCTGCAGCAGCACGTCCAGCAGGGCGCCGACGTGACGGTCGGCTGCATCGAGGTGCCGCGGATGGACGCGACCGCGTTCGGCGTCATGCACGTGGACGCGAACGACCGGCTGATCGCCTTCCTGGAGAAGCCCGCCGACCCGCCCTGCATTCCGGGCAAGCCCGACAGCGCGCTGGCCAGCATGGGCATCTACGTGTTCGAGACCGGGTTCCTGTTCGACCAGTTGCGCCGCGACGCCGCCGACCCCGGCAGCGACCGCGACTTCGGCCGCAACATCATCCCCTACATCGTGAAGCACGGCAACGCGGTCGCCCACCGCTTCGGCGATAGCTGCGTGCGCTCGACGCACGAGAGCGAGGCGTACTGGCGCGACGTGGGCACGGTCGACGCCTACTGGTCGGCCAACATCGACCTGACGGACGTGGTGCCGGCGCTGGACCTGTACGACAACGACTGGCCGATCTGGACCTACGGCGAGATCACGCCGCCGGCGAAGTTCGTGCACAACAACGACGCGCGCCGGGGGTCGGCGGTGGATTCGATGGTCTCCGGCGGCTGCATCGTATCGGGCAGCAGCGTCCACCGGTCGCTGCTGTTCACCGGGGTACGGGTCCACTCCTACGGCAGCGTCGACGGCGCGGTGATCCTGCCCTACGCCGACGTGGCCCGCTCGGCCCGGCTGACGAACGTGGTAGTCGACCGTGGCGTGCGCATTCCCGAGGGATTGGTGGTCGGCGAAGACCCGGCGCTGGACGCGAGCCGCTTCCGCCGCACGTCGAAGGGCATCTGCCTGATCACGCAGCCGATGATCGACGCCCTGTGAAGGTGCTGGCTGCGGCGTCCGAAATCTTCCCGTTGGTCAAGACAGGCGGCCTGGCGGACGTCGCCGGCGCGCTGCCGGGTGCGTTGGCGGGGCAGGGGGTCGCGGTCCGCACGCTGGTGCCGGGCTATCCCGCGGTAATGGCGGCGCTGCACGACGCGGAGGCCGTGCACGCGATGCCCGACCTGTTCGGCAGCCCCGCCCGGGTGCTCGCCGCCCATGCCGCCGGGCTGGACCTGCTGGTGCTGGACGCCCCGCGCCATTTCGACCGGCCCGGCAATCCCTACACCGGGCCGGACGGGCGGGACTGGCCAGACAACCCGTTCCGCTTCGCCGCCCTGTCGCGGGTCGCGGCCGCCATCGGCTTGGGCGCGATCCCGGGCTGGGTGCCGGACACGGTGCACGCGCACGATTGGCAGACCGGCCTCGCCGCGGCGTACCTGCACTACGCCGGCGGGGCGCGACCGCGCACGGTGATCACGGTGCACAACCTCGCGTTTACCGGGCAGGTGCCGCTGGAGCTGCGTGCCGCCCTCGGGCTGCCACTGGAAGCGCTGTCGATCGAGGGCGTCGAGTTCTACCAGTCGATCGGCTACCTGAAGGCCGGGCTGCGGCTGTCGGATGCGATCACGACGGTGTCGCCCACTTATGCGGCGGAAATCCAGACCCCGGCGGGCGGCATGGGCTTCGACGGCCTGCTGCGCACGCGGTGGGACGTGCTGCACGGCATCCTGAACGGCATCGACGAAGCGGTGTGGAATCCCTGGACCGACGCCCACCTCGCCGCCCGCTACCGGCGGGGGCACCTGCGGAACCGGCCCAAGAACAAGGCGGCGCTGCAGGCGCGGATGGGTCTCGACGCCGGTCCCGACCTGCTGTTCGGCGTCGTCAGCCGGCTGACCGACCACAAGGGCATGGACCTGCTGGCGGCGGCGCTCCCCGCGCTGCTCGACGCCGGGGCGCAACTGGCGCTGGTGGGCAGCGGCGACCGTGCGCTGGAAGCGGCGTTCCGCGCCGCCGCCGTGCAGCATCGGGGCCGGGTCGGCGTGTTCATCGGCTACGACGAGACGCTCGCCCACCTGCTGCAGGCCGGCGCCGACGCGCTGCTGGTGCCGAGCCGATTCGAGCCGTGTGGCCTGACGCAACTGTGTGCCCTGCGCTACGGCGCGGTGCCGGTGGTGTCGCACGTCGGCGGGTTGGCGGACACCGTCATCGACGCCAACGCGGCGGCGCTGGCGAGCGGGGTCGCGACCGGGATCGTGTTCGGCCCGGTGAGCGCGGCGGGGCTGGAACGGGGCATCCGCCGCGCCGTGGAGTTGTGGGAGCGCCCGGCGGACTGGCGGGCGGTCGTGCGCAACGGTATGGTCGCCGATGTCGGCTGGGACCGCTCCGCCGCGGCATTCGCGGCGGTGCTGCGCGGTTGAGGAAGCGCTTTTCCCGAAATTCCCGTTCATCGCCTGAGGCTCAGAAGCCGAACCCCAGCACTGCGCCGTACTGCGCGGCGACGCCATTCGCCGTGCGCCCGCGCAGGCCGCCAGTGAAATCGAACACTCCCACCTCCGGCGTCAAGGACACGGTGCGGGTGAGGCCGAAACGTGCGCCGAGATCGACGCCGGCAGCGTGGACGTAGTTGCCCCTCGCGCCGCCGGCTGCGGAGGGGATGGCGGTGTAGACGTAGCGCAGTTCGCTGATCAGCGTGGCGTGCGGCGTCAGCTTCCGGCTCACCACCAGGTCGATCCCTGGGCTGTAGGCGCTTTTCGAAGCGCCGGAGATGTCGAGGTAGGAATACGCCGCCCCCAGCACGATGGCTGCCTGCCAAGTGGCGCCTGGTGGGGTCAGCCGATGCTTGACGTCGATCTCCCCGCCCAGCGACGGTCCGACGCCGGAGTAGGGCAAGGCGACCTGGGTAAGCCGGTAACCGATGTCCCAGCCATCGGCGAATCCGTAGCGCAGTCCGGCGTGGGGCAGGAACGGCGTGAAGCTGCTGCGCTGCGGGTTGCCGACCGAGCTGTATTGGCCGCCGGTGCCGGCGATGGCCGCGAACCCGCCCGGTGGCAGCGTGTCGGCCGGTGCGAAGCCGAGCAGCCAGAATGCCGCGGCTGGCCTAGGGGCGAGCAGCATTGGGGCCACGACCGCCAGCCAGGCCGCGAGGGCAAGGCGGCTGGGTGCGATGCGTGCTGCTGTCGCTGGCATTGTTCCGGTCATTGACGACGTCCTCCCGATTTTCCACGTCGGTGATACATTTGTACGAAAAAAGCTTCAACTGTATCCTGCCTTTCCGGGCATGGTAGGCTACGGTCATGAGCACGGTCGAGCTATCTGAGTCCGGCACGGCAGGGCGATGGCTGCTGCTGATCCACCAAATTCCTGCCAAGCCGGCCTACGTGCGCGTGAGAATTTGGCGGCGGCTGCAAGCGCTGGGCGCCATCACGGTCAAGAATTCTGTCTATGCGTTACCCGCGAACGAGCAGACCCAGGAAGATTTCGAGTGGCTGCTGAAGGAGATCACCGGGGATGGCGGCGAGACGCTGATCTGCGAAGCGCGGCTGGTCGGCGGCCTGTCCGACCTGGAGGTGCGGGCGATGTTCAATCTCGCGCGCGATGCCGAGTATGATGCCGTCGCCAAGGAGGCTCGCGAGCTGGCCGGCCGGCTAAGCGGTCAACCACAGCTGCCGCCACGCGGGGACGCGCTGTCCAGGCTGGCCAAGCTCAGGGCGGAGCTGACCCGGATCGCGGCCATCGACTTCTTCGGGGCGAATGGCCGCGAAACCGTGGCCGGCTTGCTTGCGGGCCTCAGCACCCGGCTGGTCCAAAACAGGCCCTTGCCGGTCGTCCAGGAAGGCATGGCGGCGACCGGGCCGCTCAAGGGCCGGGTATGGGTGACGCGGGCCGGCGTGCACGTGGACCGCATCGCGTCGGCTTGGCTCATCCGGCGCTTCGTCGACCCGGAGGCACGGTTCAAATTTGTGGCCGTGACAGGCTACGTGCCCGAGCAAGGGGAGCTACGCTTCGACATGTCGGAGGCCGAGTTCACCCACGTGGGTGATCAGTGCACTTTCGAGGTGCTGCGGATGCGGGCGGGACTCACCGACCCGGCGCTCGTTGCGATCGCGGAAATCGTGCATGACATCGATTTGAAGGATGGAAAGTTCGGCCGTGAGGAGGCAGCCGGCATCGCTCGGCTCATCGAGGGTATTGCAGCCGCCCATGCGGATGATGGATGCCGGATCGAGCGCGGCAGCGCCGTGTTCGACGATCTCCATGCGTATTTCGACAAGGCGCAGACTTATACCAGCGGTCCTTTGGTGCGACCGCGGCAGGCAAGAAGACAAGTGGAAGGTTGAGGCTCTGCCTCAAACTCCGCCAAAGGCATGATGCCTTTGGAAACCCAAATAAACGCGGGGGGAGTGAGCTCGCGGCCTATGGGTTTGAAGCGTCGATCATCTCGCGCTGGGGCACAGGTAATACCGGGTCCCCGCAAGTGTCCTGCAGCGTCACCCGGCGCAGGTCACGGGGGTGCTCGCGGTCCTCGAACGGGCGTCCGCGGTGCATGGTGGAACGGTTGTCCCACGCCACCAGGTCGTGGCGGCGCCAAACGTGCCGATACACCCGGTCGCGCGCCGTCGCGTGTTCCATCAGGTCCCGGATCAGCGCCATCGCTTCCGGCACCTGCCAGCCCACGATTCGGCCGATATGGGACGAAAGATACAGCGAGAGCCGCCCCGAGCCCGGTTGCCGCCGCACCAGGCGCTGGCGCACCGGGCTGAACTTCGCGCGTTCCGCCTCGGTGAACTCGGTGAAGCCGAGCAGCCCGCGGGAGAACAGCAGGCTGTGCTCGCAGACGAGGTCGCGGACGACGGCGCGGGTCTTTTCCGGCAGCGCGTCCCATGCGGCGCGCATGTCCGCGAACTCGGTTTCCCCGCCATCAGGTGGGACCACGCGGGCGTGCAGCATAGAGTACTTCGCCGGGATGGCCTTGAAGCTGCTGTCGCTGTGCCAGAGCCGGTTGCCCAGGGCGAACATGCGCCGGCGGTCGTCGGCGGCGAGGAGTTGCCCCTGCTCGTCGAGATTGGAGATGTCGTTCATCTGGCCGTGCTTCAGACGGCGCTTGTGCGCGTCCACAGTGGCGGTCTCGGCCTCCAACGGCCCAAAATTCTCGCCGAACGCGATCTGCTGGTCGTCGTCGATGTCCTGGCCCCGGAACACCAGCACGGCGTACCGGTCCATCGCGCGTTCGATCTCGGCGGCGACCTCGGGGGCTACCGGACTCCGCAGGTCGAGGCCGGCGACCTCGGCGACGAACAGCGGATGCAGCGGGGTGAGCTGCAGCGGCATCGGCCCTACTCTGCGGCAGCTGGAAGTGGGCGGCGCTCCACGATCTCATCGGGGCCGATTGGAAGCGGCGCGAAATTGGTCGAGCGCACGTAGTCGGGGCGCGGAGTCAGCACTTCGCCCGGCCGGTTCGCCACGCGGTTATACACGAAGTAGATCGCCCAGCGGTCGTGCCGCGACAGGTTGTGGCCAGAGCCGTGCAGGATGTTGCAGTGGAAGAACACCGTCGTGCCGGGCTTGCCGGTGATGGCGACCGGCTCCGGGCTGTGCTCCATGATGTCGAGCAGGCGCTGCTTCGGCACCACCCATAGCTTGTAGGAGGTGGTCTTATCGTCCATTTCCGGCTCGAGGTTGCCGACCTTGTGGCTGCCGGGGATGAAATACAGGCAGCCGCTCGCCTCCGTCGGCTCGTCGAGCATGACCAGCGCCGTCGTCAGGTCCGGCGCCGGCACGCCGTCGCGCCGCCACGAGCCGTAATCCTGGTGTCACTGCCAGATCGAGCCGTCGATCGCCGTCTTGAGGTTGCACTTAGTGTGGTAGATGTACAACGCCTCGTCGCCCAAGACCTGCTGCGCCGTTTCCAGCAAGCGCGGCGAGCGCGCGGCGGCGTGAAACGGCGCCGACGCGGTGGGGCCGTCCGGCTCGTGCACGCGGTAGATCGTCTTGGCGACCCCGCCGGTGCGCTCGCGAACGAGGTGGTCGGTGTCGACCGCCTGGATGCGCGCCAACTCACCCTTCATCGCGGCGACTTCGTGTGGGGTAAACAGTTCTGGGAACACGATGTAGCCGTCGCGGTCGTATTGCTCGACCTGTGACTGCGTGAGCCGCATGACGTTCCTCCTTACTGGTATGCCAGTAATGTTCCAGCAGTCGGCCGAATGTCAACGGCGAAGTGTCGCGTCGGCGAATTCAGCGAGATGGTCGATAAGACGATCCGATGCCTCCCCCGCCGTCGTCTCGTCGCCATGCCCGATCGCGCGCGCGACAGCGGCGTGCAGCCGAGTCGTTTCGGCCAGGTCGTCGTAGGCTTCCTGATGGAAGAACCAAAAACGGCGGGACACGGCGTGCAGGGTCGCCACTGTCCTCGACGCGATGTCGTTCCGGGCAGCGCCCGCCGCCAATAGGTTCAGCTCGCCGTCGAGGCGCAGGAAGCCGCGCGCGTCGTGCTCACGCGCCGCGGCCTCCATGCGCCCGGCCAGGTCGGCGATGGCGTCCCGTTCCGCGGCCGACGAGCGGCGGGCGGCCGCGCGCGCGATCAGCCGGTCCAGTTCCCGCCGTGTTTCAAGCACCTGGAGTTGGCGGCGCACGTCGATTTCGGTGACGACCACGCCGCGGCGCGGCAGGATTTGCACGAGGTACTCGCGCGCCAGCCGCTGCAACGCCTCCCGGACCGGCGTGGTGCCGATGCCGAGCCGGTGGCTCAGGATCGACTCGGACACGACGCTGCCGGGTGTCAATTCCAAGGTGACGATCATCTCCTCAAGGCGGCGGTACGCCTCGTCCGTCAGCGTCGCGCCAGACATTTGCAGCCTAGTTGCTGACCACCTTGGTCGCCTCCGGCAGCTCGATGTCGATCTCCAGGGTCGAGGACGCCGTGCCGCGGTCCATCTTGACCTGGACCTTGTCGCGGTCGATGGCGATGTGCTTGGCGATCACCGCGATGATCTCCTCGTGCAGGATCGCGGCCAGGTCGGACTTGCCGCCCGTGAGCGCGCGCTCGTGCGACAGCAGGATTTGCAGCCGCTCCCGCGCGACCGGGGCCGAGGAGCGGCGATTGAAAAAATCGAACAAGCTCATGCGACCCTCCGTCCGAATAACCGGCCTATCAAGCCCTTCTTGTCGCTAGGCACGGTCATCTCGATCGTCTCGCCCATCAGCCGCTTCGCCGCCGCGAAGTAGGCCCGGGCGGGGGCGCTCGCCGGGTTGTTCAACGTCACGGGAGCGCCGACGTTGGAGGCGCGCAGCACCTCCTCGCTGTCCGGGATGATGCCGAGCAGCGGGATGGACAGGATTTCCAGTACGTCCTCCAGCTTCAGCATCTCGCCGCGGGCGGCGCGCGCCGGGTCGTATCGGGTCAGCAGCAGATGCTTGTCGACGCGTCCCCCGGCCGCAGCCTTGGCGGTCTTGCTGTCGAGCAGGCCGATGATGCGGTCGCTGTCGCGCACCGACGACACCTCGGGGTTGGTCACCACCACCGCGGAATCGGCGAAGTGCATCGCCAAGGTGGCACCCTTCTCGATCCCGGCCGGGCTGTCGCAGATGATCCAGTCGAACTTGGATTTCAGGTCCTCGATCACGGTCGCCACGCCCTCCTGCGTCAGCGCGTCCTTGTCGCGGGTCTGCGACGCCGCGAGCAGCGACAGCTTCTCGATCCGGCGGTCCCGGATCAGCGCCTGCGCCAGCTTGGCCTCGCCCTGCACCACGTTGACCAGGTCGTACACCACCCGGCGCTCCGCCCCCATCACCAAATCGAGATTGCGCAGGCCGACGTCGAAGTCGATGACCACCACGTTCTGTCCCAGCGTCGCCAACGCCGCGCCCAGCGCCGCCGTCGACGTCGTCTTGCCCACGCCACCCTTGCCGGAAGTCACCACCAACACTCGAGCCATATGTATCGCCTTCGTTATGCCTGCCGGCGTCGCCGGGTCAGTCGAATGCAGCCATGCTCAGCACTTCGCCGTCCAGCCAGGCCTGCACGGCCCGGCCACGTAACGCCGGCGCCATGTCGTCGGCCACCCGGTACACGCCGTCGATGGCCAGCAGCTCGGCCTCCATCCGGCGGCAGAAGATGCGCGCCTGCCCGTGGGTCAGCAGCCCCGCCATCGCCCGGCCGCGCAACGCGCCGTATACGTGCACCGACCCGCCCGCGATCACCTCGGCGCCCGACGCGACCGAGCCGATGATGGTCACGTCGCCCCGCTCGAACACGACCGACTGCCCCGATCGGACCGGCTCGTTCAGCACCAGGCACGGCGGCTCGGGCGGGGCCGGCGGAACCGGCACGGCGTCGTCCGGGACGTCGACCGGGCGGTCCACGCGCGTCATGGCCATCGGCGGCCGACCCCAGACGTGGTCGCCGGGCCAGGCGTCGTCGGCGCCCTCGACCCCGATGATACGGATGTCGCGCGCTTGCAGGCTCGCGATCAACGCGGGGATGTCGGTGCTGGCGACGGGCACCGCGGACAGGTCGACCACCACCGGTCGCCCGTCGAAGAACGAGGCCGAGCGAGACATTTGCGCGTCCAATCCGGCCAGCCAGCCCGGAACGGGCGGCTCGGGCGCGAGCACAAGGGCCATGAAGGACCGGCCGCGGACTCGGATCAGTGCGGGAGCGGATGTGTCAGGCACGCGACCGGGGTAGCGGCAGGGGGAAGGGGCGTCAACGCTTATGAGCCGACGCTGAACGGAAAATGGCAACGCACCGTCCGTCCTGCCTCGATCTGTCGCAGCATCGGCTTTTCCGTCCGGCACCGGGCCTGCACCGCCGGGCAGCGTGTGTGGAACCGGCAGGCGGGAGGCGGATCGGCGGGGCTCGGGAGGTCGCCGTGCAGCAGGATGGGCGTGCGGCGCTGCGCCGGGTCGATGGCGGGGTTGGCCGAGAGCAGGGCGGCGGCGTAGGGGTGCGCCGGACGGGCGAACAGAGCGGCGGCGGGAGCGTCCTCGACCACCTCGCCCAAATACATCACCACCGTCCGCTGCACCGCGCGACGCACGACATCGAGGTTGTGGGTGACGATCAGCAAAGCCAGGCCGCGCTCGGCGTGCCGGTCGAGCAGCAGGTTCAGAATCTCGCCCTGCACCGAGACGTCCAGCCCCGCCGTCGGCTCGTCCGCGATCAGCAGCGCCGGCTCCAGGATCAGCTCGCGGGCGATCGCGACCCGGCGGGCCTGGCCGCCGCTGATCTGGTGCGGATACTTGCCCAGCAGCTCCGGCGGCAGGCCGAGTTCGCGGAGCAG
>JAABUJ010005119.1_pt1 | contig 13299 bp, 11 predicted proteins | sample 5559131 | NCBI WGS metagenome assembly JAABUJ01 (sample SAMN10711875, study PRJNA513366) | rock metagenome | isolation source: Antarctica rocks | place: Antarctica: Victoria Land, Mt New Zealand nord | collected 2016-01-07
AATGGGGGTGGAGCGAAGGGGCCAGACCATCGTGATCTGTTCGGTCGATCAACCACATGGTGGGAGGAATCGGTATGAGCACGTCGCTGTCGCAACGGAAGTCGTTCGAGATCTCGAAGCGGGAGGTGTGGCAGGCGTATCAGCGGGTGAAGGCGAACAAGGGCGCGCCGGGAAACGACGGGGTGAGCATCGAGGAGTTCGAAACCGACCTGCAAGGCAACTTGTACAAGGTCTGGAATCGGATGTCGTCGGGCTCGTACTTCCCGCCGCCGGTGCGTGCCGTGCCGATCCCCAAGCCTGACGGCGGAGTCAGGGTGCTAGGAGTACCTACGGTGGCGGACAGGATCGCCCAAACCGTGGTCGCGACCCGGTTGGAGGCCAAGGTGGAGCCGATGTTCCACCCGGACTCCTACGGGTACCGGCCCGGACGGTCGGCCCTGGACGCGGTCGCGGTGACCCGGCAACGATGCTGGAGCAAGGACTGGGTGCTCGACTTGGACATCCGCGCGTTCTTCGACAGCGTCGACCATGACCTGCTGATCAAGGCGGTGCAGGCGCACACCGATGACGCCTGGGTGGTGCTGTACGTGCGGCGCTGGTTGACCGCACCGATGGTCCACCCCGACGGCAGCGTTCAGGACCGAGGCCGTGGCACCCCGCAGGGGTCTGCGGTCTCACCGGTCCTGGCGAACCTGTTTCTGCACTACGCGTTCGATGCGTGGATGGCCCGGGAGTTCCCGGCCGTGACGTTCGAACGGTATGTCGATGACGTGGTGGTTCACGCCGCCACGCACGGCCACGCCGAGCGGTTACGTTCGGCGATCGCGGCGAGGATGGTTGAGGTCGGGCTGGAACTGCACCCGGACAAGACCCGGATCGTGTACTGCAAGGACGACAACCGGCGCGGCACCCATGTGCACACGTCGTTCACGTTCCTCGGTTACACCTTCCGCACCCGCTCGGCCCGCAGCAAGCACGGGCGGATGTTCGCCGCGTTCTTGCCCGCGGTCTCCCGGGCGGCCCTGGTCGCGATGGGCCGTCAGGTCCGCAGGTGGCGCATCCACCTACGCGTCGGCGCGAGCCTGGCTGACCTCGCCCGGTGGATGAACCCCATCGTGCGGGGCTGGATGCAGTACTACGGGCGGTTCTACCGCACGATGGTCCATCCACTGCTGCGGCGCATCAACACCTACCTGGTGCGCTGGGCCCGCAAGAAGTACCGGACGCTGCACGGGTTCAAGAAGGCCAAGGCCTGGTGGCAGGCGCTAACTGCCCGCTACCCCAATGGGTTCGCCCACTGGTCATGGACCCGGGACTTCCTTCCAACAGGATGGTAAGAGCCGTGTGACGGGAGACTGTCACGCACGGTTCTGTGGGAGCCGGGGGGTGCGATTCCCCCCGGCCACCCGACTGGATGAGAAAGTTTGATCATGCGGCTTCGGTGGCCTCACCTGGTGTCCGTGGCGTCTCACGTTCGATGAGTTTGCCTCGTTCGAACCTCGCGCCGGCGCGGACGAGGGCGACCAGGTGTGGTGCGTTGACGGCGCGCCAGCGGTGTTGGGCGGCCTCGATCAGCTTGAACGCCATCGCGATGCCGGCTGCCTTGGAGCCCGGTCCCTTGGTGACCTTGGTCCGGTGACGCACGGTCGCGAAGGTCGACTCGATCGGGTTGGTGGTGCGCAGATGGACCCAGTGCTCGGCCGGGAAGTCGTAGAACGCGAGCAGCTCCTGCAGGTCGTCGGTGATCTTCGCCGTGGCCTTGGGGAACTTCGCCCCGTAAGCGTCCTGGAACGCCTTGGCCGCTTTGCGGGCGTGGTCCTTGTCCTCGGCGGACCAGATCTCGGCCAAGGCCTTCTTCGCCCCCGGATGCGCCGACTTCGGCAGCGCGGCAAGAACATTCGCGATCTTGTGGAACCAGCAGCGCTGCTCTCTGGTGGTGGGGAACACCTCCCGCAGCGCACTCCAGAACCCGAGCGCGCCGTCGCCCATCGCGAGCACCGGGGCGCGCATCCCGCGACGCTTGGCGTCGCGCAGCAGGTCCGCCCACGACCCGGCCGACTCCCGGTGCCCATCGGTCAGGGCGATCAGCTCCTTGGTCCCGTCCGCGCGGACCCCGACCAGGACCAGCAGGCACAGCCGCTCCTGCTCCAGGCGGATGTTGACGTGGATCCCGTCGGCCCACATGTACACGTAGTCCACCCCCGACAGGTCCCGGGCGTTGAACGCCTTCGCCTCATCCTGCCACTGGCTGGTCAGCCGGGTGATGCTCGCCGCGGACAGGCCGGCGCCCGAGCCGAGGAACTGCTCCAACGCGGGAGCGAAGTCCAGCCAGGACAGCCCGTGCAGGTACAGCAGCGGCAGCACCTCGGTGATCTTGGGCGACTTGCGGCACCACGGCGCCAAGATCGCCGAGGAGAACCGCTTGCGCTCACCGGTGGCCTCGTCGGTGCGTTTGTCGTTGACCCGCGGCGCGACGACCTCGATCACGGCCACCTGGACGTTGACCCACGCCCAGGTCAAGGGCGTCCTGGCCGGCGGCGACTTCGTCCTGGCCTGCGTCCTCGGCGAGCTCGACGCGACCTACCGCTCCACCGCCCGAGCCGGCGTCGGGGACTGCCAGCGGATGGTGTGGCAGGACGGGCGCTGGCACATCGGGCCCGGCGCCCAGCCCGCGTTCGCGCCCTCGACCTGGCCGGGCAGCGCCGACTGCGTCCGCGCCGGATGGCAGGAGGCCCGCAGTGCCTAAGCCCCACCTCATCAGGCTCCCCCACCTCCCGGGCCTGCCGAACCCGATCGGCCAACTCGGTCAGGACCTCGGCGCGTCCATGGCCGCCCTGGCCGCGTCCGCGTTCGACCAGGCGATGAAGTCCCTGTGGGACTTCGCCCTGGCACTACTGGGTTCCGTCTTCGAACTGATCGACCACCTGACCACCCCGAACCTCGACCCGCGAACCGGGCCGCTGGCCTCGGTGATGCCGGCCACGATCTGGGTCGGCGCCGTCCTGCTCGTGCTGCTCTGCCTCGTCCAGGTCGCCAAGGCGGCCCTGAGCGGAGGCGCCGGGCTGGCGCACCTGTTCACCGGCATCGCCCAGTACATGATCGTCTCGGTCAGCGCGTTGAGCCTGCTCGTGGTGCTGGTCACCGCGGCCAACGCCGCTGCGTTGGGGATCCTCGCCTCCGGCCTGCACACCAGCTCGTGGCAAGCCGTCGCTACCTCGAACACCGCCTGGCAGAACGGCGTCGCCGGGGTCTCCGGCGCCGGCCTCGGTCTGATCGCGCTGCTCGGGGTCCTGCCCGCGGCGATCGGCCTGCTGGTGGCCGCGCTCGTGCGGGAGGCCTCGATCCTCGTCATTGCCGCGACCATCCCCATCCTCGCCGCCGGCCTCGTCGCCGAGGTCACCGCTTGCTGGTTCTGGACCGGCCTGCGCTGGCTGTTCGCCCTGATCATGCTCACCCCCGCCGTCGCGATCGTCCTGTCCATCGGCCTGCAGCTGGCCGTCGGCGCCGCCAACGCCGCCGGGACCACCGCCTCCGACACCGGACAGCAGGCCGTCACCGCCCTGGTCGGCGCCGCGGTCCTGCTCATCTCCGTCTTCTGCCCGCTGGCCCTGTTCAAGCTGTTCGCGTTCATCGACCCAGGCACCGCCTCCGGGCAACGCCTGCGAACGTCCATGTCCGACACCGGCGCCGGCGCCGCACTCGCCGGCCGGGCCGGCCGGTCCCCCGCCAGGCCGTCGCCCTCCGGGGCCGGCGGGTCCGGCTCCGGAGACGACGTGTCGGAGCAGATCGACAGCCGCTGGGCCGCCGCCGTCGGCAAGCTCTCCGCGCCGCACCACGCGATGGCCTCCGGCGCCCAGACCGCGATGTCCAGCGCCGGCCCGGTCCTGTCCTCGGTCGGCGTCGGAGCCGGCGCGGACCCCGAACACGGCAGCGGGCGCAAGCAGTCCCAACCCAGCGGCCGACCCCGCGACACCAGCACCTCCGACACTCGCACCTCCGACACCGGTACCGGCACGTCCGACACTGGCGCCGACACGGAGGTCAACACCAGTACGCCGCCGCCGCCGGAGGCCGACGTGCCAGGCCCGCCCGACCTACCCCACCCCGGCAACGGCGGGTCCGGGCCGTCCCCCGACCCGGCGGGCGGGCGGCCGAAGCCGTCCGGCGGCTCCGGCCCCACCGGCGGCGGCGCCGGCGGAGCGGGGGGCGCGTCCGAGGCGGCGGTGATCCCGGGATGAGCGACTCGAACGGCCTGTACTCCGGGTGGCGCCGGGAGAAGTTCGGGCCCTTCGCCGGCCTGTCCGGCCCCCAGTCCGGCGCCGTCCTGCTGGCGTGGCTTCCGCCGCTGGCGGCGGTCGGCCGCAGCCGCTTGGAGACCGCCCTACCGCTGGGCGCGATGTCGGTCGTGCTCACCGCGCTGGTCGCGATCCCGATCCGCCGCCGGCCGGCGATCCGGTGGCTGTGGGACGTCGTCCTCTTCAGCGCCGGCCGCGCCTTCGGTTGGTCCACGTTCCGGCTGCGCGTCCTCGGTGAAGGATCAGCCGCGGACCTCGACGAGCCCGACCTGCCCGGCGTCGCCGCCGGGCTGCGCTTCCACACCGGGCCCGCGATGGGCGACTGCGCCGCGATCTGCGTCATCCAGGACCCGGTCGCGGGCCGGTGGGCCGCCACCGCGCAGGTCACCCACGCCGGTCTGGCCGGCGCCGACCGCCAAACCCGGGACCTGTACGCCGGCCAGCTCGGCTCGCTGCTCGCGGCCGCCGCGGCGAGTGAGGAGATCTGCCGCATCTCCATCCAGGTCCGCACCGTCCCGACGACGGAGCCCGCCGCGCGGCGTGGGTCGCCGACCGGACCAGCCCCCGCACCCCGCCGGCCGTGGCCGCCGCCACGCGGCAGCTCGAAAACCTGATGCGGGCCACCTCCGTGCGGCACGAGGTCTTCGTGACCGTCGCCGTCGCCGAACAACGCATCCGCCGGGCGGCGAAGGAGTCCGGCGGCGGGGTCGGCGGGCGGGCGAAGGTCCTGGCCCGGCACCTGCAGGAGGTCGAGCAGCACCTGCGCGGCCTGGGCGCGATCGACGTCGCGTGGCTGTCCACCCAGGACCTCGCCGCCGCCATCCGCCACCGGCTACAACCCCGCCGACGCGCTTCCGCTGCAACGCGCCCGGGAGGAGGCCTCCCGGGGACGGCCGACCGTCGTCGGCCCCCCGCTGGGCGCTGCCGGCCCCACCACCGCGCCCGCCCCGGCCCCGCGCAGCTACCGCCACGACGCGTTCGTCAGCGTCTGCTACGCGCTGCTGCTGCCCGAGCTACCGACCCGGGTCGGGTCCCTGACCCGGATCCTCGCCGTCGCCGAGGCCGGGGAGCGCCGGAGCCTGACCCTGCACTACGAGCCCATCCCCGCCAGCAGGGCCGGGCGGCAGGTCGAGCACGACCTGTGGGCCGCCGAGATCAGCCACGACCTGCGCACCAAACGCGGGTTCCGGGTCGGCCGCCGCGACCGGCAGCGGGCCGGGGAGACCGCCGTCCACGAACAGCAGCTCGCCGCCGGGCACACCATGGTCCGCGTCGCCGCCGCCGTCGCCATCACCGTCCCCGCGCAGCGCGACGTCGAGGACCACGCCGCAGCGCTGGAGGCCTCCGCCCGCGCCTGCGGATACGCCCTGCTGCGCCTGGACCTGGCCCAGGACAGCGGGTTCGTCGCCGCCTGCCTACCCGTCGGGGTCGGCCTGAGTGACAAGGAGTCCCGAGCATGACCAGGAACGACGCGAGCACAACCTCCACCACCACCGACAACACCGCCGACAGCACCACCGACATCATCCCCATCGGCACGACTGTCAGCGGTGACGTCCGCTATGGCGCCGGCCCGTGGGACGAGTACTGGGCCAGTGTCAGGAACGGGGACTGGCTGGCCGCCCGACGGCTGCTGGACCTGTCGCCGAGGGTCCGCGGGTACTTCGCCGGGCACCTGGCCGTCGTCCTCGAGCCGCAGCACGACGATGACCGCGACGACGACGACGGCCACGAGCTGACCGAACGGCGCCGCGAGGTCGTGCTGGACTGGGAGGCCGCCGCCGGGCGCATCGACGCCGACGGGTTCTCCTCCACCGAAACGCGCCTCGCCCGGCTCGTCGCCGCGCTGACCACCGGGCAACCCCTCGAGCTGGCCTCCCTGACCTGGATGGGGTCCTGGACCGCGCAAGTGTGGACTGTCCTGTGCGAGTGGGGCACCGAACGGGCGCGTCACCACCTCGGAGCGGTCATGAGCCGGGGTCGCCGGCCGCGGCGGTCCCGGCCGCAGGACGGTCGGTCCCTGGCCGACGTCGCCGCCCTCTACCCACTAGACCTGCCCCAGGCCCCCCTCGCGGCGCCCCCGGTGACAAGCCGGCATACCGAGTCCCGGCTCCTGCGCCCCTGCGCGACGTCCCGCGGGCTCGCGCGGGCCAACCGCGGGTGGGCGCCCGTGCCGTCCCCGCTGGTCGCCTACCGTGCCTCGACCGCAGAGATCGGCGGGATCTTCCCCCTCGTCGGCGGCGACCCGCTGCCGCCGACCGGAGCCGCGCTCGGCGTCGCCACCGCGACCGGGTCCGGGTTCTGCGTCGACCCGATCGGGTGGGTCCTGGCCGAGATCGTCTCCAACCCCAACCTCGTCCTCTTCGGCAAGCCCGGCACCGGCAAGTCCACCACCGTCAAGGCGATCCTCTTCCGGCTCATGCACTTCGGCGTGCGCACCCTCATCGCCGGGGACGTCAAGGACGAGTACGAGCAGCTCTGCCGGGCCGTCGACGTGCAACCCTTCGCCCTCGGCGTCGGGATGCCCGCCCGGATCAACCCCCTGGACGCCGGCCCCCTCGGCTACCGCTGGGACACCCTGAGCGACGCCCAGCGCACCGAACGTGCCAGGGTCATCTTCGGGCGGTGGCTGGTCCTGCTCAAGGCCCTCATCGGCGCCCAGGGCGTTGCCACGACCCCCGCCGAGGAGGACGCCCTCACCGCGGTCCTGACCGACCTGACCGGCTGGGCCGCCGGCTCGGCCCGCCTGCGCCCGGTCACCATCCCCCACGTCTGGGCGGCGCTGCGCGACCCCACCCCCGGCCTCGCCCACGCCTGCCGGTACTCCTGCCCGCGGGAGATGACCGACGCCACCCGCCAGATCACCGCCGCCCTCGGCGCGATGGTCCGCGGCGCCCTGGCCGGACTGTTCGACGAGCCCACCAACATCGCCATCGACTGGGCCGCGCCCATCGCGTCCCTGAGCCTGGGGCGGCTGCAACCGCTCGGCGACGAAGCCATCGGCACCGCCTTGGCCTGCCTCAACTCCTGGTCCCGGGCGATGACCGACCTGCGCCAGCACGGCGAGCAGCTCGTCGTGGTCCGCGACGAGGTCTGGCGCCAGATGCGCCTGGGCGCCGGAGCGGTCCAGTCCCTGGACGCCGACCTGCGCCTGTCCCGCTCCGACGCCTGCATCCAGATGGTCGTGGCCCACAAGCCCTCCGACATGCTCGCCGCCGGCGAGCTCGGATCCCAGGCCGCCACCATCGCCAAGGACCTGCTCAGCCTCTGCGACACCAAGGTCCTGCTCGGCCAGGACCGCTCCGTCGCCGCCGAGCTGCAAACCCTGCTCGGCTTGAGCGACATGGAGACCGACGACGTCGCCGGCTGGGCCCGCGGGCGCCGCGGCCGGGCCGCCGTCATCGCCGTCGCGACCGCGCTGCAGGAGTCCAGCCTGCGCAACCTGCCCGGCGGAGACCGCGACTCCCTCGGCCTGTTCCAACAACGCGCCACCTGGGGCCCGGCCAACCTCCGCCTCGACCCCGCCGCCGCGACCGGGCTGTTCCTCGACGCCCTCAACCAGGTCCCCGACTGGCAGCAATTAACAACCGCGGTCGCCTCCGACCAGGTCCAGCACAGCGCCTTCCCGTGGGCCGTCACCAAGTGGGAGCCGGCCGCCGGCGGGCTCGTCGCGAAGTACTGGCCACCCGACCCGCTCAGCAGGGCTGGAACTGCCGTTTCTCCGTCGGCCGGCCCGTTGGCCACGGGGGTTACAGCGCCCGACTGTCCCGGGCAGGGCTCCGACGGGATGAGCCTGACCGGCACCACCACGAACCCCGCCGGCTACCAGCCACCCGCCGCTGGCGTCCAGGCGGCCGTCGCCCGGTTCGCCCTCGCCCAGCTCGGCGAACCCTACCTGTGGGGCGCGACCGGACCCGACGCGTGGGACTGCTCCGGCCTGACCATGGCCGCCTGGGCCGCCGCCGGGGTCACCCTCCCCCGGACCACGTTCGCGCAGGTCCTGACCGGAAGCCCCGTCACCTCCACGACCGACCTGCAGCCCGGCGACCTGATCTTCACCGCCGGCCTCGACGGCACGCCCGCCTCCCCCGGGCACGTCGGCCTGTTCCTCGGCGACGTCAACGGCACGCCGTCGCTGATCCACGCCCCCCGCACCGGCAAAACCGTGGAGATCCAGGCCCTGTCCGCGTGGCGCGGGCGGATCGTCGCCGTCCGCCGCCCCACCACCACCACCGCAGGATGAGAGCCCCCCCCCGTGACGACGAGCGACGAACGACTCCTCACCCGCAGCGACACCGCCGTCCTCGCCGCCGCTACGGCGGTCATCCTCCTGATCGCGACGACGCTGCTGGGTGGCGCCCTGTCGGGGCTGCTCTTCGGCCACGGCTGGGCGTGGCCCTCCGCTCTCCGGCTCGGCGACACCCGCCAGCGAGACCGTCCTGCGCTGCCTCCTGCACGCGGCCGCCCTCGACCAGCTCTCGATGCGCGACGTCCTGTCCTGGGCCCGCGACTTCACCGACGAACGCCCCTACGAGATCCTGCGCACCCACCCCGACGCAGCACCCGGGTGGTTGGAGGACCTGCGCAAGTTCTGCCGCGCCGGCGCGCCCGAGACCGTCTCCTCGACCGCGATGAGCCTCGCCCTGGTCCTCAAAGCCCTCGCCGACGAACGCGTCCGCGCTGGCGAGCAGGCCTACCTGCCCGAGGATCCGGCGCAGGTCGAGCCGCTGGACCCAGTCATGGTCGCCGAGGTCCTCGAGGCACTCGCCCTGCGCCAGGAAGCCCTCGAACGCGCCGTCGACGCCCTGCACCGACGGCTCGGAACCACCCCCAAGGACGGCCCCTGGGCGTGGCGCACCCTCGGCCCCACCCGCCGACGGGAGCTGTTCACCCAGCTGCGGGACTGGCTCGACTGGCTGATCGGCCGGTACGAGCTGCGCGCCGAGGCGCAGAGCATCCCGCCCTGCTGGTACCGCCACCCCGTCGCCGTCGAGGAGCTCACCGCCCTGATGGTCGCCTGGCAGTCCGCCTACTCCCCGGACCAGAGCGCACCCTCGGACGCCCTGGTCAACTGGCACGACCGCTGGCTTTGGCCCACCCTGCACCGCCTGAACGAACAGCTCCGCGTCTGGCCCAAGTGCACCGGCGGCACCCACGAACCCGCCCGGGCCGCCCCACCGGCGACCGACGGCGCCGACTTCGCCGCATTCCTCGACCGGACCGCACATGAGGCGACCACTGACCCGGCAGCCGGCGCCACGCTGACCGCCGACACCGTCCGGGACCTGCTCGCCACCGGCCGAGCCACCGCGCTGCTGCCCGACAACGCCATGACCCCGATCGTGTATGAAGGTCGCTGGTACGGCGTCGCTCACGGCGAGGACTCCCAGACGTGGACGCGACTCGGCGACGAACACGCCACCCAGCTCGATGCGATGCGCCGCCGCCTCGACGTAGTCCACGCCAGCAGCGACCCGTCGTGATCAACGCCGAGTACGTCGAGAAGGCCCTGCTCGGAACCCTGCTCAACGACCCCACCCGCCGCACAGACGTACCATGGCTGCAGGTCAGCGACCTCACCAACCCACTCTGCCGGGCCCTGTGGGCTCACCTCGAGAAGGGCGCACCGCCGCACTTCACGCACCCCATCGACTACGTCAGCCTCTCCGACGTGCTGCGCGCCGAGACCGACATCCACCCACGCCTCACCGCGCCCTCGCAGATCGCCGCACTCCAGATGCAGGCCCCGGCAGACCCAGACGCCGCCGCATACGGGCGAATCCTCGTCGAGGTAGCGATCAGGAACCAGATCCTCGCCATCGGACTCCAGCTCGGAGCGACGGCCGAGCGGGCCGCCCCGCTCGGCCGGCCGCAACCGCTGGCCGCGATCGAGGCGCTGGAGGGGCTCACGAACCGATGGCAGCACGCCGGCCCTCCGAACCCCATGAGCCCAGTCGGTGACTCGAGAAGCGTGACCGCGACCCGCGTACCCGAGCCAGAATCAATGCCAGACGACCGCCGACCGAGCGAGCCGCCCGACCGCGACCTTGCCGCCGCCGAAACAGCAATCCTCGGGTCGGCCCTGCACGACATGCCCAAGGGAAGCCGCGCACTACTCGTGGCACTCATCCACCCCCGCGACTTCAGCGACCCCAGAGCCGCCGCCACATTCCACGCGCTGCTACAGCTCGCCCACCGCGGTGACCACGTCGACGAGATCACCGTCCTCTGGCAGTCGACGCGCAACCAGAGCGACTGGGGACCCGGCCTCCACCTCGCCCAACTCACCCGCGATCGCTTCACCGGACGACTCGACCCTCATGACATCCAAACCGTGACCGGCGCCGCCCAACGACGCGCCATGCTCAGAGCCAGCGTCACCGTCACATCCGAAGCTCAGGACCTCGCCACGGATTTGGGGAGGACCACGGCCCGCTTGTCCAAATCGCTCAACGAGATATTGAGAGTCAGCCGAAGGCTCACGCCAGCCCCTGATCGTGCAGGCGCGCAACGGATCTGACGCCATGTCGGCGGTGCTTCCACGCCGAGCCGTCGTAGGTGGTTCCACGGGCCGCCTCTTCGGCTCTGGCCTTCGCCGGGAAACTCTCGTCCACCGTCACTTCACCGGACCGGTCTGGCGGAGGCCGACCCGCTGGTTCGCTCGGTCAATCCGGTCCTGCTGGAGCTCGCAGGGATCGACCTCGGCGGGGCTGGGCGGCTGCTGGTCAACGCCCGGACCGAACACCGACCGGCTGCGTTCCGAGGCCGCCTTCGCCATGCTCTGGGGGGGAGCCACGATCCCCGGACCTCCGACCCACCGGCGTCGCCTCAACCGCGGGGGCATCAGGGGCCGGAGGCACACACTGGTCGTGCGGAGATGGATCCTCACCAGGGCGTACGAGATCGCGGCCACGGCGAGGAGCGAGACGACCCCGAGCACGGGCGCCCCGTGACCAAGGGCAGGAGCCCGAGAATCACCAGCGGGACCAGAATCGTGGCGCGGCCCGCGAGGCCCCGCTGATAGTCGCGCGACGACGGACGCAGCACGACCTGATCCTGAACTCGTGACACGGCCACATCGTCGCAGGCGGCCGCCTGTTTGGCTATCGACCGCGTTGACTCAATGGGGTTTCGATACGTTCCACGGCGGACATCAATTGTGCACGCGTAGAGGCCCATGAGCCCTACCGGTGATTCGAGAAACGTGACCGCAATCCGCGTACCCGAGCAAAAACTGCGCCGGACGACCCCGAACCGAGCAGCCAGACCGCAGTCCTCGGGTCGGCCGTGCACGACAACCCCAAGGATAGTCGCGCACTCCTCGTGGCAATGTTCGCGGTGCGAGAGCTCGCCGCCCGAGGCGATCACGTCGATGAAATCATCGTCCTCTGGCAGCTGACGCGCAACCAGAGCGACTTGGGGCCCGGCCTCCAACTCGCCGAACTCACCCGCGACCGCTTCACCAGACAACTCGATCCTCGTGACATCCAACCCGTTACGGCGCGGCCGAACGCCGCGCTCTCGTGAAGGCCGGCGTCACCGTGAAGCGCCCCGAGTCTGGTGGACGGTCTGATCCCACGGAAAGGTGGAGTCATGCCAGCACCCAAGAAGTACCCGCAGGAGTTGCGTGGGGCTCGGCGGATGGTCGCCAAGGCGGTGAGTGAGGACTCGTGGTTGACGCTGAACGGCGCGGTGAAGAGGATCGCACCGAGGGCCGGGTCCTCCGATACGCGCCGGGGTTGGGTCCGGCGGGCGGACTTCGACCCGGGCCGAAAGCCCGGGACAACGACTCAAGACGCGGCCTCGATCCGGCAGCTACAGGCCGAGTGCGTGAGCTGAATGCGGCCAACGAGATCCTCTTGGTTGCCTCGAGTTTCTTCAAGCGGGAGCTCGACCCGCGACTGCCGTGGTGACCGCGTTCATTGACGCCCACCACGTCCGCTTCCGGGTCGTGCCGATCTGCAGGGTGCTCACCGAGCACGGGCTGCCCGAATGCCCCGTCCACCTACTCCACCGCCCGGAAGCGCCCGCTGTGCGCCGGTGCGGTGCGTGCCAAACTCTGGTCCTGGCCGAGGTCAGGCGGGTCCATCAGGCCTCCGGCGGTGGCCTGTACGGGGCGAGGAAGGTCCACCATCAACTGCCCGCGAGGACGTCCCCGTCGCGGGCGCCCTGTGGCCAACTCTTGAGAGGTAGCGGAAGGTGTGCGGCCGTTCATCTGATCCAACGTTCCCGGATCAGGGTGAAGGCACCGGAGACATGTTCGCGGGTGATCCGATCAGCCTCGTCGCCGTCGCGAGCACGGATGGCCCTCACCAAGGACTCGTGCTGCTGCTGTGAGGCCTTGAGATCGTCCGGTTCGTACAGCCGGGCGACATGAGCGTTGAAGTAGAAATGTTTGCTGTGCTCGATCGCTTCGGTGAGGCGCCGGCTCTGGGCGGCCTGGACGATGAGCCGGTGGAACCGGTCGTTGCTTGTGACTAAGTCTTCGGTGTTCGGTCCCGCGTGCCCGCGAGAGTCGAGCGCGTCGGTGATGGCGTCGAGCTGCGCCGCCGTCGCCCGCTCGGTGGCTAGCCGCGCGGCGTGCCCTTCCAGCGCGGCTCGCACGTCGTAGCTCTCCTGGATCTCCTGCAGGCTCGGTTCCACGACGAACCATCTGCGGCGTCGGGAGACGATGAGTCCGTCCTTCGCTAGCCGTTGAAGCCCCTCGCGCACAGGGGTGCGACTGACCTCGAGCCGCTCGGCCAACTCGCCCTCGATGAGCAGCGAGTTGGGCCGCAGTCTGCCGAGCAGGATGTCCTGGTGCAGCCGCAAGTAGACCACGTCGGCAAGAGTGGACCGTTGTGGCGGGTCGTCAGGGCGGCCGTTTACCGTCATGGGACTAGTGGTCTGTCTGCGAAATAGCAAGGTATGCTTTGGGTATGCCGATAGTGACCGCGCCGGCGTTGCCGGTGACCGAGGGACATCGGGTTGAGTTGGAGCGGATGGCGGGCTCCTCGTCGTTGCC
>JAABUJ010005121.1_pt1 | contig 13297 bp, 13 predicted proteins | sample 5559131 | NCBI WGS metagenome assembly JAABUJ01 (sample SAMN10711875, study PRJNA513366) | rock metagenome | isolation source: Antarctica rocks | place: Antarctica: Victoria Land, Mt New Zealand nord | collected 2016-01-07
CCATGTTTGCGGCACACGTCCGCGGTTTTTGCGCCGGCTTCAGCCTCCTTGAGGACGCCGACGATCTGCTGTTCGGTAAAGCGCGATTTCTTCACGGTGAGACTCCTGGCGAGCCGTTTGGCTCGAGGATTCTCTACCTATGATTGGGGCACTTTTGCGGGGCAACGTCAAGCCCTGAACGGATATCTGCTCGACACGAACGTTATCGCGGAGAGCCAACGACCCTCTCCAGAACCCGGTGTCATTCGCTGGCTGCGTGAGCGCAAGCACCGCCCGATCTTCCTCAGCGTCATAACGCTCGGCGAGGTCAGGCGTGGCATTCAAATGCAACTCGATCAAGAGCGCCGTGCCGTTCTTGAGCGCGCTCTCGAGCGGATCGCGACATCCTTTGCGCGTAGAACGATTCCGATCGACGGCGCGATCGCGGACCACTGGGGGCGCATCACTGCGCTCAATCCAAACGTGGGGCGCCGGTCTATCGATGCGCTCTTGGCCGCGACCGCGCACCAACGTGGGTTGATTCTCGTGACGCGAAACGTACGTGATTTCGAGAATCTCGGGATTGAGTTCGTCAATCCTTGGCTTCAGTGACACTGCGTGTCTCTACGTCAGTCGACGTCGCCATGCTATGCCGATAATCCGAGCAGCTGCACTTCGTGCAGGACCCGAGCGGCGGGTTCGCGGCCGGCGGACGATCGGGTAAGGTCGCGATTACTTCAGGCGTTGTATCTTTGCCTGAAGAGTGAGCTTTATTGAAGCGCAAGATCAGTCGTCGTGAAAACAGGCTGTTACCACGTCGCGCAATGACGCGAGCTCGTGCGGTGCGACTCGGCCGAGCCGGCGGATGAGCCGCCGTTTCGCGGTGCCGGTGATGAGGTGCGCCAGCGCGTAGCTCCTGACGACAAGGCCGTTGCTCTCGCTCGGCGCAAACGTTACCGTCAGCTCGGCGATGACATGGTCGCTTTTCGACGTAAGCGGCACGAGCAGGAGCGTGTCCGAGTAGACGGACAGATCGGATCGCCCGACAACGACGGCCGGGCGGAGCTTGTTCGCCTCGCCGTCGGCGGACCGTTCGCGCCAATCGACGAGCAGCACGTCGCCCGGGCGGCCCGGGCCGGTGTCATTCATCAAAGCCGGCTGGATGCGACGCGAGGTGCGCCAAGGCGGCTGCCGCATCGTCGGGACGCAGCATTTCGAGCGGATCGTCCGTCAGGCCGCCCTGTGCCAGCGCGGCAATCCGCCGACAATCCTGCGCGATCCGGCGATTGCGCTCGTCCTTAGCCCACTGCCTCACAAGCTGCGCGATGAAACCCGAGACGCCTAGACCCGCCTCGCCAGCGGCGCGAGCCACGGCTGTCCGCACGGGGGTCTCAAGTCTTATCGAGATTGGATGATGCTGTGCCACTACCTCATTGTAGCATGCCCCTGTTACTACATGCCAGTATGCAGGCACAAGGAGTCTGCGACCGTAGGCTTTCGGCCGATGCGCGCATTACAGCGCTCGCGTTCAAGCGCGCGCTGCAATCGCCCGCACGTTTCCCGATCATCGCTCGGCGCGCCGAGCGGCGAAGCCAACGTCGCAGGCATACCATCGGGCTGGTCCAGAGTTTCGGCATGCCCTTCCCGACCTCAACGTCCTTCGTAACGCTCATGCGTTACCGGCTGCGGACGACCATCGATCGTACGTTTTTCCGTCGCGCTGCAACTCGTCTCGGCAGCCCGAACGATACGCTTTGCCATGTTGCCGAAAATGAACTGATGGAAGGGTAACACGCCGAACCAATACAGGTAGCCGAAGATACCGCACGGCTCGAAGAATGCGGTTTGACGCAGGCACTTGCGTTCGTTCGAACCGTCGGCTATTTCGAATTGTAGCCAGGCGCGGCCCGGGAGCCGCATTTCGGCGCGTAAGCGCAAGAGCCGGTTCCCTTCATATGCCTCAACGCGCCAGAAGTCGACCGCATCGCCCTCGCGCAGCGAGTGCTGTGACCGTCGCCCGCGCCGCATTCCGACTCCGCCGACGAGCCGGTCTAGGACGCCGCGCAGTTCCCAAAGCCAGTCGGCATATAACCACCCGCGCGTGCCGCCGAGGCTGGTGAACGCCTGAAAGATGCTTGCGGCTGACGCTTCCGTCGAGACCTCGCGGCGGTCGATCAACATGCCCTGCGTCGTCCCGGCGAAGTTCCCTGGAAGCGTCCGGACGTCGTAGGCGTCAAACCAAGTGGTTTCGGGCCCGGCCGTCGCGTAACGGTCGAGCGCCAACCGCACCGCCTCATCGTAACTTACCGGCTCGATCTCCGGAAAGAGCCGCCGTGCATCGTCGCTTCGTACGATGACTTCCGTGTGCAGCCCGTCGATCAGCGGTCGCGCGATCCAGCTCGGAATCGGCGTGACCAGATGCACCCATCCCGATGAGAGGCGTGGCGTGAAAAACGGCACGACCAGCAGCTCGCGTCGCAACCCTCGAATGGCAGCGTAACGCAGCATCATGTCACGATACGAAATTACGTCGGCGCCGCCGATCTCGATGATGCAGCTTGTATCCGAGCGGCGGTCCGCTTCAGCGACGAGATAGCTCAAAACGTCGCGAATGTCGATGGGCTGACTTGGAGTCGCCACCCACTTCGGCGCTATCATGACGGGTAGCCGTTCAGTAAGGTAACGAAGCATCTCGAACGACGCACTTCCTGCACCGACGATCATCGCCGCGCGAAACTCCGTGACCGGTACGCCGCCGCTGCGAAGCGTCGCACCAGTTTCGTGCCGGCTCCGCAGATGTCGTGAAAGCCGCTGACCGTCGATTCCTAGACCACCGAGGTAGACGATGCGCTTGATCGCCGCGGCACGAGCCGCCGCAGAGAAAATCCGCGCCGCTTCTAGGTCGCGTTGCGCGAAATCGCCTTTTCCCTTCGCCATCGAATGTATGAGGTAATAGGCGATGTCGACGCCGTCGAGTGCCGCCCGCATGTTAGCGGCGTCAAAAATGTCGCCTTCTAGGATTTCCACGCCGTCGAAGCGGCCGTCTAAACGGCTTGAATCGCGCGCCAATGCACGAACCGTATGACCCGCTGCAATCAAACGCGGAACGAGGCGCCCACCGATGTAGCCGGTAGCGCCCGTTACCAGAACCTTCAGCGCGCGTACCGCATCAGGACTTCTTCAACGAATTAGGCTTGTGCGCCGCTTTCGCTCCGGTCTTATCGCTCTTCACGAGGTACTCCGGGTTTTGATCGGAGGCCGCGACGTGGTGGCCTTTGATGGTGGTCTCGCTCGTCAACTCTTTCTCGACGGTACCATGCACGACGCCTTGGCTGGACTTCCACTCAACCGAGTCTCCGGGTTTTAATTTCTTACCACTCATGGCGAATGTGTACCCTTCCAACGTGTATGGGACGGAGCAACGGCCGGCGGGCATAAGTCGGTATGCTTTCTCAGTCGCCGCCGGTTGCTCCACATCTGTATCCCGACGCCGATGTGCGCGACCGTACGGCGGCGCTCGAGGGTATCGTGCCCGAGCATGCGCCGAAGCTGTGGTTGCCACGGCGCGTGCTCATCACGCCGTCGGCGCGCGCTTGGCCGCTCGCCGCCACCGTGGCCGAACGTGCGGCGGCGCTCGGCGCGGAAATCCACGAGCTTCGGTCCGACCGTCTGGGAACGTTGCGTGGAGAAAGCGAGCGCGACACCTACGTGCGCTCCAAGACGACCCTCGCCGTCGTCGTCTCGCCGCCTTCGCAGCGTACGCTACAGCCAATTCCGCCGAGTGCCGACTGGCAATTTCATTTGGCGCGCGGATGCCCGGCGCACTGTCAATACTGCTATCTCGCCGGGTCGTTACCGGGACCGCCCGTCACGCGTCTGTACGCTAATCTCCCGGAGATCTTGGATGGCTTGCGAGGTTACGTTGGGAGGGGTACCGTCACGTCGCGGTCTGTTGACAGAAAAGACGAGGGCACGACGTTCGAAGCGTCATGCTACACCGATCCGCTTGCGCTCGAGCACCTCAGCGGCGCATTGGCAGAAACGATCGCGTTCTTCGGTTATTGGGACGATGCCGTCCAGCTACGGTGGACTACCAAATTCGACGCCGTAGCGCCCTTCGTTGAGCTCGATCATCGTCGCCGCACGCGGGCGCGTTTCTCGGTCAACGCACGTCCCATCACGCAACGCTTCGAAGGCGGCACGGCGGCGCTAAATGATCGCGTTTCGGCACTCCGGACCTTGGCACGTGCCGGCTATCCCGTCGGCTTGACAATTGCCCCCATCATGCCGCTGACGGACTGGCGCACACACTACGACGAATTGCTGGCGCTTGTAGAGGCGCAGACGCGTGACATCGATCCCATCGACCTGAGCGTCGAGCTGATCACGCACCGGTTCACGCCCGGCTCGAAAGATGTGCTGCTCGGCTGGTATCCTGCGACGAAACTGGAGATGGACGAGGCAGCGCGGACCCTCAAGCGCAAGAAGTTCGGTTCGACCAAGTACGTCTATCGCAAAGACGTGATGCGCGAACTTCGGACGTTCTTCGAGGAACGCATCGCCGCGCGGCTTCCCCGCGCCCGCATTCTGTACTGGACGTGACACGCCCCGGGCCGCCGCTCTCAGCCGGCGACGATCCTCGACCCGGCTTCGACGGCCTCGTGCTCCCAGAGCGCTTCGCCGCGCGCGACCGCGTTCGCAAATTCGGTAGTGTCGAGCATCGTTCGCAGACGCGCGAGCAGCACGTCGGTATAGCGCGTATTGCCGGGGTCGCGCAGTCCGAGCGAGGATAACCGGGCGCGCGAATAACCGAGAAGTAACGCGCTCTGCTCGCCTTGGTCGCGGCCCGCGGTGATGCCGGCGATCTTCTCGAGCGCCGCGAGCGTTTGCGCATCCATGTGGTCGCGGCTGATGTGCGCGAGATACTCGGCGGCGGCGCGGCTTGCTTCGTCCAAGCGACCGCGTTCGATCTAATGCGTCGTCACGGTCGATTGCCGAACGGTACGGCGATCGCAACGGCTATCTGCGCGCGTACGACACGGCAACGGCGACGCTTGTGCGCGACGGGTATCTGCTCGCCGACGACGCGCCGGCATTGCATGCGCGCGCCGACCAGCTGTGGCGTGTCGTGCACGAGAAAAGCACTCCCTAGACCGCTCTACTGCACTTGACTTTAGGAAACCTTTCGGTTACACTCTGATTCGTAACTGATTGGTTTCCAAGGGGCTTGTTATGATGGTCATCCGTTCGTGAACGCGGCACCTGATGCGGTCTTCAAAGCTCTCGCCGATCCTACGCGACGCGAAATTCTCTCGTTGTTGCGCGGCGGTGATTCGACGGTCGGCGACATCGCGAGCAACTTCCATATGAGCCGGCCCGCAGTCTCGAAGCATCTTCGGCAATTACGCGCCGCGGGACTCGTCGTCGATCGTCCGCTCGGCACGGCGCGAGTCTGCGAACTCAACGCCGAGCCGCTGCATGCCGTCGACGAATGGCTCACCGTCTACAAGGCCTTTTGGAAAACGAAGCTGGTGCGCCTGAAAGCGCACGTCGAGGAGAAGCACCGTGGTCCACACTGAAACTCCGGCAATCATCGTCGAGACGATCGCGATCGAAGCTCCGATGGCAGCGGTGTTCGCCGCGCTTACCGAGCCGGAGCAACTCGTAGCGTGGTGGGGCAGCGACGATTCGCATCATTTGACCGCGATGGAGCGCGATCTGTACGTCGGCGGCCCGTGGAAGGTAAGCGGTCAAGGTTGTGACGGCGAGCCGTTCACCGTCAGCGGGGTCTATCGCGTCGTCGAACCGCCGCGGCTGCTCGAGTGCAGCTGGCGTCACGATTGGCACGACGGCGACGACCCGGCCTCCGATACGATCGTGCGCTATGAACTCGAAGGACGAGACGCCGGCGTCACGCAGCTTACCGTGACCCACTCCGGATTTGTCAACATGACCGATCGCGACGAGCACGCCGCCGGCTGGAAAACCGTCCTCGGCTGGCTTCGCGCCTTCGTCACGCGCTAGCCGCGAGACCGCGAGGCGAGCGTTTTGGAAAGGATCGGCGCATGCCCGACATCATGCATCTCATCAAGATCAACGCGTCGCCCGAGCGCGTCATACGAAGCGCTCACGACGGCCGAAGATATCAGTAACTGGTGGACGCGCGACGCCGTCCTCGATTCAAAGATCGGTGGGACGGGCGAGTTTGGTTTCTATGAACGTGAGACCGTCACCAAAGTGAGGGTTGACAAGCTCAAGCCGCCAGTCCACGTGGGCTGGAAATCGATCTCCTCCAACGCTCCGGGTGGTTGGGAGGGCACGACGATGACGTTCGATCTGCGAGCGGAGGGGAGCGCCACGGTGCTCTCCTTCGCGCACCGCGGCTTCGAGCACGCCGACGAAGGTTACGCGTGCGTGACGACAGGTTGGGGTTACTATCTCGTCAGCTTGCAGCAGTATCTGGAGACGGGCAAGGGCGCACCCCATCCTGACATTGATTTCGCGCGCGTGATCAGCTGAATCTTCTCGGCTAGTCTCGGGCGGCAGAGCTGCAGTCGACGTAGCTCCACCGCGCGGGGACGTGCGTGGAAACACGAAATTGCCAAACGGTGCCACACATATGGCACACCTCAGAAGTACACTGCGAGCATGAGCGCACGTTCCCCACGGCCGAACCGGTAAGCGTACCATGCAGATGCTCGATGGGGCGTTGGTCCATTCCGCCTCGGACCTGAACGCGTATACCGAATGCCTCCATTTGACCGCGCTCGAGCGTGCCGTGGCCGCCGGGGACAACGTGCGGCCGCAGCGTGACGATCCGACTGCGGCGCTGCTGGCACGCAAGGGGGACGAACACGAGCGGCGGCACCTCGCACGCTTGCGCGAAGCGTACGGCGATCGGCTCGTAGCCTTCGAAGAACGGCCGGTCGCAACGCGCTCCGGGTACGCCACAGCCGAAGCCGCCGGCATTGCCGCGATGGCGCAGGGCGCCGACGTGATCTACCAGGCGACGTTTTTCGACGGCACGTTCCTGGGCCGCGCCGACTTCTTACGCCGGGTCGAGCGCCCGTGCAGGCGCTGGCCGTGGAGCTATGAGGTCGTCGATACCAAACTCGCGCTCTCCCCGAAGCCGTATTTCTTGGTGCAACTGTGCAACTACAGCGAACACGTGACGCGCATCCAAGGCAGCGCGCCCGAGCGTGCCGCGATCGTGCTCGGCACGGGTGAGGAACGCAGCTTCGCGCTCGCCGAGTATGCGGCGTACTATCGGCGCCTCAAAGCCGCATATCTGGCGAGTGTCGAGCGCGGCGATGACGCGTACCCGTTCGAATGCGCGCACTGCGATCTTTGCGCATGGCGCGACGTCTGCGTGGGGAAACGTGAACGCGTCGATCATCTGAGTCTCGTTGCGGGGATCCGCCGCGACCAAATCGCCAAGTTGGAAGGCGCCGGCGTCGCGACGCTTGCGGCGCTCGCACACGGCTCCGACGAAGCGCGGCCGCAGCGCTTGGTTCCCGAAACGTACGGCAACTTGCGCGGTCAGGCGGCGGAACAGCATCGTTACCGCGTCGCGCGCGCCACCAACGGCGCGGCTGCGCACAGCTACTCGTTCCGCGAACCGGCCGATCCGTCGTGCGGTTTCGCGCGCTTACCCGAACCCGCTGCCGGCGACGTCTTCTTCGATATCGAGGGCGATCCGCTCTATCGCTCTGACCGGGCGCTCGAATATCTCTTCGGGGTCTACCTTCCCGACGAAGATGCATATCGGCCGTTCTGGGGCACGACGCCCGCCGACGAACGAACGGCGTTCGAGGCTTTGGTCGATTTCGTGGTTACGCGGCGCAAGCGGTATCCCGACCTGCACGTGTACCATTACGCGTCCTACGAAACGACCGCCCTCAAACGCCTGATGGGACGCTTTGCGTCGCGCGAGGACCAGATCGACGACTTTTTGCGCGCGGGCACGTTCGTCGACCTCTTCCCGATCGTGCGTCAGAGCGTCTGGATCTCCCAGCCGTCGTACTCCATCAAGAAAGTGGAGGCGCTTTATGGTTTCGAGCGGAGCACGACGACGAAGGGCGGCGACGATTCGATCGTGATGTTCGAAAGCTGGCTGGAAACCCAGGACGCGGCCACGCTCGAAGATATCCGCGCCTACAACGAGGACGACTGTCGCTCCACCGCTGCTCTGCGTGACTGGCTCGTCCGTTTGCGCACCGAGCGCAATGCGACGCTTGCCGAGCCCGTCGCGTGGCGCGCGTCGCGGCGCGAGCCCGAGGCGCAAGAGCCGGCCGAAAGCAACGGTCAACTCTCCGGGGTGCTCGCAGCGCAATTGCTCGACGGTCTCACCCCGCCCGATACGCCGGCGGAACTGCAGCATTTCCCCGAGCCACTGCGCGCGCGCTGGTTGCTCGGCAACCTCCTGCAGTACCATCGGCGCGAGCAGAAGCCGGCATGGTGGGAATTCTTCCATCGCTGCGACCATCCCGACACGCTGGTCGACGAAGATCGCAAGGCAATCGGAGGATTGCGCCTGCGCGCCGACATCGAAGCCTATAAAGTCTCCGAAAGGGATCGCAACCGCGTACACACGTACGAATTCCCGCTGCAGGAGCACGAGATGGAAGCCGGGGACGAGCCGGCCGATCCAGCGACGGAGAAAAGTGCCGGGAAGATCGTCGCCGTCGACGGCGTGGCGCGCACCGTTGCGATTAAGCTGAAGCAAACGTGCGAACCCGAGTCACTGCGCGCCCTGATCCCACCCGGACCGCTCCCCATCGGCAATCATCGCGAAGCGATGGAGACAATCGCGCGAGCGTACCTGGACGGTTCTCTCGAGCGCGATCATCCCGCAACGCTGGCCCTGCTGCTCGCGCGCGTACCCCAGCTTTGCGATCGCCGCCTAGGTGCGGTGCTTCAGCCTCAGCGCGTCAGTCGCGAGTCCGTTGCCGACGTCGTACGTGCCCTTGAGCGCAGCTATCTCGTCATCCAAGGTCCGCCGGGTTCGGGCAAGAGCACGATCGGCGCGCACGCGATCGTCGATCTACTGACGGTGGGCAAACGGGTAGCCGTGGCCGCACAGAGCCACAAGGCGCTGCACAACTTGCTCCGCAAGGTTGAAGAGAACGCAGCGGCGCGCGGCTTCACGTTCTCGGGCTGCCATAAGAGCAGCAACTCCAACGCCGGTTCCGCGTATGAGGCCTTCGCCGTCGCGCCGATGGTTGCCGATGCTCCGGCGTTTGCGGGATACGAAGGGTGCACGCTCGTCTCCGCAACGACGTATAGTTGGGCCGACGCACGCCAGCGCGGTGCCTTCGACGTCGTGGTGATCGACGAGGCGGGTCAGATCTCGCTCGCGGACGCACTGATTGCATCACTGATCGCTCGCGATGTCGTGCTGCTCGGGGACCCGCAACAGCTGCCCCAAGTGTCGCAGGGTTCTCACCCGCTTGGCACGGACCGCTCCATCCTCGAGCACCTTTTGGGGAACCAGCGCACGATTGCACCCGAACGCGGCGTTTTTCTCGATACGTCGTACCGCATGCATCCCGATATCGACGGCTTCGTGTCGCGGGCTTTTTATGATGGGCGCCTTCACGCCGATGAGGCCAACGCGCGCAACCGTCTCTCCACGGGAAGCAGCGGCGCGGCAGGCCTGCGCTACGTGGATGTGCACCACGATGGAAACGCGCGCTACTCACTTGAAGAGGCGCAACGCATTGTCGCCGACATCGCAGCGCTGCTGCGTGATGCCACGGTGACGGTTCGCGATGCGGCGCCGCGGAGGCTGCGAACCTCCGACGTGCTGATCGTCGCCCCGTACAACATGCAACGTGTCGCCATCGAAGAACGTCTGAGGTGCGCCGGCCTCGGCGACGTCCGTGTCGGAACGGTCGATAAATTTCAAGGCCAAGAAGCGCCGGTCGTGTTCTACTCGATGGCAACGTCGAGCGCAGAACTGGCGCCACGCGGCCTGGAGTTTCTGCTGAGCCCGAACCGGCTCAACGTGGCGGTGTCCCGCGCGCAAGTGCTGAGCGTGGTCGTGTGCAGTCCGCACTTACTTGCATCGCGCGCGACCTCGATCGAAGCGATGCGGCTGCTCAACCTGCTGTGCTCGTACGTCGAGGAGGTCGGTCGCTCCGCCGACGCGGTGACGCTGAGCGCCTAGCACGCTCGGCATTAAGGCGCGTTCGGCGCACCGACAGTGCCAGTACGTTGGCGACCTCGTAGGACCATAACGTCGGTGCAATGGCGCCCTGCGACTCGACGTGCTTGAGAGCTGCGGCTGCACCATCGTCACGTTCGTAATCGAGTGACCATGCGAGCGCGATCGACGCATCGGCAACGAGCGCCGGCGTCAGCGGCGCCCTTCTTCTATGAGCTCGCGGATGACCTTCACGTCAATCTTTGTGCGGTTCTTTCGTAACCAGGCCGCGGCGTCTTTTGGTGTCGCGAAACGCTCCTTTTTTTGCCGACCGGCACGAGCCGAGCTGCCGGCTTCCCGCGTCTCAATATTCGATCGTCTCGCCCGCGGCGACGGCAGCTTGACGCCGGCTCGGGTGGGGTAAATGCGGCGTTTCTCGAGCGGCGCAAGAAAGCTGTCCATCCAACGCGCGAGTTCGACATCCCAGGGAATAGGCGGCTGCGCGAGGCGCGGATCGCTTCGCTCAAACCCGCCGGCAAGAGCCCACGGCCGGGCGCGTTGAAAGACTTCACGGCTGCCTCCGAACACAAGCGCCGCAGCGGTCAATACGCATACGACTTCTCGTGGATGTGGGCGGAACTCGGCATCGAGCCGAAGGATTCGATGAATCTGCGAACGCCGCGCGCGCGCAAAAAGCCCGTCGTCCGGAGCGGTGCGCGCACCAGGCAAAAGTAACGTCTCGTGCAGCCTAAAGGAAGGCGCTCTTTCGAGATGATCGCGAAAACTGCACGCGAGTACGCTCTCGCGTCTCAAAACGCCGTCCCTAAAGATGCGCCGCTATCAACGTTAACGAAGAGAAACGGAGATGGAGCATCTTTCTGAGGCCAAGGCGCGCCTTGATGCGATGCTGCCGCTGTCGAACGAACAAATCGAGCGCCTTTGGCCAATGTGGGTCAAGGAAGACGCCTTGTACGTCTATACCTCAAACGCGATCGAAGGAAATACGCTCACACTCGGCGAGACGACGGTCATCCTCGAAGACGGGGTCACGATCGGCGGCAAAACCGTCAAAGAACATCTCGAAGTCATCAACGGCGCGAAAGCCTACGCTCTCATGTTGGACATGGCAAAAGACAACCGCCCGATTACCGTTAATACGCTCCTCGCTCTCCACGAAAGCATCGTTTCGGGCGAGCCATTTGCCGGTATGTTCCGCGATGGAGCCGTGTATATTCGCGGTTCACAGCATGTTCCGCCGAACGCTGTCAAGGTTCGGCAGCTCATCGCTGAAACGTTCGAAACGTACGTGCGGGATGTCGTTGAAGAGCATGCGGTGGTCGCCGGCGCGAAATTGCACTTCGCCATCGCTCACATCCACCCGTTCGTCGACGGCAATGGCCGAACGGCCCGCATCGTAAACAACTTGCATTTGATCAGCCATGGCTATCCCCCGGTCCTTATCGATCCCGTCGACGACAAGCCGACATATTTCGAAGCCCTTGGCGCTGCGAGTCTATCCGGCGAACCAGCCAAGGGCGACCCAGCGCCGTTCGTCGACTACATGGTGCAGATGGAGCAGCGCTCTCTCGGCCGGTACATCGAAGCGCTGGAAACAGCTTACGGTTCCGACGAGCCAACGAGCCGACGCCGACGCTCCGCCGAAGAAGCCTAAGCAGGTCGCGCTAACCTACTTTCCCACGAGCGTCGAAGTCGGATCAGCGCTTCATCACACTTCTGCGAGATCTCGATGTATGCGCATGAATCGTATTGCACGATGCGCCATTGAGCGGACTCAGTTGGAACCGTGTCGCGGACGCGATCATCGCACGCATCCCAGACGTGGAAACTTGCCGCAGTCAGCGCGGGTCTCGACCATTTGTGGCGGGACGTAGAGGAGGGCATCGACCGGCGCCGCTCCGGCTGCGGCCAACGTCGGAAGTAAGGCCGCGAAGAGTTCCGGCGCTGGTGGCTCTCCGCCAAGCGCGATGATGACGCGGCCGCCCGGTAGTTTCTCGAAAGGCTCGACCTTCCAGCCATGCAAGCCCGCTTCGCGCGCAAAGGCGTTCGCAAACGATGCGAGGTTCGTCGTATGCGCAACGATCGGACGAGGTGTCTGTTGTAGCGCAGGATCTTCGGCAGACCCGCGTTCCAGTCGCACGGCGTTTGGCGGCGTACAAGCTGCTGGAGGCCGTCGGCTAAGACCACGTTCTCGCTTCCGTAGAACGCACGGATGAAATCGCGCTCGGCGTCGGTCCAGTCTTCGGCTTCGTCGATGAAGACGTAGTCCCACGCGAAGCGTTCCGGTGCGAACGCCTTCAGAAGCGTTGCTTCTTCTTCGATCGGATCGCCGCTAAAAGGCGCGCTGTGTTTGCGCCATGAGCGCGGGGAGTGCTTTTGAAAGCGAGCGTGCCGTCAGTCTCGGGTAACGCGACGCCGAGATCGGTGAGAACCGCGACGAAGAATGTCGTTGCAATTTCGACGCCGATGTTGCGGGCTTTAAGGTCCGGCACATCGATCAACGTGCTGTCGGAGGCTACGCCCGGGCGCATCGCGTCCATGACGACCAGTGGTGCGACATAGTCCACGATCTACAACGCGCAAACGCCTGTGCCTTAACGCTCTGTAGAGATAGCGGAGTCACGCAATCATCGCGCAATCATCATTTCATGATTTCGCGGACACGTTGCCCTGCCCAAGCTTAACGCGATCGGCTCGCATCATGGTGGACTTAAAGGCGTGAGGAGCCACGTGTTCGATAACCTTGTCATGCGGGAGATGAGCACACCTAAGGTTCACGCTTCCCGGTGTAAAAGCCGACCACTCTATCTCTGGTAGATCGCACAACATTTGACATTCGAAACGAGACCTGAGCCGGTGCAGTCAATAGCGCCGACGTCAACAAATCGATGCCGGCGGTAGAGGGCCGCGGCGCGCTCGTTGCTTTTCGACGACAGGCAAAGCGATTCTCGCGGCTCGTCGTCCTCGGGCCCACTCGATCACCGGCGCGACTAGCAAGTCGCCGACGCCGAGACCCCGTGCGAAGGGCGCTGGAGGTCGTGCCGATTTCCGGGGGAGCACTGCGAAGCAGGGTAGCGTTGTGAGTCTTATATCACGCAGCTTTTGTCAATGCAAGGGGCCTCGCGTTCAGCGCGCGATGCACGTTGGATAGCAAGG
>JAABUJ010005122.1_pt1 | contig 13295 bp, 17 predicted proteins | sample 5559131 | NCBI WGS metagenome assembly JAABUJ01 (sample SAMN10711875, study PRJNA513366) | rock metagenome | isolation source: Antarctica rocks | place: Antarctica: Victoria Land, Mt New Zealand nord | collected 2016-01-07
GGATGCTGAGGCTCAATCGCCCGTGCGGCGGGTACGGTCATCGGACGCCCTGGCTGTGATGGAGCGCGCGCAGCCGCCAGTAGCGGTACTCGTACCACTCCTGGGGAGACGCCGCGGCCAGGGCGCGTCGGCGGTCCTCGTCGCGCCGCGCACGCACGCCCTCATCATAGCGGTGGCCGGCCAGGTCCGTGCGTACGCGATCGAGCACGCGGGTCAGGGCGTTATCGTGGGGTAGGGCGACCGCGATCCGCGCGCGGCTGTTGACGATGGTGGTGTGATCGGCGCGTCCAAGGACCTGCGCCGTCGCGATGTTCGTGAGGTGGTAGTCCTCGACAAGCAGGTAGGCGCAGAGGTGACGCGCTTGGGCAACGTGGGCCGTGCGGCTCGGACCGAGGATCGCCGCGGTCGTGACCGCAGGCTCAGGGTAAAAGGCGTCGTTATAAGCACGGGCAACGGCCGCGAAGAGGGGCCGCGTATCGACCGTTCCCGTACGTGTCCACGCGAGGAGTGCGTCATCCTGTTGACACACACGCGCATCCGCGTTATCCTCTTTACAGGGCATGGGGGTGCTTTGAAGCATAAAACGCCTCCTTGCAGGTCCGCAACCCGGTTCGGAGCTGGTAACTCCTTCGGGCGGCGGCCTCCGGTTGGTGGCTCTGGTGGTTCCTTCTCGATTGGTTACACCAGCGCCGGTCATATTGAAAATGGGTAGGGCATGGAAGAGGCTCACCGGTTCCCGCCGGTGGGCCTCTTCCATTGTGGCCGCTACAGCCACGCATCTGTGTTACATAGCCGACTCCAGTGGCGTTGTGTCCTGCCGATTCCGGCGCATAACTACGACCTCGCCATCGGCGATAGCCGCGAGTAACGCCGCCGCATTCCCTCGGCCGGACAGTGGCCCACGGTGCGATGTGTAACCGAGTTGACCGGCAATCGCATTCAGACGCCTTTTCAGGACCTTTGTCCGCTCCCACTCCATACCCGCGAAGTGGAAGCTGACCGTCGAGCCCGTAGACTCCTTGTCCTTCTGCATCATATGTGACTCCGTCGCCTTCTACACCGTGTCTGCCACCCATGGTAGCCGTAACTAGCAAGATAGTCAAGTTTTTGGGTGCGGTAGCCCGCTGGTGTCTCATTTGTGCGTCGTGCGTCATCATGGGAGACCCGTCCAATCGTAGGCCCGGCCGTTCTTCACCGGCGCCGTCGGCGTCCGCGCGGGGCCGGATGCGGGCACCGTCGCCGCCGCTCCTGTCAATGCCGTGGCGGGAGATGTCGCCGACGTCGGCTTCACCATCACGCGCACCGGCGCGCCCGGTGCTGTGGCCACCGCAGACCCGCGCGACGCGTTGGGCGGAGCGACCACCCCCGCCGCCTCGGCCACGGGTGTCCGGGCGGATGTTGTGGGTGCCGGCCGGTTCCCCGCCGGCGCCGGGGCTTCCAGGCACGCGGGCGGGGCGGGGAGTTGCGAGAGCCGCCGGAGCGCGCGCACGGTGTAGAACGGCCGCGTGCGCAGGTCCATCGGCCGCGCCTCGCGCACGCTCACCACGATGCGCCGGCGGGAGGAGGCGTGCAGGTCCTCCGGGAACAGCAGTGGGACGCCGGCCTCGCTCACCGAGCGACTGTCGCGCTCGGGTCGCCGCCCGAACACGCCGCGCGCGGCCGAGTCGCCCTCGCTGTAGGCCAGCACCGTGCGCTTGCCCACCGTCTCGCTGGCCCACTGCGCATCCTTGCCGCGCGTCCCGCCCAGCCAGGCAAGCGCGTTGCACGACTCCACGAGGGCCTCCGCCCCGGTCTCCGCGTAGTCGTCGATGAGTTGAGAGCGCATCTGGAACGAGAGGACGCGCGACACGCGCACCTGGCGCAGCACGTTGAATCGCTCGGGGGCGTCGGGCACCGCGCCCATCGTCCCGAACTCATCGAGCAGCAGGCGCACCTCGCGCTCCAGCGCGCCGCCCGGCAGCGTCCGGGCGCGGTCCATGAGCACGCGGAACAGGGTGGTGAACAGGCCACCGACGAGCGGGCGCAGCGTGCGGTCGCCCACAGGTGTCACGATGTAGAGGGCGACGGGGCGGCGGCCGCGCCGCCCCAGGCGGTCGAGGTCGAGCGTGCCCGCGCCGCCGACGACGGCGCGCACGGCCGCGTCGGTGAGCGTGGAGAGGCGCGGGGCCAGGCCCGAGGGAATCGACGTGCGCAGGTCCCTGTGCTCCTTGATGAACCCGAGAAACTGCCCCGCCGCCGGCGGGATGCCGCCCGGTGTCTTGAGTAAGCGCGCCTCGATCTTCTCGATGCTTGGCAGGAGCAGCAGGTCGATCAGGTCGCCGAGCGTGCCCGTCGCGCGGCCCTCGCTGGCGGCGACGGCGTGGACGTGGGCGACGCCGGCGGCGATGAGCAGGATCAGCGCCTGCTCGAAGTAGGCCACCGCCGGCGCGCTGTCCGTCGGTGTCGTGTTCTTCAACCAGGCCGCGGCCTGCGCCTGCGTCCGTTCCAACGCCAACGGCGCCCACGTCACGCTGTTGGCCGGCGTCTGCATGTCCAGGCGGTAGACATCGTGCGTGCGGGACATGGCCGCGGCCGTCTGCGCCCAGTGCTCGCCCTTGGGGTCGGTGGCGACGTAATCCACGTCAGGGTCGGCCTCCAACAACTGCCCCTTGTAGATGGCGTTGCTCTTGCCCAGGCCGTTGGGCGCGCAGATCGCCACGCCCTCCACGAGCAGCGCCTGGGGGATGCCCACGGTGATCCGGCGCAGGCCCCGCCGCGCCGTGCCCAGCACGAGGTCGCCGGGCTTGGCCCGCCGCCGCCGCAACTCGTCCCAGGTCTGCCAGCGCGCTCCGCCGTAGGTGTTGGCGCGCGTGGGGTCGAGGGCGCGCTTCCGGCGGCCAATGACGATGAACACACCGAACAGCGCCAGGAGGGCGAGGACGCCGCCCAGTTCGAGCGGGATCGCCGCGCGCACGGGTGCCCCGCTACGGCTATGGAGGCTGGCGTAGCGCCAGGCCGCGCCGTGGCGCATCCAGAACGCCCAGGTGCTCGTGTGGATCGTCGGGGCGAGCCCGTGGTAGCCGTGGCGTGCCCACGCCTGCGTCGCGCGTACGGCAGCCACCCCCGTAGCCGCCGGCCAGGCCACCGCATCGTAGGCCGTTTGGTACCACAGCGTCACCGTCGCGGCGACGTGACGATAGAGGGCCGTGGCCTGGGTGACACTCCACTGCGCGCCCGCGAGCGGCCCGAGCCAGAGGGCCAGCACGGCGAGCAGACCGGCGATGAGGCCAGCCCAGCCGCGCAGCAACCAGAACACGCGGGCGAGCAGGTGACGCGCGATGCGCAGCAGGGCGACGCCCCCCGAGTGGGCGCGGGACGGCAGGCGGCGGGCGAGATGGCCGGCGCGCGCCCAGGGACGGCCGGTGATAGGTGGGCTAGCGGGTGTGCTCATGGTGTCTCCTGGCTCCTACAGGTCGAGGGCCGGCGTCAGGTCCCGGTCTCGGTCGAGGGCCGCGCCGGGGTCGGTGGCTCCCGCCGCGTCAGTCGCCCACGCCGTATCGTAAAAGTCGGCCGGGGTGATGATCTCAATGCCCCCTTGCTGCAGGGGGTGCGCCTCCTCGTAGGCGGCGACCACCACCGGATCGGTGATCTCGTAGAGTTGGCCCTCACCCACGGCAGGACCGGTCTGCTCCCAGGCGTACACCGTCGGCCCCTCCTCGGCGGGGGTCAGCCGGTCGGGGTCGAGCGTGGCCGGCGCCTGGTCCACCCACACCTCGTAGGGCGGGGCGACGCCCCGCGCCAGCGCGCCCTCGATCGTAGCGATCTCGGCCGGGTCGGTGATTTCCTGCCAGCGGTAGTCGTCCGGGCCGAAGCCGTCCGGCTCGCGCGTGTAGTACGTCACCTCCCGGTCGCCGGTCTCCGTCGCCGTCGGCGCGAACGCGCTCCCCTCGGTACCGTCGCCGGCGAGCGTTCCATCGAACGGAGTGAGGAGTCTATCGTCGCGGCTATAGTCTGACATCGTGCCTCGTTTCCTTTCTCACGCGTGGTGTCCGTGTCGCCGGGGGGCGTGTGGCCGTCCGGCAGGTATCGAGCAATTCGGCCACGGTCATCCCCTCCCGCGCGCCCCAGGCGAGCAGGCGCTGCACCGGCTCCCACGTCAGCGGGGCTACGAGGGTCCGTAGCGCGACGGGCGGTGCGGCGTCTAATCGCGGCGCAGCGTCAGGGGGTGTTGCCTCTCGCACAGAGAGCACGAAGCCCTGGCCGTCGACGGTGTAGGCAAGCGCGCCCCCTATCCTGTGGTCCATGGTCCTATCCTCCCCTCGGGCACGGTCAGGCCGCCGTCCCGTCGCCGTTGAGCGCCCGGATCTCGGCCGCGCGCACGTCCCCGCGCTCGCGTAAGACGGCGTACTGTGGCGTCCGCAGCTCCACGCCCAACACCTTCCCCTCGCGCGGCCAGCGGGTGCGCGTGGCCGCGCCGGCGAGGAGCACATGGACGTGCGGCTCGGCGGCGTTGCGATGGACGGCGGCCACCCACACCAGCCGCTGGCCCAGGTCATGGCCCAGGTCCATCAGGACAAGGCGCGTGCAGGTGTGCAGGTCGATCAGGCGCACCAAGCCGGCACGTCGCCCCGGCGAGAGGATGAGTCGGTGGAACACCACCTTGGGACCGATCGCGGCCGTCAGGAGGGCGCGCGCGGTCGTGCGGTCGGCCACGTCGCCGTAGGCGTCGAACAACGTCCGCTCCTCGCGCGCCTCGCCGGGACGGAAGCTGCCTTTGAGGTGGTCCACCTGGTCCTCGATCTTCTGCGCGGCCCATGGCCCGGCCGGCACGTAGCGCCCCGCGACGTACATGCCCTGTGTCGTCGTCATCACGCCACCTGCTCCTCGGTCACGCGGATGGTCAGCCGTGCCCGCTCGCCCGACGCGTGCGCTGCCGTGGCGCGCTCCTCGGCCGCCGCCTCGATCCGCTCGGCCACCTCCGGGCCGTAGTCGTTGCCCAGGTGGGCGAAGCCTTCCAGGCGGGCTACCGTCGCCTCATGGCGGATCGCCGCCAGCTCCGCGCCGAACGGTTGGACGACGACGGCGCGCAGCAGTTCCTCCACTTTCCGGCCCACGGCCTCCTCAATCGCCGGGACCGCTAGCGTGCCTGCACTCTGTGCCGCAGCGGCGACCGCGCCGCGCGCGATCAGGTCCTCGGCCGCCGCCGACTCGCTCAGGCCCCCGCGCGCGGCGTGGTCCTTAACCACCTGGATCATCTCGTCTGAGAAGTAGTACCCCGGCCGCTTCTTGCCGGCCCCGGCTCCCACCTTCTCGCCCTTCTCGTCCGCCATGTGCCTGCTCCTTCCCTTTCGTGCGTGGGGAGTCCGTCCGGGGTTCTCTATCCCGGCCGGCGCCCCTCTCTCGTCACCGTTGCGGCGTTTGTATGGGCCGCTCAAACACGTACAGCAACCGCCCGGACGACCCGAGCGACATCTTGGCGATGACAGGAGGGCCGACGAGGTGCCAACCGTCCTTCCCTAGCTCATTCAAACGATCCACTGAGCAATCAAACTGCTGCGCGTATTGCCACTGCTGTCGGGCATCTACGACCATCGAGATACGCGGGCGTTGCGTGTCGTCCTGATTAGCGGCCATTGGTCTTCCCCTTCTCTTTCTCCAAGGTGGCGGGTTCTAAGCGCCGGGCGAGGGCGCGGAAGAGCCGGCCCTGCCACGTCAATCCTTTGCGCGCGCTCTCCCGTTTCGCATAGACCAGCAAGAGCCGCCCCAGGAGCCGGCCTTGCGGCGCGAGCGCGCCCGAGAGGGCCAGCATCACGATGGCGCCGACAAGCAGCAGGGCGTTGCGGGCGAGGCCCAGGAGGGGATGCCCGACGGCGTGGACCGCCAGGACCGTCCCCGCGAGCACGAGGACCGCGGCGAGCCGCAGCACGAGCCCCAGCGCCGGCGACATCTCGACCCGGCGCAGGTCATCCGTCGAGCGGCGCACCGTCTTGGGCACGGCCAGGACGTACACGCCCCGCCCCGTCGCGCGCGCCGCCCGCTTGATCCCGTTCTTGACGCTCATTCGATCAGTCCCCACTCGGCGTTGATGGGCGGCGCGATCGACGCCACCTCGGAGACACTGGCGTTAGGCATTGGTGAAATTGACGGGTCGCTAGGTATCGCAGCGCCAGTGCGTTCGCCGCCGCCCGCGACGGCCCCGCCGCCGGCCCCGGCGGTAGCGGCCGCCAGGCCCATGCGGGCGGCAGTCCCGAGCATCGGCACGTTGCCGATCCCCAGGGCGCGCGAGGCCCCGCCGCCGAGCAGCGCGTCGCCCAGGCGCGGCACCCCGTAGAGCACGAGGCCACCGGCCAGCGCCGCGGCCAGCGATTGCAGGCTGCTGGTGTGGGCGAACACGGCGAGCATCGCCCGCACGGCCACGAGCGCGACGGCGTAGCTCACGCCCCACAACGTCAGGCTGAACCACAGCCGCGCCCAGGCCACAGCCACCCCCCGCGTCAAGGGGGTCACCATGCAGATGGCGCACACGGGGGATGCCATGTACACCGCCGCGCCGTACATGGTCCCGATGGTGCGTGTGATGGCGATGAGCACCAGCAGCACGAAGAAGGCGACGACGAAGCCCACGATCACGCCCAAGAACACGGGATTGACGGCGATCACCGAGACCAGGTCGCCGCTGATGAGGCGCGTCACCAGCAGCCCGATGATGGCGCCGCCCTGGTTGTTGGGGTCGGCCAGGATCTGCCCGGAGGCGTCGTTGACGGCCACGATGTAGAGGTGCATCAGCCGCGGCAGCGACAGGGTGAGGGCGAGGCCCAGCCCGCCCTCGACCATCTGCGTGGCCGCTTCGCCGCCCGGCCCCAGGCCCAGCCGCCGCGCGTACCAGGCGGTCGCGCCGGCCACGAACAACACGCCGAACAGGTCACGCGCGAGATCCTGCATCGTGCCGAAGACGCCCTGCAACTCCGCGATCTGGGTGTAGTCCTGCTGCGTGGTCAGGTCCGTGGACACCTGCGCGCCGATCGCGGCGGCCCCGGCGGTGGCCCCGTTCCTCAGCCAGGAGCCGGCCCAGCCGAAGGGGTCGAGGCAAAACGGGGCGCTAAAGGGGATGGGGATGGACACGCCACCGCAGGCGGGCGGGGGCGGGTCCACCGTGAACGACGCGGACGCGGAGAGCGTCGGGCCGGTCCCCGCCGCGTAGAGACGGTGCGTGCCGACCCCCGGCGTGGGGTCGATGCCCAGGATGAGGTCGGCGCTGGTGTCCCCGTTGTCGTCGGCGACGCTCCCGTGCGCGAAAATACTGGTTCCCCCAACACGATCCCAGGAGAAATTGATGGTCTGGTTGGGTGCGAAGCCGGACACATTCACCGTGACCACCGTGCCGGTCATGGCCACGGCATGAGTGGGCGTCATCTTGAGCGTGGGGTGATAGGTCCGTGCGATGGTGAAGAAGGCACTGGCCGAGGTGCGATTGGGACCGACGGCGCGCACCTCGTGCGGCCCCAACGCGGCAGCGCCACCCGTCGTGGGCGCCCGCGTGTCGATGTGCAGATAGCCGTCCGCGCTCGTGCCGCGCGCCAGGTAGGCCCCGTCCCAGGACAGCGTGACCGTCCCATCGGGGAAGTCGCTGCCGACGACGACGAGGGCGGCGCCGGGCATGCCCTGGCTCGCCGAGAGGGCGAGCGTCGGGTGGTGCGTCGCGGTCGGGGCCGGTGCCACCGTGTAGGTCGGGTAGGGCGTCTGCGTCGCCGGGGGCGTATCCGTTGGCGTGGGAGGGCTGGCCGCGCGGGCGCTCCCCGCGCCCATGGCCACGGCGAACAGGGCGAGCGCGGCCAGCGCGACGATGGGCCGACGCGGGGGGTGTCTCATCGTACGCCTCCTCGTAGCCAGGACACGGCGATGTGCCCCGCTGCCAATACAGGGACGAGCACCGGCCCCGCGAGGACGGCGATCACGGTGAGGGTGAGGATGGTCAGTCCCAGGGTGACGGGTAGCGCCGCGAGTATCTGCGCGACTGTTGGGTGCGCCGGCAGGGCCGCCGCGGCCGCGGTCGTCCAACGCAGCAGGCCGACGAATGGGGCGCGCCCGACCGTGCGCGTGGCGACGACGAGCGCGATGGACGCGGCCCAGGTCACCGCCCAGCGTCGCGCGACAACGACGGGGACGGGCCGGCGTCGGATCGTTATGTCCCCTCTCCGTGGCGTCCGTGGTATCTGTGTCTCGCTCATCATCGTCCTCTCTCCTGGGGTCTCGGGTCGCGGGCCTCGCGGGCCACCACCAATCGCGCGTTATAGGCGCTCCAATCGCGGCCCCCGGATAGGCCCCGCGTAGGGTCTCCGCGCTGCCGTGTCACGTCGTCGATCAACACGTCCACCAGCCGTACCTCGTCGTCATCCTCCGCGCGCCGGCGACAGAAGGTGAGCACGCGCAGCGTGCGCTGTACCTCGGCGTCGTTCGCCTCGGGGCGCAGGACGCGCAGCGCCGGGCGATCCACGGTGCGACGCAGGACGGCCGCGCGCCAACTCCCATAAAGCGCGGCGAGCAACGGGAGGACCGCCAGATCGCGCATGAGCCCCGCCGCGACGGCCGCGCCGACGAGCCCCGCCAGGGCCGCGCTTATCGTCACGATAAGAAGGCCGTGTCCTCTGACCACAGCTACCGCGCGGTCGCGTCGGCCGACCGCCACGACCACAGCGCCCTCCACCGGGGCGTCCCCTTGCTGCACATCGATCAGCGTGCCGCGGTCCATGCCGCACCTCCCGCCCCGGCTAGCGCGGTGTCCCTGTCGGCGACGCCGACAGGGACGGGGATGGGGATGGGGGCCACGCGCGCGGCGTAGACCTCCTCGGGGGTAGCGCCCTCGGCGAGCAGGCACACCGCCTGGTACACCTCCTCCCCGGTGGGGTCCTCCGGGTCGGCGGCGACGGCCCGGACCATCCGCGCGCGGTACTCCTTGTCGTCGGGGTCGGAGGCGAACAGCCACGCCTCCTCCGGCGACGACGGCACGTTGACCACCCCGCGCGCCGGTCGGGAGGCCGTCTTGGTGGTGCGGATCATGAACATCTGCGCGTACTCCAAGCGCTTCTTGTCGGCGGCCTCCTTGCCGGCCAGCTTGCCGATCTGCGCGGCCTCGCCGTCGGTCAGGCGCAGCTTGCCCGCGATCCACTGCCGCGGATCGACGCCGCTCTCGTCGTTGGTGTCGTGCATGTTGAAGATGAAGTGCAAGCTGGTCTGGTCGAAGTAGCCGGCTGCGGCGGCGTTGCTGGTCAGGTCCGACAACTTCTGGCTGACGAACATGGGGACCATGCCGGAGTGCCGCCCGGTGCGCCCGATGCCCGCCACCCACTCCTGCCCGGCCTGATGGCGCAGGATGCTCCACCCCTCGTCGATGGCGAGGAGGTGCTGCACGGTGCCGCGCCCGGAGCGTCGGCCCCACGCCTGCGCGAGCGCGTCGCGGCGGTCGGCGATGTCGGTCATGGCGAACATCACGAAGGCGTAGACCGGCGTGGTGGTCCCCAGGTCCCGGGGGTCGATGTGGAAGGCCAGCAGGCGCGTGTCAAAGTCGAACGACGTGGGGCGGTCCACCAGGGGGGCGTAGCGGCCGCCGCGCGCGTAGGGCGCCAGCTCGGCGGCCACGTCCTTGTACAGCCGGCGGTCCTCGTGGTCCTGCTCGGGCTGGCGGGCCTGCGCCTCCAACCAGGCCAGCAGGTCGCGCTCCAGCGGCGGGTCGTCCGCCGTGCGGCGCGTGCCGTCGGGGTGGTGCCCCGCGTCGGTCTCGTCGCGGTGGCCGGCGTAGACGGCGGCCACGCCCGCGTCGATGAGCCCGCGCACGCGCCCGGTGATCGCCTTGCCGCTCTCGGCCAGCAGCACTTCGTGGGCCTTGCCGACGAAGTAGAGGCGTGCGGCGCGCTCCTCCTCCGTGGCGCGGGGGCCGTCCCAGATGTTGATGGCGGCGGTGCGCGGCCCGCCCAGGCGCACGGTCTTGCCGCCGGCGATGGCGCACAGGGTCTCGTAGCCGCCCACGGTGTCGACGGCGGTGGCCCAGCCGTCGCGCAGCAGGAAGGGGAGCATGAACTTCTGCACGAAGAACGACTTGCCCTGGCCGCTCCCGCCGAACACGTCGATCAGGCGGTTCTTGAAGGCGCGATCGGCGATGTTGAGATAGACAAGGGCGCCGTCGCCTTCGGCGCGGCCGATCAGCACGCCGCCGGCGGTGCCCGGCGAGCGCACGATGGCGGCCCAGGCGTTGCCCACCGTCTCGGCGTACATCTTGTAGGTCGTGTAGCGCGGGGCGTCGGCGCGGCCCAGCGGGCGCGTCGCCCGGAGCAACGGCCCCTGGACGCCCCTGGCGCGCGCGCCCCGCGCGTCGAGCGCGCCCGCGCCCGTGCCGGTGAGTAGGCCCCACAGTGCGTCGGCGCGCACGGCGAGCGCCGCCTGGTCGGGCGCGAACACGGTCACGTAGATGCCCGCCCGGACCACGGCCAGGCCGGCGGTGCGCATCTTCCGCGCCTGGGCGCGCGCCTCGGCCCGCGCGTCGCCGATGTCCCCGTCGGCCTCGCGGCCCTGCGCGCCCGCGCCCACCACCAGGTCACCCAGGCTCCGGCCGCGCTTCTTGGCGGTCGTACGCTCCTTGTCCTGGTCGAGGCCCGCGACGTGGAGGGAGAGGCGCAGGGGCGCGGGGAAGGCGAGCAGCGGGGCCGGCCAGCCGGGTTGCGTGACGTGCGCGGGGACGCGGATATAGAACGTGCAGGCCCAGGAGCGCGCACCCTGGCCCGGCGTGTACACCCCGTCGATGGTCTCCCGGGCGGCGGGGTCGGCGAGCGGGTCGGGGAACTCCGCGACGAGCGCGCGCACGGCGGCGCCGTCGAGGCGGCGGGCGGCGACGCCCAGGCGGTGCAGGGTGCGCTCGACCTCGCCCACGACGCGGGCCAGGGTGGTGCCCTGCGGCGCGCGGGCCGGGCCGGAGATCGCCAGCAGGAAGCGATGCGTCGGGACGTACTCCCCGCTCAGGTAGTCCTCCCACCAGGCGCGCAGGCGGCCGGCCAGGTCCCGGAGCGCGGCCGTGGGCGGGTCCACGTCGGCGAAGGCGCGCGGCACGGCGGTCTCGGCGGAGGTCGGCATGGAGAGCACGCTGATCTGGACCTTATAGGGGACGGGGGGCGTGAAGGCGCCGGCCGCGCCGTCGGTGAACGTGTCGAGCAGCTCGCCGGGCAGGCTGAACAACTGCATGCCGTCGAGCTCGAGCCAGATGCACGCGTCCTTGCCCTTCTCGGTGCGCGTCCCGTCGTCCGTGATCGTGACGCGCTCCTGTGCGACGCGCATGGGACGCCCTGGTGTCTCTGTCCGCGCGCCCTCGCGTGGCGCGCGGACCCCCTGGAACAACGCCCAACGGGCGCGGCGCTCCGCGGGCGCGTGCGTCGCCCTACCCATGCGCCACCTCCCCCGGTGTCCCCACGACGGCCCACCGCGCGGCACGGCGGCCGGCGCGGGTGCGTCCGTCCAGGTCCACCTTGCGGACCAGGCCGGCCTCCACCAGCTCGCGCCGACGCGGGCGCGCGGCCGAGGGATTCATGCCGGCGCCCTCGGCGATCTCCTCGTCGGTGACGCACGGATGGGCGGTCAGCCACGCCAGGAGGCGCGCGCGCTGGGTCTGCGCGACGGGCGTAGTCATGACCATAGGCGCGACGTAGGGCGCGGGGACCGAGGGGACGGCGCGGATCGGCGTGGCCACGGGCGCGCGCTCCGCGACAGGGGCAGCGCCCGCCTCATCGGTGACGAGGACCGGGCCGTAGACACGGGGCGTGCGCGGGCGGCGGGCGAGCCGGGCGGCGCGGGAGGCCAGGCGGCGCGGGAGGGCCAGGGTGGTGCGCCACAGGTAGCCGGTGAACTGGCGCGCGTAGGGCTCGACGGTCCCGCTGCCGGCGAAGGTCACGACCAGGAGGGCCAGCAGCGCGGGAATGCCCACGATGAGCAGCAGGTGGAGCTGGCCGAGCCCCGACTGGCCGTAGGGGAGGCGGCTCGTCGCGTTGATGAGCCCGTAGGTGAGGAGCACGATCCCGGCAACGTAGATGGCCTGATGGATCGTGAAGATGCCCGCGACGATCTTCACCGGGTCGTTGATGTAGAGGGCCGTCTGACTATTGCGCGCCATCGGTTCCCCTCTCGCTTGCGTCGGACGGCCCTTGCAGAGCCTTACTCAGGGCCGCGCCGTACAGGACGAGGAGCGCGCCGGCGAACATCAGGCTGAGGTCACGGCTGACAACGGTGAGCGCCAGGTAACCGATGCCACCGCCGAGCAGGTACGGGTAGGTCACGCGAGACACCGTGCCGCCGAGGGCACGGACGCGTGAGGCTGCGGGGGTTGCGGCGGGCGGCGGGGGCTGGGTGGCGTGGGTCATGGTGGTGCTCCGGGTGCTAGACGAGACAAGGGCGAAGGGAGGGAGCGGGTGCCTGGATATTGAGCACCCGCTCTCCCCTCACCGCGGGATCGACGGACGGCTACTTGATGTTGGCCTGGAGGTAGGCGGCGGCGCCCGTCGCCCCGAACATGAACACGCTGGCCAGGGTGGCGGTGATCCACGCGCCAGTTGCGCGCGGGTTGTGCAGCGCCTGCATCGCGCCGGCGATAATGAACGCGATGGCGGCGAAGGGGACCTTGATGGTGTTAGCCACATCGAGGAGGGCCGTGGCAAGCCCGGCGAAGGGGTCGACGCCGGCTCCCAGGACGGGGATGAACGCGGCGAGGGCGGCGGGGTGCGTCAGGGCGAAGTGGGCGCTCGTGGCAACCGCGAGTGTCTCGTGAAGCATGATGAGCTGTCTCCCAACTGGCGTGAAACTTGCCCGGTTAGGGACCGGGCCTGATGTTTGACGTGTCGAATGTCGGCCTGGGCGCGCGGCTAGCTATTGGAGTGGCGGCCGCGCGCTCGTTTGTGTGGGCTGTCGTCTGGGCTGTGGTGATCTCCCTGTCGTGGGCTGTCCCGCCTCCATGAGGCGGTGGTCGAACTGGGCTTCCGAGAGGAGCAGCAGGCGCTCGCCCGTGCGGTCGTCCGCAGCCTCGACCTGCCACGCGACGGCGGCGGACCAGGCCCGGCGGACCTCCAGGACGCGATAGCCCGACGTCCGTGCTATGCGTCGTGCCAGGGCGTACGCGCGCTCCTCGATCATGTTCTTTTCCGCTCCTCCTTCCGCATCGGGTAGTGCCCCACTAAACCGTGGTCAGGCGACAGCCTCCGCAGGGGGTGCCTTGACGCGCCCACGCCGCGCCGCCCGCGCCCGCCCAACCTCATCTGTCTGGCGCGGCGCGGGCGCACCCGTCA